>OKIZ01000150.1_pt1 | contig 38907 bp, 55 predicted proteins | sample 1610951 | NCBI WGS metagenome assembly OKIZ01 (sample SAMN04436700, study PRJEB24849) | human gut metagenome | biome: human gut; feature: NICU; material: stool | host: Homo sapiens | place: USA: Saint Louis, MO | collected 2010-07-22 | reverse complement strand
GGCGATACGGCGCAAGAACTTACAAAGCGGCTCTATGACGGCTTTAATTTCAAGGGCGGCAAAGAGATATTGCCCGCGCAGGATATCCCCCGTTACCTGCGGGACCTGGTTAACGCCGGGCGCAAAGTCGACGGATACGATGCGGAATATCGGAATTTATTGCGCCGAGCTCGATCCGCGCTGGAGCGCAACGAAGCGGGGCCGCTCAAAGCGGCGTACGAGGAGATTATTCGCGCGGTGGAAACACGGAGCGAAAAGGCGATTGATAAAGCCGTATATGTAGCCACGCAGGAAAATACACGATATTATGCACGACGAATCGCTCGAACGGAGTTGCAACGGGCATATCAGGATGGAGAATTTGCTCAATGGACAAGCGATGACGATGTGGTAGCGTTTCAATGGCGAACATCGAGCAAACATTCAGACTGTGACATCTGCGACCTATACAAAGAAGCCGATTTGTACGGACTCGGGAAGGGCGTATTTCCGAGAGATAAAGTGCCGTCATTGCCGCTGCATCCGCATTGTATGTGCTATTTAAAGCCGATCATGCAAGGGGCGGAGATATTGCAGGGGAAGACCGAGCGGAATCGGGTAGAGCAAGGCGGTAGAGAATATATCGACGCACTTGACAAACGGCAGCGTGAGCAATTGCTGGGCGTGCACGGTAGCAAAGACGTGCTGACAGGCAGGGTGTCGTGGACGGCAAAAGCGCGAGGATACAGTAATAATGTCATGAAAAGCAGGATAAAAAATGGTATAATAAATATAAAGCTGGATGCAATTACACCGTGTCTTGTTGACCGTAAAACGGGAACGATAGTAAACACTCATTTTGAAAAAATCCACATGACCGCAGAACGAGCAAAAAAATTCATGGCAACAGGATGGAAATTTGATTGGAGTATTCCAGAAAAAGAGGGGTACACAATTTATAAATTGACATTAAAGGACGACGACGTAATACAAGGGCTTATATCCTTAAAATCCGGAGAAGGATATGTTTTTGCTGGGAATGCCGAAAACGCTCCTCATAATTTAGGTCATTTAGGTAGGTATGAGGGGACTGGCGGACACCTATTTGCCATAGCTTGTCTGCAAAGCAAAAAAGAGGGATTTGGTGGGTTTGTTGTTTTTGATGCAAAGACAAGATTAATAGATCACTATCAAAGAGTTTTAAATGCGAAATTGATTAATGCACAGCGAATGTATATTGATGAATATGCGGCCGAAAAATTGCTGAAACGATATAATTTAGAGGGAGTAAACAATGAATAATATAAAGCCGGATTTACCTGATATTGAATCAGTGCTTACCGATGGGCGACTGACTTTAGATATTAATGAACTTCCGCCTTTCAAGTGGAAAGAGGCAATAAACCTTGTTGAAAGATTAGGAAGACCATTGACGGATAAAGAGGCTAAAAAATTCGAACTTGTAAGATCAAATTAAGCTATGGAAAGTTAAACCAGTAACCACGGTATAAAAGCCGTGGTTTTTTAGTGAGATTTTAGGTAATAAGCACTCGAAAGGGTGCTTTTTATATTGCCTTTTCGGCACTGTAGGCGGTAAAGAACAGGATCGTAGATGTGAGGTGTGGCTCACGAAAATGAAGCGTAACGGAAGGAGAAAAGTATGACAAAGGAAGAATTGGCAACACTGGGGTTGACGGAAGAACAGGCGGCAAAAGTAGTTGAGGACTACGGTAAAAATTATGTCGCCAAGTCACAATTTAACGCTCGTAATGAGGAGTTAAAGTTGGCGAAAGCCAAAGTCGCGGAGCTTACGTCGGCATTGGCGGCGGCAAAGGAAGAGCCGCAGACAGAGCTTGCGGCGCTGCAGCAGCAGGTGACGAAACTCACCAAGCAGATTGAAGCGGCGGAAACAGCCAAGAAAGAAGCGGAAGCTCGTGAGCAACAAGCGGAAATCAGACGCCAAACCGTCGAGGCGCTGACGGCAGGCAACTGCACGAATCCGACGGAAATCGCGAAAATTGTGGCGCAATCCGTGAAACGCGAAGAGAACGGTACATTTGTGTATACGGCGGAGGACGGGTCTGTCAGCGGCGTAAAAGAAGGCGTCAGCGCATGGCTTAAGGCGAATGCGTGGGCAGTCGCCGATGTGCAGAGACCGGGCAGCGGTGCCGGAAGCGGCGCGAAAGGAGCGGCCGGTGTAACGGCGGCGGAGTTTGCGAAGATGGGATATCGCGAGCGCGCGGAACTTTTCGCGGAACAGCCCGAGTTGTACCAAGAGTTGGCAACAAGTAAAGGAGAATGAGCATGGCAAACAATGTGACAAAGAAAGAAACAATGGTAGTTCCGCAGGTAATGGCGGATATGGTGGCGGCGAAACTTGACCAGGCAATTAAATTCGGCCCTCTGGCATCGATTGATCGCCGTTTGGAAGGCGTACCCGGAGACGAAATTACGGTGCCGAAGTACATCTATATCGGTGACGCCGAAGATGTAGCGGAAGGTGTCGCCATGGGGACAACGGTACTTAAGACGGCGACGACCAAGGCGAAAGTAAAGAAAGCGGGCAAAGCAGTCGAATTGACGGATGAGGCGATGATTTCCGGATACGGCGATCCGTTCGGAGAGGCCACGCGTCAAATCCAAATGGCGGTAGCGTCAAAAGTCGATGCGGATTGTGTGGCTGCGTTGAATACCGCCACCCTGAAGCTGGATAAGGGGACTGAGGCGATCAGCTACGCGGGTATTGTGGAAGCGGTAGACGTATTCATGGAAGAAGACGACGAGCCGAAAGTGCTGTTTGTACACCCCTCGCAAGTGACGGCATTGCGCAAAGATGCGGAGTTCATGGATCGCAATAAATATGGCGGTGACGTCATGATGAGCGGCGCTATCGGTATGATCGCCGGCTGCGAAGTCGTGAAATCGAAACGCGTACCGAAATCCGGTGAAAGCTACACCAACTTTATTGTCAAGAAAGGCGCATTAGCCATTTATCTTAAACGCGGCGTTCAAGTTGAATCCGACCGTGATATTCTCGCGGGCACGACGGTAGTAGCCGCGAATCAGCACTATGGCGTAGTCTTAGCGGACGAATCCAAGGCCGTTAAAGTTACTTTTAAGGCGTAGCGGAAATGCTATTGCAACGATATGCGATACGGCGCGGGACTGTGACGGCGGTCCCGAAGGCCGAATCGACGAAAAAAGCGGAAAAGCGCCCAAGCCAACGCGCCAAGAAAGGCAAATGAGATGCGTGACGGTTGGGGGATATTCGCCCGCCGGCTGCATACGGCGCTGAAAGCGGCCGCAGTTGAGGTGCAGGACCGGGCGCGCCAGTCGCATGACTTTACCACGCGCACAGGTCTTCTCGAACGGTCGGTGCAGGTGGATACCCGGTATGCTTATCAGGCGGACGTGTACCTGAATGAGCGCATGGCAAAGTATGGTCCGTTCGTACATGGCGGTACAAAGCCGCACAGGATTTTCCCAAAGCGAAAGGCGTTCGGGAAAAAGCGGCGCGCGCTTCGTTGGGTAGGCGACGGTCAATTCGTTTTTGCGCGCGGTGTGCGGCACCCCGGTACGAAAGCGGACCCGTTTTTGCATGAGGCGCTACAAAGCAGCCGAGGTGAGATTGATCGGATTTTTCGCCGTTATGTGGATTTGACGCTCGAGGAGGTGGCGGATAGTGTTGGACGAACAAGCTATACAATCCGGTGACGAGCTTTTAGGGCGTAACGCGACGCCGGCTATTATCGTCAAGGCGGAGCAGTGGCTCACTCATTTCGCCGCAGGCCTTGGTGTCGCGGCGGACGATATCCGGCCGTCATTCATCGTGCAGCAGTTGGGCGCGGCGTATGCGTATCGGGAAGTGTGCCGACAAAAGGCGTATGCCGCGCCGGCTGCCTGGGTGGACTCTCAACAGGGAGACTATTACGCCAAAAAGCTGGCGTTTTACGAGCAGCAGGTGCTGCATTTGGAGCGAAAAATTACAGCGCAAGACTTGACCGGCGGCAAGTTTGGCACGGGGTATCGCTCCACGCAGATTGCGAGGGGCTGATATGTGGCTGGATGTACTGGACTATATCGCCGAGGCGTTACGCGCGAAACAAGTGGCAGAGCACGTCATTATCGGCGGAGTAAATCCGACGCAGGCAGAGATTGATAGTTGCGGGGCTGTGATTTTAATGCGCGGGGAAGAAACGCCGGGAGATGAACGTGTGGCGGGCGGATTTACTGTCACTTTTTATCTGGAAGCGTGGATACGAGATGACAGACCCGATATCCGCCAGGGGTATGAGTGCTTGCGTAAGTTAGAAATGCGAGTCGATGACGTGCTGACACAAATCCGCGCCGATGTTGGAATGCTGAAAAACTCGATGCTGAATGATACGTATCAGTTAGTGGATTTACGGGTCAATCAGAAAGTGGGAGACGCGGACAGTTTGCGCCCGCTTGTGGGCGTGCAGTATACATTGACGGCAACTATATATGATGCAACGAATGAGGACGGTGTTTGGTAATGGCAGGAACAGGAACTGGAGGAGAAACCATGGCAATTACGAAAAAAGCCGCCGCGCCGAAAGCGGGAACGGCGCTGGCGACAGTAGGAAAAAACTATTTCGTTTATGTGAACACGGGCTCGGAAGATACGCCCGAATGGACGAAGGTAGGCGGGCAACGCGGCGGCAGTTTGAGCCGTAAAGCGGATACGCTTGACGCCTCCAATAAGGATAGCGGCGGCTGGAAATCGACATTGCAGGGTCTGAAAGAGTGGTCGATTGAGCTGGATACGATTCTGATGGCTAATGACGACGGTTTGTCGGTGTTGGATCAGGCTTTTCTGGACTCGCAATTGGTGCAGCTTAAATTCGAGTATCCGGACAAGTCCTATGTAACGGGTTGGGCGTCGATTACGGAGATGTCGTTGGAAGCCCCGCATGACGATGTGGCGTCGTACAAAGGAACATTGTCGGGTGTAGGGCCGCTTAGCGAGCTCAAGAAAGGATAAGACATGAAACAAGTCAAGTGCGAGCTGTTTGGCGAGGGCGAATACATTTGGTTTAATATCGGCCGTTTGTCGCGCCTGGAAAGCGAACTCGGGAAACCGATTGTGGCGATGTTAAGCGGTCAAATCGGCATCACGGAAACGGTCGCCGCCTACGTAGTGGGGTTGGCGCATGTGGATAAAAAGCGCACAAAAGCGTGGTATGAGGCGCGAATGCAAGAGTTGCTGGAAAGCGGTACCGCGCTTGATGAAATCATGATGCCGGCGCTTAAAGCGATTATCGGAAGCGGAATTGCAGGTAAGGCGGCGTACTTTGAGGCATTTCCGGATGAGATGACGGAGCGCGACAAAGACGAAGTTATTGCCGAACAGGATCGAGACGAAAAAAACGGGTAACGGGGCAAAGTCCCCGTTCCTTTTCGTATTGGCGACGTTTGGCTGAGCCTGTCGGATACGGATTGTTAGGGCTGAAACCGTGGGAATTTGAACGGCTTTCGCCGCGGGATTTAGATGTAATGGCGGACAGCGTGCAGGCGATGATGCGAGCGGAAGACGCAAAGAGGTCGCTTTTTACCGCGTATATGGTCAATGTGCATTTGAAGAAGAAAAACCAGGTACGCGTCAAGGATATTATGAAACAGTTATGGCCGCCGACGATGGCGGAACGGCGAAAGGAAGAAATCGCCTTTATGCGAGAGTTTATGGAAGAAGGGGGTGAGATAAGTGGCAACGGCATCGATTATGGTGCGAATTTTGGGGAATACGACGTCGATTGACAACGCCCTTGACGGAGTGCAGGCGAAGATGGGCCGGGTGCTGGAAAAGACCCGAGGACTTACCGCCGCCAGTACCGCATGCGCTGCTGCGCTCGCGGCGGCCGGGGCAGGATTGGCCGCGTTTGGTGGGGCTTGCGTCAAGGCTGCGGCGGATATGGAGCAGACGCAAACGGCGTTTGCGAATATGCTTGGAAGCGCGAAAGAAGCGGCCGGATTTGTCAAAGATTTGCAAAAGTTTGCCGCCGAAACCCCCTTTGAGTTTAATCAAGTAAAAGGGGCGGCGCAGAAGTTTTTAGCGTTCGGATTTACGGCCGAGCAGGTCATTCCCACACTTACCGCGGTGGGTGATGCGGCATCCGCGCTGGGGATGCACCAAGACGGAATCGATCGATTGACATTGGCGCTCGGGCAAATGGCGGCCAAAGGCAAAGTCAGCGGCGAAGAGATGCGGCAATTGGCGGAAGCCGGTATTCCGGCATGGCAAATGCTGGCGGAAAGTATTGGCGTATCCATACCGGAAGCAATGGATATGGTCAGCCGCGGTACCGTAGACGCCCAGACCGGTCTGGAAGCACTGGTTGACGGCATGAACGAGAAGTTTGCCGGCATGATGGAGTTGCAATCGCAAACGGTCGCGGGTCTGCTTTCAACCATTCAGGATAATATTGACCAAACGATGACCGCCATTGGCCAATCCCTTGTGGAGGCTATGAACCTCAAGGAACTGTTACAGGAGGTGGGAGACTTCCTTAATGAGTTTCGCGAGACGGTTCAGTCAAGCGGGATTGCGGAGGCGTTACGGCGTTGCGTGCCGCCTGAGCTTGGAGCCGCGTTTGCGGCGTTAACCGGCGCCGTAATAACATTGGCTACTTTCGGCTTTTTGCCGCTTGCGGTGGCAGCCGCGGCCGCGCTCATTCCCATGTTGCCGTACGTTGCTGTTGGCGCGGCGATAGGCGTCGCTTTTTATACCGTTTGGCGCTATGCAAATCAGCTGGAGAAAGGCTTTACCGAACTGTGCAGCCGATTTAGCGTTTTCGGCGAGTGGCTGACCGCCGTGCGCGCGCTTGCCGCATCGTTTCAAAACGAATTGGCGAAGTTCGGGCAAGCGGTGCGCCCGCTTGCGAAAGTGATTGGCGTAGTATTGGCCGGAGCGCTTGCCGTGCTTGGCGGTGTCGTGATGGCGCAAATGCTTATTATGGCAAAATTCTCGGTTGTTGTGATGAAAACATTATCGCGCATTGTGGATATGTTCAGCTGGTTTTACGACAAGGTCAGCGAAGTGCTGCAGTGGGTTGGCGATAAGTTCATGTGGCTGGTGGAGGCTATTTTGCCGGCCTGGGTAAATGAAGGAATATCCCTGGTCGGGGAGTTTGTCGATACGGCGATCGGGTATTTAGGTTCACTGCTGGATAAAATTAGCGAAGTCGCTAAAGCCTTAACCGGAGTCTCTGAGCAAGCCGGCGAAACGGGTTCATCAGGGCCCTTTGGCCCTGGCGGGCAACCAACAAAAGGCGGTTCTTCACCTTCTAAGGTGGGCTATGAGCAATTCGGCAATGCGGATTCTGGCGCCATCGGAAAGACCGGAGGCGGTGGCGGATCCGGAGCCGGCAAGGGAATCGATAGCCTGGCGGAGTCGGCGAAACGCATCTCCGCGTCGATCGGCGATGAATGGGCGCAAATGTTTTCAACACGCGTCGAGCTGGTGGAGCGTTGGTATTCTGAAGAATCTGAAGAATTGGAAAAATCGCGGTCCGCTAACGAAAACTATGAACGAGATAAACAGCGTCTGATTGAGCTATACGGACAAAAACGCATTATGGCGGCGCAGCAAGAAGCGGAGCAGATGCGTGAAATTCAGCAAAAGATACGCAATGTCTGGATGAATTTTAACGAGGCGACGCAGCTTAAAGGGCTAACAGGCGCGGCTGGCATGTTTGCGGAGTGGGAAACGGCGCAGGCCAAGGCGGCGGATGCTATTCGCGATCGCTGGCAGAAATTATCCGACGATTATATCGGCATGACGGCGCGAGAGCAGGCGGCGTTCCGAGCAACCTTAGAGGAGCGCGGCATGGCGTATGAGTTGGACGCGCAAAATCGAATCAGTTTTGATGAATTAATGCATGCCGAACTGGCGGCCAATGAAGCAGATTATTTGCGGCAACGTGAGGATATGCTGCGCCAGAACAAGGATATCGAAGCGGAAATTAAAGCGGCTTTTGATGAGCTTGATATGGAACGTTTGCAGGCCACGCTGGATGAAGAAAATATTATGCGCATGGAACAGCTCGAGCAACAACGTCAGTACATGCAGGAATACCAAGACGCAATGCTGGATGCGCATTTTTCTACCGCGGAGTTGCTTTCCAATATCCGTAAGCAGGGATTTGATGAGCTCGAAAAGAGCATTAGTGGATTGCTGCAGGGGACGACGTCATGGGGGCAAGCGTTGCAAGCTGTCGGTAAGACGTTGAATAAAGTCATTTCCGATTATTTTGCGCAGTGGATTTCAGGCATGATTCGGCAGGCGGTATTCGGTAAGCAAAAGCACGCTGAAGATATCGCTATGGCGAATGCAACGGGGCCGCAGGTGGCGGCTGCATGGTATCCGGCGGCGATGAACGCGTTGATTGCGACAGGTGGCGCGGCGGGAGTGCAAGCAACTGCGGCATATGCGGCGGCTATGGGCGCGGGTGCAGGCATGAATGCTATACAAGCCGGTAGCCAGGCGTTATTTGGAGGTATCAAGTTGGCCGCGGGCGGGATCGCCACAGGGCCGACGGTGGCAATGGTTGGCGAAGGCAAGTACCCGGAAGCGGTGCTGCCGTTGAATGAGGAGACTTTCGCTGATTTGGGAGAAGGGATTGCCAATAGCGGCGGCGGTCAGGTAACGATTAATGTCCAGGCGATGGACGCATCGAGTTTTGAGGATTGGCTGGGAAGTAGCGCGGGCAATGTAGTAAAGCAGTTTTTGCTTAACGAATCGCGAGAATTTGCCGCAGAAGGAGGCACGTGGTGATGAAGAAGTTTCCGGATATTCGCACGTTTTCGTGGAAGTCGCAGAAGACGCAGCAATGGAACACCGTCACTAAACGCAGCGGCAGCGGTCGGGTGCGGACCATGACAACGTGGCGGTATCCGCAATGGACGATTACCACGCAATTCGCGTACTTAACGCCCGCGCAGTACAAAACGATTATGGGGTTCTTTGCATCGCTTAAAGGGGCATATGAACCCTTTCTTTGGCTGGACCCCGAAGATAACTGCGAGCGCGGTGTGCAGCTTGGCCACGGTCGTGGCGGACGATTTCAAGCGGTGCGCCGGTGGGGAAGCTACCTTGAACCGGTCGAGTATGTGGAAGACGTGACGGTGTATGCGGATGGTAAAGTCGTGCCGGCGCGGTTTGAGAATGGGGAGATTCGTTTGGCGAATGCAGTCGGCGCGGACGCGGTTATTACCGCGGACTATACCTATTATTGGCGCGTGATGCTGGCGGATGATAAGTTCGCGGCGGAAGCGGTGTTTAGAGACTTTTATAAATCCAAATCGTTTAAGTTGGTGACATGCCGATGAAACAAGTCAGTGAAAAAATGAACGCGCACCTGAACGGCAGCAAGCATTTTTTGTGCGCAGACGTATATGAGTTGCGTCTGCGCGATGGGGTCGGGTACTTTCTGACGGACGCGGATGCGGATGTGAGTTATAACGGCAGGTTGTATCGCCATGATGAAATGATTCTTATGCGTACTCAAATTAAAACGATGAGCCGCGTTGCAGTGGACAAGATGACCGTGACAATTTACGCCGATGAGTCAGATAAAATCGGCGCTAAACCGGTCAACGAGTTTGCGCACGGAGGCGGATTTGATCGGGCGAGGTTGTATCTGAAACGCATATTTTTTGATGATAACCACGAACCTATCGGGCACGTGTCGTTGTTTGGCGGTGTAGTAGAGGTGAGTAAAGCCGGCGGGCTCGCTATTAAGCTCACCGTGAAAGCGGAAACACAGGGACTGAATATGCCTTTTCCGCGGCGGCGATACTATCCGCAGGCGCCGTATGGCGGCATTGCCGGGAAAGATAGCGGTACGGCATTAATCGCGCCGTTTGTGCCGACGTCGTTGAGCCTGTATTGATGACCACGGGCGAAAAACTGGCGGCAGCGGCCCGAATGTGGCTCGGCACGCCATACGTGCATAATGCGAAAATCCGCGGCGTTGGTGTCGATTGCGCCCGGTTGGTTATTGGCGCGGCGGAAGATGCGGGATTAATTGCCAGAGACAGTTTAGATCCGGGCGACTATTCCAACGAGTGGCATTTACATCGGCAAGAAGATGTTATGCGAAAAATCGCCGAAGAGTACTGCGACGAGGTTACTGAAATGGCTTGCGGCGATATTTTGCTGTATCAATATGGCCGCGTATGCAGTCATGCGGGAATTTACGTCGGTTGCGATGAAATTATTCACGCCTATGTCGGTGCCGGTGCGATTCTGTCGCGTACGAATGACATTATTTTTTATACGCGCGCGGGGAAACACCGGCTGCGGCATATCTATCGGTTTAGGGGGAGCGTGTAATGGCGGGTATATTTGGTGGCGGGCATACCGTAGTTAACCGGGCCGATAAAATCGGCAATATTCAAATCAATACGGCAGAGTATGGCGCCGTTGTGCCGGAAGTGTTGGGAACAACACGTATCAGCGGCAATGTTATTTATTATGATGATTTCACCGCGATTGAACATCGCGATGAACAGCGCGTCGGTAAGGGCGGACGCCGCAGTAAGGTCGTTAATATCCACTATACGTATACTGTGGCGGTAATACTCGGTTTATGTGAGGGGCCGATACGAGGCATCGGTCGAGTTTGGCGTAATAAGGATGTTTATACTTACCCCGCCAGTGATATTGAGCTGACCTGCTTTAATGGTGCGCAGACTTCGCCATGGACCTATACTGCGCAAAAGCACCCCGGGAAAGCACTCGTTTATGACGGTTTGGCGTATATGGCCGGGGTAGTTAATCTTGGGACGAGTACGGCACTGCCTAATTTCGCCTTTGAAGTGCGCGGCAAGCTGCTCGATACGGGCGATGGTGTAGATGTCAATCCGGCCGACTACATTTTATATATTTTGCATAAGGTCGGTCTGGAAGGCGCCCAAATCGATGGTATTGACGCTTTTCGCAATTACTGCGCGCAGGCGGATATCCTTATCAGTTCACCGCCGGATACTGATGCACAAACGGCGCAGTCGATCGTTAATGATATCGCCGAACTTACCAATGCATATGTGTTTTGGAGTAATGACCGGTTCAAGATTGTCCCCATCAGCGACGAGCCGATCGGCAGTTGGAAGCCGAATAAGACGGTGCAATACGATTTGACGGCAGACGACTTTTTGCCGCAAGGTAAGGGTGAACTTGTGGTTTACCAAAGAAAAGATACCAGTCAGGCGTATAACCAAGTCACAGTAGAGTTTATCAATCGCGCCAATTTTTATGAGCGTGAGTCGGTCTCGTATGAAGACACGACAAGTATTGAGGAAATCGGCTTACGAGCCGCGCCTGCGAAACGTTGCCATTATATATACACTAAAGCGCGCGCGGCGCGGCTGGCGGAACAGTTGTGTCGGCAGTCCGTGTACGGGCGAAATAAATACACTTTTAAGCTGGATTGGGCATTTTGTCGATTAGAGCCTGCTGATTTAGTGTCACTGACAGATGAGGCGCTGGGGCTGGACAAACAGGTCGTTATTGTCGACAGCGTGACGGAAGAAGCGGACGGAACGATTACGGTGACTGCGATCGGACGCCCGCCCGGCTATTATGCGCCGGCGGTTATCGACGTACACGAAACGGATCGTCCGTGGGTGGACTTTAACGAAGCACCGCCATCGGTCAGTGACGCGCTTTTCATTCAGCCGCCGGTGGATTTAATGCAAGACGGAAACGAGCTTATGCTTGCCGTTAACGCGCCGAAAGGTTGGGGCGGCGCCCGTATCTGGGTAAGTGATTCAGGCGATGCCTATAAATATATCGGTACACTATATCACCAAGCGCGCGCCGGGCAAACGGTCGGAGGGCTTTCCGCTACCGGTACAGAGGTAGAGGTATCGCTCCGACACGGGGAACTTGTCTCCGGCACGGCGCAAGACGCCGAACGCGGGAATACGGTTTGCTGGATTAATGGCGAATGCATGAGTTATGCCAAGGTGACGCTACTTCCTAACGGGAACTACAAGTTGTCGGGGTTGGTGCGCGGACAATATGCGACAACCGCGCGTTCACACGGTAGCGGCAGCACGTTTTGCCGGCTGGATGAAGCGGTGTACCGATATCGATATCGTAACGAAGATGTCGGTAAAAAGATTTACGTTAAGCTTACGTCACTGAATGTATTCGGGGCGGCGGAAGAAGATATCTCGAGCGTTAAGGCTTGGGAATATACCATTGGGCAATACTATATTCCTGATGTAGCGGGCATGCGTTTGCACACGCGCTACCATGATTTGGGTCGGGGGATAAAATCGTATGATGTTGTCGCTACATTTACCCCGCCCGATATTAGCGCATATGATACGGCGGAAGCGTGGTATCGCGTGAGCGGCACACAGGAATGGAAGTACGGCGGCAGCGGTAGCGGAGAAATCGCTATCAGTGGCTGCGTACTTGGCGAACGTTATGACGTGCGCGTGCAAGTAAAAGATATTCACGGACATTTCAGTCAAGGTGTTACTGCGCAAATTCTTGTCGTGATGAAAGCGGAGATGCCGAACACGCCGCGCGGCTTTTCGGTGACCTTTGGCGACAAAGCCTATTTCAACTGGCTGGAAGTTGTGAATGCCGACGTAGATTTTTACGAGCTGCGTTTGAATAAGGCGCCGGGGGACGAATCCGGCATGCTTGGCCGTTCCAACAATACGACGTTCGCGACGCTACTTTCTGAACGTAAGGCGACGGTGTTTTTATATGCGCATAACCCCGCCAAGGGTTATAGTGCACCAGCCGAGCTGACTTATAATGTAGAGCCGCCAGCGGCGCCGGAGTGGGTCACGGCGAAAGGCGTCCCGAATGGGATCGCGGTCAGTGTTCCGGCACTTCCTCCCAACACCCGCGGCGTGAATTACTACGTTGAAGGAGAACAAACATTCGCTGCGTCAACGGCGACGTTCATTGGGAAAGAAGCCGGTGTTTATGCGGTTTGTGCAGCTTATGCAGACGTGTTTGGCGAAGGGCCGCGTACCGCCGAAACGTTGGTTAGCGTTGAGGCCGCTATTGATAAAGCTTTGCTCGATGAGGCGAAGCAGAGCATTGACAGAATTGATACGACGCTTGCAGGAATTGATAACCGCATAACGAGCGGTGCTGAACGGGTTGTACAGACCGCCGTTAAAGAAGACGGTATCGTAGGTTCGCGCATTGTCCAGATGAAGGATACCCTGCTGCAACAAGTTGACGATGAATTGAACGGGGTGCGGTCGAGTATTACGCAACTCAGCGACGGTATCAATCTGCGGGTTGAGCAAGTACTGGACAAAAACTTAACCGGTGAGAGGATTATCTCGCAGATTAATTTAAGTCCGTCAACGATTCAAATTCAGGGTCAATACCTTGGTATTGACGCTAAAACGAAGTTTGAACAGGGGGTTATCGCCAACCACATTAACGCCGGCAGTGTTGCAGTGACGAATATCAAGGCAGATAAGCTAAGTGCAATTAGCGCAGATTTGGGCGAAGTAACCGCCGGAACGATAACCGGCGTTCGATACCAAAATCGGACTAAAACGGCGTACATCGATGATAAAGAGATTTATGGCATGCAGATCCGCGGCGGTACGATTGATGCACAGACGTTAATTAATGCCGGGTACGTAGTGAAAAATATTGAAGTGTATAAAATGAGCGTCGCGCACGGGGAACTTATACCGATACCTCAAGGGTTTTCAGAAAGTGACTGTGTATTCATCTACATGTACGAAGGCTACGGGGGGACTTCAAAAAGGTTCAACTCTACTAAGGCCGCGCATAATGATCCTGTTGGCCGTGATGTACTGCAAGAATTAGGCCTGTACGGTTATTTCAAAAGTAATAGCCGCGGGTCATCTCGGGTGGCTTACATTAAAAATCGAAAAATAACCGTATGCTCGGCTCGTTGGGATACGTACGGCGAAGAGGACGATATAAGCGTAACTACCGGTGTGGCGGAGTGCGCCGTATTAGCAGTGAGGAGGTGAATTATGTTTTATGGATTTAAAAACGGTCAATGCGTTTTGAAAACGCCAGTTGAAGTGCAGACCGGTCCGGACATCGTTTTAGTTAAAGCGGAAGCGGATTATCCGAACATTTATTTGCTCGAACTTGCTGACGGTACAATCCGAGAGCGTGAACCTCCTGAACCGCCGAAGCCAAAAGATGAAGTCACAGTTATTGAATTTGAAGAGGAAGACCCGGCGACGGTGGATACATTAGCCGCCATTGCCGGATTATATGAGCTGCTGGCAGAAATAGAGCAGAAAGGAGCTTAATTATGATTATTCGCAAATACATGATTCCCGTTTATGGCCGCTTGGTAATGGCGGGTCTGTACACATTGGACCCGGCGGAGACGACCAAAAAGCAAGTTCCCGATATTTATGTAGAACGTGTCGCCGAATGGATCGCAAATTATGTAGGAGAATAGAAAGATACCCGCCTATTAATAGGCGGGTTATTCTTTGGCCAAAAAGGATTGTGGTAAATGGGCATGAAACGGGATGCAGGCGGAAAACGGCGCGTGTCGGTAAGCAGCCCTAACGTTGAGCGGGTAAAACGTTGGGGAGAAATGATGCGTCATAATGCGTCATTTAGCGAAGATAAACACCCACGCGACGAAAAGGGGCGATTCGCGGAAAAGGGACTTGCCTTTGCTGATAAGACGAGTAGAATGAAATCAAGACGACGCAAAGAGGTACGACTACCGCCGAAAGAGTATGCAAAAGTAATGCATGAACTCAATACGAATTTGACGAAAGAGCAGAGAAAGAAAAAATATATTACAAAATCGATTGGGGCTTACATATATCAGGTTGAGATATATGGCTTTGATAATTACCGAATTACAAATAAGAAGAGGATCAGGTAATGGAGGATTACTATGGGCAATGAGGTGTATCATGGGCGAACAAAACAAGTCATCAGTTTGCACAGCTTGAGTAAAACGGAGCGAAAATTGGTGGATGTGCTGAGCTCGATATGGGATGATCCTTGCTTTTTAATGCTGGCGACACAATGTTTGGAAACTGATGAACAGCGACAGAAATTATTAGACATTATCGAGAAAGAAAACTTGACGGATACCGATGAAATTACCGAAATAGCCTGGGATATTGAAGACGGTTACATATAACTCAAAGTTATTACCGAAAGCACTCGCTTGAGTGCTTTTTTGATTGCCAAAAAGGAGGTGGTAAGGTGCTTTTTATCGATAAAAACAACAATATTAAACTCACGCGCGGAGATACGGCGGTAATTAATCTTACTGTGATGAACGAAGTGACGGGCGAGCCGTATGAGATCACCGATATGGATCGCGTCGTGCTGACGGTAAAGACGGGAACGCTGGCGCGGTCGGTGACGTTTCAAAAAGCGCTTCGTAACGGGCGGTTTATTATTCGCCCATCGGATACGGAAACATTAGAATTCGGCACGTACCGTTATGACGTGGAGCTAACCACACCGGCTGGAGATGTTTATACCATTATTCCGCCGGCGAGATTTGAGGTAGCGGAGGAGGTGACGACAAATGATTGAATATAACGATGGCGGTGAAATGCGCCTACGGGGCACTTTAACCACGCAAATTGACTTAGTGGGGACACTGGGAAAACCGATGGACGAAAGCGACATTGCGACATATGAAGATATTAAACACATTTTTGAGAGCTCGAAAGGAGAAAACTAATCATGAAAAAACTAATTGACCTGCAAGGACTGACGACATTTCTCGGCGAAATTCGCCGCATTTTCGCAACGAAAACGGAACTGACAGGCTACCAGCCTAAAGGCGAGTATGTGACTACCGAGAATGCGAATACAACTTACGCTAAAAAGGCGGAGCTGACAGGCTACCAGCCTAAGGGCGAGTATGTGACAGTATCGTCTGCCAACGAGACCTTTGCCAAAAAGGCGGATATGACAAAGGCAATGAACTATCGCGGCAGCGTTGATACATTCTCGGCATTGCCCAAAACCGGCGTGCAAATCGGCGATATGTATAATGTTTCCGCCGCTGATTCTGGTCGTGGCATCAAGGCCGGCGATAACGTCGTGTATAACGGCAACGATTGGGACGTTATGGGCGGTGTGATTGATTTAAGCGATTACGCGACGAAAGTTGAAATGCAACAGGCGGTCGGTGATATCACGACAGCGACGGATACTGAAGTGCGGGGGATCTTCTAATGGTAAAAAAGCTAATCACACTGGACGGCTTGACCGTCTTTTTAAGCGAGCTAAGAAAAGAAATCAACGCCGGCGCGGGAAAATGCTTTGACGCGGAAGAGCTGACGAGACGCATTCCGTCGTGGCAATGGAAAGTGACCATGCCAAAAACGACACGCCAAACAGTTACGGCAACAGTCGGGGGTAAGACGTATACAAGAGACTTTTACGCACAACAGGGCAGTCGAATTACATTTAGTGTTACGCCTGACGCAGGCTATATTGCGGGATCTCTTTCTACCACTTGCGCCATTCTAAATAAAGATTTAACAGTAACGATAACGGCGGCGACGGAAAGCGAAGAGATCGAGGCGGGAACAAAAACGTTTGACGATGACGATTACTTTACCGTGCCGCCTGGAGCCCACGTGTTGAAATGGACATGGGCAGGAAAAGACACGTACACAAAGGTCATACCAGGGGATGGACTTGCGATCAGGACAAGTTATTATTACGATTCTGCTAATAAGCGTCACTATTATGCTGAGTTGTCCTATAACGGAAGTAGAAAAGACAGCGTGTTTTTCACTACATCTGACGCACCTCTAACCGTCGCTTGGTCGAAAGAAATCAATAAACACGCGTATGACTATGACTGGTCTAATTAATTTTTATTAGCACCTTTGCGGGTGCTTTTTTGTTGGAGTGAATTATGTTGAAAGAAATAAACGAAATTATTCATGGCGTATCTGATGCGATGACGAAACTCGCCGACGCGTGGTGGGTGAAGTCCTTTTTTTCCGCCTTAGGCAGCGGAGCAATCTGGTTGATCCATCTTAAACACGTTCAAGTGCTGGGCGTGTTTATTTTATTAGTGCTGATCGATCTCACCACCAAGTGGAGCGCACTCACGTATCAAATGCTCATCGAGAAAGGGGCGAAGCCTGAAAATATATCCGGCTTTGATAAATGGATATTTATTCCGGTAGCGTTCGCCGAGGGGCGTGTGTCTTCCCGGTTTTGTCGTAATGGCTTTTTTTATAAGCTCGTTACCTACACGATAGCAACGGGGGCGGGTTTCTGCTGGGACTTCATGACGGGCGCAGGTTTCGCCGTCAATCTCGTCTGGATGTATTTAGGCGCGTCTGAATTTTTGTCTATTCTTGAAAACATGAGAGACGGCGGCAACGTTGCTATGGGTCGTTTTCTGGAACTTGTGAAAGATAAAGTCGAGAAGAAAATAAAGATGTGAAAGGAGAATGAGCGATGAAAGTATTTATTAATCCCGGTCACGCTCCGAATGGCGTGCCGGATCCGGGGGCGGTCAATCCGGTAACCGGTGATCGTGAATGTGATTACGCTTTAACTTGCGGCGAGCAGGTAAGGGACTATCTCATAGCCGCAGGGTGCAAAGCAGCTATGCTCCAGTCGGACAGTTTAAGCGAAATATGCGAAACGTCCAACGCGTGGGAAGCTGACGTTTTCGTGTCCATTCATTGCAACTCATTTAACACGATGGCGAGAGGAACGGAAACGCTTTATAAGTCGGAATCGGGGAAGGCATTAGCGGAGTGCATTCAATCTCAGATTATTAATTCGATTGATACTCTTGACCGAGGAATCAAGCAAAGAGATCGCCTTTGGGTGCTGAACGGAACTAATGCTCCGGCAGTTTTAGTCGAATTAGCATTCATTGATAACGCAAACGACCTCGAACTGCTGAAAACGCAGTTAAACGCCTTTTCTGCGGCAATAGCGCGCGGCGTTACTGATTATGCCAAGCGTTGAATAAAAGCCTGTAAAACACGCCAATTTTGGTGGCGTTTTTAAGCGAATTTATGTATTTTTATAGTTAGGGGTAAAAAAATGGAGGATTTTCTTTCAGCGACGTTAGTCACGCTTTGCGTGGTGGCTATTCTTATTAAAACCGGGGGCGGTTAAAATTGACAAAAAAATTCTGGCGGGTATTGTTGCCGTTCTTTTTATTGCTTGCGGTACATGGTGGTTGTTTGGCGGCGGAAATAACAGCGGAGGAATTGAACAGACTCGACAGCAACTTAAATATAATCGAGTTAGAGTTGAACAGATTAGAACTGAACAATCAGACGCTATTGACAGAATTAGCCGCGGCACGGAACGACTTGAACGAGTCGGAAAAAGAATTGAACGAGGCGAAACAATCACTAACGATAGCGCAGAACGAATTGAAAACGCACGAACAGCAATTAAAGACAGCAGAGCAATTATTGAAAAAGTACGCGCGCGAAACGAAAGCAGAGAATAACAGAAAACGAGCGTGGCAGATTATAGCGGTAGCCGCGGTAATTGCGGCGGCGGTTAAGTAGCTTTCGAGTAGCTTTCGAGTAGCTTTCAAGTAGCGTTTGATTTAGCACATCCCTAAATCAAACAACAAAAAGGAGCAGGCATTTTGCCCGCTCCGCTTTTTTATTGCTCCGGTTCTTTTCCGTAATTTCTTTCCATGGCGTCTCTCGTGATTAACCAGATACGGCTTGATTTTCTGATTTCGCCTTTCATGAATCTGTCCGGCGTTTGAAAGATCAGTTGCCGGATTTGCCCCGGCGCTAATTTCCACCGATCCTCCGCTTCTTTAGCGGTTAAAACTTCATCAATCAACATTGCGATTAACGATTTAAGAATAACGCGCCGAGCGGGCTATAAATATACTGACCGCCGAAGTCTTTCAGATGTTCATCAATATTTTGATCGATCATTTCATCTTCCAGATATCCGCGTAATTCTTTTTCGTTAGTTGCGAACGGGTAAAAGCCCATCGGTTCGCCGCTTTTCCGCGATTTTTCAAATTCGGCGATATATTCCGGAAGTTTATCAAAACGATCGTCTTGTTGGTAGGCCATGAGCGCCAGCGCAGGGATAATTTCCTCATGCGTGTAGCGTTCGCAGATTTCCGCGGCGTTTTCTTTTTCGTCGTCCAGATCTTGCGGATCTCTTTCGTTAAACTTAATAATAGCGTAGCTTCCGATCGTTCCCGTGTTTTCATCAATCATTTTGAATTCGGGGTGGCGGTTAAATAAAAGCGCGTCCTGTTCTTGTTTTGTCATTTCCTTGATTTCAATTTTCGTCATTTTTTGTTCCTCCTAATTTTTAACCTTGGCGGGTCTCTCTCCCCGCTTTCTGATTATAGTATAACGCTAGCGTTATGAAATGTCAAGCGAAAAATCAAAGAAAATAAAAGATTTTTCAAAAAAATTTTAACGACTGCGTTATGAAGCGCAAAGCCTATCGTTATCGGCTTGAATTGAAATAATTTTCCCCCATTGTTCCCCCATGGAAATATGCAACACGCAACAAACGCCTATTTACAGGCATTATTTAATCATTTTCCGATATTATCACAAAATAAAAAAAGTCCGTCAAGTTGTCATCGTGCAATATCTATAATCGTCGCAATGCCCGCCACTATAGGCTTTTGTATTTTCGCCTTCATCGTTGCAGTTTCGTTTTCATCGTTAAATTTTCCCCCAAATTTCCCCCACGGTTACATTGATATCTCATCGAGTTTATCGGCAGCGTCTCGGTGCATTTTTTCGCTGGCGTGAGAATAAACGGCTAGCGTTGTTTGAGGGTTAACGTGTCCGACACGTTCCATGATCGTTTTAAGCGGCACGCCAAGCTCCGCTAATAAAAATATATGCGTATGCCGGAACACGTGAGTTGAAATATGCCGCGGCAATTTAAGCGAACGGAGAAAGCGGTTTACATCGGCGTAGCGGATAGGGTTGCCCGTGGAAGTCGTAAAAAAATAGCCTTTTTCCGTGTATAGTTTATTCCACGCGGCCGCCTTCATATTTTCGATCCTGACTTGTTTTAAAATTTCAATAGCTCGATTATTGAGCGCCACCGTGCGAAATGAGGCGAGCGTTTTCGGCGGCGTTCTGACGTTTTTGTCGGAAAACGTGACAGTGTGCGCGAGAGTTCCGTTAACGTCAATACTTTTTCCGTTAAAGTCTTGATAACGCAGCGCAGCGCACTCTCCGGCGCGCAGTCCGGTAAGCGCGATAAATTCAAGCATAAGCGCGTAACGCGGCTTTGCTTCATTCATCTTTTGAAGTACTTCCGCTAATTCGTCACGGGTCAAAAACTTTTCCCGCGCGCGCTTTACATCATCGACAGTTTTCGCGCGGCCGGTGACTTTCATCTCATGAATAAAACTTATATCCGATATATATTTCATTCGTTTAGCGTATTTCATGGCGCACTTGAAAAGTGAGGCCGTCTGACTGACCGTCGGAGTTGCCAAGTCGCGAAGTTTGAGAAACGATTTTTGAACAATCGGAAGAGTGATCGCCGACACCAAAAGCCCGTCCGGAAATGCGCACAACAGCCTTTTTGTTGTGCTTGCATACCCAATTCGAGTGGTGAATTTAACGTCGGGGCGGCGGTACTCCGCATACTCTTTTAATAACTCCGCAAGCGTGATATTTTTTGCCGCTTTTGTTTCCTGCGCTTCGTCTATTTTCCTTTGCAGTTCGGCGGTTGCCCACTTTATTGTCGCATTCGTCTTTTTATCCATTGTAACCGACACGCGCCGACGATTCCCGGTTAGCCGGTCAATGTACGTTTCAATGGCGCGGTACGACGTGCGGCCGCTTTTCGTTTTCCGTTCTTCAATGTACATGGCTTTCCCTCCTTCTTATGATATAATTAAACATACAGAAAACAGCCCATTTCGGGCGTGTTTACTGTCCGCGTCACCGTGTTGTGTGCATCTCCTAATGCCACGGTGAGCGCGTCTCTCTGCGGGGCGTTACCAGCGCTCCGCTTTTATTATGCAGTTATTTATTTCGCAACTTTTCGGATGCGTAAAAGTCTTCCGCCGGAGCGTCAAAAACAAACTTTGCGGCAGGATCTAATTTTATTACGGCTTCCTGTAAGTCGTTCGGGGCGATTTTGAAAAACTCTTTTCTGTGATTGATTAAGTTAAGCGCGTTCGGAGCATACTTTTCATGTAGCGCAGTTTCCAGCGCGGGCGCGTCTTCCGAGAACAAAATAGCATGTACGTCGAAGTTATACGGCACAGAGGCGCTGCTTAATTCGCGAATACGCTCGTAAGGATCGAGGCGGCGTGTCATTCCGATTTTGAAGACCTGTTCACCGAAAGAGCCTATGTTGCTGATGATGTAAACGAATCCGGCGCGCGCATTTTTCAATCTGTAATCAATATCTGTTTCTTTAGATTTTAGATCAGAGATTTTGCCTTTTAATTCTTCGATTTTTTCGAGCAGGTATTTTGTAACGCTTTCATCGCTACTATCTTTTAGCGCGAGCTCCGTGCGCTTGATCTCGTTTGTAAATTGACGGCGGTCTTTTTCAATTTGCTTGAGTGCGGCGTTCATTTCTTTTTCCGCTTGCATTTGTTCGCGTAAAAACTGTTTCCGTTCTTTTTCGTCTTCTTTCTCTTGGTACTTTTTGATCATAATTTGATTAACGAGCTTTGCTTCTTCAATTCGTAACTCCAGAAGTTTTTTGTCGATAGATATTTCATCTTCGCTAAACAGGCTATTTGTTGACGTAAAGCATTTAATAATTCGTTCTATTGTTATTTGGTTGTTATCCATTCGAGCCCGACGCAGAACCTCTAACGATTGCAACATAAACAAACTGTGCATTTGCTTCATTGCTTTCCTTTTTTCGGCGGGCTGATTTTGCGTCTGTTCTTTCATCATGTTTTTTATTTTTGTTTTGATTATGGCGAGTTCGCCCTCATCATCGGTCACGCTCGAGTTTGTTATTTCATCAACATCTTTTAGAAACTCTTCAAGCAATGCCTGATTTTTAGCGGTTAGATCCGCATAGTCGTTTTTCATTTTTTGGACTTTTTGACGCAGCGCGATAACGTCGCTTTCTAACTTCTTTTTTTCGTCGGCGACTGTTTGCTGCATTTCGCCCTCAATTGCCGCATACTTTTCGGCGGCTTCTTTTTCTTTAGCCTCTATAAGCGCGTCAATCTCCGCTTTTCTTTTTTCATAGTCGCTTTCAAGCTTTTTGATAGGGGGAAGGAAGTTATGAAAGAAAATAATAACAATTACAGCGCCGACGGCGAAGCCCTGCGCGGTTCCAGACAGCATAGCCCCCACGAATATTATTAGTAAAAACCAACAAAGAATTATTTTGAGGCGATTCGGTGCCCGGAGGAACGGCGCGGCCTTCTGCGGCGCAAACAGTCCGAAAACAAGCCACGCAAGGGAACCGAATGCTATTATTTGTGCTGTTGTATTTAATAATCCTGACGCTTCGTTCATTTTTTTCCTCCTTTTATTCTCCACATACGTGCCGCATGCGCTCGACAATATTCGCGCGGTCGATCCGGTCAAAGTCGCCGCCCGATATATGGCGCAGCTCCTCATTGAATGCGGCTATTTGCCCGTCGCGGCACATTTTCGCATTCAATATAACCGTATATGAGCCGTCGGGGTTGGCGCGGGTAAACGCCTTTACTCTTGGCGGTAAATCGTATATTTTAACGATAATATCCATAATGCACTACCTTTATTACTCGATAAAATCTTCATCTGTTTTGGCTAATTTATTAATCATATCAATAACGAAATCGACATCATCGGCAGACAGATTGCGCGACGCTTCAAACAATACGCGATAGCGCGGGTTATCCTTGATCATATCCGCAAGGGCAGCGGCGTCAGGGTCGTGATAATAGTTTTCGTCGGTGTCATTATCCAATGCTTCACCGTCAATATCGCGCCAGCCCATAAGATAACCGGGTTGAACACCAAGCGCTTGCGCCAATTCTAAAATTTTCGGGCGCGTTACATCGCGCTTGCCGGCTTCAATTTTTCCGATTGATGAGCGGGACGCGTAACCAACACGTTGAGCGAGTTCATCTTGCGACATTTCCGCCCGTTCGCGCGCGGCTTTTAATCTTTGACCGAATAATTTTTTTTCGTCGTTCATTTTTATTTCCTCCTTAAAGCACCTATATAATATCACCATGTAGACAAAAAGGCAACTTTTTCATCTTTTTTGAAAAATTATGTTGACTTTCTGTCTGCGTGGATATATACTGTGAGTGTAGACAGGAAGTCTACAATATATAGGCAACGAAGGAAGGGGGTGGCGCTGTGGATCGAGCGTTATTGTTCGCCGCGATTGAGCGCTCCGGCATTAAGCAGTATAAGTTGGCGGAGGCGTTAAATCTGTCGCGCACGGGGTTTGCGCTGAAAGTAAGCGGTGAGAACGATTTCAAGATGGGAGAGATCGCCGCTTTAAGTAAGGTTCTTAATCTGAACGCGCAAGAAAGAGATGCAATTTTTTTTGCCGATGATGTAGACTAAAAGGCTACATTAAAGGGAGGCGAAGCAAATGGCGGCAACAGCCGAGCAATGGAAAGCGTATCAAACCACGAAAGCATCGCTCGAACCGGAGCAGCAAAACGTGTTGACGGCTATTGAGGGATACATGGCGAACATGGGACCGGGGGCTACGCTCGCAGCAGTTGATGTTTTTAATGACCGTGTGAACGATTTGCGCGGGGGAGAATATTTACCGATCGAAAATCAGGTTTTTTTGATCGAGTTGGGAATTGTTGATATTAGCGCCCCGAACGAGCCTACTGTTCAACGTCTGTTCGAGGAGGTGCGATTATATCGCGGGATCGACGGGTGGAGGCTTAAAATCCGCCTTTCTGATTACTTTTCAAAGGTGATCGGCGAATACATTCGTGATGAATTCGCCTTTCTGATTACTTTTCAGAAGTGATCGGTGCGTACATTCGCGATAGAAAGGAGGAGTAAGAAATGGCAGACGTTCAACTGATAGACGGTCCGGTGCTTATTTCCGCAAGCGATACATGGTGCAAAACAAGCGGGCTAAAAAAATTCGTAGGCCTCGGCGACACAAAGATCCGCGAACATGCGGCGATGATGGAGGCAAGCGGGAAATACGACGATAAAATCATCAGCTATCCGGGCATGCGGCTTATTAATGCCGGGGCGTTCATTGATTATCTTGTGGAAACGCGAAGCCTCAAGGCGAAAAAGAGGTTGGAAAAATGACATTATCGCTATTGGATCTGATTTTTATTCTGCTTCTATTCGGCGCATTTTTTATCGGCGCTGTGACTTCTGTAATGCTGGTGATAAAAAGCGAATGCGAGCGCCGGGGATCACGTATAAAGGCGATGAAAGAGGTGAAAAGAAATGAAAAGGCGTAGAAAATTGACCGCCGTTCAAAGGCTGGTATTAGCGCTGATTTTCATTCATGAGTATTGGCGAACTATCGGTGCGGCAATCGGCGGAGCGCTTATGTTGGTAGGTGCGATGAATTTAATCACGGCTGACGTGGAGTTATACGTCGATTATTCGGTGGCGCTTAAGTATTTAGCGAAAAGCTGGGGCGCGATTATCGGCGGCGGCGTACTGATGAGCCTATGCGTCGATTTTGAGGAGGTGACGAGATGAAAGAAGCTGAGAATCCGATGGTGATTGACCGGCCGACAATTTCACAAACACAGGTTTACACGGTGGAAGTAAAAGCGATTATCACGGCGACTATTAAGGTAACGGCTGACGATGAAGAAGAAATTGACGGAAAAATCGATTACTACGAGGATAGCATTATGGGCAACATCGACAACTTCGAAATTGATGATTGGGAGGTTATTTTTTGTGAAGATGCGGAGGACGAATATTATGACTGAAATAAAAAATGCGCCCGCGGGAACGGACGCAAACAACAATACTCACCAAAATTATAGCATAGAAAAATTAATCAATCAAAAAGTACTAGGAAGATCAATTGCAAGCGAATTAATTGCGTGGGACGCGATCGGTCGGTACTTAATGCAATTTGAGGGTAATATGGACGTTTTTGACGATAAGTCGCTGGCATATATTCGCGGGCAGGGCGATGGAATATTAAACATGGTCGAGGGTATGGACAAAATGATCTCCCGACTGATTGAGGACGAACAATGGCGGGCGAAACGTGAAAGCGGGGCGGACAACAATGCGCATGTATGAATTGACGGAAATGTACAAAGAGCTACAAGCCGCGCTCGAAAACGAGGAAGTCACGCAGGAAGAAGCCGCCGACACGTTCGACGCGATAAATGACGCTATAACGGCGAAAATTGACGCATTATCGGCGATCTATTTAGAAGCTGAGGGCGATGAAGTCAAAATCGACGCGCGCATTGAAAAGCTAAAGAAATTGAAAGCAAGAGCCGGACGAACAAAAGAACGCGTCACAAACATTGCCGCTAATTTTTTAACAACAATGGGCAAAGACAAGGCAAAAGGCGATCAATTTACATTCAAGCGCCGGGAATTTCCGCCGCGTGTCGTGGTAGCTGATGAGCGGTTATTGCCTAAAGAATACATCAAAGAAAAGATAACAACGAGCATCGACAAAATTGCGATCAAAAAAGCCTTGCAAAACGGCGATGAGGTCACGGGCGCAAGCCTTGAACAGCAACAGGGGGTCGTATTTGAATGACGGGGGCAGAAATAAAAGCACGGTTAGCGTTTGCAAACGAAGTATATAGCGGCCTTGTGCGCGCGCGGTTAAACGCGGAAAAAGAAGAAATAAAGGGACTTGAAAAAGCAATAAAGGTATTAACTGATGCAGTTATGGAAATGGGGAAAAAGCGTGGGATTTGAGTAAACAACATGAGAGACGCGTTAGGTACTTGAGAGAGGAGAAAACAACTTGTCATTCCAAATTACACGTGGCAAACAAGAGCGGGCGCAGCGCATTGTGATTTACGGTATTGAAGGCATCGGCAAATCCACATTAGCGTCGCAATTTCCCGCGCCTTTGTTCATTGACACGGAGGGCGGCACGGCGCACATGGACGTCGCGCGCTTACCCGTACCGCAAACATGGGAAGAGCTGAAAGAAATGATTGCTCGCATTCCGAAAGATCCGGCTATTGATGACTTCGGCACTATCGTTATTGACACCGTTGATTGGGCGGAAATGCTATGCATTGAATACGTATGCAAAAAGCACGATAAAACCAACATTGAATCGTTTGGCTATGGCACCGGCTACACCTATGTCCGGGAAGAATTTGAGCAATTTATTAAGTCGCTGAACGAAATTATCGCGGCTGGTTTGAATGTAGTTCTGACGGCGCACGCGCAAATTCGTAAATTCGAGCAGCCGGGAGAGGCGGGCGCGTATGACCGTTACGAATTGAAGCTGGGCAAACGCACGGCATCACAAACGGCGCCGATTATTAAAGAATGGGCGGACATGCTTTTATTCATCAACTATGAAACAAAAGTTTACAACGTGAACGGTACGGAAAAATACAGAGCGACCGGCGGGAAACGAACCGTGTACACGACACACACCCCCGCCTATGACGCGAAAAATCGGCACGATTTGCCGCCGTCATTTCCGCTTTCGTATGAACCGCTGGAGAACATTATTCCGAACCGATTTAAGCGAGAAATTGACCCGCGGCTGGTAAAGCTGATGATCGACGCCGATGTAACCGATGAGCAGGTGCGCGCGGCCGTTGAAAAAGCAGGATATTATCCGGAATCAAAACGGTTAGAAATGTACCCGACCGAATTTGTAGAAAACAACTTGATTAAAAATTGGGACAGCGTTGTGTCCGTCATTAAAGAAACCAAAGGAGAATAACAAATGGAACAAGCAGCAAACTGGAAACAATTCGCCAATACACCGAACGGAGAAGTACAAGTGCGTGAGTTAGGTTGGGGAGATGAAATCACGCAAGACAGCAATAATTTTGATCCGTTTGAGAACGGCATTTACATGTTCACCGTCAAAGAATACGAAAAGACGCGGACGCGCGGCAATGAGAAATTTCCGCCGTGCAACATGGCGAAATTAACACTCGAATTGTCTGACGGGCAACGCAACGTGCGCGCCTTCGATAATCTCGTATTACGTAACGATTTAGAGTGGAAAATCGGGCAATTTTTCCTGTCTATCGGTATGAAGAAAGAAAACGAACGGGCGCGCATTGACTTTGACGGCGCGATTGGTAAAAGCGGATATGTGAAGGTAGAGAAAAAAGCATACACAAACCGCGACGGACAAACACGGTGGCGCAACGAGATTGCCCGCTATCTCGCGCCGAACGACAAGGAATTATTGGCGTTCGTTAAAGAGTGCGCCGACAATACGAACCCGCCGTTCTGATTATGCAGTTACGCGACTACCAAGAACAAGCGGTGGAAGCAGTGTTCGCGGAGTGGGCGAACGGGCGACCGAAAACGTTGCTCGTTTGCCCGACCGGAACAGGCAAAACCGTCATCTTTTCCGAAATTGTGCGGCGCATTGTAGCAGCCGGCAAGCGGGTGCTGGTACTTGCGCATCGTGAAGAATTATTGAACCAAGCGGCGGAAAAGATTGAAACGCTGACGGGGTGCATGACGGCACTTGAAAAAGGCACGCAAACGAGCCTTCACAGTATGGCGCCGATCACCATCGCAAGCGTGCAAACACTATCAAGAGAAAGCCGCTTGCAAGCCTTTGATCATGACCATTTTGACACGGTCATTATTGATGAAGCGCATCATGCGCTAAGTCCCACATATCGACGTATCATTGACCATTTCCAAGCGAAATATTTAGGCGTAACAGCAACACCGGATCGTGGCGACAAAAAGAAACTGGGTGAAATATTTGATTCGTTAGCCTTTGAATATTCGACAATTACGGCGATTAATCAGGGATATTTAGTACCGATTATCGCAAAACAGATACCGCTAAAAATTGACATCAGTCAAGTTGGCAGATCCGGCGGCGATTATGCAGCCGGCGATAGCGGACATGCGATTGAACCGTATTTATCGGAGATTGCGCGGGAAGTCAAACCGCTTTCTTCTGACCGAAAAATAGTCATGTTTTTACCCCTCATTGATACCAGCCGAAAGATGGTAAAAGCGTTACAGGATATCGGCATAGCCGCGGCGGAAGTGAACGGCGAATCGGCTGACCGTGCGGAGATTATCCGCGATTTTGAACGCGGTAAATATTCCGTACTATGTAACGCTATGTTGTTGACGGAAGGCTGGGATTGTCCGGAAGTAGATTGCATCGTCATTTTGCGGCCGACCAAAATCCGAAGCCTTTACGTGCAAATGGTAGGCCGGGGAACACGTCCGGCAGAAGGTAAAAAAGATTTATTATTGCTGGACTTTTTGTGGCAGTCGGGACGAATGGAACTGTGCCGCCCGGCTGACATTGTCGCCGACAAAGAAGAAAAACTGGCGCGAATCACGCAAAAACTTACCGATGCGGACGGGGAACAGCTGGACCTGTTGGAACTTGCCGATGAAGTCGATCGCGATATTGTCAAAGAGCGCGAACAGGCAATGAAAGACCTGCTGGAAAAAAACAGCACGAAAAAGAGCAAGACCGTCAATGTTATGCAATTCGAATTTTCCATCGGTGGCGGCATGCTGCTTGATTATGAACCCGACTTTGCATGGGAACGTGAACCGGTTACGGAAAAGCAAGCGCAAACATTGCGGAAATTGGGCGTTGATCCGGATGGTATTTCATGTAAAGGCGCGGCCTCCGTTGTCCTTAATCGCTTGTTTAAGCGTATAGACGCAGGATTGGCGACGCCGTTACAGATTCGGACGCTGGAACGATACGGCATGAAAGACGTCGGCAATTGGACAAAAGACCAAGCGACACGGGCAATCGGTTTCATTGCCCAAAACAAATGGAAAATGAGCGCCACAGTAAGGGAAAGAATTAGGGGGATTCGAGCATGAATCGCGACATATTAAAGGCGCTCGACTGTATCGACCCCGCTGCGCTTGATTATCAGGACTGGCTAAATATCGGCATGGCGTTAAAGCTGGAAGGATATCCCGTGCATATTTGGGAAGATTGGAGCCGGAACGACACGGCGCGTTTCCATGAAGGAGAATGCGCGCGCAAGTGGGCGGGATTTAACGGTAACGCGACACCCGTCACGGCGGGAACGGTATTCATGCTTGCCAAACAGCACGGCTGGAAGCCGGCGGCTAAAGATGTACATGAATTGGCATGGGACGCCGAAATAACGCAAGACTACAAGATCATCCAAACAGAATGGCTGGAAGGGCGGGAACTGGTTGAGCCTTCCACTTGGGATCCGGCGCAACAATTAATTACCTACCTTGAAACGTTATTTGAAGCGGACGAACATGTCGGCTATGTATCGGAAAGCTACCACGCTAAAAACGGCCGATATTTGCCGAGCATGGGGTTTTGGGACAGAACGGCGGGACAACTGATTGAATCGTTGCGCCGAAATCCGGACGACATTACCGATACCATTGGCACATACAACACGGAGGCGGGCGCGTGGATTCGATTTAACCCGCTGGACGGGCAAGGCTGCAAGAACGCCAATGTGACCGATTATCGCTATACGCTTGTTGAATCGGACAGCACCGATATTGAAAAGCAAAATGAAATCTTGCGGCAGCTGGAAATTCCGGTTGCGTGTCTTGTGTATAGCGGGAAAAAGTCACTACACGCGATTGTCCGCATTGACGCCATCAATTATGACGAGTACCGAAAACGCGTTGATTTTCTGTATAGCGTCTGTGAGAAAAACGGTTTAAGCGTTGACCGGCAAAACAAAAATCCGTCCCGCTTATCTCGATTGCCGGGCGCTATCCGCAACGGTCACAAACAATACCTTGTGGATACCAACATCGGCAAACGTAGCTGGGCGGAGTGGCGCGAATGGATTGAAGCGGTAAATGATGATTTGCCCGACCCGGAAAGCCTTGCCGATACATGGGACAATATGCCGCCATTATCGGCGCCATTGATTGACGGCATATTACGCCAAGGCCACAAAATGCTGTTGGCGGGCGCGTCCAAGGCGGGCAAGTCGTTCGCATTAATTCAATTATGTATTGCCATTGCTGAGGGTACATCGTGGTTAGGTTTCGATTGCGCGCAAGGACGCGTGTTATACGTCAATTTGGAACTGGACAGGGCAAGCTGCTTGCATCGTTTCAAAGAAGTATACGCGGCCACAGAAACAGTGCCAAAATCAATAAAATCTATTGATATTTGGAACTTAAGGGGTAAATCAGTGCCGATGGATAAGCTTGCGCCCAAACTTATCAGAAGGGCGCAAAAAAAGAATTATATCGCGGTTGTTATTGACCCGATATATAAAGTTATCACCGGCGATGAAAACTCCGCAGACCAGATGGCGCATTTTTGCAATCAATTCGATAAAGTATGCACGGAGCTGGATTGCGCCGTCATTTATTGCCATCACCATTCCAAAGGAACGCAAGCCGGCAAGCGGTCAATGGACCGGGCAAGCGGCAGCGGCGTATTTGCCCGCGATCCTGATGCGCTGATTGACATGACGGAACTGGACACGGAAAACATCGACACCGGCGGACGAACAGCGTGGAGGATTGAGGGGACGTTGCGCGAGTTTGCTCCATTTGAACCGATTAATATCTGGTTTGATTATCCGCGACACTATCCGGACACGGAAAATGTTTTGTCTGACAGTCGAGTGTTGGGCGCATTCCTTAACGCCGAACAGTTGAGCAAAAAAGGCAACGCGGCCAAGCAGGAAAAGAAACAACGGCGCATGGACAGTTTGCAGACAGCCTTTGAAATATTTTCACAAGTGGGCAAGAACGGAAGTGCGGCAACAGTAGACGGCCGGGCAAAAGTTTCTGATGTTGCCGAATATTTGCAGGTATCGGAACGAACCGTCCGAAACTATCTTAAAGAATATTCCGAAACCGGAGGAACATTACAGATAGAAAACGGAGAGGTTTATGACGCCGGGGAATGTAAATAAAAGGAGTGAAAAACGCGTTAACAATATTGAGGAAAAACCCGCATATATATAGGGAGTTACTTTCCGTAACTGACAGGGGAAAGAGGTGGGCGGGAAAACACTCCGGGGGTCGCAAGGCTCCCCCGGAAGTGTCGTTCCCTTGCTCCCTCCCCTTTCCCGTCTGATTTTTTCCGAAAATCAAAAATAAAATCAAAGTGTTTAGATGGATAAAGAAAATAAAAATGAAGCATGGCGGAGGTGCTAACGATGGCAAGAAAGGTAGAAAGAGCATTAAACGAAGAGCAATTAGAGCAGGTGCAAGAATTATTGAAAGGATTTAACGAATATCAAGTTTTTGAAATCGTTTCAGGCTTGAGAACATGCGACGCGAATGTGGCAATATACGCCAATACAAAATATAGAGACAATCAAATGCGCCAAATTCGCTTTGGTCTTGAAAAGGGACTTGATGTGTCTTGCTATGCTGACCCCAAGTTCAAATGGAAGCAAATGTGGCAGATCCGCGAGGGACTTGAAAGCGGCGTTGACGTGAGTATTTACGCCGACCCTAAATTCAGTGAGCTGCAAATGGACGCAATTCGCATCGGCCTCATAAAAGGTCTTGACGCGGCGTCTTATGCTGATCCGGAAATCGGATCATTTGAAATGAAAAAAATGCGTGAAGCTATGGAACGTGCGGCAACAAATGACTAACGGAAAGCAAAAAGGAAAGCGCGGCGAATTGGAATTTGCAAGGCTTTGCCGCGCCAACGGCTGGGATGTTCGCCGGACTGCGCAATACTGCGGCAATACCGGAGAGGCGGCTGACGTTGTCGGACTTCCGGGCGTGCATGTGGAAGTTAAGCGGGTAGAGCGGCTAAATATTGAGGACGCGATGGCGCAAGCTCGGCGAGATTCTCAAAAGAGCGGCCGCGTGCCGATTGTGGCGCACAGAAAAAACAACTGCGAATGGTTAATTACGATGACGGCGGAAGATTGGTTTGAAATGTTTAGAGAATGGAGAGGCGGTCAAGATGACTAAAAATAAGGGCAAAACATTAGCGGGTGAAATACAATATATTGCCGATTTTTATGTGGATATGCACGAAAATAAAGCGGCTTACGGCTATGGTAACCGTGATATTGAAAAAGATTTCGCAGAGGATATTATGCGTGCCGTTCACTGTTGGCTGATGGAAAGATACGGTAACCCTAGGCACATTCTAAATGAATTAGTCGAAATTTTAATTGACAAAGACGTGGTAACGCTTTTTTTGGAAATGCATCGATTGGAAGAACAGCGACGGGAGGAGTAAGCCGTGAATGTAATAATGCTTGTAGTCATTCTTGCGGCACTTGCGTGGGTAGGGTATAGGGAAATAATCAGGACGGACGAAAAGGAAAGCGAAAAATGAAACAACTTACATTTATAGACTTATTTGCAGGTATAGGCGGTATGCGTTTAGGACATGAACAGGCGGGAATGAAGTGTGTCGGATACTGTGAATTTGATAAATTTGCGATAAAAAGTTATCGAGCAATACACGATACGGAGGGCGAATGGTATGGATCAGACATCACAAAAGTTAGGGGGGGTGAAATGCCGCACGCGGACGTGTGGAGTTTCGGATTCCCTTGTCAAGACATTTCAGTCGCTGGTAAGCAGCGGGGACTTAACGGAACAAGAAGCGGCCTGTTTCATGAAGTTATGCGGCTCATCGGCGAAAAAGGTGAAGATAAACCCGAGTGGCTTATCATTGAAAACGTTAGAAATCTTTTATCAATCGATACCGGAAGAGGATTTATCGAGGTACTCAATCAAATGGCCGCGCATGGGTACGATGCAAGGTGGGAGACTCTCAACTCTAAAGACTTCGGCGTTCCGCAGGATCGAGAACGGATCTTTATTGTCGGACGTCTTAGAGAAAGAAGTAGATGCGAAGTATTATCTCAGTCAAAAAATGGTGGACTATCTCATTCAAAGAATGACGCAAACAAAGGACGGCCACAAGCCGCGGTTTGTTCAACAATAGACACGGGTGTTGGGCGGAGGGCAGACGGCACATTCATAGCGCGCAAGATTAATCAGGTAGGGCAACTATACGACTCTGAATATTTTGGTGGTAATCCGCAGCGCGGGCGCGTGTACGGTGACGGGCTTTCGCCGACACTTGCGAGCATGCAGGGCGGCGGGCTAGAGCCTAAAGTAATTTGTTCCGTAACTACGCAGGACAGACACGGCGTGACAATAATTGATGGCGTTAAAGTGGTGATTCGCCGTCTTACGCCGCGAGAGTGTTGGAGATTGCAAGGCATGGACGATGAAAGAATTAACAAAGCGCAAGCCGCCGGATTGAGTGACAGGCAATTGTATAAACAGGCGGGAAACGCCGTGACGGTAAATGTTGCAAAAGCCGTCGGCGATGCGGTTATGAGTGAGGCAAACAACAATGAAGATTATTAATGAAAAACTACTTTACCAATTGCGGGAAGTAATGAAGAAAGCAAGCATAACGCAATTTAACGAGATTATTCAAGGCGTTAAAAGCGGGGTAGACGTGCTAATGTACGCGGACACAAAATACAATTGGCAACAGATGTTTCAAATACGGGTAGGCCTTGAATACGGGTTGAATGCGTCAATGTATGCCAATGAAAAATACGACTGGGAGCAAATGCAGGAGATCCGGCTGGGACTGGAACAGGAACTTGACGTGTCGGAATATTCGAACCCGGCGAATGATTGGCGAACGATGTGCAGGGCTCGGTGTGAACTCATAAAGAGGCGGGGAGCGTGAGGGGGCAATGGGGAACGAGCAAGCGCGGGCAGAGCTTGAAAAACTGCGGGAGCTTAACGTGCGGATTGATGCGTTGATTGAAGAAAAGGAGAAATTAGCCGCGCGAGTAACAAGCCTTGCCCGTCCACTTTCTGAGCCGGTATCGGGAACGCGCCATTCAGACATAGCCAACGCGGCGGTAAAATTGGCCGACATGGGAAGAGAGATTGACCGGACTATTGATGAATATAGCGAACGTAAAAAGCGTATTTTGATACGAATAAACGCGATTAAAGACGTTCGTTATAAGTCGTTGCTATTTCTGTATTACGCAAATACCGTTCCCCTGCGTCTGCATGAAGTGGCGAAAATAATGCATTACCAATATTCAACGGTGAAAGGTTTGCACGGTTGCGCGCTTGACGCGTACCAGAAAAAGTATTTTGGGAGACATGTTTAGCATTGCTGGATAACGCATCATGATATACTCATATCATGGAGGGATTTTATGAGCACCGAAACGATTACGATTGCATATACGGGAAATGCCGTAGACGACGGTAAAATGGCGGTTTCCGAGTTGGCTCCGGCGTTGTTGGCGTTAGGGAATTTGGTTACTGAATGTAACACCATTTTGAATGGCAGTAATAGCAAGATCAATGTGTATGTAAAATCAGATTTCGAAAAAGGATCTTTTGAAATCAATTTTGATATTATTCACAGTTTGGTGCAACAGCTTAATTCGCTTTTTAAAGATGACGTTTCATTGGCGGATTTGTTAGCATTGATTGGTATAAAAACATGGCAGGATGCAGGAGGCATGGTAAGCGCTTGTGGTTCGCTTATCACTTTTATTAAGTGGTTGGGGCAAGGTTTTATTACGAAGATTCGACGTTCCAATGACAAAAGCGGAGGGGTGACGGTAGAAAAGGAAAACGGAGACACTATGTTTGTATCCGAAAAAGTGCTGAAGTTGTATCGTTCTTATGAAGTTCAGGAACAGATGTACAAGTTGCTGGAGCCTCTTGAGGAAGACGGCATTAGTGGATTCGAAGTGAGAGAACATAAAGAAAAAACGACGGTGCTGCGGATAAATGCAGAGGAGATCGCTGCTTTTCACCCTAAAGAAAAACAGGGAAAAATCGTTGAGGAAGAATCACGGAAAACGTTATTGGTGAATATTTTGAATGTAAGTTTTGAAGAATTGAAGTGGCGGTTAAGTGATGGTGCCGATCGATTTTATGCGACCATGGAAGATGAAGAGTTTGTTCGTAGGATTAATGCCGGTGACATTGCATTTAAGCAGGGAGACACCTTGCGGGTAGAATTAACGACGAAACAGTTCATAGATAAAAATGGCAAGATCTCTACGGAAAAAAAGGTGACCAAAGTCATCGAATATATTCCGCGGCCGGAGAATATGCAGTTGCCATTTGTTGAAGATGATGAAGAATAGATAAACAATAAAAGTGAATACCAAAAAGTACCTTGTACCGTGGTATATTGGTAATGTGAAAATATAGGCACTCTTCGGAGTGCTTTTTTATTGCAAAGGGCAAACGATGAACCACGAACATTATCTGGACCCGACAGCCGACAGGGCCTGCGCGATCATTGAACGAGAAGAGCGAGAAGTCGCTCAGCTGGTTAGGGCGCTGAAAGAAATCTGCGCGTTGATCGGGTATGAGATTGTCGGGAGCATACATATACGAAAGAGGAAGCGCCGATAGGGCGTTTTTTTATTGCCGCGAAAGGAGTGAGACTGTGGCGGGATTGACGGTAAAACAGCAAAAATTCATTGATTACTATATCGCCACGGGGAACGCTACCGAGTCGGCGATTAAAGCGGGGTACAGTCAGCGGGCGGCGTATCAGACGGGAGCAGAGAACCTCAGAAAACCTCAGATTCAAAAGGCGATTAAAGAAAAACTGGCGGATCTTGCAAGCGAGCGGGTGGCTACGGCACAGGAAGTGTTGGAGGGCCTGACCGCGATTGCGCGTGGAGAAGTGAATGAGGAAACGGTGGCGATGGATCCGGACGGCACATGGAGTCGGACGATGAAATCCGTTTCGCTGAAAGACCGATTGCGCGCATGGGAGCTTCTCGGAAAGCGGCACCAGCTGTTTACGGAAAACGTGAATTTGCAGTTGAAGCAGGTCCCGCAGATCGTGGAGGACATCCCCGATGAGTGAGGTGCGGTTAAGCGAATTAATCGGTCCTGCGTATTACGGAATGCACCACGCCATTCGACGCCATGACTATACGCATTATTGGCTTAAGGGCGGACGCGGCAGTTTGAAGTCATCGTTTGTGTCGGTGGAAATTATCCTGGGCATGATGAAATCACCTGACCGGCACGCGATTTGCTTTCGTAAGATTAAGGACACTTTGTCGGAGTCGGTGTACGAGCAACTGTTATGGGCGATAGACATGCTGGGCGTCAGTGAGTATTGGCAAAAGTCGGTATCGCCGATGCGTCTTACGTACAAACCGACGGGGCAGCGTATTTTGTTTCGCGGACTCGACTATGCTCGCAAGCTTAAATCAATCAAGGCGCGGAACGGGTACTTCGCCTATGTCTGGTACGAAGAACTGGACGAGTTCCGCGACATGGATGAGATCGCGGTAGTGAATCAATCGGTACTTCGCGGCGGGCGTGATTTTTGGGTGTTTTATTCGTTCAATCCGCCGAAGTCCAAGCAGTCATGGGTGAACTATGAAGCGACGGTAGAGCGAGCGGACAAAGCCGTATTGCATACGACGTATTTGACCGCGCCCGCGGCATGGTTGGGCGAGCAGTTCCTCGTCGAGGCGGAGCATAAAAAACAAGTTAATTACGACAAGTATCGCCATGAGTTTTTGGGCGAAGCGATCGGTACCGGCGGGGAAGTCTTTACGAACGTAGAGGCGCGGGCAATGACCGATGCGGAGATCGCGACATTTGATCGCATTCGGGCGGGGCTTGACTGGGGCTGGTCGATTGACCCCTTGGCGTATGTCGAAATGCAGTGGGATAAAACGAGAAAGACATTGTACATTTTCCATGAAAAATACGGCCTCAAAATCAGCAACAGCCAAATTGCAGCGCACATTAAGTCGCGAGGGAATCTGTGTACGGTGAAATGCGACAGCGCGGAAGGTAAATCGATTGCGGAGTTGCAGGGGCTCGGCGTGCGCGCGGTCGGGGCGACGAAAGGACGCGGCTCTGTGGAACGCGGTATGCGGTATTTGACCGATGAAATTGAGCATATATACATCGATCCCGCGCGTTGCCCGAATACGTATAGAGAGTTTGTCGGGTACGAATTGGACCAGGATCGAAACGGAAATTTCAAGAGTGATTATCCTGACCGGGATAACCACACAATTGACGCCGTGCGGTACGCGCTTGAAGAATCGACGGTGCGGGCGAAACGCTCAAATCTTTACTAGGAGGAACTATGAATCAACGAGTGTATCAATTACTCAGTGACGCGTATTACGGAGACGGCATATTCATGGGCGGGCGCGGGCTTCGACGCCATCCGCGCGAACAGGAGTTCAATTACCGTGACCGGCAGGCGCTGGCGTACTATCTCAATTACACCGGGCCGATTGTAGATGCATGCGTGAATCCGGTGTTTCGTGATGATATCCGGCGTGAATATCGGGACGGGGCTACGCTCGCGGCATTCATGGACGATTGCGACAGGATCGGAACTGATTTACAGGACTTCATGCGGCGCGGCGCAAAATACGCCAAACTTTACGGCGCGGTTTATGTTTTGGTGAATAACACGGCGGAGCGAGGCAGTACATTAGCCAACGCGCTCAGCGGACGTAAATTCCCTTTTTTGTCTCTGATTATGCCGGCACAGATTGAAGCATGGGAGCACAGCGACACGGGCGAACTGGTATCGCTTACCTGGACCGAACGCCGCACAGATGAAGACAGAACGATTACGCTGCGCCATACATGGACGAATACGGCATGGCTGGTGGAAGAGGACGGGAAACCGGTTTTATCCGGCGAGCATAGGCTGGGGCGTTTGCCGATTGTGCGCTGGTGCGGTCGGACAACCGAGCCTACGGAAGTTCTGCCGACGAGTGAATTTATCTCCGTTGCGCAGGCGAATTACTTCCTTTATCAGATCTGCAGTTGGCACACGCAGATTTTGCGCGATCAGGCGTTTTCGATTTTAACGCTTCCCACGATTAGCGAAGATGACGTCACGGTGGGCACGAATAATGTGTTGACGTATCCGCCGGACGCGACGCATGTGCCGTCGTTCATTGCGCCGTCAGCGGATCCCGCCGCCATGCTGACCGATCAGATGGACAGGATTATTCGCGAAATGTATCGCATGTGCGGGTTATCTTCCGTTATCGGCGTGCAGGAAGCCAAATCAGGCGTTGCCAAGCAGTGGGATTTTGAAAAGACAAATCAGAAGTTAGCCGATTTCGCCTTGCAATGCGAACAGGCGGAACAAGAGATTATCCGTTTATTTGATGCGTGGACCGGAGGAGAAAGCGACTATTTCTGTGAATACCCGCGCGACTTTAAGATTAATGATGTCGCAGATGCGTTATCGGCGGCGCAATCCGCGCTTGATTTAGGTCTTGGCGGCAGAACGTATCGCACGGAAGTCGGCCGTAAGGTGCTTGACGGCTATATGCCGAATATTGAACCGGAAACCTACGATGCTATCATTGCAGAGTTTGGCCGTGAAGACGACGATCAGGATCATGTGTACGGAGACGAGGTAGGCGATGAAGCGAGAGCGGAAGACTAAGGCTCGACTGATTCCTAAAACAGAAAAGTGCATTACCGAGTGGGAACACGCCGTAAAAGCCTACCTCAAGCAAGGAATGACCGCGAGAGAGGCCGTGCGGAAAGCCTATGAAGAACATCCCGTCATGCATGAACTATTAACGGAAGTGCGTGAGCGGGGCGAAATACAACTTAAAAGCGGATACGGGAAACCGATTCCCCACAAAGTAGCGCAAAAGGCGTTAGAAATACCTTGGGCAGAGGATGGACTGAAACTGTCCGAGCGCACGACGAAAGGCGCAAATCTCGTGCGAAATTGGGCGGCAAGGACAATCGCTAAAGCCATTCGCAACGGCGATACGGCGCAAGAACTTACAAAGCGGCTCTATGACGGCTTTAATTTCAAGG
>OKIZ01000148.1_pt1 | contig 39146 bp, 61 predicted proteins | sample 1610951 | NCBI WGS metagenome assembly OKIZ01 (sample SAMN04436700, study PRJEB24849) | human gut metagenome | biome: human gut; feature: NICU; material: stool | host: Homo sapiens | place: USA: Saint Louis, MO | collected 2010-07-22 | reverse complement strand
TAGCGTCGCTGTTCCGCCTCATGCCGGAGCAGGTAGGGCCGTTGATGACGATGGTAACTTCGATGCTGGGGGTTATGTGATGGGAAGTTTCAAAAATGGCGAAAGCCAGTCTGCGCGAACAGAACTGGCCTTCAGATGCAAATCGTGTGAACTCATTGCAGGAGGAATAATGGCAAAAAATCCACGCTATTACCATACCGCTGTACATAAAAACATAACCCGCGACCGCTTCATCCGCTCGGTTAACCCGATTGTGGCAGAGAAGATGCGCGCCATCCTGGAAGAACTGAAACGTAAGGAGAGTGGCCGTGGGTAACGTATCCATTTTAGCCGAAGCCAGAGAGGCCAGAAGGCTCCAGAAACCGCGCACGAATGACGGTAAGGGGTTTGCCTTGCTGCACCGTAAAATTATGGATGTGCCGTTCTACAAGGACGCTGAGGCGGCTCATTTATGGGTTCACCTGCTCCTGCGTGCTAATCACGAACAGACACTGGTATCTACTGATGTTGGCGATGTGATCTGCGAGCGCGGAGAGTTCATCACCGGGCGAAACACACTGGCAATGGAAACGGGTTTGACCGCTGATCGCGTTAAATCCCTTCTCCGTAAATTCCAGAATCTGGGCATGATCACCACCAAATCGAACAACCGTTTTACTGTTCTAAAAGTGGTCAAATATGACGAATATCAGTCAAATTTTTGTCCAGCAGATGTCCAGCCAGCGTCCAGCCCAAACATAGTCGTACCAATGCCTGCGGAGGTGGAGTGTCCAGCCGATGTCCAGCCAGTGTCCACAGATAACAATATATTAAATAACTTACTACCTAACGGTAGTAAGTATGTCGCAAATGACCAGAAACCCGCTGAAGAGAAAAAGTCTCGTTTGTCATGCGATGAAGTATGGCAATGCCTGAAAGACGAACTGCCTGAAGCACGGGGATGGAGATGCCTCACTGATGAGCGACGCAATCTGATCCGCACATTCTGGGGTAAGGCTAATAAGATTGCCCGCAACCTGGACGGCAAGCCGATGGATATGGACGGTTTCAGAAGCTATCTGCGTTACATCGCTCAGAACTGCCGCTGGATGCTTGAAGACCGACCAGACCAGAAGTCTGGGAAGACCTGGCGCCGCATGAAATTCGATAAGTTCCTGACCGAAAAGCTCTACATCGAAGTGCGCGAGGGGGATCGTGATGACCGCTGATTTCATGGCTGTACCACAAAACCTCGAAGCAGAGCAGAGCGTTATCGGTGGTCTGCTGCTGGATGATGACAACAGCGAGCGAGTCCAGAAGGTTCTGGCGATGCTCAAGCCTGAGTCGTTCTACAGCCGACCTCACCAGCTGATCTTTGCCGAGATGCGCCAGATGTTCCGCGACAACAAGCCAGTCGATGGTCTGACATTGTTCGACGCGCTTGAAGGCAAAGGGCTCGCGGAGCAGGTAGGTGGCTTTGCTTACCTGGCGGAGATAGCCAAGAACACTCCCAGCGCTGCAAACATCGTGGCATACGCTGCGTCAGTCCGGGAAGCCGCAATGGAGCGCTACGGTATCAGCCGCCTGACCGAAGCTACTGAGCTGCTGTATTCCCGTAACGGCATGAGCGCTACGCAGAAGTACGAGGCCATTCAGGGTATTTTCACCCAGCTCGCAGACCATTCAAAAACCGGTAGTCGCCGTGGGTTGAGATCGTTTGGCGAGGTTATGGATGACTGGGTAGCAGATCTGGAGAAACGCTTTGACCCTTCAGGCGAACAGCGCGGCATGAGTACCGGTATCCCGTCACTCGACCGACTGCTGGCGCCGAAAGGTCTGGTTAAAGGCTCTCTGTTCGTGATTGGCGCAAGGCCAAAGATGGGCAAGACAACCCTGTACGGGCAGATGGCGATCAACTGCGCGGTTCGTGAGAAAAAGCCAGCGCTGATGTTCAGCCTGGAAATGCCAGGCGACCAGATCCTCGAAAAACTGGTTGGTCAGAAGTCTGGAGTTAACCCGAGCATTTTTTACATGCCAGCCACGGATGACGCCGATGACCAGTACCAGGGCGATTACGACGGCGACTTTAAGAAGGCGATCGCCACCGCCGGGCGATTGAGTGAAATCGACATGCTGTACATCGACGATACTCCTGGCCTGTCACTGGCGCACATCGTTAGCGAAAGCCGCCGAATCAAGCGCGAGAAGGGCTGCGTAGGAATGATTCTGGTTGACTACCTGACTCTGATGACCGCCGAAAAAGCCGACCGTAATGACCTGGCCTACGGGATGATCACCAAAGGTCTGAAGAATCTCGCCAAAGAGCTTGGCTGCGTCGTCGTGCTGCTGACCCAGCTCAACCGCGAACTGGAGAAGCGAGTGAATAAACGCCCGTTGCCGAGTGATTCCCGCGACACAGGGCAGATTGAGCAGGACTGCGACTACTGGGTTGGTATCCACCGGGAAGGTGCTTTCGATGACAGCGTGCCGCCGGGAGAAACCGAGTTAATCCTGCGACTCAACCGCCACGGCAGTGCCGGAACGGTTTATTGCAATCAGAACAACGGGGCAATTTACGACACAGATCAGCAGGCCGCCGCCGCAGAACGCCGCGGGCGTGAGCAGCAGCCGAAAAAGAAAGGGGGATTCTGATGACCATAACCATTCGTGGGCAGATTCTTGCAGCCCTGCGTAATAACCCGGGCCTGAACAGTGCTCGTATTGCCAGCATGATCGGCATGACCACCAAAAAGATTTCCGGCCCGTTAAGTACGTTGTTTGCAGACGGCCTGATCGAGTTCGAAGGTAAGCACGGCCAGCGGCTGTATCGTCTGACCAGCTACGGCATGAAATACGCACCGGAAACCATACCGGCCATGCCGAAGGGAAATTCGAAGCTGGTGCAGCGTACAGAGGCAAACGTGATCTGCCAGGAGTGCCGCAACAGCGCGGCTATGAAGCGAGTATTGATGGTTTGGGGGAGGGAAGGGGTATGAAAATTTACATCGCAGGACCAATGACGGGTTACGAAAACTACAACCGTCCGATGTTTAACGCAGTAGCACAGCAGATGTTATCAGGTGGTCATGTGGCATTAAATCCGGCCACGCTCCCGGATGGTTTATCTCAGCGTGAGTATATGGACATCTGCCTGGCGATGCTTCGCTGCGCCGACGCCATTCACATGCTGCATGGGTGGCAAGAGTCGGAAGGTGCCGTCGCTGAGCATGCCATGGCTAAAAAGCTGGGAATTAAAATTTCTTACCAATTTGAAGGAGCTGCCGCATGAAACCAACATACGAAGAGCTGGAAGCAAAATGCGCGGCACTGGCTGCGGAGAATGCGCTTCTGAAAAAATCGGAGCCAGCACCATTCAGTAAGCTGATGATGGAGGCGCTTGATGTTTATCAGGCGGGCGCTGATGAAGTGCCGGAGTTGGCAATGCTGAGCGCATATAAAAAATTGCGAGATGGGCTAAAAACCCCAGCGACCGACGCTTTCCTGGCTGAAGTGCGGGCGCAGGGTGTAGAGATGCTCACCAAAGAGATGCATGCAGATATCAGCGGTGATGATGCACGCGAGTTCGCCGACAATCTTCGCAAAGGAGTGCAGTCATGATTACAGGAACCTCTCATTACGACGAAGTCCAGGTGGTGCCATGCACAGTCTGCGGCGGTTACTACAAGGCTGATGAGCCAGAAATACACGTCTGCGAGGAGGCCGCCCAATGAGCAACATCGACAAACGCGCATTACGAGAAGCTGCGGAAAAGGCTACGAAAGGTCAGTGGGCTGTTGAGTTCGACGATGAGGTTTACTCCACTGATGGCGTGAACAATGAGCAAATAGCCATGGTGTTCAGTGAAAACGAAGTGCGTGACGCTGCGTTCATCGCCGCCGCTAACCCCGCCACCGTGCTGGCGCTGCTGGATGAGCTGGAAGCCAAAGACCGTCGCATCGAAGAAGAGATTGCCCGAGCTAACCGCGAGCATCACCGTGGTTTCATGATGGCGTGCGGGCATCTTAAAGAGCATTCAAACGTTCATTATGCTGATGCTGCCGAGATGGAGATAGCAGCCCTTCGCAATCGCATCAATGAGTTGGAGTCCGCCGCAGCCGGTAAAGGAGGTGCATCATGATCACCTTCACCAAAGAACAGCTTATCGCTTCTGCGCACGCGCGTATTGAGTTTGCAGAGATGATGCTGGCTGGAGAGTTAGAGCCCCTCAAAGAGCGCAAATGGTCAATTGAACTGGAGCTGGCGCGTATCGCGCTGGCATCACTCGAAGCGGATAGTAAGTTAAGCAACTTCATCGCTACTCAGGAATCTCTGGGTGTCGCTTTTGAGAGGGTACTGGCTGAGAATATCGAAGAACTTTACGTTCCCAGCAAATCAACCCCGCCAGCGCTGGTATCTGATTCGCTTCTGTCTGAGCTTTTAGCGATAGCGAAGAAGGCGGCTGATGCAGCAGACGAATGCGCACATGCGGAGTGGAGCGATGACTCCATGGAGCATTCAACTGCAATAGCTGATTGGGAACGCCGCGCCTCCATGCTTCAGGGTGACGAACCTGTAACGACGGCTTACAAGTTGCCGGATGAGTTCGACTTCGATCGCTTCAACGATGTCGTATGGCTGGAGGCTGTGGCAAGCAATCCGCACATGCATTCACCAACAACATCGACTATCGCTATGGTGGCGCTGGAGCTGAACAGGAAATTAGCCGATGGCAACTCTCCGGTGATTCCGGATGGTTGGGTGATTCTTCCTGCTGAGCCAACCCAGGCAATGATGAATGCGTGGCTTTCAGAGGTCGCCAACTGGCACGGACATGCAGCAGGATACAGGGCCATGATTGCAGCAGCGCCGCAGCAGGAGGCTAAAAATGTCTAATTTGAAGCCAGGGAATGTTTATGTCGAAATATCTCACAATCAGGCTGGAGGCCTTTCCCTCTGCGTAAGCAACGATGATGGCGGGTGCCGAATCTCCGGTGCCAAGGTTGGCGGATGCGAAACTCTGAAGTGCTTTGAGGTTAATGCGGAGGAGCTAATCGCGCAGATTCGTGAGCACGCGAAAAAGGCAACTGGAGAGCCTGAGCATAACGACGAAATCGCTATTCAGGCAGGTATTGACCCAGCCTTAGCTGATGCTTACATGCAAGGATATCACGACGCTGAAGCGCGGAGAGCTGAGCGGCAGGATGCTAACTGATGTGATATAAAACCCCTTCATGGTGGAGGGGTTGCTTATGTCAGAATATGCGAAGCTGTCAGAAGACTTGTATCGGGAAGCGTGTCGCATTGTTGGCGAGTGCTGTCTGATGCTTGCCAGCAATGATGCGGAAACAAACAGAGACCAGCTGGTTCACGAATTAAAACGACTTCACTGGGAAATCATGAAGCAAACAGACGAATCCAATCTGCCTATTTTGCTTGCCATCGAAAGACTTACTACCAGCGAGGACTGGAAGAAGCCATATCTTGGATGATGCCTGCTCCATTCGAGCATAACAATCAGGCCTCTTCGGAGGCCTTTCTCTTCAGTTGATTTTGTTGAATCAACCGTCCATACTTTCTTTGCTGATGGCCTGAACACCCATTGGTGACTTCTGCGCATTTAAGGGGACTTAAATGCGACCACAATCTGAACTCCTCACCTTGTCACAGATGCTTAGCGGCACCTGCGATTTTCTGCATTCTGCGGTTTCCGTTAAGGAGGCCGTATGACTCTGCCAGTAGACGGCATCAAACTCCATCGTGGTAACTTTGCGGCCATCGGCCAGCAGATTCAGCCATTGTTGGATGCCGGGCAATGCTTCCGCCTGCAAGTCAAACCGTGGCGCGAGAAGCGCAGTCTGTCCCAGAACGCGCTCAGCCACATGTGGTACACCGAAATCAGCGAATACCTCATCGCCCGCGGCAAGACCTTCGCTACACCTGAGTGGGTAAAAGACGCGATGAAACACACCTATCTCGGCTACGAAAGCAAGGACAGGGTAGACGTCGTGTCCGGCGAGGTCACCACGGTTCAATCTCTCCGCCATACGTCAGAGCTGGAAACCGGCGAAATGTACATCTTCCTGTGCAAAGTCGAAGCTTGGGCGATGAATATCGGCTGCCACCTTACCATCCCGCAGAGTTGCGAGTACCAGCAACTGCGCGATAAGCAGGAGGCCTGATGTCAACTCCACTTTCCCGCGTTATCTCAAACGAAATATTCCGCGTCCCGGCGCGCCGCAAGCGCAAGCCTGCGGTTAAGCCGTCCGATATCCCGACATTGAAAGGCTATACCGCCCGCCTGGTGGATCAGAAATGGCTGCGTCTCGCGGCACGGAGGGCGCATGGCTAATTTATGCAACGCGGCGCGCGGCCGCGAATGTCAGGTGCGGATCCCCGGCGTATGCAACGGCAATCCTGAAACCTCAGTACTGGCTCACATTCGTCTTGCTGGTCTCTGCGGGACCGGAATCAAGCCACCTGACCTGATCGCCACCATCGCATGCAGCAGTTGCCACGACGAGATTGATCGCCGCACCCGTCTGGTCGATGCGGAATATGCAAAGGAGTGCGCGCTGGAGGGCATGGCCCGCACACAGGTTATCTGGCTGAAAGAGGGGCTCGTAAAAGCATGAATGAATATCGCATCAGCCTCCCGTGGCCGCCGAGCAACAACCGCTACTACCGGCATAACCGCGGGCGCACGCACATCAGCACAGAGGGGCAGGCGTACCGCGACAGTGTCGCCAGAATCATCAAAGACTCAATGCTGGATATCGGCCTGGCTACACCCGTGAAAATACGCATTGAGTGCCATATGCCGGATCGCCGCCGCCGCGACCTGGACAATCTGCAAAAGGCCGCGTTCGACGCCCTGACGAAATCCGGGTTCTGGCTCGATGACCAGCAGGTCGACTACTACAGCGTGAAGAGGATGCCAATCGTCAAAGGCGGCAGGCTTGAACTGACCATCACCGAACTGGAGGCCGAATGAACCACACAGACTTCCTGCGGTACCAGGCAGAAAGCGTTAAGCGCGCCAGCATGCCGCCAGTAGCAAAGCATAGCCAGACCAAAACCAACCAGCCACAGAAGGAAGCCGCATGAACAGTCAGCAACTGGAATACGTACGTCAGCAGCTCATTGTGGCGACCGCAGACCTCAGCGGGGCGACGAAAGGGCAGCTGGTAGCTTTCGCCGAAAATGCGCAGTTCACCGCGACGGCGCGCAGCCGGGGCCGAAAAAAGGTATTCGATAAGGATAAGCAGCGCATGGTCAATCCTGACGGCCCGCCGATGAGTGGCAGTCAGTCGCGCGCCAAGGGATCATCTATTGCGCTGGTGGGCCCGGTTGAGTTCGTGACCGCATCCTGGCGCCGCGCTGTGCTGTCGCTGGAAGACCATCAGAAAGCCTGGCTGCTGTGGAACTACAGCGAGAATATCCGCTTCGAGTACCAGGTGGCGATAACTCAGTGGGCGTGGGCAGGGTTCCGGGAGCAGCTCGGCGCGAAGAAAGTGGCCGGCAAGACGATGGAGCGCCTGAAGAAGCTTATCTGGCTGGCAGCCCAGGACGTCAAAGCGGAGCTGGCTGGGCGTGAGACGTACGAATATCAGGCGCTGGCGTCGCTGGTTGGCGTAACGCCAAAGAACTGGTCAGAAACGTTTACGGACCGCTGGGTGGAGATGCGCCGCATCTTCCTGCGCCTGGACAGCGGTGCTTTATTGCAGGTTACGCGATCACGTTCACAACAAAAGGCGACAAATTTAGACTCAAGTCTTGCAAAACTGGATTGAAACGCATATATTTCGTGTAAATCTGATATCGTCGCCATAGCTTCGTAGGTCGACATAGAATTAAGAGCCTCGCCATCGTGCGGGGCTTTTTCGTTTCAGGGTCAGAAGCACAGCGGTTGTGCGTTCGGCTGTTAACCGAATGGTCGAAGGTTCGAATCCTTCCTGTCCCGCCAAATTCGCCGGTCTAGTTCAGTGGCAGAACGGCAGCCTTGTAAGCTGCGCGTCAGAGGTTCGATTCCTTTGCCCGGCACCAATTTGCCTGTAGCTCAGAGGAAAGAGCATCCGCCTTCTAAGCGGTTGGTCGCTGGTTCGAATCCAGCCAGGCGAGCCATCAGCAAAACAAGTCGTCATCGCGGCGGCTTTATCTTGCATCAGGTGCATAACTGAATTCGCGAATACGTTATGCCGTCCGCTCCACGAAACGGAGTGCACAACAGGAAAGAGCATTGGCGTGAAGGGCTCATAACCCAACCCACGCAGCAGCATGGAGTTGGCGCGAAGTGCTCAGTGCTCTGTCCGTTGTGGTGAATGCGCAGGCTGATGCGCAAGGGCAAGAATCTTTCGCTGGATTCGGTGTGGCCACGCAGCCCGCTGTAGGCAGTCGCAGCAAGCCGGAGATCAGCGCCGGCCACCACAAACCAGACCCACTACCTGGGACCCTTCGGCCAGAGAGCCAACATTGCCTTACCCTCACATTGCCAGCCTGTCGCTGGCTTTTTTTCGCGCTTCGCATGCGCTCCCATTTAACGTCGAACCGTTCACTTTGAAATGAGCCTTTGAGGAAGTCAGTTAGTGCTGGCGAGCCTCGACGGGCTGATTTCCTATGCGGCAAAGGTTCATCTCAAAGAAGGCAAACGCCATGTTAAAAGATCCTTCCAAGGAAGAGATTGAAAAATACTTCTTTTGCGACCCAGATGTCGGGAGCATTGTCAGGATAGCCAACTCAAGTACAGCAAAGGCTGGGGAAAACCCAATTTATGTTAACAATTGTGGTTACCACATGGTCAGCGCGCTGGGGCAGAGGCTTGGTCTCCACCGTATAGTCTGGATCGTAGCGAAAGGCTCTATCCCTGAAGGTATGGAAATTGACCATATCAACGGCGACAAGAGCGACAACAGAATTACCAATCTGCGCCTTTGTACGCCAACACAGAATAGGCAAAACAAGACCAAATATAAAAACAACAAATCTGGCTTTAAAGGGGTTTACTACGAAACAGCACAACGGGTTAAGAAACCATGGAGAGCAAGGATTGTTGTTAATAAAAAGGCGATCAGCTTGGGTAACTTTATGACCAAGCATGAGGCTCATCAGGCCTATCAAGATGCCGCAAAAAAATATTTTGGCGAATTCAATAGGCCCTAACTTTCAGGTCCCGGGAAACATCCTCGACACGCCTACTTGTTAAATCGTCCCGAGGGCCTGAACCAACTACACACGGAATAAATATGTCTGAGACCTTCACTATCGTAGGCGTTGGTCTTACATCGTCATCAGTCGGTGTAACCTTTGCCACGCTGTTTCCGGAGGCGACTCCAGCAGTGATGCTCGGATCACTCGCCGGAACGGCGCTATACGTTCTGACCTCAGATCCCCATCAACTCTGGAAGCAGGCTATCTTTGCGCTGATATCGTTTATCAGTGGTGTGTTCTTCTCCGTACCCATGGCGAAAATCATGGCCGGAATCATCAACACGCCGTTAAGCCTGATGAAGCCACCGGCCAGCATTGAGGTATCGCCAGCTGTCGGTGCAATTGTCACTGCTTCCATTTCCGTGGCAGTCCTGCTGCGTATTCTCCGCAAATCCAAAAGCGGGAAGATGCCGGGGCTGGGGGAGGAAGATAAATGACATGGCAGCTTCTTCTGATGGATGCAAACGCCATAGTTTGCCTGTTAATCATGGTCAGGCTGATGTTTTTCCGGAAGGAGGGAAAGCGTCATCGCCTGAGTGTCGCGGTGCTGGCCTATCTGGTCATTCTTGCCGCCGGATTCAACGCCTTCAACATTCTACTCGGCCACTACGTACAGGTTAACCTCGGAGATCTGCTGCTTAACTCCGTCATCTGCATGGCGGTGTGGCTGGCACGCGGGAACCTGGCGAAGGTCGTCATTACGGAATAGCCATGACTAAAGACGATATCTTTAACACCATCCTCGGCAAAGAGGGCGGTTATGTTGATCACCCGAATGATAAGGGCGGACCAACGAACTGGGGAATTACTCAGGCAACTGCCCGCGCGCATGGTTATACCGGTGATATGCAAAACCTTACACGTGAGCAGGCTCTGGCGATCCTTGAGTCTGATTACTGGTATGGCCCTCGCTTTGACCAGGTGGCAGAAGTATCCCCTTCCATTGCCGCCGAACTTTGCGATACCGGTGTGAACATGGGTCCATCGGTGCAGGTTAAATGGTTCCAGCGCTGGCTGAACGTTTTCAATAACCAGCAGCAGTTCTATCCGGATCTGATCGCCGACGGGCAAATCGGCCCACGTAGCATCAGCGCGCTAAAGTCCTTCCTGGAGAAACGAGGCGGCGAAGGGGAAATCGTATTGCTTCGCGCACTGAACTGTAGCCAGGGCCAGCGTTATCTTGAGCTGGCAGAACAGCGGCCAGCTAACGAGTCATTTGTTTATGGCTGGATGCGCGAGCGGGTGAGCCTATGACGACACTCAAATCTGTACTGGCGGCAATCGGAGTTACGATCCTGATGGTGCTTGGTGCGTTTGGTGTGGGCCGTTTGCGCGGACGTGAACAGGCTGAAGTAAAAGCAGACCGGCAGCGCACAGAAGAAAAGGCCGCAGCCATTGAGTCAGTAGCCGAACGCCGTGTAGAAGCAACGAAAGAGGCCAGCAATGTACAGCAGAATGTTAACCGCATGCCTGATGACGATGTTGATCGCGAGTTGCGTGACACGTGGAAGCGTCCCGGTGGTGGTTGATACAGCCTGTGACTGGGTAAAGCCAATCTACCTTACTGATCACGACATTGATGTTCTTGACCGCCAGACGAAACGCGACATCCTGGCGCATAACAAAGCGTGGCTGGCGAACTGCCAGAAAACAAAAGAATCGGGGGCAAAGTGACGAAAACCAACCAGTGCAGTGAAGGTTTCGACAATCCATCCAGGTTCCGTGAGGAATGGGATAAGCAGACCCAGGTGAAATAGCGCAATGGGTACTTTAATCAAGGGCTGGAAAGTAATGCTCCTGACCAAGGAAGGTTACGATTCTGGAAAGGTACCTGAGCAGGTCGGCTGGCAGAGCAGCAATGAGCCAGACATTCGCGATGGGGTGCTGATTATTAAAAATGGACTGGACACCCACGGCGTACCGCTCAACATCATTCACGGCTTCAGCATCGAAGCTGTAAAAGCTGAATGACATTACAGAAGCTCTTCACTGAGGGGCTTCGATAATGATCTGTGTAACCCTGCAAGGATGGTGGTCATCATCTTGCTGACGGGTAAGCCGTAAGTGGCTAAGCACTTCTGAGAAGCAGGGCAACAGCTGCGACAAGGCAAAGAGGTAATCATGTCCGACATCTACCAAATCACGTTAACCACACAAACAGGCGAAACCTTCACGGGCAAGATGTCACGACGTCAGCCTGAGCTGGTTAACGGCTTTGTGCCGCTGGCGACCGAAACGGGGCAGTGGCTGTACTTCGCTCCTGCCGACGTTAAGCGCGTGGAGTTCACGCCGGTGCCGGAAGAGCAGACCGAACAGCCAGAAGAACAAACAACGGAGTAACGAATGAGCAAACCGGACTGGGAGGCCATCGAGACGGCGTACCGGGCCGGAGTGATGTCCCTCCGAGAAATAGCATCACAACACGGTATCAGCGAAGGCGCTATCCGTAAGCGCGCCAAGCGTGACGACTGGTCGCGTGACCTCAATGCGAAGATTCAGCAAAAGGCTGATGATCTGGTACGCAAACAGGAGGTACGCAAACAGGTACGCAACGAAAGCACTTTGACCGAACGCGTACTGATAGAGGCGACTGCCGAGGTAATTGCCACGGTACGCATGGAGCACCGGGGAGACATCCGCCGGGCTCGTGAACTGACCAACACGCTATTCGATGAACTTGGTGCGCAGTGCGCAGATGTAAGCGCGCTCGAGCAGTTGGGCGACATCATGTTTGACCCCGACGATAAAGGGCGGGACCGGCTCAATGAAATTTATCAGAAAGTGATCAGCCTGCCTTCCCGCGTTAAATCCATGAAAGACCTGAGCGACAGCCTGAAGACGCTGATCGGCCTCGAGCGTGAGGCATACAGCATCGAGAATAAGGCTGAAACGAAAGAGGTCACCCATAACGTCATGCTGGTGCCAACCAGTGACAACGTGGATGACTGGGAGGCGGCAGCGCAGAAACAACAGGACGGGGTGCTCGGTGGATGAATTACAAAGCTGTATGGAAGCCACTGCCTGGATCGCAGTCTCTGGCGCTGAGTTGCCCATGTAACGAAATCCTGTTCGAGGGTACTCGCGGACCAGGTAAGACCGCTGCGCAGTTAGCCAGGTTCCGGCGTAATGTCGGAGTGGGCTATGGCTCGTTCTGGCGCGGCGTCATTTTCGACACCGAATATAAGAACCTTGCCGACATCATCACTCAGTCGAAACGTATGTTTCGCCTGTTCAACGACGGTGCGCGCTATCTGTCATCTGCGAGCGAATTGCGATGGGTATGGCCTACTGGCGAGGAGCTGCTCTTCCGCTTCGGCAAAGAGGCGGACGACTACTGGGATTTCCACGGGCAGGAATTCCCGTTCATTGGCTTTAACGAGCTGACGAAACAGCAGTCTCCAGAGTTCTACGAAATGATGTTCTCCTGCCGCCGCTCATCGTTCAGGCCGGAAAACTACCCGCTGGAGAATGGCAAGTTACTGAGGCCAATCCCGCTGGAGACGTTCAGCACGACCAACCCATTCGGCATCGGACATACCTGGGTGAAGAAACGCTTCATTGAGCCAGCGCCGCGCGGAACCGTGCAGCGTGATCGGCAAATGGTGTTCAACCCTCAGACAGAACGAGAAGAGGAAATCACGCTTACCCGCGTGGCAATCCACGGATCGTTCAAAGAGAACCCGTACCTCGACCCGCAGTACATCGCGACCCTGATGGCCATCAAAGACCCTAACCGACGCAAGGCGTGGGTAGAGGGTTCCTGGGATGTGACCAGCGGCGGGAGATTTGACCACCTGTGGAATGAAGCGCTGCATGTCATTAAGCCATTCCGCATCCCGGATAGTTGGACCGTCGACCGTTCCCATGACTGGGGAGAGTCGAAGCCGTTCTCTAACCTATGGTGGGCGCAGGCTGATGGCACTGCCGCCGAGTTGCCTGATGGTCGACAGTTCTGCCCTCCGGCTGGTTCGATAATCCTGATCGGAGAATGGTACGGATGCCCGCCTGACGAGCTGAACAAAGGCCTGAATATGTCATCCACCAACGTCGCGAAAGGCGTGGCGTGGATTGACAAGCGGCTGGTGGGCGAAGACGTCGACGAGCCGGAAGAGATTCAAATAGACGGTGTTACGCAGGGCCAGTTGAACATTGTTCCGGGAATTTGCTCGGAGGTTATCCCTGGCCCGGCTGATAGCGCCATTTTCAATACCGGTGACGATGAGTTGTCGATCGGCCAGAAAATGGAAAATCAGGGTGTCGAATGGCTTGAAGCCAATAAGAAGCCAGGCTCACGAGTTAACGGAGCTTCGGTTTTCGCTGACATGCTTGAGGCGGTTGTAGAAGGCAAAAAGCTGGAATCTGGCATCCCTGAGAAACCTGCCTTTTACGTGTTTGAGCATTGCCGCGGATGGATTAGCCGCATACCCGTGCTGGTTCGCGACAGCAAAAACCCAGATGACGTAGATACCCAGCAGGAAGACCACGACTGGGATGCAACCCGTTACCGCGTGCTGCACTCTCCTCGCCGTTCAGGGGCGATATTCTTCACATAAGGACAACTCAGTGAGTAACGATACAGAAATGCAAGTCCTCGCTGGGCTGATTGTGAATAGCCTCAACGAGGTATCGCGATCTCGACAGCTTTATGCGGCCGGCTTCACTAAATCAGGCAACACCAAGCGACATCATCTGTGGTGTGAATTTGGCTATCCTGAGCGCCTCGACTTTGACCACTTCTACAACATGTATGAGCGTAATGGAGCCGCGTTCGGCGCTGTTCATAAGCTACTGGATGCATGTTGGTCTGATAATCCTGTAATCGTGGATGGTGACGAGACGAAGAAGTCCAAAAAATCGACGCCATGGGAAAAGAAAGTCACCAAGCTCATGAAGAAATACTGGGCGAAGGTGAAGGACGCGGATAGACGTAACCTTGTCGGTCACTACTCAGCTCTCATTCTTCAGTTTGCCGATAGCCGTAATTGGGATGAGCCAGTTAATCGTGAAGTGATGCGTAACTCACGCGAACGCGGCTTAGTGAAGATGATTCCTGCATGGGAGTCGCAGGTTAAGCCGGGTGAATTAGAGCAGGATCAGAAGTCCCCTGATTACGCCATGCCGAAGTTTTATTATTTCCAGGAACAACCCGTGGGGGACAACGGCAGTATTGTTGGTCCCATGCGCTCCATCAAAATTCATCCTGAGCGCATCATCATTTTCTGCGAGGGCTCAGAAGATGAATCCTCACTGGCTGGAATCCCTTTCTTGCGTGCAGGCTATAACGACCTGCTGGATATGGCTAAAACCTCCGGCGGCAGCGCTGAGGGGTTCCTGAAAAACGCCAGCAGGCAGCTCGGCATTAACATGTCGAAAGACACCAAGATTGACAAAATCATGGAGGATGCCAAGAAAGCTGGTTATTCAGGGCTGGCTGAGGCTTTAAACGCTGCTATCCAGAAACTTAACTCTGGTACAGATTCGGCCCTGGTGACGCAGGACGGAGAGGCTAAAGTGCTTTCCGTTGCCGCTGCCGATCCGAGTCCAACGTGGACAGTGTCAGCTAACCAGTTTTCATCTTCAGTTCAGATGCCATTCACCATCTTGTTTGGTCAGCAGACGGGAAGGCTTGCTTCAGATCAGGACAAAAACGACTTTGCCAAGCGCTGTAATGGTCGCCGCAACGGGTTCCAGACTGACCGGGCAAGTGCAGTTATAGAACGGCTTTGGACTGTGGAGGTTATCGAGCCACCTAAATCTGGCGAAATCACGTTAACCTGGTCCGATCTACTCGCTCCAAGTGAGAAAGAGAAGATTGCCAACATGAAGGAAATGGCTGCGGTGGCGAAGGATACCCAGCAAGCCTACGGCACACCGGCTGTTGATGAGAACGAGGTCAGGGAAGCGGGAGAACTTGAGCCGCGTGAAGATGTTAAGCCGCCTGACCCCAAAAAAAAGGTAACGACCGATGATCCTCTTTCCGATGACACCGGAGCAAAAGACGAAAGTCGGGACACCGGTAGTTCCGCGCAGCAAGGTTGACCCGACCCGATCGGCAAGGCAGGTAACCGCGATGTTCCGGGATATCGAGGAACGATATCTCGGCATCAAGCGCGCGCTGAAGGCTCTGTTTGACCAGCGCCTGACTGGGCGAGAGCGAGAGGTAAACAGCCATAACTGGCGCTTCCTGTGCCACGACCACGGCGCTGACATGCGGCTCTACCAGGTCAACGCCGGCAAGTTCATCTACGACATGTCAGCGCAGGAACTGGCAGACCTACTTGAGGCGGTGCAGGGCATTCTCGACGATTACCTGCTGGATGGCGGAGAGCAAAATCTATGGGCGATGGATTATGTCGTCGCAGAAGCGCAGCGTGGCACGCTGGAGGCGTTCAATAACCTCTCGCAGCAGTCACAGGTGTACGCCAGTCAGACGACGCTACAGCAGCTTTTAAGCAGTCCCGGTTATCTGAACCAGATATCTGCGGCCAGGCTGACAACGTTCAGTGACTGGAAGGTCATCAGCGACACTGCCCGCGGAGACCTGACCAACATCATCACCGATGCAGTAGCGCGCGGCGTGAATCCTCGCGAGACAGCCAGCGTAATCAGTAAGCGCCTCGATGTGTCGATGTCGAAGGCCAAAACCATCGCTCAGACTGAGCAGGTCGGCGCGCTGCGGCAGGCGCAGTGGAATGAGACTGACTGGGCCGCTGACCGGCTAGGGCTTAATACCGGCCTTCTGTGGCTGTCGGCGCTCAAGCCAACTACGCGCACCTGGCACGCCAGCCGTCACGGCAAGGTCTACACCACCGAAGAGGTGCGGGATTTCTACGCTGAGAACGGCAACCGGTACAACTGCTATTGCAGCCAGATTCCGGTGCTGCTTAACGACGACGGCAGCATCTTCAACGAAGGGCTGGCGGATAAGCTGAAAAAAGAGCGAAAGCAATGGACCACTAAGGAGGCTGCGTGATTTGCTATGACCCCAATGTCTTTAATTATTTCTGGTATGGCTGCGGTGTGGGATTATTAATCTTCGCAGCCGTGCTTTGGCATCACCACAAGAGTTGATAATGGTCGCTTAGGCGGCCTTTTTATTGCCTGCAATCCACCAATGAGGACGCTATGTGGCAATTAGCTTATGACCTTAATTTCCCGATTCGAGGCTGGGTTTACTCAAAGCCTTTAGAGGTGCGGTGGGACAATGGAAGCATTGAGAATGTGTGCTTATGCCATTTCTTTCCTGCCAAACCAACCAAAAAGCAACTCCGCCAGGCGCGTAAAAACAAACTCCATTAACGAGGACCCAGCATGAAACGCAACCGCGTTAACGTGCTGACCGTCGTCAACTCCGCTTCAAACATCACCACTGAAACCATCGACGGCAAGCCACATATCGTGGTTCGCGGTATCACGCCTGTCGTGGACGATATTGTGATGAACCGGAAGTTGTACCCGGCAGCAGAAATCGAAAAGGCCTACAACACGCTCGAGCGTAACCCGATGCCGCTGGGCCACCCGAAAGTGGACGGCAAGCATGTGTCGGCGCGCGATGTCCGGGCGGTGAACGAGTACCACGTCGGCGCCTGGCTACAGAACGTAAGCCATAAAGACGGGAAGGTGACCGGCGACATGTACGTTAACCGCCAGTACGCCGAATCCAGCGACAAGGGCAAGCGCCTGATTAACCGCCTGGATGAGATGCTGGCCGGTACCAACTCCGACCCGATTCATATCTCGACAGGCCTGCTGTATTCCGGTATCGCCGCCAACGGCGAGTCGAAGGGCAAAAAGTACAACGAGATCGCCACCAACATGATGTTTGACCATGTGGCGGTGCTGCTTGATGAGCCCGGCGCCGGTACGCCGGAGGAGGGCGTGGGCATCTTCGTTAACTCAGAAGGTGATGAGCAACAGATTGAAGTTGTCCGCCTTGCTGACGGAATCGACTGCACCCGAGATGGCCTGATCAACAAAACCAAATTCTTCTTCACCAATGCCTCCAACTTTTCCTTCGACGACATCCAGCGCGCAATCAGTGAAAAGCTGCGAGAGGGTCGATCTGATGACAACTGGCTTTGGCCAGAGTCGGTATGGCCTGACACCTTCGTATACCGGGATGATTCCCGTTATTTCAAACAGAAGTACATCATCGACGATGACGGCAAGGCCCAATTCGTCGGCGAACCTGTAGAAGTCGTGCGCAAACAACCTGAGTACGAGATTAAAACCAACGGAGAGAACGATCCGATGAAAGAGCTGATTATCAATGCGCTGCAAGCCGCTGGTAAGCCGACCGAAGGCAAGTCCGACGCCGAGCTGATGGACGCATACAACCAGATGAAGGCCGACGAAGCCGCCGCCAAGAAAAATGGCGACGAAGAAATCGACCCGGCAACCGGCAAGCCCAAGAAAAAAGAGCAGGCTACAAATAACGAAGAGATGCCAGCGTGGGCGAAAACACTCGCCGATCGCGTGGACGTCGTTTTCAACAGCCTGAACGCGAACGCCGACAAAGAGAAAGGCGAAAAGCGCGCGGCTGTGAAGCTGGCGATGAACATGAGCGATGAAGAAGTCGCAGATCTGGACGGTAAGGCGCTCGACGCCATGTATGCCAAGTGCCAGACATCTTTCGGCCTGAACGGTGCATTCCGCCAGGCAACCAACACCCAATCAGTCAGCGAAATGCCGGAGTAAAAAATGGCTAAAGACGGAAAACACGTAATTCACGCCGGTGGCGTATTCCCTAATCCGCTGCTCAACCGTGAAGGCCGCGCTACTGCGGTCAAGCCTGGCACCCTAGGCTTCTTCGATGCTGGCGTCTTCAAGGTGTCGGTAGATGGTAGCGAAACAGCGATTATCTATGTCGCTGACTTCGACTATCTGCGCTGCAAAACCGTAGATGACACGTTTGCTGTAGACGATCTGCTGGTGGGTATCCACCCACTGCCGGGCATGTTCCTGAACGTCCGGGCTGCGGCCGGAACCTATAAAAAAGGCGACGCTCTTTCAATCGTCAACGGCCAGGTGAAAAAGTGGGCTACTGGCGAATCAGATCGCTGCTATTGCGACGAAGAGCGCTCAATCACCGCCGCTGCTGGCGACCTCATTCGCGTAGTGATTAAGTAAGGAGTCACTGAATGCTTGTTTATTCTAAATCGCTGGGCGAAAAGACCGGCAACCTGGATGTGAACCAGTACCAGTTTGGTATGCTGACGCAGGAGCGTAATGCCGCTTTGAACCATCAGGGCATTAACGTAATGCAGGAAATGGCTGATCGCCTGAATGCAGTTAATCAGCTGAATGGCATCAACGCTGTTCGCTCACCTGCTGATCTGTACAAAGCCTTTGACCAGACTGTGATGCGTCAATTCCAGCCGAACACTGAGTTCACCCTGTTCAACGACCTGATGCCACTGTCTCGATCGGTGCGCATCAACCAGACCGTGTACGAATACGCTAAGTCCGGCGGCCGCATGTGGGCTCACACCTCCATGTCCGGTCAGATCGGCGCAGCGCTGGATGCAGTGCAGTACCAGTACGACGGCACCATGGTTCCGGTGCACGATACCGGCTTCAAGTTCCACTGGCGTGAGCCTCGCCTGAACAACCCGGATGCGTTCGATATCATCTCTGATGCTCAGTTCGAGTCCACCAACGAAGTCCGTCGCCAGTATGTGGATTACATCTACAACGGCTATCGTGACGCGGAAGGCAACTACATCAAGTTTGATGATAAGACCTGGAAAGGCCTGAAGAACGACGAGCGTGTGGCTCTGGTTGATCTGGGTGCATCTGGTCTGAATATCGACTTTACCAGCGCCTCCGCCACGGCAGAGCAGATCCGCAATGCGGCGATTAAGCTGCGCGACACTCTGAAGCTGACCAACAATCAGTACGCAGAGCAGACTTGGTATGTGTCGAGCGCCATCATTTCAAACCTGGAGCGCTATTTCAGCGACAACTACCAGTCTGGCACCATCCTGCAAGAGCTTCTGAAACTGTCCGGGATTGCCGCGATTAAAGAAGATGCTCAACTGACAGGTAACCAGATCCTGATTGTTCCGCTGACGGCTGGCGTGATTGCTCCAATTGTAGGCCAGGCGTTCGGCACCGTTGCCGACCCGCGTCCGTTCTACAACAGCGATTACATCTGGCGTACCTGGGGTGCTGCTGGCCTGATGGTTAAGACCGACATCAACAGCAAGAAATCCGTCATCTACGCATCGAGCTAAGGGGCAAGACATGGCACTGGTAGAAATCATTACAGACAATCTCTATGCCGGTGCCAACCTCCGCAAACTGGAGGTTGGTGCAGTAGTTGAAGTGGACGATGCAACGGCAAAACGTTGGATCGACACTGGCAAGGCAAAGGAGACCGACAAGAAGAAAGGCGAAAAGCTGACATTCGAAGTGGCTACTCCTTCCGCTCCTGCGGCAGATCTGACGGCCCTTCAAAAGCAACTCGCCGACGCACTGGAGCACAACCAAAAGCTAATCGCCGATGGTGAAGCTAAAGACAAGGCTCACGCCGACGCACTGGCAGCAGAAACCAAACGCGCTGACGAAGCCGAAGCAGCATTGGCGGAAGCAATCAAGAAGGCGAAATGACCATGGCTGACCCAATCACAGCGGCAGACGTGCAGGCGTTCCTCGGTGAATTGGGTTACTCCATCCCGTGCGCGCTGCTGGATCCGATCCTCTGCGTGGTGAACAAGGTTATCCCGTGCCTCGATGGCGCCGGGTATGACGAGTGCACTGCAAAGCTGATCCTGATGTACGCCGCCGCGCTTATGGCTACGTCGTCCGGCGCGCGCCGCATCAAATCGCAGGGGGCGCCGTCTGGCGCGTCCCGCTCGTTTGAATATGGCGACGACAGCATTACCTGGTTGCGCGACTCGTTGGCCCGTCTCGATACCAGCGGATGCACCGGTGAGTTACCGATCAGCGCTGGTAATAGTGTCGGCCTGTTCATGGTGGTCGGGGGCTGCTGATGACGTACAAATCAGTTAAGCAAGGCCTGCCGCGTTCGTTTACCCGCGTATGGGTGATGACCGACACCGGGCGGGAAACTACCGGCTACGTGAAATCGGATGGTGAGTGGTTCATCAACTGTCCGCACATTCGGGCGACTGGCGCGAAAGTGCTGCGCTGGAAGGAGGGCTGATGTCATCGGTAGCGAACTGGAGCTATACAGCCATTGCGACCATCTGGCGCAAGCTGGAAGGCAATGACGAATACGGCGATCCGCTTGGCTATGCCGAGCCTGAGCAAATCCTCTGCGATTACGAGGGCGGACTCAGCAAGAAGCTAGCCAGCCTGGGCGCTGAAATCGTCGTGAAGAATACCGTCTGGACTGAGTTCGCGCTGGCGGCTGCGGGTGATTATCTGCTGATTGGCGCGTCAACCGAGCCCGACCCGGTTGTCGCCGGTGCCGATGAGGTGCGCCAGGTTATCCGCTATGCCGATACGTTCGAGCGCCTGGCGGATGATTATGCGATACTGACTGGCGTTTAAACATTGGTTGAGGCAATCATGAAAATACGATGGGTTAACGTCTACTATCCATACGGTGAGTGGAAAGACGAGTCAGGGGAAGTTGTTGCGGTTCCTGATGGTTTCCGAGCGACATTCAATGATAAAAATCTCATCGTCATCATGAGGAATTCAACCTCGCCTGGTGGTCATGGGGAGCCATCCATGACTGCCAAGAGACCTGAATTCATTGATGAAGATAACCTCGAGTTTTTGAAGGTCGATGGTGAGTTCATCGCATTAAAATAAGCATTCATCATTCAGACAAGGTCGCCACGGCGGCCTTTTTTATTGCCTGGAGAAAGCCATGGGCATCAAAGTTAAGGGTATTAGCCAGGCGAAGAAAAACCTTAATGCTCTGGTTGGTGATATTCAGGGGAGAAAGGTCGTCAGGGCGATGCAATCAGCTTTGATTATCGGCGGATCTCAGGCTGCGCTCTATACCCCGATCGATACATCAACCCTCATAAATAGCCAGTTCCGCGAGATCACTGTAAATGGCAATCGCGTGACGGGCCGGGTGGGTTATTCAGCTAACTATGCTGCATATGTCCATGACCCAAGAGTACCTCAGAACTTCCGCCGGGCGACTGCCAGGAAGGAGTTTTTAACCAAAGGGTTTGATGATACCCGCAGGCAAATCGACGCGGTAATTAAGAAGGAACTATCACTTTGACCACTCCGATGTATAAGCGTGTTCGCAACGTGCTCGTTGATGCTGGGCTTACTACTGGCTACATCATCCAGTCTTTGTCTTGGGTAGATTCTGGAAAACTAACCGATCGGTTCATTGTCTTCCGCCCAAATGGCGGCACGGCGATAGACCGGGATATGGCAGCAGATTATTACGTTCTAGTTGACGTTATTGCAGGAACGGCTAAGGGCGATAAGGCCAAAGCCGAGGCCGATGTTGAAGCCATTATCGAATATGTGAAAGCCAATCCGATGACAAATCGCTGCCTGGGGCAAATCTCAAATATGGGCGGCATACCATCACCTGTAATGACTACCGAAGGGCGTATGGTGTGGCGCCTGCAATTTGCCTGTCTCTTCGGCGGATAGCTAAAAATCAACATCACACAAGGTCGCTCTGAGCGGCCTTCTTTATTATCAGAAATGAGGTAAGCAACGATGCAAGGCTGCTCCAATAACGAACAACTAATTGGTCGCGCGAAGACGCTGGAACTGGCGTACGGATGCGCTGACATGGTGCCGGAGGAGGGTGACTGGAAGTTAATGGGTCTTCCAACTTCGGCTACGTGGGATTTAAGTCCTGAGGCGCTGACGTCTGATGCGGATAATGGCGGATTCAGTTCAAACCTGATCTCCAGCCTCGATCCAACCTATTCGATTGAAGGTGAGGTACGTGTTAAGGACCGCACCGACGAATTCGGCGTTCAGCAGTTCGTGAAGTATATCGTTGATGAGGTACGCGCCCGCCGTCAGCCTGGCGTGTGGATGCGTTTCCATTGGGGCGATTATTATCACATCGGCTACATGGTGCCGTCTGGTGCCAGTGATGGTGGCGGCGTAAAGGAAATTGTCACCTACAGCTTTGAGTTCAAGCTGGCAGATGGTTCTACTTTCCAGATCACCGAAGCTGATGGCGATATCGCGGTAACAGGCGTGACGGTTACACCAACCAGCAGTTCTATTGCGGCTGGTTCAAGTACAACATTCACCGTGAACATTTCCCCAGAAGATGCTGACAATAAAGTATTTACTGTCACTTCGTCCGTGCCAGCTCGCGCTACGGTGGCTTTCTCAGGCAGTACCGTAACTGTATCTGCCCCATCGGGGGCTACGGCGGGAACCGCAGTGATTACTGTCACCACTGATGATGGTGCATTCACGGCAACCCACACCGTAACTGTCACTGTGTAAGCAAAACAAAGGGTAGATCGCTGCCCTTGATTTTGCTTATGGGGGGATAGATGACACCAGTTAAAGAGTTTGGAGAATGCCTTATTAGTGTCGGGGATAAGGACTACTTTTTCCGCCCGTCATTTCTCGCGATATCAAGTATCGGCGATCCGGTAGAAATCGTTCAGACGTTTTACGATCTTTATAATGATGAGGCCGCTAATCTCATCAAGAAGGCTGCCGAATCCTACATTCATTCAGAATATGATAGCCTGCCTGAATATGTAATTCACTACATCAAGAGCGGCATACTAAGCCGTAAGGCGATCATGGCTGCGCATGCGGTTTTGTCTGCATGCTGTGAGGATGATGTAGGGGATCTTATCGGCTGGATGAAGCCAAGTAAAAGCCGGAAGCGCGGATTTATGTGGCGGCAGGGTATTATGTCGCCTCAGGAAATGGTCATTATCGCTCAAAGCTTGATGATGCACGGCGTTATCGGGAAGGGAAACTTACGTAAGCTACAGCGCCACGAATCGAACGAGCCTACCAATGAATTCAGGGCGTCGGATTACATTATTGCTGCGAGAAATCACTTTAACATCAGTAAAGAAGAGGCCGCGCAGTTGACTATGACAGAGTTCCAGATGATGTTGGTTGCTAAATACCCTGAACAGAAGGGGTATACGCGGGATGAGTACGATAGCGCGGCAGATGACTACTTTGCGCGACGTAAGCGCAGGCTGGCAAGGGAGAATCAGAAGTAACCGATCTTCGGTCTACCAGCTTTTGAAGTCAATAAATCAACCTTTTCCGTTGCAACTGTGCTATTCCTGGTTAGGATGTTTCCACTTTTACCAATGGGGAATAGAAAGATGCGTACATTAATTTTATTGGGAACGCTGCTCGCTGCACCTTGTGTTATGGCGGCTACTGATGCAGAAATTGTCAATGCTGTGAAACAAAGAGCAGAAAGCGGTTTCTTTCCAAAAGACGTAAAAGTCGTTTCATTAAAGGAAGTTAATTTCTTCCCTGACGACAGAGACACAGTGTACGCCAGATTTGGAAACGTATGCGGCAAGGCTGAAGTGACCAAAGGTGATAATAAAGCCTCATTGGTATTTATTGCCCCTGTGGTTGAAAAGGCAAGCCAGATTTCTATAGACGATCCGACAATTTACGATCTCACAAAGCAAGGTGAGATTGCAGAAAAAGACATTCCAAATAGATGTAAGTAATAAACACTTGAACATTAAAACCCGCTCCGGCGGGTTTTTTTATGCCCGGAGAAAAGCATGGCCAACAGTGAACAGGTTGGGAATATTGTTTATCAAGTCCAAATGGACGTAGCAGAGCTTATTGAAGCACAGCGTAAAGTAAACGATCGGCTTGATAAAATGGGCTCCAATTTCGACCGAGCATCCGGGTCGGTTAGCCGCTTTGAGGGAGCGCTTAATAAAGTAGGAGTGGCGATTGCCGCAGCTTTCACCATCGAGACGGCCAAAAGGCTGATTGCGATTGGTGATGAGATGGCTACCTTGCAGGCCAGGATCACCAGGCTCAGCCCAAGTATTGATACAGCGAAAGAGACTATGTCAGCTCTTTCAGCTATTGCATCACAAACAGGTAACAGCCTTTCTGAAACAGAGCGTTTGTGGGAATCACTGACCACAGCATTAAAAAGCGCTGGTGCAACAAACTCTCAGATCCTTGCGCTTACTTCGACACTTCAAAAGATAGCCACTATCGGTGGTTCATCCTCAGAGGAAATGGCTAACGCACTTCGCCAGTTCGGTCAGTCAATCGCTGGTGGCACTGTGCGAGCCGAAGAGTTCAACTCCATCCTTGAGCAAATGCCAGAGCTTGCTCGCCAGATTGCGTCTGGACTTGGAATATCGATTGGTGATCTCCGCAAGAGAATGCTGGAGGGCAAGTTAACGGCTGAAGATGCCCTTAACGCTATTCAAAAACAATCCCAGTCTGTTAACGAAGAGTTCGACAAGATGCCTGTCAATATCGACAGGGCGAAAAATAGTCTGGACGTAGCATTTAAAAACGCCATTAACGACATCAATAATGCGATTGGCTTAACCTCGACCCTGGCGGGGTTGATGCAAAGTGTTGCTGATAATCTTAATTACTACAATAAAAATGTCGGTGATGCTTCCAGGATGCCGAAGCTTATCAAGCTACAGCAAGAATTAAATTCCGAGCTTAAAGATGGTCAGCGCTGGTATGAGACAGACTCAGTATTCCAGGCGCGCCGTGCGCAGGCCGCCGTTCAGTTAAAGCAGGTCGAAGGTGAAATTGCTCATATAAGAGCTAAAGCAGCAAATGATGCCAAGAGCAACCAAGCATTCAAGACACCAACTAGCGGCGATGATGCCGCAACATCAAAGTTGGTAAAAAACTCTGAGCGCAGGCTAGCTCTAGCCAAACTGGAAGGAGAGGCAAGAGCAAGACTTCAGGCTCAGTATGATGCTGCCGATGCTGGGGTTACGGATCCGAAACGCATCAAGACTCTTCAGGATGAATATGCGGAGACGTACCGATTAACCGAGGCGAGAAAGGAAAGCAATAAAACTGGCAAGAAAACTGAGGCGCAGTCCGAATCAATTGCAAATAAGCTTGAAAATTTGCGTCAGCAGTCAGAATTGGCAGCTGATTCAACGGAGGAGCTAAGCAGAGAGCAGGCCATATTACGTGCTCAGCAGTCACTGGGTAATTCTGCAACCCAGGAGCAAATCAAAAAGGCCGGTGAATATGCAGCAAAAGCATGGGATGCTTCAGCAGCAGCCAGAGGGGTAACAGAAGCACTCAAGGCAATGCCTTTGCAGGCGGAGAATAAATCCTACGCCGAATCCATGCAAAATCTGAAGGCCGCACTGAACGCTGGGAAAATAGATCTCAAGGAGTATAACGCTGCCACGGAGAAAATGGCGCTCGAGCACCAGAATAACCTCGCCAAGATTAACGCCCAGGCCACAGTCAATCCGGTAGCTTCTGCCCGAGCCGAAGTTGACCCGGTACAGCAACTGGTGAACGAAAATAACCAGAAGTTAGCCCTGATGCAGCAATATCAGCAGCAGGAACAGGCGATACTCCAGCAAAGTTACCAAAAAGGGAAAATAAATTACGATCAGTTCGTTGCTGCAAAGGCAGCTACCGATGCCCAGTACCTTGCCTTAAAGACTGCGCAGGAAAACCAGTTCAATGAGCAGATGACAGCCGCTCAGTGGCAATTGCTCAGTCAGCAAGGTCTTGGTTATGAAATGCTGACAAGTGCAGTAGATGCATTCTCAGGTAACGCATCCAATGCCCTTACCGGTTTGATTACCGGAACGATGTCAGCGCAGGATGCTATGCGTTCGCTCGGGAATACGATGCTGAACAGCGTGGTAAATGCGCTAGTCCAGGTTGGAGTAGAGGCCCTCAAAAACTTCATCATAGGGCAGACATTGGGCGCAGCGGCTACTGCTGCTGGAGCATCTCAGGCTGCAATCTTGGCTACAGCTTGGGCTCCTGCCGCCGCCATGGCTAGCCTCGCTTCATTTGGGGCCAACTCAGTTCCTGCCATGACAGGAATTGCTTCAACGGTAGGCCTGGCACAGGGCCTTGCTTTAACCGGTATGCGTTACAATGGCGGCCCGGTGAATGCAGGAGGTCTTTATCAGGTCGGTGAGAGAGGGAAGCCTGAGATTTACCAGGCCAGTACCGGCAAGCAGTACATGATACCGGGCGACAACGGCAAGGTGATCAGCAACAAGGATATGCAGGGTGGGGGAGGCATCAACGTTGTCTTAAATGTTCAGAACTATAACGGTTCATCAATAGATGCGCAGGCCAGTTCTGACGGCAATGGCGGCGTGACTGTGGATGTAATTGTCGCTGACCTGAACAACGGCGGGCCAATCAGTAACGCCATAACCAGCAACATGAACGTTAAACGCACGCCAAGAGGGCAGGGCTGATGCCAATTATCGACTATCCCGACTGGCTGCCGCTGGCGCAGAAGTCCAGCAAAAACATGACGCTCGATACCGGGTTCCAGACCGATCAGCCAGCGGTCGGCCCGGCTATCTTCGAGAATCAAACCGACGACCTGAAAGTGACTTGGTCACTGACGTGGATCTTCACTCTAGCTGAGGAAAGAGCTTTCCAGCAGTGGCTACGCAGCCCGAACTATCTCAACCGGGGTCTGAACTGGTTCAGGATGAATATCAATCTTGGCGGCAGTGGCCTGCAATTGCAGGAGCTTCACTTCACGCAGATGCCGGTGCAAACCAGTATCGACTGCGGGGTGGTAACCTGGACGGGAACCGTTATTGCCAACCATCTGTACAACGCTGACGACGAATACGACGACGTGATTGTAGAGTTGCCGCCGCCTTGGGGTTCATGGCTGGATATCGTTGTCACGGGTTATCCGGACGGGCGCGATCCGGAATCACTACCGAGGGTGCCGTAATGCCGAGCTTCAGGGAGTACAAGCAGCAGCGCCCGACGCGCGGACTGTACGACACCATCACGTTCTACCATCCATCCTTCGGCTATGTCCGCCTGGTCGATAAGCAGTTCTTCCCGAAGACGCTTGGCGGCCAGACGTACACACCCGCCCGTTTTGAAATCGAAGAGAGCCAGCAGAGCGGTACGCCGGTGATCGACGCTACGGTGAAGTTAGGGCGTCTGTCGTCTGACATCAAAGCGCTGATGAAGCAGTGGAAGGGGGCGGACAGGCTGACAGCCATCACGGCCACGCGGCAGATATTCGACAGCGGAGACGTGTCTGTGCCGATTAAGTCCTGGCAGTTATACGTCAAGACGGTGGACATCGACGCAGACTCCGCCTCGGTCACTCTGTCTGTCACCAACCCGCTGAACAACAACATCGGACGGCTCTATGACCCAACGGAATACACTGGCCTTCAGTACCTCTAATTTTATCAGCAGGATGATCGGCGTGCCGTGGGCTAATAGGGCCTGTTCGTTCGATAAGGTGGATTGCTGGGGCTTGTGCGTGCTGTATTACCGGCACGTTCTCGGCATTGAGCTGCACCAGACGCCGGACTACGAAGCCGGGGCCGACTTCTTCACCTGCTATCAGGGCGACGTCGTCTTCTGGTGCCAGGTCGATAAACCCGTCGATGGCGGGATATTTGTCGGGTACCGCGGCACGCAACCGGCACACGTTGGCCTGGTGCTTAACAGGCAGGCGCTGCATTCACGCGGCGAGAACGGAAGCGTACGCATGGACTCGTTGCTGGTCATTCAGCGGGCATTCAACAAAGTGGAGTACTTTTCTTATGGCGCTGGTTGAGATATCGAACTTCCCAGGAACGCCTAAGCTGCGTTGCAGGGTGCCAAACGGCACCCTTTTTTATGACTGGCTGGCGGCCAATGACGCTACTTTCCACCGCGACCTGCTGATCGTCCGCAATGGTGTGAAGCTGGGCGACGATGACGAACTGGCGTTTGAGCTGAGTGAGCTGGACCACATCCAGATATTCGACCAGCCGAAGGGCATTGTCGGCGACATCCTGAGCCCGATTTTTAAAGTCGTTGGCCAGGTGTTTTCGTTCCTGGCGCCGAAGCCGGCAATCGCGAACAACGGCGGTAATACCGTCGACTCACCGAACAATAGCCTGACCGGTCAGACAAACACCGCGCGCGTCTACAAAGCCAAGCCGGATATCTACGGCCAAATCCGTTCGTTCCCGGATCTGATTCAGGAATCGGTATTTGAATACGTTCACCAGACGTCTACCGACGGCGGCCTGAAGTACGTTACAGAGTGGATGTGCATCGGGATCGGCAAATACGATTACGAGTCCGTGCGCTACTCAGAATCAAGCCTCGGTTCACTGGCCGGTGCCGAATTCCAGTTCTTCCAGCCTGGCGAAGTTATCCCGCAGATCGTTGAGGGGTACGGATTCGATGACGTTGACGGTCAGGAAGTTCCCGGTCAGAACGAAGCCAGCGACTTCCCGATCGAAACAGCAACGGCAAACACGGTCGTCAGCGGAACGTATTCCGGCGGCCAGATAGCGATGAAAATCGTTAAGCAGGCTGAGTTCGACTATTTCATGGGGCTGGTTCTGCCGCACGCGGTTACCTTCACCATCAACGTGACGTATAGCACGGCCTCCGGCAACGTGACTACCGATGCGACATTCTCCGGCACGCTGATCTCCGCCGTTGAAACAAACGATGGCGCGGTGGTGAATCCGGTGCGCTGGTACACGTTCACGATGAACCAGTTGGAGGGGCCGCAGGACATCCCGGCGAATGCCACGATCAACACCACGAAATTCATCCTCAACGATAACGAGGCGCTGGTGGTTGGGCCGTTCTTTTCTCCGGTCGAGTCAACGCAACTGTGGCTGCATACACAGTCCAGCCTGGGCGGTAAGAAAGAAACGAACTGGAAGGTGGTCATCTGGAAAATTGACGACGACTACAACCAGGTGCCAGGAACGCAGCAGACATTCACGTATCGGCAGACGACGCCTCACCAGTCGACGAGTGAAGTCTTCTACCGCACAGACAAAATCACGCCGACCGGCGGCTTCGGGAAATACGCGGTCAGTTTCCAGCGAACGGATAACTCCGGCGACGCATCACTGCTCAAGGTCGAAGAGATCCACAGCATCAACATCAGGACAAACGTCGTTCACCCTACCGATACGCTGGTGCGAGTAAAAGTCCGGGCGACTGAGAACGCTCTTGGCAGCCGTGAGCGCAAATACAACGCGCTGGTGACGCGCCACACCATCACATACGACCTCGACACGCAAACGGTGGATTACACGCTGCGGCCGTCGCGCTCGTTCGCTGATGCGGTGGCGCATACCTGGTTGATTATGGGTGAACAACCGGTAAGCAGTATTGACCTGTACGGTCTGTACTCTATTGCTGAGAGCCTGCCTGATGAACGGCTGGGCTACTTCGACTACACGTTCGACGACGAGAACGACTCGCTTGGCGACCGGGTGCAGGCGATCTGCAATGCGGCGTCGGTGGTGGCGTACTGGGATGACGGCGTGCTGACCTTCACTCGCGACCAGAAGGTTGACTATCCGGCTGCCGTATTCAACCGGGCCAACATGAAGACGGACGAGTACAAAATGACGTACGAAGCCACGTTGCCTGGTGGTTATGACGGTGTGCAGGTTTCCTACGTTCACCCGACCACGAACAACAAGACGTACATCAACTACCGCGTGCTGAACGGTGCCATCGTTGAGCAGGAAGCGGAAAACCCAAACAAGCTGAAGATCGTCGGCTTCCGTAATGAGTATCAGGCCCGGGAGCGAGCATTACGCGAAACCAAGCGCCTGATCTACTCGCGCGTGAAGATGAACGCCAAGGTGTTTGAGGACGGCATTATCCAGGTGGGTAGCGTCATCCAGATGCCAGACATCTACGACAGCAACCAGCAACAGGGTTACATCACCGGGCGCGCCGGTAATAACTTTGATACCAGCGAGCCGATCACGTTTACCGGTTCGATGTATGTGCTGGTGACAGACAGCCTGGGTAACCCGACGCTGCGCTATCCAGCGGCGGCGCGTGGCGACACGAAGTACGGATTCACCGCAGCAATACCCGATATTCAGCTCAACATCTGGAACGGAGACACTGTGCAGCTACCTTCGCGCTATCTCATTGCGACGGTTGAGGAGCTGGACAGTCAGCTATGGACGGTTAATAGCATCAAACCGAACACCGATAACACGGTATCTCTTACCGTCGCGGAATACAGCGACGCTATCTACGAATAAGCCCCATCCCAACAAACAACACCCGGCCTCGCGCCGGGTTTTTTATGGAATAAATATGGCTACGCAACCAACTCAAGATGCAGTACCAAGTGAATCACCTCGCGACTTGAAATTTAACGCGGGGAAAATTGACGAGTTCGTCACATCGATGGGGTGGACCTATACCGATCGCTTTGGTCAGAAGCACTACACCATTGAGGGCATCAACTATCTTTCCCAGCAGGCAATGGCCGCCTACGGTTACGTAATTCTTACAGGGAAAACTTTCACCACCGGCGCGACTATCAACAACCCTAATGAGGTGCTGCTGAACACCGCAGACGGCGAATATTACAAATGGACTGGTTCGTTTGCATCCGGCCCGAAAGTTGTTCCGGAAAACTCTACACCTGCCAGCACTGGCGGCATTGCGCCTGGTGCATGGATTGGGGTTGGTGATTCTTCATTGCGTGCTTCGCTGGCGGCTACAAGCGGAGCTGGCCTGGTGGGGATTTCGGTGGGCTCTGTCTATCCTGCCGGTACAGTCGGTTCTGCCATTCAATACCGCACCCCTCAGATGTATGGTATTGAACCAAGCACCACAAACATCATTGGCTCCGGTCTGGATGCTATGTTTGCCGCGGGAGGGGATATTCGTTTCGAGAAGCCTGGTACATATATCACTGATAGAACATGGGTGCTTAGAAGCGGAACCCGCTTGTGGATTGGTCCTGGAGTAACGATAAAACTTGCTAACGGCTCAAATGTACCTGTTTTCAAGAACTATTCATACGCAAATAGCTCAGCCGTAGATGCGTATATCGAGATCTGGGGTTCAGGAACAATCGATTATAATGGGGCCAATCAGACTGTTGTCGGCCTTGGATCGATGGCGTCAATCCTTAAAGGAATAACCAGCCTAAAAATTGGTGGTGGTATAAAGGTTATTGGCGCTAACAAATATGCATGGCTGGTCTGTAATGTCACATACTTAACTGCTGTTGGATTGAATTTCGACACCAATAGTGATGGACTGCACTGCCAGCCACCAATCCGCCATGCCTACATTCGGAACCTTAAGGGTAAAACTGGCGATGATATGCTGGCTTTTACTATTGGTGACTATGCAAATTACAATATAAGTGAGCCTGGTGATTTTTCTGATGTAGACGCTGAAGGGTTATTTTGTAATTACGCTCATTGCGCAGTAAAGATTACAGGAGATGGAACTGGTAACTTTGTTCGCTTCCGCATCTCAGGAATTTATGGAGATACTGAACAGTGTGTTGTTCGAGTTTGGGGCGATGCAAACTTAACAGAGACGGTTGTTAAAAACCTGACCATCGAAAACATCTTTGCTAAGCCAGGTAGCACTGGGTCAGAATTCGCAGCAATTGAGATTAATGACAGGGGGTTTGGTACCTCTGGGTATAGCATTGAAGTTGATACGTTATTGATCAGAAACTTACGCTCACAAAACGATGCACAGCAATCCGTCTATTTCGCTGGCACCTTCGGCTCGGTAATACACGATTTAGTTATAGACGGCTTACCTCGCTCTGCGTTCGCCATATTTGGCGTAAATAACGCGTCAACATTAGCCGTAGATAACCTGACAATCAAGAATGGTAATATAATTTTCAAGGATAATGCCAACTCTGCCGTTGTTGTGAATCGTGGCACAATAACAAATATGAACATTGAAAATGTTGCATGTAATTTTGTAAGTACAAACAATGGTCAAATAGCTCGGTTAATAGCAGGTTGCACCGTAACACGCGCAAACTGGGTTAATGTGTATCAGCTACGCGGCCAGCGTGGGTGGAACCATATCACATCTGCTATGACTGGCGGCACTGAGCTAAACTTGACAAATTACACTTGTGACGGCGAAGGCCGTATCGCACAGGTTACTGGTTCAACTCTATCGGTGAGAATGTCTAACTGTCGCCGTATTAACGATACTGGCGCTCAGACCGCATTCTTTGCAAGTGGTGGAGCAATTACGTTGTCTGGTAGTCTGGAAACCGGGTTTAACACTATCGGCACAAACTCTGGCGGTGTTATCAAAACAACGGCAGGCGTTCACAATATCCCATGTAACGTTGATCTTCTCACATCCGTAGATGGTGCGAGCGTGCATAACCTGAATACCTCTCTTTCATGTGGGGCTGGAAGGGTGTTGGTGCAAACCAAGGTATGGAAAAACCTTTTCTCTGGGGCTACATATACCAGCAGCATTTGATGGACAGGTCACAGGGATGTGATTATCGTTTGATAAGATAGGCAAAGATTTGTAGCATCAACTGACGATTCTTAATCAGGTGATTATAAAATGCGCAACAATGCATTGGATGCAGCGAAACTCCTTGCTTGTTTCTTTATCATAGTGGTTCATGTGGGTAATTTCCCAGAAATGCCACAACCTTTTGGTGAACTGTTCCGTGCATCCTCAAGATGGGCGCTACCTTTCTTCTTTCTTGCCTCTGGTTACCTGATGGGAACCTCTGCGCATGATGACATTGGTAAAAAGCTTAATAAGTTGGTTAGCATTCTTTTCTGGTCATCCATGTTATACATTCCTATTTTGTATAGAATGATGCAGGGTGATATATGGCGGATTATTGGTAAAGTTGTATCTAATGACGCCCTTCACGGCGGAACATTCTTCCACTTGTGGTTTTTAAATGCATTAATACTTGGCGTTATATTGACAAATTATTTTATAAAAAATGTAAGCATTAAGATATCGTTGTTTATATCAACAGCAATTTTGTTGGCGTGCTGGTACGGTGATTTGGTCAAGTCACTTCATTATGATATTTATATATTTTATGCATTGAGAACATTGATCGCGTTTTCGCTTGTTTATCTTGGGTGGTTCTTTGCTAAAAGTGGAATATTAAATAATATATCAACAAGAGTCTCTACGTCTGCAATATTTCTTGGTATAGTATTAATGGTCGTCGAGGTATACGGATTTGGTCAACTATTTAATGCCGACATGGTAGAAAGGCAATTTCCTCTGTTAGCTGCTCCGGTAAGTGTGGCATTGCTGAGCTTATGCGTGAATAAAAATATTGGTGATAATATTTTCTCTAAACTTGGCAGAGACTATTCACTGGGGGTATATCTTTTGCATCCATTCATTCTTTACATACTGACACATGATGTCGGGCCATATATAGGAAATAATTCGATGCTAAAGCTACTGATTAGTTTTAGCTCATCTATCATCATACTGATGATAGTTAAGAGAATATTTCCAATAGCGTACAGGAAGCTTAATGGAATAGGTGTGAAGTAATCTTCCTCGCAGCCCACTTCGGTGGGCTTTGCTCAAATAAATTCCCTGCCTCTTCATCCACTTACCAATCAGCTTACTCGTCTCGCTTGATCTGCGCCCATGAATGATAATACTGTATATGCATACAGTTATTGTCGGAGGTGGATTATGGGGTTCCCGAGTCCTGCAGCAGACTACGTTGAAGAGCGCATATCACTCGATAAGCGCATCATAACCAGACCAGCGGCTACGTACTTCATGAGAGCGGGCGCAACGCATTACCGGGAAGGCATTCTCAACGGTGCGCTTCTGGTAGTTGATGCATCGCTATCACCATGTGACGGTTCGCTTCTGGTTTGCAGAATGGAGGGTGAACTGAGGATTAAGCGGTACCGAAATTCTCCAAGACCTCACCTGGAAGATTTGCAGACTGGAAGAAGGGAAGCGATACCGGTGCACGATGACGGAACGAGCCCTGATGCAATTTTTGGCGTGATCACCTACATCATCAACGATGCGCGTTCGGGTGAGTTCGACGACTGCCCGGTGATGTGATGGGGCATATATGGGGCATGAAACAGCACTCGCTCTAAGGTGAACTTAGACGGCTGATGTTTTCGACGACTGCAACCATCTGTTATTTAGTACGCTCTTGGACGATCTTTGTCGTTTATGAAAATTACATGGTCATATGATGGGCATGCAAGTTTAGGTTATCTAACCTAATGATATTTATAATGAATAACCATCCGATCCCACGGCGTGGGGCATGGATGGGGCAAACTCACTCAATTTCTGGTTGAGGATGAGTACCTGGTCCTGGTTATTTTCAGCCATCCAGGATCCGTACACCCGGTAAACCATTTGCGCGTCGGTGTGGCCCATTTGCTTCGCGATGAAGTTCGGGTTAGCACCGGCAGCCAACGACCAGCATGCATACGTGTGTCGGGACTGGTATGCTCTGCGATAGCGAATCCCGGCGCGTCGCATTGCCGCTTCCCACGACTGGTTAATCGACCCCACTGCGTAATGATGCCCGGCACGGCCATTACGTGATGCGATCTGCGGGTTGAACACGAACGTGCATGGATGCACATCGGTACGGCCATACTCGCGCAGTTTCACCTCAACCTGATACTGCTTACCCAGGCGTGTCAGTTCTGCCTGACTCTTCAGCACGTCGATCGCTGGCTGAATGAGGTTGATGATACGGTCCGTCCCGGCCTCTGTTTTCGGAAGGGTGAACTCCTTCGTTAACGTGTGGTTCCGGCGGATCATCATCGTACCCGCTTTCAGGTCGATATCTTCCCAGGCCAGCGAAACCAGTTCGCCGTGGCGCACGCCGGTGTAGACGGCAAGAGACCACATGTTTTTCAGTTGCTGGTGAGCGCAGGCGTTAATCAACCTGACAAACTCATCGCGCGTCAGCGGGTCAGGCTCGCATCGTGACCGCTTAAGCATGGCGATCCCGGTGAACGGATTCACCCGTACATAACCGCTATCAGCGGCAAACTTAAACATCCCGCCCATGGTCTTCATGTAGTTGTTGACCGTTCTGACGGAGCGGCCTTTAACCGGAGTTTTTTGCCCGGCCTTCAGAGTGTGATAACCGGTCAGCAATTCCTTCCTGATAAACAGCAGGTCTTCTTGCGTCACCGCAGATACCAGCCTGTCACCGCCGATCCTTGGCACCATGTTGCGTGCTATAGATGCATAGCGTGACATCGCATTGGTGCTGATCTCCATACGCTTCAGCTCAAGCCACTTGTTCGCCAGCTCCACCACGGTGATTTCCTTGCTCTCCACCCCAAACCTTTTCAGGTTAGGCGAGTCTGGGAACTGCGCGGCATAGTTGAAGTTGCCGGTCTTAATCGAAAAGCACACCGACGCGCGCAGCTCGCCAGCGACCTTTCTGTTTTTTGGTGTATCCGGCACACCGAGGCTTTCACGCACCCGGCTGCCTTTATAGATGAACCATATGCGGAGCGTACCGCCGTGGTTCTCCACGCCTGTTGGGTATGCTGACTTAGCCATTATTCCCTCCTGACGTCCAAGAGCCCGCTAAGCATAAACGGATCTTCATTGGCGCGCACCCGGCTGTTTCTTTGACATGCTCTCAACCCACTGGTCGACAGCCTTTCGGTTGTACATGCATTCGCTGTTTTCTTTTGGATTACCGTCTGGTGCAACGTGAAGATATTCGCGCCCAACCATCCAGGACTTTTTACGAGCTGCCTCGATAGTTCCCGGGCGAAGGCCGGTAATCTCGACGAGCTTATCTTGTGTTACCCAGTCGTTGGGCACGATTAAGGTCATTTCGCTCATGGTCGCTCCTATGACATCGTTTTATAAAACTGCGGGCCGTCTGGCGTGGCCGCGCGTAATTCGTTTTCCGCGTGCACTGAAAAATTCCCGTCATCCCAACGCACCCAGGCCTTCGGGTGATCGCCTTCCGGCTCCAGTTGGCTATCCACCACGCCATGTATACCGCCGGTCTTCTTCTGGACTAATGCGCCCACATTAAAAGCAGCCATTGCACACCTTCCGGTTCGTGAAGAAATGAGATGAGAGCGCCCAGCGCCATAAGTGAGGCTATGAGCCAGATAACGGGATTACCTTGCATCTCTGACCTCTTTGTAAATGTCGTGAGTTTCGATGCAGGATTTGAAGGCCAGTGCGCCAGATAGGAAGTGATACCAACTGCCATCTGCATATAGCATCAGATATGCAGCGCAGGATGCAGTAATGCCAGGGCGGAGAATCAGCATAATTAGAAAGCCAATCCACTTCGGAAGAGTTATTTGCATGGTGAACTCCCAAAAAGAACCCCGGCGCGGGGCCGGGCAAAAGGGATGACGTGGCAGTGCTTTCGCACCCAATAGCCAGCTCATAACTGGCTATCAGTTGCGTCAGCGCAATAATCCAAGGTCGTAGTTGAGGTTCTCAAGGCATTCTCGGTCCTGCTCGAAGCAGTAATCCCACAACTCCTGATCGTGCCATTCCCGAACCAGTTGCCACTTCCAGCCGCCGTCATGCTTCACTCGGCGGACTTTTCGCTTAACTATGGCGTCCTGGTCGAAAATCACTCCCCAACCTGAACCAATGCCATTGCGAAGCACATCCAGATCAACCTCGATAACGCGGAACAGCTTCGGTAGCTTCGGTAACTCTTCAATGCGCATAGCCTCTCCTTATGCCGCACGCTGGGCGCGCAGCTTCTTCAGGTGTTCTGCTGTTTCGATTTCTTCGGCGATCCGCTCGGCCTGTGCTTTGGTCAGCGGCTCGAATTCATGCTGAAAGCGGCCCATGCTGGCGATGCAGGTGCGACCGTTGCGGATGTAGTGGATTACTTCGTGGGTAGCGCGGAGGATTTTGCATGGCGCGCCGTGGGGATCGGCGTACCAGGTATTAGGCTGGATTATCCTGAACATTGGGCACCACCTTAAATTCGATTACCCAGACCCAAGGGTTGACCTTCCAACTTTCATCGCCGTAAATAGATGTCCAGAGGCGAGCAAATACATCGCTTAGGCAGTCACCACTTTCCATATCAGCAATACAGCAACCTTCTTTCGATGCATCAGAATCGCTTATGCTGTTTAACCTCTCTACCCGCACCCCGGTTATCTCCAACGTGATGCGGCTGGCCCAGCGCGGCATGTGAATCGAAGGAACCCATTTACCATACGGACCGTTTCCGTCAGCTGCGTAAAGAATGGCTGAACAACCAGCAGGCTCTTCATGATCAGGAACCGGGCTGAATGTTTCACGCACCCAGATGCGATCGCCGACGGCACCGAACGGACAGGCGTAGCCTTCATTCTCATCGGCAACGCCAAATACATCTTTCTTTGCAGGCTGCAAGTATCCGTTTTTATCGACCACGCCAGGCGTGTACCAGTGTGCGTTTAAATCCAGATCGTAACCGTTATGCGTTGGGTGGAAGCCATCAGACGGCTGAACTTTCATGACCCGCCGCGTCTGCGTCTTCCGCCCGTCGAGGATGGCGCGCACCATCTCGCCGTTAAAAATCATTCCGTACTCTTTCACTGGATCCCCCTCTGCTTGTTCCTCAATTCGATGACGCTCTGACACTCCGCGCACGTCTGGCAGCCGGGAACGGCAGCGCGCCGCGGCTCGGGAATTGGTTCGTCGCATTCTTCACAACGCTCAGCTGATACGTCGTTACGGTTCACTCGGTGAGCGGAAAGGGCGGCGTTACGCTGAAGCTCTTCAATCTCTGCTGCTGTGTCGATGATGTCCGGCATAGTTACTCCTTACCGAGGGCTTTGTTGATGGCGTGCAGAGCCTTCCTTCCGGCGGGTTCATCTTCGAGCCGCCAGTTACCGGCATCGCCTGAATCAGCTAGCTGCTTATAGTTTTCGAACAGGCATTGCAGTGCATCCAGCAAATCAGGCGCGGCTGCTATAAGCTGCGCATCCTCTATTTCATTTCTCGTTGCTGCTTCAATGTACGTGTCGCCAATTGTCACGCCATGGAAAGTAGTCATCATTTCGTTCACGTTTCTAATCGTGTACTTCCATTCGCCCGGCGTACCCTTAAACTCTTTCATAATCAATGCTCCCGGAACTGGCGGTTAATTCGGTTGAAGGTGAACACCAGCAATAAAAAAGGCCGCTTTAACGACCTGGTGATTAGTGCTTTCATGCTGCGCCGCCTTCATTCTTTTCGGCTTCGACCGCCATCTGCTCAAGCCGTCGCGATAGCTCGGTGGCCAGCGTCTGGAATTCTTCCTCTGTCGCCACCGGGATCGGCACAAAGCGAATCCCGATGTGTGCGAGGTGGTTGGCGATTTCTAGGCTTTTTCTCAAATCAACGGGTGAGGCTTTGTTCATGCTGCACCGCCATCTTTTTCGGCTAGCACCAGTCTTCCGTCGCATAGAGCACGTATGATTTCCTGATACTCCCAGCCGAAGTACATGCTCTCGACGTAAACCCGCAGAGGAGGATAATCATGCTGCTTGCGGCGAATGAAAGCCTCCGCCGCTTCACGGGTAAAATGAGCGTTGATGTTCTGCCACTCTTTGCGTGTACCGCAGACAGTGTGGCCGTCAAGGTCAGCCAGTACTTCCCACTGAGCGTCTTCATCGAGATCGGTAAAGGCAGTGTCGCACTGGTCAATGCAAAAGGCGTTTAACTCTTCCTGCTGCTGTTCATCCAGATCGTCCCAATACTCCTGCGGGCTGTCCCATTCGCATTCCTCGAAATGGACTATCTTCGATTCGCCGTACTCTTCTGCCAGGCCATAAATGGTTGCCTGCTTCTGAACCATGAAAATCGGATCGGCGGTGGCGTGACGATTAACACCATCGCCGCGATGGTGATACCTCAAGCGCTCAATGAAATCTGCGAATGTTTCCGGAGTTAATTTCGCTCCGTCTGCTATCGAATTGCTCATGAATCCACTCCGAAGCGGCGATTAAGCCGCCCTGTGTATACGACTAACTCCAGGAGGCTAACTCCCAGAGCTTCAATTTTCTTGTGATGCTTGTTGATGA
>OKIZ01000142.1_pt1 | contig 39775 bp, 62 predicted proteins | sample 1610951 | NCBI WGS metagenome assembly OKIZ01 (sample SAMN04436700, study PRJEB24849) | human gut metagenome | biome: human gut; feature: NICU; material: stool | host: Homo sapiens | place: USA: Saint Louis, MO | collected 2010-07-22 | reverse complement strand
TAGCGTCGCTGTTCCGCCTCATGCCGGAGCAGGTAGGGCCGTTGATGACGATGGTCACGTCGATGCTCGGCGTCATGTAACCGGAGAAGACCATGAACCACATCGAATTTATCGAGAAGCATGTACGCGATGAACTGATCAAACAGGGATTCACCGTAGCGGTGGCTCAGGGGGGGGCATTTCAGGCCGTCGATATGTACAAGCGTATGTCACAGGCCAGTCGCAAGGGGAGGATTTTCGATGACGTGTTACGACACGCGAAGCTTTGGGCGGAGAAGCAGCAGGTACCGTCAGACAAGTTCGAAAAGAAGCGCGTTAAGCGTGTGCAGCAGCAGCCAGGTCTGCTCTGAAAAGGCGAAAGCCGCGCTGTTGGTAGCAGCAACGGCTTTCAAGACACTGTGTTACGCCAAGTAACGGGAGTAAGTATGTCAAATACCGCAGAAATTCTCAACTTTCCCGCTGTAGTTTCGGGAATACAGGAGCAACGCGTGGCCGATACAGACGATGGTTACACCCGTCTGGCAAACGAGTTGTATGAGGAGCTTATCGGCGCGAACCTGACCAAAAATCAGGCCAAGGTAGCTCATGCTGTTTGCCGCAAAACCTATGGGTTCAACAAGAAGATGGACCGCATAGCAGACTCACAACTTTCGGAGCTGACCAGATTACCTCGCCAGAAGGTTAACACCGCCAAAAACGAGCTCATTGCGATGAATGTTTTGGTATCCGACGGCATGCTGATCGGGCCCAACAAAAACCTGAGTGAGTGGGTAATTCCGGGCACTAAACCAGCGCCAAAATGTCACCATAGTAGTGACTGTCACCATAGTAGTGACAATGTCCCTACGGTAGTGACAAAAAGTGTCACCAAAACAGTGACAACCCTGTCACCAAAATGGGGACACACAAAAGACACTATTACAAAAGACAATAAAGACAATATTAATAAACCCCCTAAATCCCCCAAACCGGCTTCGTTCGATCCGGCAGGTGTTGACCTTCCTGAATGGCTGTCAGTTTCAGTCTGGAAGTCATGGGTCGATTATCGTCGCGATCTGAAGAAACCGATTAAGTCTCAGCAGACGGTAACCCAGGCCATCAACCTGCTTGAACGTTGCAAGTGCAGCGGATACCAGCCTGAAGAAATCATCAACCAGAGCATCGCGAATGGCTGGCAGGGTTTGTTTGAGCCAAAGACCGCCAAGCAGACGCCTCGCGCGCAGTCTCGCGTATCTGAGAACTTTGCTGGCAAAGACTATGGCCAGACTGAAATTCCTGCATGGGCGAGGGACTGATCATGACGCTGGATGAAAAAATCAATCAACTTGAGAAACGCATTACTGAGCTGAGCCAACCGCCAGTTCAGCATGAAGATATCGAGCTAACTATCAGCACCGAGAACTGCGAAACGCATGGCCCCTTTGAATGCAGGACCAGGCATTTCTTAAACTCAGTCGTGAAAATTCCCCCGCGCCCAAGCTGCTGCCCTGAATGCCTCAAAGAGGAGTTAGGCCGCTTGCAGGCGGAAAGAATTAGCATCAACGAAGCAGCCCGCAAAAGAAACATCGAGCGCCTGCTGGATGGACTGAGCATCCCGGCCAGGTTTGAATCCTGTTCACTGGAGAATTATGAACCGGTGAACGAAGAAGCGAAACGCGCCCTGAAGGTCTGTCAGGCATACGCCAGCCGCTGGCCTGAGCGTTTGCAGAAGGGTGGTGGCCTGGTGATGTGTGGCAAGCCTGGAACCGGCAAGAACCACCTCGCATTGGCTATCGCCCGGCATGCAATCACCGAGCACCAAAGCTCAGCTGTGTTCACCACCGCGCTGAAAATTGCCAGGGAGTACAAGTCAACCTGGTCGAAGGGGTCAAGCCGTACTGAAGACGAAGTGATCCGTTACTTCACGAAGCCCGACCTGCTGATTATCGACGAGGTCGGCGTGCAGTTCGGAAGCGACGCCGAGAAGTTGATCATGTTCGAAATCATCAACACCCGTTATGAGCGGATGAAGCCAACCATCCTGATCAGCAACCAGACCCGGGAAGAACTGGCTGCATTCATCGGCGAACGCGTTCTTGATCGCATGAGCGATGGAGGCGGGTGCACTCTGTCATTCACGTGGGATTCTTACCGTTCTAAGGGGGCAGCATGACCATAACAATTCGTGGGCAGATTCTTGCAGCCCTGCGTAATAACCCGGGCCTGAACAGCGGGCGTATTGCCAAGATGATCGGCATGACCACCAAAAAGATGTCAGGCACGGTCAGCTCGCTCCTGGCAGACGGCCTGATCACTTGTGAGGGCAAGCACGGCCAGCGGCTTTATCGGCTGACCAGTTACGGCATGAAATACGCACCGGAAACCATCCCGGCCATGCCGAAGGGGAATTCGAAGCTGGTGCAGCGTACAGAGACGAACGCGATCTGCCAGGAGTGCCGGAACAGCCCGGCAATGAGAAGGGTTTTGATGGTTTGGGGGAGGGTAGGGGTATGAAACAGAAATTTATCGAGTGGTTTACCAAGAACAACAACGGCTGCTCGCCAGCGATGGAAGACGACAGAAGCTTTGTGTACGAGATAACGCAGCACATGTTCGAAGCGTACCAGGCTGGCGTGGCTGAAGGTGAAGCCAAGTGCGCGGCGCTGGCTGCGGAAATGAGTGCAGTCGAAGAAATCCACAACGAGGCAGTGTTCATCACAGACGATCGCTATGAGCAGTGCCCGCCGGAAGTGCAGAAGATAATTAGGTCACTGGCTGTGATGCAGGTTCCTGCGTACCAGGCTTTCCTGGCTGAAGTGCGGGCCGCCGCAGTAGATGAAGTTTGCCTGAAAATTAGCAATGCAACGTCTGATTACTACCAAGAGGGTGAAATTCATGGTCTAGAAGTGGCGACGCGTATCTGTGATGAGTTCTCCGCCCAGCTTCGCAAAGGAGTGCAGTCATGAGCATTCTGAACATTCTAAACACTGGCCTCGCTCTGATGGGGTGGTTATTCATCATGTTCAAAACAGGCCAGTGGTTTATCTCCATTGCGCTAAAGCAGTGGGATAAGCGTAGAAAGCTATCTCGTAGACAGAAGGCAGTAAACGAATTTTACGATGCGTTTGACCTGTCCAGCATCGAACCAGGAACAACGGTGCGCCTGGCGACTAAAGGCGATCTGAAAATCATGATGTATCGCACAGAAGGAGCCGCCCAATGAGCAACATCGACAAACACATCGACAAACAGGCGCTGCGTGATCAAAGCGTTGAAGGATCATTTTACCTGGTGGAATGCTGCAATTGCGGTGAAATGTACCCCAGCAACCTTCTGGATGGTGGAGAAGCAATTGCTGACTCCGGGGATTACGGCGATTGCTACTGCCATCTGTGCGGAGCAGATGACACGGAACGGGCGGATTGGGGAGACGTAAATTCGAATGAAGCAAAGGCGTGGAATTTTCAGCAGAAGCGCATTGAGGCGCTGCTGGATGAGCTGGGAGCCAAAGACTCAACCATAGCCACTCAGCAGCAGGAGATACGAACGCTTCTTAATGCGTTAGGGCAATCATCAGAGAAGAGAAATTCTGACCTTCCTGACCAGAAGCGAATTATTGGTTGGCGAGCATCAGACTACACCGACGAGACATCTGACCCTGAGCTAGCTAAAAACTGGGCCGCTGCAATTGGTGTGCTGCCTATTTTTGAAGGAGACGTGAATACCAAACTAAGCGCCGCCGCAGCCGGTAAAGGAGAGGCATCATGAGCACCTTCAACAAAGAGCAGTTAATTGAGCATTTGCGCTCGCGGATTGAACATCGGAAGGGACTTATAGCCAGCATGCATATCGATCGTGGCTATCGTGATTATCTGAAGCTTGAATTGCTTTCGTCGGAAATCGCGCTGGCATCGCTCGAAGTGGAGCCTGTGTGCGTCATAGACCAGTCCAATCTTGATTATCTCAAATCTGGCTCCGATGCAGACGTATGGCCAGCATCCAGAACAGAGATGGGTGATGTGCTTCTGTATCGCGCCGCCCCGCCAGCGCCGGTATCTGTGCCCGCTGCGATGGAAATGGATGATGACTTTGACAGCGCGTTTGAACACGGAAAAGCTGTCGGCTGGAACGCCTTCCGCGCCGCCATGCTTCAGGGTGCCGAACTTGTAACGACGGCTAACAAGTTGCCATTCGAGCAGTGGCTTTCGCAGCAGACAGGCACCATTGACGTCGAATGTGGATGCGTGATGACGGAGGTGTTTTTCCACTGGTTGCGCGTTGCGTATGAGGCTGGCAACTATCCGGTTATTCCGGATGGTTGGGTTTTGGTGCCGATTGAGCCGACTTATCAGATGTGCGAGGCGATGGGTCTGCAATGGGAGAGCCCGCGATTTCCGGATCGCTATAAGGCGATGCTCGCCGCCGTTAAAAAATAGTCGTAATTTCTGCTAAAGTTTGGGCAATATAACCAGCACAGTAATTAGGGAGTCATTTATGCACGAACTATTTGTGCTGGTTTTGAGTACCTGTGCCAGCCTCAGCAATATGTCAGGTTGTTCTTTGGAAGTGGTGAACTTGAACACTGAAAAAGAACCGGTGAATGTCTTTTACAGCAGGAAAGACTGCGAAGAAAGCATGAAGAAAATCATGCTAAATCATGCCCAGTACTATGAAATATCAGGTAGAGAGCCATCAATGGCGAAGTGTGAAAAAATCTTTTTACCTAAGAATGTTAGTAAATAGTTAAAAAGCCAATGCGAATTTCATGAGGTTCAATAGGAGCTTGAAATGGAAGATTATCTGGTTTTTGGTTTAGGTCATGAAGGTGATATCCAGAACGATGAAGCGGGACTTGATAAAATAAACGTGGTAACAAAAGCGGTAATGCGTTCAACAAATTCCAGTGAGCCGGTAGCTTACCAAATGACCCAGTTCAAAGAATTTAATGTTGTCAGGCAGCAAGCGTATGATGGTGAATACTACAACATAGCATGTGATGTTTTACCATCTCGCGATCGTGTTGATGCTGCAATTCGCAAATATCACCCAAAGAAATCATCCACGGTTTAGTAACCTTTGATTTTCTGGAATCAAGCAGCCATAATCATGTCATCGGAGCTTGAACAACTCCGGTGACTTCTGCGCATTTAAGGGGACTTAAATGCGACCACAATCTGAACTCCTCACATTGTCACAGATGCAGACATGCACCTGCGATTTTCTGCATTCTGCGTTACCTCTCGGAGGTGGCGCATGAAACAGCACTACTGCATCGTTAACGACACCGTTAAAGAGAATCTCATCGCGTACATTCGCGCCCTGCCGGTAAACCCTCGCGCGCCGATGGTAGTCGAGGCTCGGGAAGAGACCCGCACCGACAAGCAAAACCGTCTGATGTGGCCGCTGCTGAAAGACCTGTCTGATCAGGTTGTTTGGCACGGCGAAAAGCTGACCCGCGAAGAGTGGAAGGACCTCATCACCGTTCTGGTAAATCAGACTCAGGACCAGGAGCAGAAATCCGCGCCGGGCATCAACGGCGGACGCGTTTATTTCGGCGTCCGCACATCCAAATCCAGCAAGCGCTACATGGTCGACGTCATCGAGGCGATTTACTGGTTCGGCACCGACCGCGGCGTGAAGTTCTCCGAAGCGTCCAGTAAGCGCATTGCCTGGGCGCAAGAATGGAGGGCTTCCCGTGGGTAGTCCTCTCGCACGCGTCATCACCAACGAAATCTTCCGCGTTCCGGCGCGCCGCAACCGTAAGCCCGCGGTTAAGCCGTCCGACATCCCGACATTGAAAGACTACACCGCCCGTCTGGTGGATCAGAAATGGCTGCGTCTCGCGGCACGGAGGAACCATGCGTAAACCATCCCGCCGTAAGTGCAAAGTATGCGGTGAATACTTCGTGCCGAAATTCCACGACATCCGGATCCGCTGGTGCTGTCCGGAACACGGCGCAATCCTCGCGATGGAAGAACGCGAAAAGGAGAAGGTGAAAGCCGAAGCGAAGCGCATCAAGCAGCAGAAGGAGGCCGAGAAAGCAGGGCGCCAGCGTCGTGCTGAACGTCGCAACGAGCTGAAGCCGATCCGTCACTGGGTGCAGATGACTCAGCGCGCCTTCAACGACTGGCGTCGCGAAATGCTGCTTGCTGCCGGCTATGGCTGCATCTCATGCGGCACTAAGAGCGCTTTTGTATGGCATGCCGGACATTACCGCACCACAGCGGCTGCACCTCAGCTTCGCTTCAACCCAGATAATTTGTGGTTACAGTGTCCAGTCTGCAACGTTCATAAATCAGGGAATATCGAGGCCTATCGTGCAGCCTTGGTCGAGCAGATCGGTGAAGAACGCGTACTGGCCCTCGAATCCAACAACGAAAACCACCGATATACCCGCGAAGAACTGGACGGCATCCGCGCCAAAGCTAGGGCAGATCTTCGCGCACTAAAACAGCAGGAGGCAGCATGACACCCACCATCAAAACAATCCCCGAAATGCTCATTGAGACATACGGGAATCAGACAGAAGTAGCCAGGCGCTTATCGTGCCATCGCAACACAGTTAATCGATACGCGTACGACAAAGAAGCCAAACACCACGCAATAGTTAATGGCGTGCTGATGATTCATCAAGGCGGGAGAGGTATCTATGAGTGTCGTAACTAACATCCAGCAAGTTAAATGGCAGCGTCAGCGCGATATGCATACAGAGCAGGTGCTTATTAGCAAAGAGAATGAGCTAGAGCTCAGTCTTGAGTATGTGCGCGAGCAGTTGCGGGAAGTGCGCAATCGTCTTGGAACGAATAAGCCAACTGGAGGAGATGCAGCATGAGCCTATTCCAGTGTGAGAATTGTGGTTGCGTAGAAAACACGGCGCTTTCATCGCAAGGGTTTAATGGATTTTTCGAGACGTTATACGACTGGTCATATGCTCCAGAGCGAAAGGGAATGAAGCTGTGCAGCGCGTGTGGACCGGTGAAATATAGCGACGGTGAAAATACTGAGTATGGGAAATGGCATAAGGTATTCCCTCGTCAATATCTCCCGCTAGGAATGTTCGAGACCAACGAGGTAGGTAATCTCGCGCATAAGGAAACAAAGAGCGATGACTATAAGCCATACATAATCAAGCAAGAGGGTAGCTGGCCTAAAGGAGAGTTATTGTGAAACACACTCCGATATTCGGCATGGTTAACTTCATCGACGATGCTCATTTCCGCCGCGTATGGAAACACCCAAAGAAAACCATCAACACCCGCCAGAAAGCATGGGTTCACTACATGCTTCAGGTATGGGGCAAGGTCAACGCAGGTGATGATTCCCCTGGTGGTGCAATAAACGTTATCGGTCGTCTGATGATTCGTAGCCAGTGGAGTGATGACAAGGCTAAGCAGATTGAGTCTGTCGTCATGCGCCTCTACGAAGAGGATGGACTGCGTGGAGATGCGCTCTATCAGAAAGCTCGCGAACTGGTCATCCCTCAATCATCGTTCAGCAACATCATCGCTCTCGCCAAAGAATCCGATGATGCTGCTTTCGTTGAACGCGTGATGGTCAAGACGTTTCACCGTGAAAGCCCCGTCCGCGATGTAGCTATTAAGCGATATTGCAATCGCAATTGCACGCAAGATATCGCCAGGCTGATGAATGCAGTAACCGGAATGGACATCCAGTCGTGCAGGCGCAGGGTTGTCTGGTGCGAGAACGTGCTCGATTCAGAAATCTTTTATGCGATGAGGTGCGAAATTGAGAAGGAATTTCCACAAGCTGCATAATATTTAGGTAAATTGTCCTAAATAACTTGCGGAAGCGAAATGGAAGTAGTACATTTTGTGTATGCTCGGAGCAAAAGCGAACAGAGCAGCCAAACAAACAAGCCCTAAGGTTTACGCCTTGGGGCTTTTTGCGTTTAGGGTCAGAAGCACAGCGGTTGTGCGTTCGGCTGTTAACCGAATGGTCGAAGGTTCGAATCCTTCCTGTCCCGCCAAATTCGCCGGTCTAGTTCAGTGGCAGAACGGCAGCCTTGTAAGCTGCGCGTCAGAGGTTCGATTCCTTTGCCCGGCACCACGACCTTTCTGAAAGCGTCCTATCACCAATCACCAGAACACATCCAGATACCCTTGCACATTCGTGGCGACGGGGTAGGACGTTTTACACAAATGAAAAACCCAGCGCTTGGCTGGGCTTCGTGAAGTGGGCGGCAGGAAGCTGTTGACGCAGCCTCCTGCCAGATTTGCTCATGCTCTTAATCACGAACAAACCACGTTACTGATAAACGTATCCTGGATTTGTTCACACAACAACCACGTTAATTCCTAATTTGAACAGATCCCCGTTATATGAGGGGTGGAAATGAAGCGTATGCCCGATAAAGAAAGTATGGCGGGACTCTCATGGCTTGTCCTGCTAGGACTGGCGTGTTGGGGAGGTCTCGTTCGTTATCTAATTGACGTAAAGAACAATAAAGCAACGTGGAGTTGGATTAACGCGTTGGCACAAATAGCCGTATCAGGATTTACAGGCGTAATTGGTGGACTTATCAGTCTTGAAAGCGGACTTAGTTTCTACATGATTCTTGCCACTTCCGGAATTAGCGGTGCAATGGGCTCCGTGGCGTTGACTTATTTCTGGGAACGACTGACGGGAATGAAGAATGCAAACAATTAATCAGCAGCGTAAGGCGTTCCTCGACACACTGGCCTGGTCTGAAGGTACTGATAAGCCCGGGCAGCCTACGAAAAATCATGGTTACGATGTTATTGTTGGCGGGTCTCTGTTCACTGACTATTCAGATCACCCCCGTAAGCTGGTCACACTTAATCCGAAGCTGAAATCCACGGCAGCCGGACGATATCAGTTACTGGCCCGTTACTGGGATGCGTATCGTAAGCAGCTTGGCCTGAAAGATTTCTCTCCATCAAGTCAGGATGCGGTTGCACTCCAGCAGATTAAGGAGCGCGGGGCGTTACCGATGATTGATCGCGGTGATATCCGTCAAGCCATCGACCGCTGCAGCAATATATGGGCATCGCTGCCGGGCGCTGGTTACGGCCAGTTCGAACATAAAGCCGATGCGCTGATTGCTAAGTTCAAGAATGCCGGCGGGAAAGTTAACGAGCCTGCATCATGAACACGGTCATCATCTCATTGGTGAAAAAGCTTTGGCTGCCTGTTGTCATCCTGGCTGTAATTGCCGTGCTGTCGTGGAAGGTGAATCACTACCGCGACAACGCCATTGACTACAAGAAGCAACGAGACATAGCCACTGAGAAACTCAGTCTGGCTAACGCCACTATCAAAGACATGCAGACCCGCCAGCGTGATGTCGCTGCACTGGATGCCAAATATACGAAGGAATTGTCCGATGCGAAAAAGACCATTAACGATTTGCGTCGGGATGTCGATTCTGGCGCTAAACGGCTGCGCATCGCCGCAACCTGCCATGGAGTGTCCAAAGCCACCTCCGCCCCCGGCGTGGATGATGCAAGATCCCCCGAACTTACTCCAGACGCTCGACGGAATTATTTCGATCACCGGGACGGAATCGCAACCGCTGACAAAATGATTCGCGGCATGCAGGACTACATCAAAGAGCAGTGTCTTAAATGATTCGTTACCCAAATAACAGAGCCTGACTTCGGTCGGGCTTTTTTATGCCCGAATTTCACCGCGCACCGCAGCGCATTCAACCCACGTCGAACCAAACCCTTTGAAATGAGCCTTTGAGGAAGTCAGTTAGTGCTGGCGAGCCTCGACGGGCTGATTTCCTATGCGGCAAAGGTTCATCTCAAAGAAAGGTACACGCCATGCAATTAGTTGAAATCAAGAAGCTCGACCTGGTCACCAACTCGGCAGTGATCGCCAGTGGTGTCATGAAGGATCACAAGCCAGTGATTCAACTCATCAGGAAGTACAAAAGCGACCTCGAAGAGTTCGGAAGGGTGGAATTTGAAATGCGACCCTTTCAAACCGATGGAGGCATGCAGAAGCAGGAAATAGCACTGCTAAACGAACAGCAAACCACGCTGTTGATCACCTACATGCGAAACAATGAAGTTGTGCGTGAATTCAAAAAGCGCTTGGTATATGAATTCTTCACTATGCGCAGCGCGCTGGCGAAGAAGAAGATGGATCGCAACTCGGCGCGTCTGGAGTACAAGCCTATGACCGATGCCATCAAGCATGAGCGTGAGGCGCAGGGTAAGCAGATCGCCCCGCATCACTTCAGCAACGAAGCTGACCTGATTAACCGACTGGCGCTGGGCATGACGGCGGCCAAGTTCCGCGTGCATCACGAAATCGGGAAGAAAGAGCCGATCCGCGATTACCTGACGCCGGAACAAATTCACTGCATCACCGAGTTACAGCGCGCCAACACGGTATTCATCAGCATGGGGTGGGACTTCGAACAACGCAAAGAAGTGCTGCGCGGCATGTTCGAGCGTAATCACCGCCAGTCACTTATCGAAGAGCAGCACCGCTTGGCCGCATAACCACAAATCTGTGGTTTTTGAGAGCTACTTTCACAACAGCTCTTATGCCCCCGCGCCGTCCTGTCGCTGTCTCATCATCTTAACGAAGACCACGCCGCCTAAGCGGTCTCCCTCCGTGCGAGTGGATGGTGTTAACCAATAACAGGGCATACCGCGATTTACCCGCTTAATCCATGAGGCGGGGTTTACGCACATGGCAGCAAATCTGCGCTGCGGTAGACGAAGCAGAGTTATTACAGAAGCTCCTTGCGAGGGACTTCGATAATGACAATTTCTATTTTAGAAGGACATAGAAATGCCTACTAAGAAGCAATCAGGTAGGCCAGCAGGAACCCCAAAGACTGGTGGCCGCCAAAAAGGAACACCAAACAAGGTGACCGCAGACGTCAAACTTATTGCCCAGACCTACGGCGAGGAAGCGGTTAAGGCGTTAGTGAAAATACTACGTGACGACAAAGCACCTGCCGCAGCAAAGGTATCAGCAGCTAAAGAAATAATGGACCGCGCTTACGGTAAAGCCACTCAGCCTATGGAACATTCAGGTAGCGGTGGCGGGCCAATTGAGCACAACCATAACGTAGCTGTAGACGAAAAGGCGCTTAACAGCATATTGAGCAAACTATGAGCCAAATACTCGAATGGGAAGATTTGAGCGAAGCAGAACGCCAAGCCATCAAAGTCCTGTCCGAGCGCTCATTTCTGGCCTTTAACCGCATATTCTTTCAATTGTTGCAGGGTGAGAAGTGGTCAGTTAACTGGCATCACCGATACATTGCGCAGGTGATTGAGGATATCGTTGCCGGGAAACGCCGCAATGTCGTCTTCAACGTCCCTCCCGGCAGCGGGAAAACAGAGATGTTAAGCATCCATGCGCCAGTGTGGACAATGCTGAACTGCCAGAAGGTAAGAAACCTCAATATTTCCTTCAGCGATACGCTGACAAAGCGTAACAGCCGCAGAAGCCGAGAAATCATCACGTCCGCTGAGTTTCAGACGCTATGGCCTCACTCGCTGGGCGTTAATCAGGCTGACGAATGGCAATTGCTGAACGATGACGGCAAGGTTAAAGCCGAAGTAGTAAGCCGCGCGGCAAGTGGTCAGATTACCGGATCGCGTGGCGGTTATCAGATGCCCGGCTTTTCAGGGTGGATAAACCTTGATGACTTCGACAAGCCTCTTGATGTTTTTTCAGAGGTGAAGCGCAAAAAGGCACAGCAGACATTAACCAACACCATCCGCTCTCGTCGTGCCAATAAGTCAAAAGAGAACCCGACACCAATCGTCGCCATTCAGCAGCGGCTGCACACAGACGACAGCAGTGCATTCATGCTGTCTGGTGCAATGGGTATCGACTTTGAGCATGTCATCATCCCCGCGCTCATTGATGAAGCCTATATCGAGTCATTACCAGAATGGCTTCAGGAGCATTGCTGGAATGACGTCAAAGACAGCGAGAAGATGCGAGGCTACTGGTCATACTGGCCTGCCAACGAATATGTGGGCGATCTGTGTCGCCAATGGGATACGGATGAATACACGTTCATGTCTCAGGGCATGCAGAAGCCTATCAAGCTAGGCGGTAACGTATTTGATGGTTCATGGTGGCAGACATACGGACCTGACGGAGATAAACCGGAGCCTGAGCGCTACGAATACCGCTTCACTACCGCAGATACAGCGCAGAAGACGGCTAACCATAACGACTGGTCAGTACTGTGCGAGTGGGGCGTGTACAAAGACGATCTCTATCTCATCCACATGGAGCGGGGCAAGTGGAAAGCGCCAGAGCTAGAAACAAACTTCAAAGCGTTTATCTCTCAGGCGTGGCGTAAGAATCGAGAATCCGGAACGCTGAGGAAAATCTACGTTGAAGATAAATCCAGTGGTACAGCTCTTATTCAGAACCTTGAGAAAAAGCTTCCCATCAAGATAACCGCTCTTCAGCGAAACAAAGACAAAGTTACCCGGGCAATGGACGTTTTGCCAGTGGTCAAAGCTCAGCGTGTCTATCTTCCTGCTGACGCTTCATTCTCCTCAGAGTTTATCGCTGAGCACAGTGCTTTCACCTACGATGACACTCACGACCACGACGACATCGTGGATAACCTTATCGACGCCGTGACTGAGGAATTACTCCTTGGCAGTGATGCCCTACGCAGACTCAAGGCGCTTGCAAGCTGAGAACTCACATGGCTAAACGCAACAACAGGCAGCAAAAGAAAATCGACAAGAAGATGAACATGGACAGCTATCAAAACGTGTTCATGAACATCGGAACAGGTGGCGACAGGTCAGCCTATAGCCGTATCCGTACAGCGCATCTGCTTACCAAAGCAACTCTTGACAGCATCTATCTCGGTGACGGGTTAGGTCGTCGCATCATTGACGTAGTGGCCGACGAAATGTTTCGTGCTGGATTCACCGTAGACGGCGCAAACAATGAGCCGGAGATTATGTCTCGCTGGGATGAGCTTAACCTCACTCAGCAGTTTACGGACGCTTTGGCATGGGCTCGCTTATATGGCGGCTCGTTGATGCTATTCGGCGTTAATGATGGCGGAGACCTTCAGTCACCAATAGGCGAGGGTGAACTTGAGTTTGTCCGTGTTTATGACCGCTATCAGGTGCAGCCTTTCCTGCGCGATACCAACCCTGAAAGCGCAACATATGGAGAAATCACTCAGTACCAGATTAACCCCATCTCAGGAACGCCTTACTACGTTCACGCAAGCAGATGTCATGTGTTCGACGGAGAGCGACTGCCTAACCAGATTCGCCATCAGAATCAAGGGTGGGGCGCTTCGTGCTTGCAGGGTGTTTATCAGGCGCTGACCGATTACGGCATGAGTCACGCACACGCTACAAGCCTGCTTGAGCGCAAACAGCAGGGCGTCTGGTCTGCTGCTGACCTGGCTGACCTGTGCAAAGATGGTGAAGGGCGCAATGCTGTCCAGGCTCGTCTCAACATGGTCGACATGACGCGCAGCAACGGCAACACCATCGGCGTAGACGCAAACACTGAGAAGTACGAGCTGCTTAATGGCTCTCTTGAGGGCGTAGTCGATGTACAGGACCGCAAGCAGTTACGCATATCAGCGCTGACTGGCATCGATGAGCAAATCCTGTTCACCAAAACGCCATCAGGTCAGGGCGCGGATAAAACCACCGTTCCAGAGTCATGGAAGCAGCTGATTGGACGCAAGCAGAAGGATGAGGCGAGACCTGCGATTGAAAAGGCGGTCAACTTCCTCACCACTGATAATACCTGGACGATTAAGTTCAATCCCCTCTCAGTGCCAACAGAGAAAGAGCAGGCAGAGACGGCTAACCAGTGGTCACAGGCTGATGAACGTTATTCTCAGCTTGGATGGGTGAGCAACGATGAAGGTGTCGCCACACTGAAAAAACGTGGAGGCTACGTCTATCCGGAGATGAGCAATGGCTAAAGTCTGGCTTCATCCCTACGGCATAGAACGCGACTACACCAACGCGCTTGTAAAAGCCACCAGGCAGTTCAACAAAGAAATCAACTCAGCATACGGCGATATCCGCTTCGATGGCTGGCAGGACGATATGTCGGCTATACTGGCTTATCTCCGCAACGCTGGCAACCGCATCTTCCAGCCAGTAATTGAACGACTGCCGACATTCTTTGCGCTAACGAGTCAGTTTAACGACAAGCAATGGCGGCTGGTTGTGAAGGGTGGAACTGGCTATGACATCCCACCTTCGCAGGCTGTAATTGCCGGCCAGACAACTGTTCCCGTCTCATCTGGCGTGATTGGAGTAGATGCTTATCGCGCAGAGCCATGGCTGAGAGAGATGCAGGATTTATGGGTATCAGAGAACACCAGGCTGATTAAATCCATTCCTAATGATGAACTGGCGGACATGGAAGGCATCATCCAGCGCGGTGTAATGAATGGCTCAAGTGCTGACACCATCAAGAAGCAGATTCAGGAGCGCTATGGCGTCACTGAAAGACGCGCAAAGCTGATTGCAGTTGACCAGATAGGCAAGGCTAATTCAGCGCTCACAAAGCAGCGTCAGGCCGATGCTGGGGTGAAGAGGTATAAGTGGCGAGGCGTGTTGGATGAGCGTGAAAGGCAAGTTCATCTATTTCGTGAGGGTGAGTCATACGAGTGGAGCAACCCTCCGCCTGATGGACATCCCGGGCAACCTGTTAGGTGTCGATGTTACGCAGATCCTGACTGGTCTGGTTCAGTTTTCGATATCGGCGAATAAATAAGGCAAAACATGAAAACAGTATCTCGCTTCGATGTGGGAGAACTCCGTGCGTCCGTAAACGAGGATGGCTATCTGGAGGACGTGCCGGTAGTAGGTCGCGTTGGCATCCAGTTATACCGAAATCCAGATGGCTCAGTGCGTCGTGAATTACGCCCACCTGAAGAAGTATTCAACGCTGATTCACTGGCCAGTTTCAAAGGCAAGCCGATCACTATCGGTCACCCGGGGGCAGTTAATTCCCGCAACGCTAAAAAGCACATGGTCGGAACCATGCTTGAGCCAGGCAGACAGGATGGTGAAAACGTCAAAGTGCCAATCATGGTGTATGACGAGAACGCCATTAACTCAGCAACCAGCGGCAGGACAAAGCAACTGTCCCTCGGCTACCGACTCGACCTCGACGAGACTCCAGGCGAATGGAATGGTCAGCCCTATGACGCCGTTCAGCGAAACATCCGCATCAATCATCTCGCCCTCGTATCTAAAGCCCGGGCCGGTGATGTAGCAACACTGAATCTCGACGGTGATGAAGAAATCACCTTAGACGATGACGACAACCAACCAAAAGGTAAAACAATGCAGAAATTGCGACTCGACAACGGGCTTGAGTACGATGCTTCTCCTGAAGTCGTCGTGGCGTTCAACGCCCTTAAACAGGATGCAGAGGACGCTAATACCAAGCTGTCCGAAGCGCAAACAACCATCTCCACCATCACAGCAGAGCGCGACACTCTGAAGGCTGACGCAGCAGAGTTTGAAAACAAGCTGAAGCAGGCTCGCGAAGATGCAGAGAAAACCATTAAAGCTCGCACCGAACTCGAAGCAAAAGCAGAGAAGCACGGCATCAAGTGTGATGGCCTGGATGATATTGCCGTCAAGAAAGCGGTTGTAGCCAAGCTGAAGCCATCCATCAAGCTCGACGGCAAAGATGACACCTATATCAACGTCGCTTTCGACATGGCGATTGAGTCAGCGCCTATGGAGCAGCAGCGCAAAATCGTCAATCAGGACAAAGCCCAAACCCGCGATGACTCCGCTGAACCTAAAGGCTCTGCCGCTGCTCGCAAAAAATACCTCGACCGCCTGCACGGCAAAAAGGAGACAGCATAATGCCTGTTCAGACTTCCTACGATAACGACATGCAGATCGCAATGCCCGGCATGCGTTCAGATTCAACCCATCAAATCACAGACGGTTGCAACGCAGCACAAGGCGCTATCAAGCCTGGCTATGTGGTAGCTCGCGTATCAGTAGCTAACGACAAGCGCGTAGTTAAGCAAGTATCTGCGGCTGGCGATGCAGCAAACCTGATGGGTATCTGCCGCTTCAGCCACTATGGATGCGTAACCGGTCAGTATGAAGACGGTGATGCCGTCAACGTGATGACATGGGGCCGAATCTGGGCTGTAACCACCTTATCAGCAGCACCAACCATGGGTACAGGCGTTAACGTTCTGACCTCTGGCGCAGACGCTGGCAAGGTTGCAGCAACTGGTGGCTCTCTGGCTCTGGGCTGGGTGTTTACTGGTAAGTTCACCACTTTCAAAAACAGCGCCGGCGCAACAGTTAACCTGGCTGAAGTTCAAATCCGCAACCAGACCACACAGCCAACCGCATAAGGAACAATAATGGAACAGATGAATTACGACGAAGCGGACCTGTTCGCTATTGAACACGGCGCGGCGGCTAACGGCATCCGACTGGATGAAGGGGAGTCAATCTTCCTGGCTCGTGAACTGGACTACGTTAAGACCAAGGTTTACGAAGTCGAATACCCTGCACTGACTGCGACCACTCTCTTCCCGGTCACATCAGAAATCCCTTCATACGCCAAAACGTTCACTTACGGCGTATGGGATGCAGTAGGCATGGCGCGTATCATCGCTGACTACTCTGACGACCTGCCAAATGTCGGCGTTAACTATCGTGAAGAAACCGGGAAGGTGTTCAGCCTGGGTAACTTCTACGAATACAGCCTGATGGAAATCCGAGCATCACAGGCAACCGGTAAGAATCTGCCAACTCGTCTGGCTAACGCTGCCCGTCGAGCGCACGACGTGAAGGTTAATGACCTGGCGTTCTACGGCGATGATGATTATCAGATCGTCGGCGTTCTGGAGCATCCAAATATTCCAGTAACCACCTCTGCTGGCTGGACTACTGGCGAGATCGCTTCTGGTGAACTGGAAGATGCAGTATCAGCAATCGAAACGGTAACTAAAGGCCTGCACTCTGCGAACGTGATCGCACTGCCGCCAAGCGCCTTTAAAATCCTGTCCAAGCCGATGCCAAACACCTATACGTCTTACATGACCTACTTCAACACCCAGTATCCGGGTATGCAGTGGATTCGCGTTAACGAGCTGGAAGACATCGATGGCGCAGGCACTAAGGCCGCTCTGGTAATGGAACGTAACGCTGATAACGCATCCATGGAAATCCCGCAGCCGTTCGAACAACTGCCACCTCAGGCTAACAACCTGGCGTTCAAGATTCCATGCCACAGCCGCGCTACCGGCGTACAGGTTTACCTGCCGCTGACCCTGCATCTCATCAAAGGCATTTAAGAGGCTTCGGCCTCTTTTCTTAAGGACTACCAATGAAGATTACCAACGCATCAGCACGACTGTATTACATCGCCGGCCAGAAGCTGGCACCAGGCCAGACTGCCGAAGTGGAAGACTCCTGGAAGGACAATAAAACGGTGCAGGCATCCATTACCAAAGGTGAGCTGCGACTCGCTGATAAAGATGAAGCCGTAACCGCCAGTCAGGTAGAGAAAAAAGATAAGGACAAGAAGTAATGAACATTGCCGCATTTGAAGGACTTACGCCTCTGGACATCTTCCGCAAGCTAGCGCCTGAATTTGCGGCTGTTCCTGATGAGGTTGTTCAAGGGTACATCGAACTTGCATCACTGTTTGTCTGCGAAGACGAGTACGGAGACGCCTATAACGTAGCTCTGGCTCTAATGGCGGCCCATATCATGGCATCGCCTGGCGGTTACTCTGATAACGGTTCCACATCATCTGGTCGCATCCTCTCACGCAAGGAAGGTGATCTGGCAATCACTTATGGCAACGTATCAGGTGATTCCAGTTACCTCAGTGGGACTACATACGGAAACCTGCTGCAACTGCTCCGCAAGAAGAGAGGGGCAGGATTCTCGATTATGACTCGCGGAGTCGTGGGGGGATGCTTGTGTCAGTAAAAATTACAGACAACAAGCGGCAATGGGAAAGGTTAAGGCGAGAGATCAAGGCTGCCGGAAGCAAAGAGGTGGTTGTCGGCATCCAGAAGGGTGAAGTCAATGATGGAGTGCTTGTCGCTGAATACGCAGCATGGAACGAATTCGGTACGAGGACAATCCCATCACGACCATTCATGCGCACATACTTCGACACATCAGTCTCTCGGCTGGAAAGGTTCGCTACAAATGGAGTAACGCAAATTCTCCTCGGTAGAGCTACCTTTTCTCAGTTTCTGAATGCGGCTGGCGTATTTATGGTGGATGGCGTCAAGAAGAGCATCTCTGGAGGTGCCTGGACTCCAAACTCTCCGGTTACGATAGCGTTGAAGGGTTCATCAAAGCCGCTTATAGACACTGGCGTAATGCTTAATTCAGTCACCTTCGCCATTCATGATTACGGAAGGTCACAATGAGCAATCCGTTTCGCAGGCCTTATCAGGTATATACTCCATCGCCTTCGGCTTTGGTTAACGGCGTCATTGTTGATGGGGTAATGACGGAGTCAACCGCTTACTTCAGCGTGCAAAGTATTAAAGATACGCAGGAGATTGAGAGTCTGGAAGGAGGGAGGAGGTTAACTGATTATCGCCGGCTGTACAGCGACACAAAGCTTCAGATTACTGATGATTTCCCCATGGCTCAGCCTTCACTTGTCGTTATTGATGGCTTTAACTACGAAGTTAAGCACCGTGAACCATGGCAAAACGGAATCATACCCCACTATAAATATTATGTGGTAAGGAAACGCGATGGCTGAAACCACAGTATCAACCTTCGTTCCTGATGCTGTAGAGTCTGCCGCTTACCGTGTTTTGTCCCAGCTATTACCCGTACCTCTCGCTTACGCCAATCAGAATAACTCCCGGCTTCCTCTGCCTTATGCCACGCTTCGTGTATCAACGCGTACGACCATTGGCAGGGATGAGCATGGCGAAGTAGATGATGAGGGTGTAATGCCGTCACACGGCGTTAGAGAAGGAACGGTGATGGTTAATGTGTACGGCGGAAGCGCACGAGAGCATTGCGACGATCTGATTAATAACATCCGTAAAACCACATCACGCTACCTGATGCGCAGAGAAAAATTCGTTATCGCAAACAGCGCCCAGGTTAACGACCTTACAGGTCTGCGAGATGAAGCAAACTTCGAAGCGATGGCGAATGTAGACCTTACATTCCGCTACACCGGCAAGTACACGGATAACGTAGGGCTCATAGAAACCGTTGATGCGACAGGCGACATCGGCGGAATAGAAACACACCTCACTATCGCCGTCACATCCGACTAATCAACACGGAGTTTCATCAATGGCAAATCTAAGCCAGATTGCCAACGTGACTATTTCGCTGGACACAGCGAGTATCGCGAAGGCGTCATTCGGCATTCCACTTGCAGTTTCGCCTACAACGGCATTCAGTGAGCGAATCCGGAAATATTCAAGCTACAGTGCGGCACAGCAGGACGGACTTGACCCGCAGACGCTCAAAGCGCTCTCAGCAGTATTTAGTCAGACCCCGCGCCCAAATCAGGCATGGGTAGGTCGCCGAAACGCCGTTTCTGTTGATCTGACAGTAACCAACGCGACGATCACAATGGGCAACATTTTCGCATTCAGCGTGAATGGCACCACCGTAACGTACACCGCAGCGAGCGGCGATGATGCTTCTGACGTATATACCGGTCTGAAAACAGCGCTGGCGGCACAATCTGTAGTTGATGCGTTGTTTACCAGCACCGCTGATGCTGAAGGGCTGCACCTGGTAGTGAAAGTTCCTGAGACAGCAACCATCGTTAAGCCAGTGACCAACCTGTCAATCGCAACCGCAGGCTCAGCAGACGGATTAGAAGCGGACCTTAACGCCATTCAGCAGGAAGACCCGGGCTGGTACGGCTTTGCTCTGGTAGAGCGTGGTGACGCACTAATTCAGGATGCGGCGGCATGGGCTGAGACGCAGACCAAACTGTTCTTCGCGTGCAGCAATACTGCTGATATCTGGACATCTGCTAATGACGATATCGCATCTCAGTTGCAGGACCTGCAATATCTGCGTACAGCTCTGATTGCTCACAAGGCAGCAGCGACTGAGTATCCTGAAATGGCATGGATGGGTCGATGCTTCACCATCGCGCCCGGTGGCGAAACGTGGGCGCTTAAAACACTGGCATCCATCACGCCTAGCAAGTTCAGCGACACAGAGCAGAGCTACATCTTCCAGAAGAACGCCAATGCTTACGAGCGGTACGCCGAAAATACCTACCTGATAAACAAAGGCAAGGTTGCATCTGGCGAATGGATTGATGTTGTGCGATTCCGTGACTGGCTTGTAGACACCATTCAGAAGAATATGGCTTCTCTGGTGATCCGCCAGAAGAAGGTGCCTTACACCAACGGCGGTATTGCCCTCATCGTCAACAACCTGAACGGTTCACTTATTCAGGGGCAGCAGGCAGGTGGAATCGCTCCTGATGAGCGTGACAGCGAAGGCAACACAATCCCTGGGTTCCGTATCACTTATCCAAATGCAGCAGACGTTTCTGCTGATATCAAAGCTACCCGAACTCTCTATATCGAGTTTGTGGCGCTTCTGGCTGGCGCAATCCAGGTGGTCGAAATCAAAGGCTCACTCACCTATAGCTACGAGGGCTAATTATGGCTGCTGAATTAACTGGCTCTTATGACGGCTCAGAAGTATTTGTCACTATCGGCCCGCTTCTATTAACCGGCTTCAGTGATGGAGACTCCATTACTGCTCGTAAGAACGCCAACTTCTATGAATCACGCGCAGGTCTCGATGGCTCAGTAGGTCGCGCGCGCGTAACGGATAAGCGCGGGCAGATCGAGCTTCATCTTTTGCAGACATCCGCGGCAAACGACGAACTATCTGCACTGATGAACCTTGATTCATTAACGCAGGACGGCAAGGCAGTGTATCCGGTATCAGTAACTGACTTCTCTGGTCGCACTGTTATCGCAGCAGGCCAGGCGTGGCTTTATCAGCTTGGCGACGTGGCCTTCTCAACTAACGAGGTTGGTGAACGCATTTACACCTTTGAGTGTGCTGACCTGAAATTCTCCCTCGGTGGTAACAACGTTTAACAATGCCGCCTTCGGGCGGTTTTTTTGAGGTCCATATGTCTCAGGAATTCGCAACCTTCCATATCGGTGACAAAGAGTTTAAAGCCGCCAAAATGAACGCCTTCGCTGCGGCAAAACATCTAGTGAAGCTGAAAACCTTGCTGGATAAAGGTCTGGCTTCAGGCGGTGATGCAAACGCCATTCAGTTACTGGCGGGCATCGATGAGAAAACGCTGGAGGAGGTCATCATTCCTATCCTGCGCGACTCATCAACATTCAGCGTTACTGACGAGAAGAAAATTGACAGCCCTAACGCAATGAACCTCGTGTTCACCGTAGACACGCTGTTCGACTTCTTCGAGCTGTGCTGGGAAGTTCTGAAGCTCAACTTCACCCCTTTTTTTACGAAAGTTCTCACCCTGTTTGGGTTAAGCCCAGAAGAGCTGGCAAATCGGGTTCAGTCACTGGCGAAAAGCGCGACCCGGGAAAGCTAAGGGAAGATGTTGAAACAGAGCTATGGGTGTGGCGGCCAATAATGAGAAATATGTGTACGGTTGCAGAGGTGAAGTCAGGCCTTATCACATGCGAAGACCTGCTCAAGCTTAACGCCCTCATAGAGATGACCGACTATCTGAACACGCCAATGGAGAAGTAAATGGTTATTCGAGAATTTCTGATCCGCCTCGGTCTTACCGGCTCAGATAGTGTTGGTCGAGGCCTGGACAGGGTAGACGGAAAGGTCGACAAAACCATTCAGTCATTCAATGCGCTTGGCGGCGTTCTTGCTACAGTATTCGGTGCTGTAACCATCTCAAACATTGCCAAAACCGCTGACGAGATGCAGTCTCTGGAGGCTCGCATTGGAATGCTGCCGCAGACCATCACTACCGGCGCAGAGGCGTTCGACACTGTGGCTCAAAGGGCAAGTGCAGCAAGGCAGGGGATTGAAGAGTACGCATCATTTTACATCAAGGCTGGTAACGCCACTCAGGACTTCTATAAAGACCAGGAGCAGGTTTTACAGCTTACCGATGCAGTCTCCATAGCGCTTGCTGCTTCAGGCTCAACAGCAGTGGCTCAGGGGCAGGCCTTCTTCCAGCTTGGTCAGGCAATTGGTTCTCCAACTGTCCAGATGGAAGAGATGAATACGCTTATTGACGTGGCTCCTGACCTGTTCAGAGCGCTTGGTAAAGCTATTCCAGGGGCGAACAATAACCTTAAGGCTTTCATCTCCACCGGCAAGGTGACTGGGAAAATGCTTGCTGAAGGGTTGATTAAGGTACTCCCGCAATTCGTCGACCAGTTTAAACAAATGCCTATGACTATTGGTCAGGCGCTTGTTCTTGTAAATAACAGATGGTCGATGTTTATCAACAGGCTTAACCGCAGCAGCGGAGCTGTGACATGGGTGGCAAATAAGTTCCTGTGGATGGCTGATAAAATCGAGTATGCACTGGACTCAGTTATCGATGCTCTTGGTGGCGCAGAGAATGCCGTAAAAATGCTTGGAGTGGCTCTTGGTGCAGCAGGCCTTGTAGGTTCTGTTTATCTCCTATCAGCAGCATTTACCGCACTCACAAGCCCTGTATTTTTGGTGATAGCTGCACTTGCTGCTCTGTTTCTTGTTGGTGAGGACATCAACTCCTGGCTCAATGGCAATAAATCGCTTCTGGGAGAAATGATCGGTCCTGTTTCTGAGTACACCGATTCAATCAACTCTTTGAAAGTGGCACTTACAGACATGAAGGATATGGCTGTATGGGCGCTGAATGTTCTCAACAGTCTGGCAAACTTCTTTAATTCCAGTCAGGACAAAGTTCAGGAGTGGGGCGATCAGTTAGGAACAACAAAATTCGCGCCATGGCTGAAGGAAAAGGCAGGGTGGCTTGTTGAAGACCTAGGTAAATGGGCGTCATGGGGCAATGCACAAACCAACGGTGCATTTGATATCCCCAGGATGTGGTCAGATACGCTTGCAGGGGTGAGAGGCTTCAACCAGGACGCAAAAGGTGGAAATACTCTACTCCCCAGCTATCAATCTCTTGCATTGCCACCGCCATCAGCAGCGTCTGGTCCTAAGATAGACGTCAACATCGGCAATATCTCAGTGCCTGCCGGAACGTCTGACGAGCAGGTTAAATTCCTTCAGGATAGCGCCAAATCAGCATTCAGTGACTACGGATGGAATGCGCTGGGTAACACATTAAACTTCAACACTGGAGGTTAGCATGGCAACTGATGTGCTTGGCTTCCTCTGGAACTCGTCAGGCGATAGCACCTTCAGGCTTAATGACCCTGGCGTCGGCAATCTTGAGTTTGACACGCTGGACCAGGAGACCCATGAGTGGACACGCGATGTGACAATGAATCCCGTAGAAAACGGGTCGCCAATATCAGATCACATCATCCGTCAGCCGAAAAAGATAACCGTTGCAGGCATGATAAGTAATGCACCAGTGACAGGGGTGTTAACTCAGGCAGCAAACGCTCTGGATAGCGGCTTCGACGGGGAAGACAGGGTTAACACAGCGATCAAGCTGCTTGACTCGCTCTATATTTCAAACGAACTGGTAACTATCTACACCAAAAACTACACCTACGAGAATATGCTCATTCAGGGAATTAACATTCCCAGAAGGGTGGATGATGGCGATGCGGTCAATTTTACGATAGATGCTGTTCAGGCAAATATCGTCAGCACAGCTACGACAGAGGTTCCGCCTGGTGTAGGCGTCAGGAAAACGGATGCGACCAGTAATGGCGCTACTGCTAAAGCCGGGACATCAAACTCAGCAGACCCAGCTACGGCTAACCGGGCTACGCCAACCAAAAACGTTGGTAAGAACACTGGCTCAATCCTGAGTCAGGCTTTGGATGGGTTATCCGGTTCTGGCGGTAAGCTTCAGGAATATCTCGGCAACATCATAGGTAATGTCACCCCATGACCCCACTAAACTTTCAGGCTGGATTTACTGACCAGACATTGCAGGCTGTTTTCGACGATACACCGGTTACGCTTCGCCTGCGATGGAATGAGCGCCTTGGCTTCTGGTCGCTTGGTATCTATGACCGTGAGTCATTGCCCATCATAACTGGAGTTAAGCTTGTACAGAATTACCCGCTTCTAAAGAACTTCAGTTTCGATAATTTCTCCGGAGATATCTACTTCATCCGTACGTATGGTGAAAAGGTTCGTCCTGATATCGATTCGATTGGAGGCGATCACCTGTTGGTGTATGCCACTAAGGAAGAAATAGATGAGTTTGTTTCTGCGAACGGGTGAAATCATCGTAGGTCAGCCTCAGGGTGAGGCAGTAAGCATTAAAGACCTGCGATTTGAGTTCGATATCACCAAAACAGCCAGCAAAACCGCCAACGAAGCATCACTCAAAATCTACAACGCCGCGCCCACAACTATCACTTTGATGGAGACCGTAAATAACGTGGTCATCATCAAGGCTGGTTACGTCAATGATATCGGCGCTATCACCATCTTCACTGGCACCACATGCCGTAGCCTGACGTATCAGGACGGTCCTGACATCATCACGGAGATGGAGTTAAGGGACAGCGTCATACCTTTACGCGACGCCAAGATAAGCGTTTCCTTCCCTCCAAATACGTCAGCAATGACCGTACTGGATGGGGTGGCGAAGAACTTCGGACTGCCAATCAAGAAGAGCATCAGCAAGGTTCAGGATAAGCAGTACGTCGGCGGGTATGCCTATAACGGTAGGGTGCGTGATGCTATGGACAGGGTCTGTAATTATCTTGGGCTGGAGTGGAGCGCTCAGGATAGCGAAATACAGATTATCAAAAAGGGTGGCGTCTATGCAGACACGGCTGTCGTGCTGTCGAAAGACACTGGCATGATCGGATATCCCCGCCGTGAAGCAAAAACCATGACCGAGAAGACGGCAGCCAAGCAGGGCATCAAATACGGTCAGAAAGGGATCGTCAGGACGGTTGTGGATGTAGAAGACCCAACGGCTAAACTAAAAGACCGGGTCACTCTTGAGGTGCAGGGCTACCGGGTGAAATCACTGCTCAATCCTGCCATTTATCCTGGTGCTTATGTTCAGCTTAAATCTCGCGGAATTGATGGGGAATTCTTCCGTGTTGAAGAAGCACATTACACCGGAGATACGCACGGGCAGGAATGGAGCGTGGAAGCGCTATTGAGGTTTATCTGATGGCTGATAACAGTGATGTAGTAGAAGCGCTTAGGCGGCTTGTAAGCTCCGAAATGGACACGGTAAACACCGCACTTCCATGCACTGTGGTTAGTTACTCAGGCGGCAAGGTAACGGTAAAGCCAGATGGCGAGAAAATATACGCAGATGGCGATACCAATGCCTATCCGGTACTGACCGATTTGCGTATGGTGTGGCCGCAGTTTGCAAACGGTCAGGCCGGATTGAAAGGCCCCGTCCAGGCTGGTGATAAATGCCTTTTGGTGGTCTGCCAGCAGGCAACCGATGGCAGCGACGACACAAGGCGATTCGACATCATCGACTCATACGTTATCCCTGGTGCTGGTTATAGTGATGCAGTCCCTGGCAACGATGACGTGAGAATGTATTTTGGCGATGCCTTCATTGCTATCGATGCCAACGGGAAAATGACCATTAATGCTCCAGGTGGGGTGGAAGAAACAACACCGTTGCATACCGTTAAAGGAAGCATGACCGTTGAGCAGTTGTTCACTTACCAGGGCGGCATGACTGGCTCGGGCGGTGAAACATCGGTAGCTACCATAACCGGCACGATGCAGGTGATTGGTGATGTGGTTATCAATGGCATCAGAATAGGCACTCACCGTCACCAAGGTGATAGCGGTGGCACTACAGGAGGCCCGGAGAACTAATGATTGATTTCAGACTTACAGATAACAAAGTCGTGTTCACTAACGGCCTTCTTCAGTACGTAGATGGAGCTGAGCGCGTCAGGCAGCAGGTAGAATTCAGGCTTAACCTGTGGCGCGGAGAGTGGTTCCTTGATAGTCAATTCGGAACGCCGTACTTACAAGATATTCTCGGTAAGCAGGTAACACTTAATGGTGCGCTATCAGCCATCCGTACAGAAATCCTCGCTGTAGAAGGTGTTACCGGCATAGTTGAGTTTACCTACAACTTTGACCGGGCAGAGCGAAAGCTGAGCATAGAGTTTACAGCCAACACTGAGTACGGGTTGGTGCAGTACCCCTGATAAATAATCCCTTCAATATGCCTCGCCAATGTGCGGGGCTTTTTTATGCCTGAAATAAGGTGCATATGGCTGATTACATTACTGCGACAGGCTTTGACAAGCCGACATTACCGGAGATGGTTCAGGAAATCGGTGATGCAATGGAAACGGTCGTCGGGCCGATTAACAGAGAGGCTGATTCGACCACCGGACAGTGGATCGGAATTGAAGCTGAGCAAAACGCAATTCACTTCGAAACTGAAGAGGAGTTGTGGGCTAGCCGGTTTCTTGCTTCTGCTGAGGGATTCGCTCTTGATGCTCTTGGCGACTGGATGGGTGGGATTACCCGGCATGGCAAAACCACGACAAAAGTGAACGCCGTTATTTATGGCTCTGAATCACGACTTGTTCCTTCTGGTTCTTTAGCTTCTTTCGGTAATTACCAGTTCAGACTGACGGCAGATTATACCATCTCACGCTCGACGCTTCTGGATGGAGAGGTGAGGGTATCTAACAACACACAAACCAGTTACACGGTACGGATTGCTGGCGTTGATCATACCTACACGAAAGTTGCAGGAGACACGGTAAACACCATTGCTACAGGCCTTGCCGCAGTAGTGGACTCAACAAGCCAGTATTCAGCCACAGCAAACGGCTCAGTTATCAGACTCACCTCTGAAAACCTTATTGAAGGTTACGCAGTGTCGCTTAGCGCTGGGCTGGCGTGGCAGTTAATTGGTTCACCGGCAATCTTTGAGGCTACTGAAGCAGGTCCGATTGTCGTTCCTGTTGGTGGATTAAACAATCCTGTAAGTGCGATCACCGGATGGACCGGAGTTAATAACCTCGTTCAGGGGGCTACCGGCTCCGACCGGGAATCAGACACGGATTATCGCCAGCGTTTATACCAGAGCAGAGCGTCATCTGGCGGTGCTGCCACAATCCCAGCAATTGAGACTCGCCTGATTACGGAAGTCAGCGGCGTAACCTTAGCAAAAGTCATTGAAAACGACACTATGGCGACAGTGGACAGCATTCCTCCAAAAGCCATCCACACTATCGTTTCTGGCGGTCTTGAGCAGGACATTGCTGACGCAATCTGGAAGTACAAAGGGGCTGGCATAGCGACATACGGCTCAATTGCGATCACTGTGTATGACCGGTACGAAAGACCACATCTGGTTAACTTCTCACGCCCAACAGAAGTGGATATTTACGTCAAAGTTGACGTTGTTCTTCTGGATGCTGAGGAGCCATTACCTGCGACTGTTGTGGACGCTATCAAGCAGGGTGTTGTTGCTTACGGTGCGACGCTTGGTCTTGGAGATGACGTTATTACCCAGCGCATTTACGGCTACATCTATGCCAATACCACCGGCATCGGGAAGATGACCATCACCGTCAGCACTGACGGAACTACGTTTGCAGAAAGTAACATCTCCGTTGCTGAAAACTCATTTGCTTCGTTCTCCGCTGCCAATGTGGAGGTCACAGGTGTCTGATGATTGGATTGATATCGATTTTCTTGCGTTGATACGGCAGAGGCCTACTGACTGGCTTAAAAAAGGCGGTCAGGTTCCAGATCTCTTTGCTGCTGTTGGCGTACTTCATCCTGAAATTGAAGCGCGCGCCAAATACATCTACCTGACGCAAAGCATTTACAACGCCCACGGTATAGAGCTGGACAGGTTTGGTCAGTATGTTGATGTCGGTCGGGATGGGATGTCTGACGATGATTATCGCCGGGCAATCATGCAGGCGAAACTGGCGACTGCGTTCAGCGGAACGCCAGATAACGTCATGGTTGTAACGGCAACCACTACTTCAAGCACTGATGTCGAACTGGTTGAGATTTATCCTGCCGCTTTCAGCGTCCATGCAACCGGACCTTATGTACCGACAAACATCAATGCCATCGTCGACCGCGCTTCTGTTGCTGGCGTACGAGCTTATTCAACGCACGATTATGGCCTAAATGGGTTCTCCCTGGCAGGAATAGACACCAATTCAGGGCAGGCCTTACAAGTGGGTCCTAATACCGCTATGCAGGTAGATACAGACACGGCGCTTGGACTTAACCGTGGGTCTGTATTCATCTCAGGCTCATACCTGGATGCGGCTGGGTCAGTGTCTGGCGTACTAGAAGTAAACGGCTCATATCTCGGCGTCGCTGACGACGATTATCTTCTTATTTTCTCCCGTGACTATGGCGTCACCGGGACGATGCTCTGTGGCGCTATGCCTAAGTGAGAAATTAAATGGCTATAACATCATTTGCAGATACTGACGTCACTTATGCGGACGGTCAGAAAAACAAAGAACCAATTCCAGATGAAATTCTTGCCAGCGGGTTTGTGCCTCCCGTTCGTATGCCAGATGGGTCAATCTCAGCAGGTAGCAAGCTCGCAGCAAATCACCTCAATACTCTACTTAACGACTTATACGCGCAAATAGCTGACCTGAAGGCACGCGTGACAGTGCTTGAGGGGGCTTAATGGCAGATATCACTCTAAAATATTTAACAGATTTGCCAGCAGCCGCTTCGGCAGCGTTGACTGATTTGTTGCATGTAAATCAGTCAGGAAATGACAGATCTCTTACCGTTTCAACTCTGCTCAAAGCAATTGTTGATGGTGTATATCCAATCGGAAGCGCTCATTTTTTTACTAATACAACAAATCCAAATGTCATATGGCCAGGAACTACATGGGCCAGAATACCAGGCGCAGGAAGGACAATCAGGCTTGCCAATAACTCAGGAAGCGACACCTTGCAAATAGGGGGTAGCGACAGCATTACGATTACAGCATCCAATCTTGCACCACATACACATCCGATTGATGTCAACTCAGATTCTTTCGATTATGGGAGCAAAACAACCAGCACATATTCTCATTCACACACGGTTGGGCTTAAAAGCGTTGGAACATTAACAGGTGGCGCTCAGGATAGGAGTAGCGATGACATTATTTCTTCACAGTCAACTACAACATCATCAGATAATCATGCGCATTCAATATCAATAGGTGCGCATTCTCACCGAATATCGGGTGACACAGGTTCAACCGGTTCTGCAACCCCAATAGATACTACAAACCAATATATTAAATTAGCTGGATGGTACAGGACTGCATAATGGCCGAACAAAAAGTAAAACTTACTGAGTTGCCAACCGCGACCGATACACTTGATACAGCGCAGCTCTTGGTCAATCAGAACAGTACCGACCAGAAGCTTGCTATAACACATCTGTTGCGTGCAAAGAACAACCTTTCAGAACTAGAGGATTTTGCACAGGCTCGAGCAAATTTAGATGTTCCTTCTGTAGAGGAAGTAAATAACAAGTTATCAGGATTTATTGACGGGTCTTATACATTTATCGCTGGCGGGTCTTTAGCGTCACGATCTGATTTTATCTGGGATGAAGATACTAAATCCTGGTATTACTGGTCAGGAGTATTGCCAAAAGAAGTTCCAGCCGCTTCCAATCCTGACTCTACAGGTGGGACTGGTGTTGGTGCATGGATTCCTGTTGGAGAATCAGTACTGCGAGGAGACTTAGCAAAACCAACCGGATCTTCGCTCATTGGATATCAGTATCCTGCGGATGGCAGTGTGCCAAGAACGGTAGAAGATAAACTTGGAGATTTCGTTAGTGTGCTGGACTTTGGCGCAAAAGGCGATGGCGTAACAGATGACTCTATAGCCTTTCGAGATGCCATTGCTACTGGAAAAACGGTGTATGTCCCTGATACATCAGGTAACAACTTGGGGTGTGTTTATAAAGTAAGCGGTATTGATGTAACAACTATTAAACTTGTTGGAGAGTCTCAGCGCGTCGAAATACAACCAGTATCAACGGCAACACGAATATTAAACTTAAAAGGTACATCCCCAGCATCACCGGCAAGAGGATGTTTTATACGAAATATTACGTTTTCTTCCCCAGCAACTTCTGAAGGTCTCTTTCATGATGCTGTGCTTTTGGAGAACACAAAGCAGTGCGACGTATCAAACGTCACTCTATACCTAGTTCAGTTGACAGTGCTCGGGCATAATTACCTACGGCTTGATAAAATTAATGGTATAGGAGCGAGGTTATCTGTTTCAAGGCACAGCGGAGATAGCATTGACAATGCAGTAGGGTTATTACTTAAAGACTCGTTTTTAGCCTACAACAGCGAAGTTGACATAAGGAATAGTACAGACACAAGAATAGTTGATACATATATCGCAAACAGCAAAAGTGACGGTAGAACAGGACTAAATCACGATTATGACGCTGAGTTTTTGCCAGGAGGTTCAGTATTCTTTGGCGGTGTCTTGATGATTACAAACGTAATTTGCGAATGCGTGTGCGTAATCAAATATACAGCACTATCTAAGTTTACAGGATTCTGGGCTGGCGCCTTTTATGGTAACGGACTGACGTTACTTAACTCATACGGCTTACTTGCAACAAACTGTACTTTTCACTACAGCACAGGCGCGGGTGTTTATGCCAGAAATCTTACAGATTGCACATTTGTTTCAAGCAGTTTTACCAACTCAGAGGGCGGAGGGTTTGATCTTGATGAATCAGTAAGAACAACATTTGTAGCTTGCACCTTCAGCAAATTTGAACTTTACGAATAAAGGAGTTTTAGGATGGCATCGTTAAATCAAGCATATGGACTGAACTGCGGGAGTAATAGCAGCCATACTAAGATCATAGGGTGTAACTTTACAGGTAATACCAGCGATAAAAACATAATTGGGGTAGGAAGTTACAAAACATGGTTCTGCACCGGGGTTCCTGACACATTGCTGTCAAATTATGGTAGCACCGCAGAAAGACCATCTAGCCCACCACCAGGATTTGAATTCTTTGACACTCAAATTGGATTGCCTATATTTTGGAATCCAGTTACTAACCATTGGATAAGGGCGGACGGAGTTGATGTATAAGCAAATGGCGGCATTTGCCGCCATTAAATATCATCATTCTATATTTATATTCTTATCATATGTTAAAATGAAGACATTACAAACATATTCTATTGAATGGGGAGTTCCAAACTCGGTTTTTACTATGTTAACCTGAGTATCGTCAGGTAATATAAAAAAATTGTTTCCTTTGTTGTACCATTCATTGTTTGTAAGCCATCTATCTCTTACAACCTTACCATTTTCAAACTTAATGTTAGCAATTTTTAAAGTTGAGTCTATGCCGACTGAGTTTGTATAGTCAAAGGTGGCATACCCAAACTCCCCGCCACTTTGTTTTATCTTTTCGCTTATGCAAGCAAACTGATCGTGCTTCTCATTTGATTCTTGTATGTTTATTGTTGAAACTCCAGATGCCATTCCAGCAAAAAATACGGAAAGAAGTATATATTTATTTTCATATTTTTCTCTTGATACAAAAATTACTAGCATTAAATATACAGGCACAAGGTATCTAATAGTCCAAATATTTCTAGGTAGGTTGCTTCCGACATATGCCGCCAACATAAGCACAATTGAAGAAATTATCAGTATATCAGTGAATGATAAACATCTAAATCTTAATGCCCTTTTAGCGGCAAAATAGATAAGAGCAAGGAAACCTAAAAACCTAGAAAATATAGAAAATGTGTCATAGGATAACTTTAATGGCTGCCCAAATATGTTGGCATTAAAGAATAGTAATGTACCCTGTATGGCTGTATTTATGTTGTTTGATATGTTCTCATACGTCACCACCCTTATGTCGTTTATTCCAGGTAAGTGGAACCCGTTTTGCACTGAAAATCCATATTTAATAAGTTTTGATATCAAAATTGATACCACAGCACTAAATGCTAGCGTTAAATATTTTTTTTCTCTATGTTTAGCAAACATAACTGTAGATGCTAAAATCATAGGTATTATATAAATAAACATTGATATATTATCACTGAACAATGATAGGGCGCTGATTATTGTAGCAATGATTAAGTTGACTATATTTTCTGTTGCATCGTATTTTTCAAGTAAAATTATTGACGCAAAAATGAAAGCATATGTCCCCATATGGATGCAAGCAGAAAGCATGGAAGTAACTGCCATATCAGCAGGAAAAACCACAAAAAATGTTAAGAGAGATATTGAAAGAAGCTTGTTTTTACTTAAGCTAAACATGAGCCATATAATAACCACATATAGTATTGATGGTATTACAAAAGCCAATGATTTTGAGTACCCAACTATTAGTGAGGATAACGCATAAATCACAACCTCAGTAAAGTAAAAGGGCACCGTGGAAAGCTCCCACCCCCTTAACAATACATTTCCACCAGCCACCTCTTTTCCTAGCAGCAGGACTGTGGCCCCATCAGTTATAGTTGGGAAATTATTAAAACTAAGTGTGTAATATAGTTGGTATAATACACACGTTAATAAAACCGAGAACGGTATATATATTAAATATTTCTTAAGCATGTTTATCTCTTTTTAAAATGTACTTAGGGCGGTTTTTTACCTCAATATAAATCCTTCCGATATACTCTCCAAGAACACCGATCCCAATAAGTTGAACGCCGCCTAGGAAGAGTACTGATACCAACAGAGAAGGATAACCGCGCACGGGATTACCAAATAAAAAAGTTCCAAGGATCATCCATGTTCCATAAAGAAACGCTAATCCTGCAACTAACAGGCCGATATATGTCCATATACGAAGCGGGAATGTTGAGAAACTGGTTATTCCCTCGAGAGCCAGATTCCACAACTTCCATCCGTTGAATTTTGTGCTACCAGCAACGCGTTCTGCGCGAGCATACTCAACGACATCGGTTATTCCTCCTACCCAACTCAATATACCTTTCATGAACAGGTTGCGCTCTGGCATGAGCTTGATGTTTTCCACTACTTCACGAGACATCAGGCGGAAATCGCCAACGTTTTCCTCAATCTTCGGATTGCTTATTTTGTTATGCAGCTTATAGAACCATTCAGCCGTCTTGCGCTTTAGGCGACCATCGGTGGAACGGTCTGTTCGTTTAGCCAGAACCATATCAGCACCAGCCAGCCACTTCTCAATAAGATGCGGTATGACCTCGATAGGGTCTTGGAGGTCTACGTCAATCGGGATAATCGCCTCACCTGTAGCATGGTCTAACCCAGCGAACAGCGCTGGTTCTTTTCCGAAGTTACGAGTGAACGACAGAGGCTTAACGAGAGGGTCTGAAACGGCGATTGAGTGTATGATCGCCTCTGTTGCATCCCTGCTCCCGTCATTGATGAAGACAATCTCGACCTCATAGGGCTTAAGGCCTTCAAATTCTCTAACTGTTTTGTAAAAAATCGGTATCGCGTCTTCTTCGTTGAATACTGGTACCACCAGAGAAATCTTCATTGTTTTTCCCTAAAGACAACATGTTTCGAATAAAAGAAACCACAAATCAGGCTAATAAGAGAAAACTCTACAAGAGTGATGATGGGGGAAATCTGATAGTAATCAGACACCTTACCAACCAGTACGCTCATTAGACCCATAAATGTGACAAAGAGAAAATAACCTCTAACTTTGGGCTTTGATTTGAATGTGAATGCAGCATTGGCGAAGAACGAAAATGTTACTGCCGTAGCAAATGCCAGAAGGTTTGCAGCCGCCTGGTTTACAGAGAGCATGTAGACGCCAACTGAGAAGACGATCCAGTGAATGGCGGTGTTAAACACGCCGACCGTTAAATATTTTGAGAATAGCTTAAGCATATGAGTGTTTGGGTAGTTTTAGAGTTCAGCGTAGTTTATCACCTAAGACCAATCTGATCAGCACTTGATCAATTCTGGTAGGTGAAATACTGTATTTATATACAGTAATAATCGGAGGTGTTTATGGGATTCCCGAGTCCAGCGCAAGACTATGTTGAACAGCGCATATCGCTAGATCAGCGCATCGTAACCAGGCCATCAGCTACTTACTACATGAAGTCGTCAGAGACTATCTACCGCTGCGGCATCATGAAAGATGCGCTGCTGGTCATCGACTCGTCACTAAACCCCTGTGACGGCTCATTGCTGGTTTGTGAGATAGGAGGTGAGTTCAAAGTGAAGATTTACCGGACATATCCTCAGCATCACCTTGAGAATGCACTGAACGGACGCAAAGAAAAGTTACCTGGTCACTTCGAAGGGATAGAAAGCCCGGTGTTTGGAGTTATCACGTACATCATCAACGATGCGCGGACAGGTGAGTTTGATGATTGCCCGGTGATGTGATTTCTTGTGCCACGGTTGTGCCATGATTGTGTCATGCACCAGAAATCATCATCCATCATCTTTCCGTTTGTGCCATCAGCATTGGCTGTGTGAATGCGGTCAATGCTTGTGAAAACAGATAGTTAAATGTGGTGCTTCTGATTCGTAATGCGAAGGTCGTAGGTTCGACTCCTATTATCGGCACCAGTTATTTCAATTACTTACCTTACATTCAAGTAAACCACATTCTCCTCTTGTGCCGTATTTGTGACATTGCGACCAATAATCGCATCAATTTTGCTCGCGTGCTCCGTAAGATGTCCGGCAGACAAATGTGCATATCGTTGAACCATTTCCAGCGTCTCCCATCCCCCCATTTCCTTAAGCGCCAGAAGTGAAACACCAGACTGTACAAGCCAGCTTGCCCATGTATGCCTGAGGTCATGGAAGCGGAAATTGCTAATGCCTGCCCGCTTTAGTGCTCCCTTCCATGCCTTATTACTATCTGTCCGCATTTTTCTGACTGCTGCTGTTTTGGTTCCGTCGCTTCTGTACCCGGGAGTCGTGTGAACGAACACCCAGCGCTTATGCAGACCTTGCTGTTTCCTCAGTATCCCTAACGCTGTTTCGTTCAGTGGAACGCCGATGGCGTTTCCGGCTTTAGTTTCGTCAGGGTGCATCCATGCCATCCGCTTATCCAGGTCTACCTGTGACCATTCGAGGTCGGTTACGTTAGAACGACGAAGGCCGGTGGTGACAGCAAACATAACGACCGGGAAGAAGTGAGGGGCTATCTCTGCAAAAAGACGTTTCGACTCCTCTTCCGTCAGCCAGCGGATGCGGCCATTCTTCACCCTTGGCGTGGATATCTTCGGCGCTTTATCCAGCCACCCCCACTGCACCGCCATATTCAGAATGGCCCTTAGTATCGCCAGATGCCTCGTCCTTGTTCCCTTCGTTGCGAGCTTAGGAATATAATCTGGCACTGGTTTAGAGAGTCTCAAACACCTGTCTCTGGTCATCTCCCAGTTCAGGCGATGGCGGCGGTTTTCCATTCCGTCTACCGCCTCCATTATTTTGTCTGTTGTTATGTCAGCTAGAACAGTCTCTCTGAAATGCAGCAACCAGAACTTAATGATGCTTTTGTCGTCATCCAGGCTCTTCTTATCCTCTTTCTCCCTGAGCCATCTTATGCAGGCCTCCTTGAATAGCTTCTTAGGCGACTCCCCAAGTTGTTTAACCCGCCACGCTTCCGACTTCAGACGATCGTGAAGTTCCTGCGCTTCTCTCTTGTCTGAGGTTTCAAGAGAGCGTCTAACTCGTGATCCATCTGGCGCGACGAAGTCGCAGTGCCACGTGCCACCGCGTAGTTTGATTGACATGCTTTTTCCTCCTGCACATCAACCGCATTCACTGCGCTATTGTGTCGCACAGACTTTAGCGCCGCAATGCAGTCTGACTTGCAAATGCGATAAGGGCTTTTAGGTTTGTTGGGATTTATCTTTGCTGCCTGAAGTCGACCGCTGCGTATCCATTGCGTGATGGTTCCTTTGTCGACCTTCAGATATGACGCAGCCTCCTCACGAGTGAAGATTTCTTCTTCCATTGGTTTCCTCCAGGAAAAAAAGAAGCCGCCCGTAGGCGGCAATAACATCAAGGGATGTGTGGCAGTGCTTTCGCACCCAATAGCCAGCTCATAACTGGCTATCAGTTGCGTCAGTCATCTTCGTCTTCGTCCCAGCCCTCGTCGTAATATGGCGAGGCGAGGAGTGGGTTTGTTGCGGAAAGTATTTCACCAGCGGCACCCTGGCGTTGAAGTCGACGAAGCGCTTCGTATAGCTCGAAAGCCTCGGTTCGCTCATCACCTATATCGAGGGAGCACGCCACTTTGTGCGCCTCGGTAACCAGGGTTGATAGCTGGTTTCGTATGTCCTGAATGGTGCTCATAATTCTCCTTACGCCGCACGCTGGGCGCGCAGCGATCTGTATTTATCGTGCTGAAAATTCGCCGAAGTGAGTTTCTTCACCTTTTTTTCTGGCCGCTATCGCATCTTCTTTTTGCTTGAAATATCCAAGGCTTTTCATTTTTCCGTTCACCTTGATGTGAGCTCGCCACTTTCCTCTTCTCTCCTCATAAGAAACTCCTGCGACACCGGAAGTGTTGTTTGATGCGACGGAACGATTCATGGTGTTTTGGAGTGGGGTTACTTCGCGTAAATTGCAGAATCTGTTGTCTCGAGGGTTTCTATTTATGTGGTCGATGTAACTTTTCGGCCAACTTCCAGTCATGAGAAGAAATGCTATTCGGTGGGCCTTAATAAGCTTCCTGTGCACTTGGATGGTGAGATAACCAAGTCTGTCAGTATTTCCTGCTAAATTACCGGCAGACTGATTTCCCCATTTGATCTTCCATCTAAACTCACCAGTTTCCGGATTGTAAGAAAGCAGTTTTTCTACCTCCTCACGAGTGATATCTGGCATCACACCCCCCCCTCTGCTTATTCTTCAACTCGATAACACCCTGGCAATCCGCGCACGTCTGGCAGCCGGGAACGGCAGCGCGCCGCGGCTCGGGAATTGGTTCGTCGCACTCCGCGCAATGTTCGGCTGATACGGCTTTGCGGTCGATCCGGTGAGCGGAAAGGGCGGCGTTACGCTGAAGCTCTTCAATCTCTGCTGCGGTATCGATGATGTCCATGGCTACTCCTTACTCGCGGTTTGTCCGTGATTAGCAAATTCGCCATGTCGTGCATTTCTAAATGACTCAACGGCTTGAATTGCATCTTCAATATTTTCAAATTTACCCAAGTGATATTTCTTTCTCTCAAACATGCACTGGGAGTGCCATTTCTTGGTTTTATTGCACCAACTGACACCTTTGTGACCGCTTTTGTTGGTCTTGCGCAGCCTTTGGTTGTGCATGTTTTGGGTGTGAGTCGCTGGGCGTAGATTTGCGATGCGATTGTCGGTACGAACGCAGTTGATATGGTCAAGATGACCAGGAGGGAATTCGCCAAACATGTAAAGCCAGGCCAATCTGTGCGCCAAGTAATTCTTCCCGTCGAGCTTAATCCCGATGTAACCATTGCAGGTCAAGCTGTCAGCTGGCATTCCCGGCTTTATGCAATAAGCGGTGGATTTTATCCAAGTAAACGATCCAGTAAGCGGGTTGTAATCTAAGCACTCCTTAAGTCTTGCCTGAGTAATCATGGTCAATGCTCCCGGAACTGTCGGTTAATTCGGTTGAAGGTGAACGCCAGCAATAAAAAGGGAGCCTTAAGCTCCCGGGTGATTAGTGCCTTCATGCGGCACCGCCTTCATTCTTTTCGGCTTCGACCGCCATATTTTCAAGCCGTCGAGATAGCTCGGTGGCCAGCGTCTGGAATTCTTCCTCGGTCGCCACCGGGATCGGCACAAAGCGAATCCCGATGTGGGCCAAGTGATTGGCGATTTCGAGGCTTTTCCTCAAATCAACTGGTGAGGCTCTGTTCATGCTGCACCGCCAACGTTTCGCAGCCAGATGCAGACGGCGCCATCTTCCGTTTCGTGAATTGAACCGACAAACCAACCATCACCGGCTGGGGGTTCGGGCTGCCACGCTGAGATGTCATAACCGTCCACATCAGGATCGACGTCATCCTCATCTCGGTACTCAACTTTCCACTCAAGGCCGTTCTTATCCAGCCAGGCGTTAAATTCATCAGGTGAGATAGACTCACGTCCATCGCAAAATTCATCGTAAAGCGGATGAGTCCAGTAACCGTATTGGTCGCGTTCTACGGGTAACGCTTTAAATTCTGTTGTCATGATGATCTCCATGGTTAGCAAATTCGCCGTGGTATTGCTGTCTATAAACTCTGAGACTTTCTGCGGCTTCTTCTATTGAGTCGAACCACCCAATGTTTATCCTTTCACCATTGGCTTGGCATCTTGCTCGCCAGCTTTGCATTTTTTTGTCCCAGCTAACTCCTTTAACCCCTGAAATGCTGCCCTTTCTGGCTGGTTGATTCATCATGTTTTGAGAGCGTGTGGCCAGTCTTAAATTAACAATTCTGTTATCCGATCTGACATTGTTAATGTGGTCGATCTGCTCAATTGGTGAGTGTCCATAGACGTAAATCCATGCGAGGCGATGTGCTGAATATTTGACCTTGTCTACTTTTATGTAGGCATAGCCTGTGTAATCTACGAACCCAGCGACATCACCTGGATGCATGCAGTAAGCAGTAGGGTTTAGCCAATAAAAAACCCCTGTTGAGGGGTCATAACTAAGCACTTCTTTTAACCTGTTTTGCGTAAGGGTCATTGTTCAACTCCAAACCTTTTATTCAGGCGACCTGTGTATACGACGAACTCCAGGAGGCTAACTCCCAGAGCTTCAATTTTCTTGTGATGCTTGTTGATGATGGGAGGCACCGTTTCGTTCCAGTTAGGCTTTGGCTTCTTGCGCATGGCCTGCTGGATTTCCTCGGTGCAGCGGCGGCAGGCGGCGCGTATGGCGTTGTCATTTTCTGGCGTCATGCTGCCCCCGTTTTCACAACATCGATGGCGCAGCCGGGTAGCAATTCAACCGCGGCGGTGGCGCACTGATTTCCCCAATGATCCCAGCCCGGTGCCGCGCTGCGGCTAAACAGCTCAATGCGCGGCACATCGCCGTAAAGCAGCTCAAGCCGGTGCCGAACTTCCCACGGCTTTTCGCTGTGCGCGCCGAGCGGGCTGTATACCACCTGCTTAATCCCTGCGTGCTTTCGTTCCAGCCCGGCGCCGCGGGTGGCAATCAACAGGTCTTCTGTATTGGCCCGGGTGTGATTGCCGCCGTTCATGCGCGTCTCGGCGTTAAGCAGATCGAGGAAGTCGTAAAAGTCGGTGATTTCACCCTCGGCCAGCGCCTTGTTGATGCGCAACTCGGCGTTCTGATTCAGCTTCACCCAGGTAAAGCCCTTCATCGTGCGAACGGTAAATCCCCAAGCCTCGGCCAGCTCGATCGCCTCCTTGTTATGCGTGCCGGTGTACCACATCGCCAGCACCGCGTTTTCAGCGGCAAGTTCCCACACCGTAAGTCGCTTGATGTCGATTAGCTTCATGGTGGAATAGTGGTCGGCAGCGGCGCCGTTGCTGATGGTGTTGCCGTAAGAGCAGGGAGGATCTGCGTAGATAAGAGAGTATTTTCCGGTCATGCATCCTCCTGCTCCGGATCGTTAACATCCCAGCTATTGCGCTCAATATTGGTTTGCAGCCGCTTATCTCCGACTTCATCAATGCTGCGGCCAGTAATCTCTGCAACTTCAGCGTTTGAGTGCCGCCACAGCAGCGCCAGCTCTTCGAGTGACCATGCT
>OKIZ01000118.1_pt1 | contig 47057 bp, 40 predicted proteins | sample 1610951 | NCBI WGS metagenome assembly OKIZ01 (sample SAMN04436700, study PRJEB24849) | human gut metagenome | biome: human gut; feature: NICU; material: stool | host: Homo sapiens | place: USA: Saint Louis, MO | collected 2010-07-22 | reverse complement strand
AATGGGTCCTTCCTGAGACTTTTGTAAGGCACGGGCATTGCGCGCCGCAGTGTTTTTGTAGCAACGGGTTTTCAATTTGATTGACACTTTACACTTTTTGTTGACAGGTTGTTAAAGTCCAGAAGCGGCGCGTGATGCAGGGGAGTTCGTGAGAATTTTGATTGACAGTTTGATTGACACTTTCAGCCCGAAAAGTGTCAAGTTGACAGAAAAAAGTGTCAAGCGGTTGATCCCTTGACGTTTGATTGACAGTTTTCCGCTGGCGGGTTGACACACTGGCCAGCCGGCGACAATGAGGCAGGAGAAAAGTTATGTCACTAATGAGCGTCAGTCAGTACGCGAAACATGCCGGAATGAGCCGGCAGGCACTGTATAACTGGGAGAGCCATGAAGGATTTCCGGCGCGGGTTGACGGGAAGATTGACCAGGAGGCCTGTGATACTTATCTGGCCCGATACCGCAGTGCCAGTGACCCGCGCACGAAGAATGCCAGGGGCAAAATCAAGTCTGCTCCAGCAGGTCAGGCGCAGGGGAATACGCTGGTGGAAATGAGTGTTGCGGAGATTAAACGCATCATAGCGTCAGGCGTCACCAAGGTGGCCGGGATGGAACCGGACGAACGAGCCCAAGTTGCTGCAAAGGCCGTAGAGCTGTTTGTAAGCGAAGGCCCCTATAACCCGCCTGTGACGTTCGGCGGCTACCGGCTGTCGATTGTTGAAACGCCAGACGATGAAATCGGGCAGATCATCGCGGGTGGCGCGTTCGGCCTGTCTTCGTATGATGTGGTTTACGAGTGCCGGGATTACACCCTGACTCTCATGAGCGATGAAACCGAAGAAACAGCCATGCGGAGGGTTATACCTTCGTTGCTGTATGCCCTGGCCGACGATACCGACTAAAGCAAAGTGTGCCAGCGGGCTCCTGTTATTCCAGCCCCTCGGGGCTGGCTTTTTATATTGTTGCTCAGGGCATAGCCGGTGGGCCCTTAGGGCAGGAGGATACAACTATGTTAAAACAGAAGAAGATCGAGGCGGCAATTGAAGAGCTGGCCCGCCTGCAGGGGCATGAGCTGAACGCCGCCGATATGCTGGAGTTACGTTGCAGAGTGGCTGGAACTCTCGCAGCAAAAGAACGGCACCGTCGGCGGATGAATGCACCAGAATATCACTGGCGTAAACCAGAACCTCGTCGATAGCTCCTTCTCATCATTGAACCGCTAAAGCTTGTTTGACTTATGAGATGCTGAAGATTTACCTGCGCTATAAATATGAGTTCACTGAAAGCATGACGACCAAAGTGACGGTATCGGATAAATCAAGTACTTATTGTGTTATGTATACAATCTGTTAATCAATGTAAGTTAGAGCACATTGTTTTTTTAGTTCACTTTCAAATTTTCTGAATTTAGTAGCCATGTCTTTTACAGGTAAGTAACGCTTGCCAAATGAAATGTAATTTTTTCTGTCAATATGTTTTTTATAATTTATTATATCATAATAAAGAGTTTCAAAATTATAACAGGTTGAGACGTGGCTACTGTTGTTTTTTAATTTGACAAACTTTATGGAATCAAGAGAGTAAGATTGTAAACGTTCACCCCTGACAGCCCTGATGATGCTTTTTAATATCTCTTTATCTAATTTTCTCTTGCTCTCTGCATTGTATGGAATATTCGTGTTATAGATGGCTTTATCGATATAACAGTTAGAAAACTTTTCAAATAAATACATATTGAAAATATCTTCATAACTTCTCTTGCCTGTATTCTCTATAAAAGTGTGAAACAAAAAAGAGGGGGCTTTATCGAGCCACGTGCGCATTGTACCCTGAAGAGGGTTTTTATATATGTATGCAACAATGGCTGGTATGTACATGTTTATTCTAAAATTTGAAGTGGCATCGTGGTTTCCGTCTGAGATGTAATTATAAAAGGTATTTTTAATATCGCCCTCAATATTTAGAATTGGAGTTGTTAAAGCAAATTTTTTGCTGGTTTCGTTTTGATGATTAATGTTAATGAAATTTGCATGCTCAAAAAAATCAAACCTCTGTAAAAGATATTGATACTTGTAATACTGATTCTTATTACCTTCATTTGAAACATAGCTAGAGTTAACTGCAACCAAAAACAATACATCATTGCTTATAAGTGATCTGATTAGTGAAGTGTATTTTTTCTTTCCTTTTATATCGTTTTTTTCGCCAAAATAATCTTGATCAACAAATCTAAGCGTGTGATATAAAATACGCATGTAAGGGCTAAGTATAACATGCCCACTCATCGCATTAAATGCTTCGAAATGATTAGTTGAATAGAATTTTTCTTTTATGAAGAGCCATCCTGATTCAGTAAGAACATAATTATTTACCTTTTCAAGATAGGTGTTGTGTTGTTCAAGTAATAACGAGAACCGTTGATTGAAGGCATCTCTGAGATAGTTTTTCCTTGTTTCCTCTAGGGCATCCTCTGATGTTTTTACGGCACGAAATGCTGCTCTGGCACTTTTCCTGCCTTCATGGGCAGCCCAGGCTGTTGCAAAAAATGCAAGAGCTGTGGCAAGTCCTGATATCAATGTAATATTATTTTGAAACCAATGCCAAAGCACACCCAATAGCACAAGAAAAACCACAAGTAAAAAAAGCATAAATACCCTTATAAATGATTGTTATTCTGCTGGGCAGACGGTCGTTGAGACATGATGTTTAGCTTTTTACGTAATACACCAATTCTTCGACAGAGGCCCGTTATTCAACGCCCACGGACAACGAGAGCGTATGCACAATCAATTTTTCCCGTACTCCATGGTTTCTTTGAAGATCTCCGATTCCACCGCCCTTTTATTTTTCCCTAATTCTAATGCTTTTATAAACAACATGTTACTGATTAGTGCCAGTTCATGTCGTTTTTCTCTGCTAACCTCCAGCAGCTTCAACTCCGGCTTTGTATCCTTCCTCGTAAGGATCAGAACCTAGTGGGGTTATTGGACCGATTGGCGCTATTGGAGGAATGACGTTTCCTTGTACTGATTTGTAGCCATCGCTGTACCCGCGAGCGTAGTCTTCTTGGTGGCTCATCTTGTTACCCCTTTTCCCATTTAACAGATTTCCAGAATACGGCACCTTGCCTGGGATTAACAGTTTGAACTGATAGTCAGTGCTGCATTTTTCTTCTCAGAACATAATACTGTATACTCGCCGCCTTTCTTTGGTGCTCATGCTGTCGCATCATTTCTGGTTTGTGTGATAATCCGTATATCAATCGGTGTATCAATATTTACTGAATTGCATAGCATGAAACTGAGTTTAACTGATTAAAATCAGTGGGATATATAGATTATGAAACATATTGTAGAAGTGATGATCCCGGAATCCGAGATCAAAGCGCGCATCGCGGAACTGGGTCGTCAAATCAACGAACATTATCAGGACAGCGGCAGCGAAATGGTGCTGGTGGGGCTGCTTCGCGGCTCATTTATGTTCATGGCCGACCTGTGCCGTGAAGTGCAGGTGCCGCATGAAGTCGATTTTATGACCGCCTCCAGCTACGGCAGCGGCATGTCCACCACCCGTGATGTGAAAATACTCAAAGATCTGGATGAAGACATCCGTGGTAAAGATGTACTGATCGTGGAAGACATCATCGATTCCGGCAATACCCTGTCTAAAGTGCGTGAGATCCTCAGCCTGCGCGAGCCGAAATCGCTGGCCATTTGTACGCTGCTGGATAAACCAAGCCGTCGTGAAGTGAATGTCCCGGTTGAGTTCGTCGGTTTCGCCATTCCGGACGAGTTCGTGGTGGGCTACGGTATCGACTACGCCCAGCGCTACCGTCATCTGCCGTATATTGGCAAAGTTACCCTGCTGGACGAGTAAGAGATATCCCCCCAGGACAGCGCGCGCTGCGCTCTCCAGGGGGGCTAAGCCTGAAGGCTATTTGTGGTTGATGTGCTTGATCTTGAGGTTGGAGATGCCGTGGCGATAGCGCTGTTCGAGGGTTTCCCGGCTCACGGCGGTGACATCCAGATCGCGCAGCAGCCCGTCGTGAATGCCATATGCCCAGCCGTGGATGGTGACCTTCTGTCCGCGCTTCCACGCCGATTGCATAATCGTCGAATGTCCCAGGTTGTACACCTGCTCCATCACGTTGAGTTCGCAAAGGGTATCCAGACGGCGCTCCTCCGGCATTTCACCCAGCAGTGAGCTGTGCTTGAACCAGATATCTCGGATATGCAGGAGCCAGTTGTCGATAAGCCCCAGCTCCGGGTTTTCCACCGCCGCCTGCACGCCGCCGCAGCCGTAGTGGCCACAAATAATAATGTGCTCGACTTCGAGGACATCGACGGCATACTGCACCACCGACAGGCAGTTCAGGTCGGTGTGGATCACCAGGTTAGCGACGTTACGATGGACAAACAGTTCGCCAGGTTCCAGGCCGGTAAGTCGCTCAGCGGGAACGCGGCTGTCAGAGCAGCCAATCCAAAGGAAGCGCGGTTTCTGCGTCTGCGACAGTTTCTCAAAAAAGCCGGGGTCCTCTTCCACCAGCATTTTTGACCATAGTGCATTATTGCTGATGAGTGTATCTATATCATTCATGGACGTTATCGGCCTGTAACCAAGTAAGTGCGTTGCGCTAATATAGGGTAAGCTCACCTTTTTTAAAACCATCTTAACCCGTGATACGTCAGGCTACCGATGCGTTGGCGGCGCCAGCGCCAGTAGAACGCAAACGTGAGTCAGGCGGGTTAATGACGTGTCACGACACGAGAAGAGATATTTAATGACCATTGCTCTGGAATTAAAACAGCTCAAAAAAACCTACCCCGGCGGGGTTCAGGCGCTGCGGGGAATCGACCTGCAGGTTGAAGCAGGCGATTTCTATGCCCTGCTGGGGCCGAACGGGGCCGGAAAATCCACGACTATCGGCATCATCAGTTCGCTGGTGAATAAAACCTCCGGTCAGGTCAATGTCTTTGGCTACGATCTGGAAAAAGACGTCGTCAACGCCAAGCGCCAGCTTGGCCTGGTGCCGCAGGAGTTTAACTTCAATCCGTTCGAGACCGTGCAGCAGATTGTCGTTAACCAGGCGGGCTACTACGGCGTGGAACGCAAAGAAGCTGTCGCCCGCAGCGAAAAATACCTAAAACAGCTCGATCTGTGGGAAAAACGCAACGAACGCGCGCGGATGCTCTCCGGCGGGATGAAGCGTCGCCTGATGATCGCCCGCGCGCTAATGCATGAGCCGAAGCTGCTGATCCTCGACGAACCGACCGCTGGCGTCGATATTGAACTGCGTCGCTCAATGTGGGGCTTTCTTAAGGATCTGAACGATCGCGGAACCACCATTATCCTGACCACCCACTATCTCGAAGAGGCCGAAATGCTATGCCGCAACATCGGCATCATCCAGCACGGCGCGCTGGTGGAAAACACCTCGATGAAAGCGCTGCTGTCGAAGCTGAAGTCAGAGACCTTTATTCTTGACCTCGCGCCAAAAAGCCCGGTACCGAAGCTCGAAGGCTACCAGTATCAACTGGTCGATACCTCGACGCTGGAAGTCGAGGTTCTGCGCGAGCAGGGGATTAACAGCGTCTTTGCCCAACTGAGCGCCCAGGGGGTGCAGGTACTGAGTATGCGTAACAAAGCTAACCGTCTGGAAGAGCTGTTTGTCACGCTGGTGCATGAGCGAAAAGGAGAGTCAGCATGATGCAGCTTTATTGGGTCGCGCTGAAAAGCATCTGGACCAAAGAGATCCACCGTTTTATGCGCATCTGGATCCAGACGCTGGTGCCGCCGGTGATCACCATGACCCTGTACTTCGTGATTTTCGGCAACCTGATCGGGTCGCGCATCGGCGAGATGCATGGCTTTACCTATATGCAGTTTATCGTGCCGGGCCTGATCATGATGGCGGTGATCACCAACGCTTATGCCAATGTCGCCTCGTCGTTCTTCAGCGCCAAGTTTCAGCGCAATATTGAAGAGCTGCTGGTGGCGCCGGTGCCAACGCATGTGATCATCGCTGGCTACGTTGGCGGCGGCGTGGCGCGCGGACTGTGCGTGGGGATCCTGGTGACGGCGGTATCGCTGTTCTTTGTGCCGTTCCAGGTTCACTCCTGGCTGTTTGTCGCCCTGACGCTGATCCTCACCGCGGTGCTGTTCTCGCTGGCGGGTCTGTTGAACGCGGTGTTTGCCAAGACCTTTGACGACATTAGCCTGATCCCGACCTTTGTGCTGACGCCGCTGACCTACCTCGGCGGGGTGTTCTACTCGTTGACCCTGCTGCCGCCGTTCTGGCAGGGGCTGTCGCATCTGAATCCCATCGTCTACATGATCAGCGGTTTCCGCTTCGGCTTCCTGGGTATCAACGATGTGCCGCTGGTGACCACCTTTGCGGTGCTGGTGGTCTTCATCGTCGCCTTCTATCTGCTTTGCTGGTCGTTAATCCAGCGCGGCCGCGGCCTGCGCAGCTGATGCTCATCACGGTTAGCGCTTCCTGATGCCAATACGCGAAGCGCTAACCGCTTATCTTTGACCGCCATCACCGATACGCCATCCTCCCCTTGCTACATTGTTGGCTGGCTAAGGAGGGAAGCATGCTTGGTTGGGTCATTACCTGCCACGATGAGCTGGCGCAGGAGATGCTGGATCGTCTTGAACGAAAATTTGGTCCGCTGGCCCAGTGCCGGGCGGTCAATTACTGGCGCAATCTCAGCAGTAATATGTTGAGCCGGATGATGTGCGATGCGCTGCATGCCACCGACTCCGGGGACGGGGTCATTTTCCTGACCGACAGAACCGGCGCGGCGCCTTATCGGGCCGCGGCGCTGATGAGCCACAAACATACCCACTGCGAAGTGATCTCCGGCGTCAGCTATTCATTACTTGAGCGAATGTATCTGCTGCGGAACACGTTAAGCAGCGAGGCGTTTCGCCAGGCCATCGTCAGCGCGGGCGGGCCAATGGTGAGCAGCTTGTGGCATCAGCAGCAGAAGAATCCCCCGTTCCGCTTGCGCCATGATACCTTCGGAAATTAAGCAGCGTGACAGATGCTGCTTTTGTTACAATAACTGCCGTTGATGGTTTACCGGTTCGATGCGCATGCTTGCCCGATTTTTTACGCTGCTTCTTTTACTGACCTCGCTCAGCGCTTCCGCCAGTCTGCTTAGCCAGCAGGGCAAGCCTGTGCGCTATATGCAGACCACCGAAGATGCGGTCATCTGGGCGCAGGTGGGGAATCATGTGGTCAGCGTCGGCAATGTGCGTGCCGGGCAGATCCTCGCGGTCGTCCCGACGGCGGCTGACTATTATGAATTTCGCTTCGGCTTCGGCACCGGGTTTATTGATAAAGGCCACCTCGAGCCGGTACAGGGTAAGCAGCGAGTGGAGGACCGACTGGGGGATCTCAATAAACCGTTGAGTAACCAGAATTTGCTCACCTGGAAAGATACGCCGCTCTACAACACACCCGCCGTGAGCAGCGTGCCGTTTGGTACGCTGGCCACTAACCTGCGCTATCCGATCCTCAGCAAGCTAAAAGACCGGCTCAATCAGACCTGGTTTCAGATCCGCATTGGCGACCGGCTGGCGTGGGTCAGCAGTCTGGATGCACAGGAAGATAATGGTATTCCCGTACTGACCTATCATCACATTCTGCGCGACGAAGAGAACACCCGTTTCCGCCATACCTCGACCACCACCTCGGTACGCGCCTTCAACAACCAGATGACCTGGCTGCGCGATCAGGGCTATACCACGCTGACCCTGTATCAGCTGGAAGGCTATGTGCGTAATAAAATCAACCTTCCGGCGCGGGCAGTGGTCATCACCTTCGATGACGGCCTGAAATCGGTAAACCGTTACGCCTATCCGGTACTAAAGCAGTACGGTTTTCATGCCACCGCGTTTATTATCTCCTCGCGTATTAAGCGCCATCCGCAGAAATGGGATCCGAAATCGCTGCAGTTCATGAGTATTTCTGAACTCCGGCAGATCCAGGATGTTTTTGATATTCAGTCGCATACCCACTTCCTGCATCGGGTTGACGCCGGCCGCCGGCCGATTTTATTCAGCCGCAATTACCATAATATTCTGTTTGATTTCGCCCGCTCGCGCCGGGCGCTCAGCCAGTTTAATCCGCATGTTCTCTACCTTTCCTATCCCTTCGGCGGCTATAACGCCACGGCGGTGCAGGCGGCGAATGACGCCGGGTTTCATATGGCGGTGACGACGGTGCGTGGGAAGGTGAAGCCGGGGGACAATCCGTTTCTGCTAAAGCGGTTATATATCTTACGCACGGATTCGCTGGAGACGATGTCGCGGCTGATCAGTAACCAGCCGCAGGGGTAATACCGGCGCTGTGCCTGAGCGCAGCGCCGCGGTCATCAGGCGACCTGCACCGGAATGGCTTTCGCCTGGCGCTTCATTTCATTGTCGCCTTCGAAGTAGGCGATGTTGGGCTGCCAGCGGCGCGCCTCTTCGTCCGACATGGTGACGAAGCTGGCGATGATCAGGATATCGCCGACGCTGGCGCAGTGCGCGGCGGCGCCGTTGACGGAGATGATTCTGGAACCCCGTTCGGCGGCAATCGCATAGGTGGAGAAACGATTGCCGTTGGTGACGTTCCAGAGGTGAATGGTTTCATTCTCCAGAATACCGGCCGCATCCAGGAAATCCTGGTCAATGGCGCATGAACCTTCATAGTGCAGGTCAGCCTGCGTGACTTTTACGCGGTGGAGCTTGCCCTGCAGCATATTACGCATCATAACTTCTACCCTTCAACCTTAATGTAGCAGAGCGGACAGGTCGTCCGCCCTGAGAAAAGCCCGGGCAAGTATTGCCCGATTTTTACCCGCTGTCTACTGACCGAGCGTGACGATCTGGTTGTCGATCAGGCGGGCCTGACCCAGCCAGGCGGCCATCAGGATCACCGCGCGCTGGCTGGCATCCGTCAGCTCAAGCAGGGTGTCGGCATCGCGGATCTGAATGTCGTCGGCGCGGAAGCCTTTTTCATTCAGCTCCTGTTCAGCGATAGCGATGATCTCATCGAGCTGGCGATCGCCGGCGGCCAGTTTTTCCGCCACCGCGCTCAGCACTTTGTAGAGGCCGGGAGCGATTTTGCGCTGGTCGGCGGTCAGGTAGCCGTTACGCGAGCTCAGCGCCAGGCCATCTTTCGCGCGGACGATCGGCACGCCGATAATCTCGATATCGTAGCCCATGTCGGCGACCATCTTGCGGATCAGCGCCAGCTGCTGAAAGTCTTTCTCGCCGAAGCAGGCGACGTCCGGCTGAACCAGATTGAACAGCTTACTGACGATGGTCGACACGCCGCGGAAGTGGCCCGGGCGGCTGGCGCCTTCCAGCATAGTGGACAGGCCGGGGACGTCGACGTAGGTCTGGCCTTCGGTGCCCTGGGGATAAACTTCCGCCGGCGTCGGCGCGAAGACAAAGTCGACATGGCGCTTGTTCAGCTTTTCGCAATCATCCTGCAGGGTACGCGGATAGCGCGCCAGGTCGTCGGCGCGGTCAAACTGCATCGGATTGACGAAAATACTGACCACCACCACGTCCGCGCTGGCTTTAGCCTCATCAACCAGCTTCATATGACCATCATGCAGGTTGCCCATCGTCGGAACCAGCGCGATACGCTTACCTTCCTGACGCAGACGGCGGATATGCTGACGCAGCAGCAGCACGGATTCAATAATCAGCACAACAAGACTCCTTAATGGAAACTGTGTTCTTCGCCCGGATAGACCCCGGATTCAACTTCGGCAATATACTGCCGTACCGCGGCGCGGATGTCGCCCGCTTCGGCAAGGAAATTCTTGGCGAATTTAGGGATGTGGCCGCCGGTGATCCCGAATGCGTCATGCATCACCAGGATTTGCCCGTCGGTGACGTTGCCCGCGCCGATGCCGATCACTGGAATGGTCAGGGCGTCGGTAATGCGTTTCGCCAGTTCTACCGGGACGCACTCCAGCACCAGCAGCTGCGCGCCAGCCGCTTCCAGCGCTAACGCGTCGTCAAACAGGGTCTGCGCCGCATCGCCGCGCCCCTGCACTTTATACCCGCCGAATACGTTTACCGACTGCGGCGTGAGGCCGAGGTGGCCGCAAACCGGCACCGCGCGTTCCGCCAGCATCTTCACGGTATCGGCCAGCCAGGCGCCGCCTTCGAGTTTGACCATATTGGCGCCAGCGCGCATCACGATGGCCGCATTTTCGAAGGTCTGTTCGGGGGTGGCATAGGCCATGAACGGCAGGTCGGCAAGCAGCAGGCTGTTCGGCGCACCGCGGCGGACGGCGCGGGTGTGATAGGCGATATCTTCCACGGTGACCGGCAGGGTGGAGTCGTGACCCTGTACCGTCATTCCCAGGGAATCGCCCACCAGCAGCACATTAATGCCTTCATCGGCGAACAGCTTCGCGAAGCTATGGTCGTAGGCGGTAATGGTGGCAAAGCGCTTCTTTTCCTGTTTGCATTTCTGCAGCAGGGCAATGGTGGTCGGTTTCATAACATTTCCTGATGATGAAAGTCATATTAACCGGCATTCTAACAGCAGCATTCAGAGGGGCAATGATTTTGGGCAACCGATTACGACGATCGCCGCAAATGCTAAAAAAGGAGAGGGGATTACCAGCTCGCGGGTTTTTCCGCGCCCAGATCATCCAGCACGGCGCGCAGCGCAGGGCCGTCAGGAAAATGGAGATCCGGAGCGATCTCGAACAGCGGCCAGAGCATAAAGCCGCGGTTTTTCATATCATAGTGCGGAACGGTCAGGCGCGGGCTATTGATGACCTCATCGCCAAACAGCATGATGTCGAGGTCGAGCGTGCGCGGTCCCCAGCGTTCAGCTTTGCGCACCCGACCCTGCTGCAGCTCGATGCGCTGAGTGTGATCGAGCAGCGCATCGGGCGCCAGGGTGGTTTCCAGCGCGACGGCGGCGTTGAGATAGTCCGGCTGATCCTGCGGGCCCAGCGGCGGCGTGCGGTAGAACGAAGAGACGTTCACCACGCGGCTGTGCGGAATATCGCCCAGCGCGCGGATGGCTGCCTGCACCTGCTCCAGCGGAGAAGCAAGGTTACTGCCAAGCGCGATATAGACCAGAGTCATGCGTTACCCTGACGCGGCGCGCGTTTGCGCGGACGGCGGTGGCGACGGCGTGGCGCCGGATCGTCCCCGAGGTCGTTGAGCATGTCTTTTTGTTCCGGCGGCGCGGCGACCTGGAATTCGCCCCACCATTTGGTCAGACGCTGCAGTTCGCTGTTGTTTTCCGCCCCGGCGCGCAGCTCCAGCAGATCGTAGGCGGCACGGAATTTCGGATGCTCCATCAGTTTCCAGGCGCGTTTGCCCTGGCGACGGGACATGCGCAGCTGCAGCTGCCAGATATCACGAATAAGGGTGGTAATGCGCTTAGGGATCGCCAGCGTACGGCAGGCTTCGTCCAGGACATCGTTCATCGCCAGAGCGAAGGCATCGTAGTATGCCAGGCCGCTCTCCTGGGCGATTTTTTGCGCCGTCTCCAGCAGCGGATACCAGAACATCACCGCGAAGAGGAAGGCCGGATTGACGCGCATGTCGTTATGAATGCGGTTATCGGTGTTCTTCAGCACCTGGCTGATGATCCGTTCCATCGGGCTGTCGCCGCGCTCGGTAAAGTAGCGGGTGATGGTCGGGAACAGCGGCTGGAACAGGTTGTATTCACGCAGCAGCATGTAGGTCTGGTAGCCATACCCGGCCTGCAGCAGCTTAAGCACCTCTTCAAACAGGCGTGCCGGCGGCACGTCGTGGAGCAGGGTGGCCAGGCGCGGCAGCGGTTCAGCCGTTTCCGGGCTGATACGCATATCCAGCTTGGCGGCAAAGCGCACCGCGCGCAGCATGCGTACCGGATCTTCGCGATAGCGGGTTTCCGGATTGCCGATCAGGCGGATCACGCCGTCCTGCAGATCCTTCATGCCGCCGACGTAGTCGCGAACGGTAAAGTCAGCCACGCTGTAATAAAGACTATTGATGGTGAAGTCGCGACGCTGGGCATCCTCTTCGATCGAGCCGAAGATGTTATCCCGCAGCAGCATGCCATTCTGGCCCTGCTGGGAGGTCACGCGATCGGTGGTGTGCCCTTCGTGATGGCCGCGGAAGGTGGCCACTTCAATGATTTCCGGCCCGAACATGACGTGCGCCAGGCGGAAACGTCGCCCGACCAGACGGCAGTTGCGGAACAGCTTGCGCACCTGATCCGGCGTGGCGTTGGTGGTGACGTCAAAATCTTTCGGCTTTTTGCCAAGCAGCAGGTCGCGGACACCGCCGCCGACCAGCCAGGATTCGTAGCCTGCCTTGTTGAGGCGGTACATGACCTTGAGGGCGTTTTCACTGATATCTTTGCGGGAAATAGCATGCTGCTCACGCGGGATCACCGTCATAGGCATGGGTTCGACGGCGGCTTCTGCCTCGCGCTCCTCACGGCTTAGCACCTTACGGCAAAAATTAGCGACTCGGGTAAAAATGGTGCACCTCGTAGTGTCAGACGGACTTCAGATCAACTGTACAGTATAAAAATAGCGGCTAATCATAGCTCAGCGGGAGCCATTTGAGAATGCTCGATTTTTGCGGGCTGCCAGTTGGCGACGGCCTGACTGAGTAAATCGTCCATGCTCAGGGCTTGCCAGTCCTGGGCGATGTCCTGATTAAGAAACCGGAGCGCCCGGACAATTTCGGGGCGCGGATCGCCTTCCGGCAGCGCTGGTGCGTGGTTTTGTTTAGAGAGTTTATTCCCGTCAGCATTGAGGGCCAGCGGCAGATGGAGGTAGTCCGGCGCCTGCCAGCCAAAATGCTGATACAGTGAAATCTGCCGGACCGTCGGCTCAATCAGGTCAGCGCCGCGGACGATCTCGGTGATCCCCTGAAAGTGGTCATCAACCACCACCGCCAGGTTGTAGGCAAACAGGCCGTCGCGACGGTGGATAATAAAATCCTCGCGCGCCAGCGGCTCATTGGCGATGAGCGTACCGTGCAGGCGATCGGTGAACTGCAGCACCGGACGGGTCTGGCGCAGGCGCAGCGCGGCGTTTTCCGCCCCCAGCCCGAGGTCGCGGCAGTGACCATCGTAGATCCCGCCTACGGCATGGATCCGCGCGCGGGTGCAGGTGCAGTAATAGCTCAGCCCTTGTTCACCCAGCCAGGCCAGCGCCTCGCGGTAAGCTTCATGTCGTTGCGACTGCCAGAGCACCTCGCCGTCCCAGTGCAGACCGTAGTGGTCAAGCTGGCGCAGAATGGTGTCGGCGGCCCCGGGGACTTCGCGCGGCGGGTCGATATCTTCAATACGAACGCGCCAGATACCCTGGTTCGCGCGGGCTTGCAGGTAGCTGCCGAGCGCGGCAATCAAAGAGCCGAAGTGGAGTTCACCGGAGGGGGAGGGAGCAAAGCGCCCAATATAGCGTGAGTCAGTCATGTTACGGACAACAGAACCAGGCGGGAGAGACTCCCGCCAGAGAGTGAGGCAGCAGGGGATTAGCCCGCCATCTGTTTTTCGCGAATTTCCGCCAGGGTTTTGCAGTCAATGCACAGATCCGCAGTCGGACGCGCTTCCAGACGGCGAATGCCGATCTCCACGCCGCAGGATTCGCAGTAGCCGAAGTCTTCATCTTCAACTTTTTTCAGCGTTTTCTCGATCTTTTTGATCAGTTTACGTTCGCGGTCGCGGTTACGCAGTTCCAGGCTGAACTCTTCTTCCTGGGCGGCACGGTCTACCGGATCCGGGAAGTTAGCAGCTTCATCCTGCATGTGCGTTACGGTGCGATCCACTTCATCCCTGAGTTGATTACGCCATGCTTCAAGAATACGCTTGAAGTGCGCCAGCTGGGCTTCGTTCATATACTCTTCGCCCGGTTTCTCTTGGTACGGCTCCACCCCAGCGATGGCGAGAATACTCAGGGACGATGTTTTACGGTTTTGCCCTTCTTGCATGTTGCTTCTCCTTAACACGCACTATCGATCCCCATGTGGGGGAAAATCAGGCCGCTATAAATAGCAGATGCTTTTCCGGATAGCAATTATCTAAACGTTACACTTGACAACCCTGTGAAGAAAAGCGTATTCGCGCTTGCGACCCGAACACTATTTAGCCACTTATTTCCCGGGGTTTAACACCACGGCAATCGGCTTATTCAGAGTCATCTTCGTCGTAGAAAGTTCCGCCTTCCAGGCGAGAATTTCCACCCCCTTGTCGCGGGCTTCTGTTAACAGCTGTGCGTATCTGGCATCAATATGATGCGCGGGAGAGAAACGGTCAATTGCCGAATGCAAAACGGCAAATAAAATCACCGCACGGTCGCCATTTGCCGCGACGGCCATCAGCTCCCGCAGGTGCTTCTGACCGCGCGTGGTTACCGCATCGGGAAAATAACCGTATTCTTTCTCCGCCAACGTAACCGATTTCACTTCAATATAGCAGTTTTGTCGGTCATCTGCCTGTAACATAATATCGATACGGCTATTCTCTTCGCCATATTTCACTTCGCTTTTCAGCTGGTTATAGCCGGAAAGCTCAGGGATTATTCCGGCGGAAATCGCCTCTTTTGCCAGCGAATTCGCGCGCAGCGTATTGACGCAAATAACCGCGCCCTGTTGCGTTTCAGTTAATTCCCAGGTGTGGGCATATTTGCGCTTCGCATTGTCAGAAGTGGAATACCAGACGGTGTCGCCCGGGGCGGCGCAACCGGTCATTGCGCCGGTATTGGGGCAGTGAAGCGTCAGCTCACGGCCATCGGGGGTAACCACGTCAGCAAGAAATCGTTTGTAACGTTTAAGCAAAATAGCGGGCTGTAACGGCGGATCAAACTGCATCAACTTTCCTTATGAAACGGATAACGTTCCAGCGCCGTGTAGCGCGTGCGCCCCCGGCCGAAGCTGGACTCATAAAGCACGAACTCGTTCACCGGAAACGACCAGTGAAAGCCGGGAGCCGGGATCGGCACCGCCTGGCGGGCATCGCGCCACAGGGTAATATGCGGATGAAACGGCTGCGGGCTCTGATAGCAGCCGCTGCGCGCCGCCTGAGCGCGCAGCATACTGGCGAGCTGCAGCAGGCCGCGCGGCGGCTGACGGGTCCCGAGCCAGACCACCCGTGAGCGCAGCCACTGTCCGGCATCGTCCAGTGTCAGGGTAAAGCCCGGCTGGCGCAGCCGGCCAGCGAGGGCGGCCAGCGCCCGCTGTTTTTCCGCGCTCACCTCGCCGAGAAACGCCAGCGTCAGATGGAGGTTATCCGCCGCGACGGGCCTGCCGGCATCCTCGGGGAAGTGGCTTGCCCGCCACTGGACGATCTGTTTCTGGACGGCAGACGGCAGTTCAAGCGCAAAAAACAGCCTTTTCGGCTCAGACATGATAGAGACTCGGTAATGAATTAGGGGGATGCTACAATGCGAGCCCCTGAATGTTAACCCCCGGAGCCTTTTGTGTCCTCATTGCCGGTTGCCGCCGTCCTCCCAGAACTGTTATCCGCCCTGCAGCACGCGCCGCAGGTTTTGCTCAACGCGCCGACCGGCGCCGGGAAATCGACCTGGCTGCCGCTGCAGATCCTCGCCGAGGGCAACATCGCGGGACGCATTATCCTGCTGGAGCCGAGGCGCCTGGCGGCGCGTAATGTCGCGCAGCGGCTGGCTGAACTGCTTGGCGAAAAGCCGGGGGAGACCGTGGGTTACCGCATGCGCGCCGAAACCTGCGTCGGGCCGCAGACCCGCCTGGAGGTGGTCACGGAGGGGATCCTGACGCGCATGATCCAGCGCGATCCGGAGCTGGCGGGCGTGGGGCTGGTGATCCTCGATGAGTTTCACGAGCGTAGCCTGCAGGCGGATCTGGCGCTGGCCTTGCTGCTCGACGTCCAGCAGGGATTGCGTGACGATCTCAAGCTGCTGATCATGTCGGCGACCCTCGATAACGATCGCCTGCAGCGTCTGCTGCCTGAGGCGCCAGTGGTGGTCTCGGAGGGGCGCGCTTATCCGGTGGAGCGCCGTTTCAACCCGCTTCCCACGCACCAGCGCTTTGATGAGGCGGTGGCGGTGGCGGCAGCGGAGCTGTTGCGACATGAACAGGGATCGATGCTGTTGTTTCTGCCCGGCGTCGGTGAGATCCAGCGCGTTCAGGAACAACTGACGGAGCGCGTGGCGGAGGATGTCATCCTCTGCCCGCTGTACGGCGCGCTGCCCCTAAGCGAGCAGCGCAAAGCGATCCTCCCGGCGCCGGCCGGGAAGCGCAAAGTGGTGCTGGCCACCAATATCGCCGAGACCAGTCTGACCATCGAGGGGATCCGCCTGGTGGTCGACAGTGCCCAGGAGCGGGTCGCCCGCTTTGACCCGCGCACCGGCCTGACCCGGCTGGTGACGCAGCGCATCAGCCAGGCATCGATGACGCAGCGCGCCGGACGCGCCGGTCGTCTCTCCCCGGGGATCTGCCTGCATTTGCTCGGCAAAGAACAGGCGGAACGGGCGGCGGCGCAGAGCGAACCGGAGATCCTGCACAGCGATCTGTCGGCGCTGCTGCTGGAGCTGCTGCAGTGGGGCTGCCACGATCCGGCCGCGCTGGCCTGGCTGGATCAGCCGCCCGCGGTGAACCTGGCCGCCGCGCGCCGCCTGCTGGAGGCGCTCTCGGCGCTGGACGGCGAGCGGCTGTCGGCGTTTGGCCGCAAAATGGCGACCCTCGGCAACGAGCCCCGGCTGGCGGCGATGCTGGCCGCCGCGCAGACCGATGACGAGGCGGCGACGGCGGCCAGGCTGGCGGCGATCCTTGAGGAGCCTCCGCGCGGCGGGCTGGTGGATTTGGGCGCCGTCTTTTCCCGTCAGCAGACCAACTGGCAGCAGCGGGCGCAGCAGCTGATGAAGCGTCTGGCCCGCCGCGGCGGCCAGCCCGATGCCGAAGGAATGGCGGGGTTGCTGGCGTCGGCCTTCGCCGATCGCATCGCCCGCCGCCGCGGTCAGGAGGGGCGCTACCAGCTGGCGAACGGCATGGGCGCGATGCTGGACGCCGACGACGCGCTGGGCCGCCATGAGTGGCTGATCGCTCCGCTGCTGCTGCAGGGCAGCGCCTCGCCGGATGCCCGCATGCTGTTGGCTCTGCCAGTGGATATCGGCGAGCTGATCGCCGCCCGTCCCGAGCTGGCGCAGCGTTCCGACACGGTGGAGTGGGATGAAGCGCAGGGGACGCTGAAAGCCTGGCGGCGGACGGTGATAGGCCAGTTGGTGATCAAGACCCAGCCGCTGGCGAAGCCCTCTGAGGCGGAGCTGCATCAGGCGATGCTCAACGGTATTCGTGAGAAAGGCCTCGGTGTGCTCAACTGGACGCCAGAGGCTGAGCAGCTGCGACTGCGGCTGCAGTGTGCGGCGCAGTGGTTGCCGGAAGAGGCGTGGCCCGCGGTGGATGACGCTTCGCTGTTGGCCTCGCTGGAGGCATGGCTGCTGCCGCAGATGAACGGCGTTCACTCGCTGCGGGCGCTGAAGGCACTGGATCTGCGTCAGGCGCTACAAGACTGGCTGCCGTGGCCGCTGCGCCAGAAGCTGGATCGCGAGCTGCCGACGCACTATACCGTGCCGACCGGCAGCCGTCTGGCGATCCGTTACCATGCGGAGAACCCGCCAGCGCTGGCGGTACGTATGCAGGAGATGTTCGGCGAGGCCACGACGCCGGTTATCGCCGAGGGGCGGGTGCCGCTGGTGCTGGAGCTGCTGTCGCCCGCCCAGCGTCCGCTGCAGATCACCCGCGATCTGAGCGCCTTCTGGCAGGGAAGCTACCGCGAGGTGCAAAAAGAGATGAAGGGACGCTACCCGAAACACGTCTGGCCGGACGATCCGGCCAACACCGCCCCGACCCGGCGCAGCAAAAAATATTCGTAGCCGTCTGGCCGGGCGGTATCCTGCCCGGCCAGGCGGGCAGTAACCGCTAGACCATCTGCTGCCAGAGAAAAATGCCCCCTCCGGCCAGCGCCAGCCAGGGGCCGAAGGCCAGCGGCTGCTGCAGCGACTGCCGGGTCCACAGGCGCTGCAGCAGGGTCCACACCAGCCCGCAGGCCGAGGCGAGCAACAGCACCTGCGGCAGAACCTGCCAGCCGCACCACGCGCCCAGCGCCGCCAGCAGCTTAAAATCGCCATAGCCCAGCGCCTCTTTCCCGGTCAGCAGGCGGAACAGCCAGTAGACCGACCACAGCGCCAGATAACCGGCCATCGCCCCGGCGACCGCGTCCGGCAGGGCAATGTACACCTCGTTAAGATTGAACAGCAGCCCGGCCCACAGCAGGGGCAGCGTCAGACGGTCGGGCAACAGCTGGGTCCGGGCGTCAATCCGCGCCAGCATCAGCAGGAACGAGAGCAGCAGCAGGCCGCCCGCCAGCGGCAGGCCCGGCGCGAGCAGCGCCCCGGCGAGGATAAACAGCAGGCCGGTGGCCAGCTCGGTCAGCGGATAGCTCCACGCGATGGGCGCCTGACAGCAGCGGGCGCGACGGCCCAGCCAGAGGAAACTGAGCAGCGGGATATTGTCCCGCCAGGCGATCGGCTGGCGGCACTGCGGGCAGGAGGAGCCCGGGGTGCTGAGGGTTATCCGCTCGTCGTCCGCGGTCTGGGTCAACATGCGCGGCAGACGATAGATCACCACGTTGTAAAAGCTGCCCAGCGCCAGGCCGAACAGCAGCAGGAAGCCATACCAGACAAGGGGAAAGTGCAGCGATAATGCCGTTAATATCGTCATTTTTGCTCCTGGGGTAACCATTTTCCCTGAATCTGCCACGGTGTGCGACCCGGCTCGTTTTTAGAGGCGGGGCGCGTCACCAGCAGCGCCAACAGCGGCGGCATTCCCTGCCGGGGCTGTAGCGTACCGCGAAACAGATAGCGGCCATCGGGCGACAGGGTCCCCTGGCCGCTGAGGCTCAGCTGATGAGAATCCTGGCGGAGGGTCAGCGCCACGGCGCCGTCCGCCGTACAGCGGAAGGTTCCATTAACCTGGGCCAGCTCCAGGCTGCCGACCGGGGAGTGCAGTCGGGCCTGACGCCACTGCGCGCCTCCGGCGGTGATTTGTCGGCAGCGCCCCTCGCTGAAGTGCGCTTCGGCCAGGCTGAAAGTGACCTCTCCCTCGGCGCTGACGGGCATGGTCGACATCAGCCAGCGGCTGAGCAGGCTGGCGGGGGCGGTGAGCCGCCCCTCCTGCAGGCGCAGATCGCGCAGGCCCCACAGCCGGGCCTGACCCTCCACACCGCGGGGATCGCTGAGAGAGACCTGCCAGCCAGCCAGGGTCAGCGACCACGCCAGTCGTTCAAGCCGTTCGCCATGCCAGTAGACCGGTTGCGCCGCGCCGCGCCAGACGCTGCCGCTGAGGCTGCCCACCTGTACGCCGGGCGGCAGCATCGGGACCAGCAGGCGCGCCGGGGCGGTAGCGGTGAGCCACAACAGATAGAGGACCAGCAGCAGTCCGCCCGCGATCCCTTTAGCTTTCATCGTCGCGCTCCAGCAGCAGATGGTTGACCATAACCCAGCCGGGCCGCGACGGCTGCCCGGTCACGGACAGGGAGACCGCGTTGACGCCACGCATCGCCGGGGCGTCGAGCCACGCCATCAGCGCCTGGAAGGTGCAGGGCTGGAGGGTGACCTGCAGACGTTTTCCCTGCGGCTGCAGGCGGGCGACGGCCAGCCCGTGGCTCGCCGCCTCGCGCATCACCAGGGCGGTGAGCGCTTCTTTTGCCGTCGGCGTGGGCTGCTGGCTGAGCTGCTGCAGGCGCGGGCTCTGCTGCGTCATCCAGCGCAGGCTGGCCTGCTCTTTCATCAGGGTTTGTCGCCACTGCGCCTCACGGGCTCGCCAGGGCTGCCACAATCCGTACCAGAGGGCGCATACCACCAGCAGCCCCGCGAGTCCGAGCAGCAGGCGTTGCTCGGACGGCGTGCGCTGCCGCCACCAGATAAGCAGATTAGCCATTGTTTTCCTCCAGCGTCAGTTGTCCCTCAATGCCATCCGGTTTCGTGGTCATGTCGCCTGGCCGGACGCGAAACCGCGGCTGCGCCCGCTGGGTGAACTGCTCCAGCGCCCGGGAAGAGACCGCGGCGATATCCAGTTGCAGACGGTTGCCCGCGGCATCCCAGCTCAGCGTCCGCAGGCGGATCCCCGGCGTGTCGCTGAGGATGTTTTGCAGCGCGCTGAGGCGATCGACGAGGGGGGCATGCTGCGCCTGACGGGCGAGGGTTTGCAGGTGTTGCTGCATCTGCAGTCGCGGATTAATCACCTTTTTCTCCGTCGGAAACCAGCGGTGATAGAAAGCCCGGCTGGCCTGCTGCGCCGCCTCGGCCTGACGCGCCAGATCGAGATGGTCCAGCACGCTGTTTGTCCCCACCAGTAACGCCAGAGCCAGTGCGGCATATTGCGCCGAACGCCAGGTCGCCTGTGCAGGCCGCCGCCGCCGGACGGCAAACTCCCCCTGCAGCAGACTGAGCTGCTGCGTTGCCGGATAGCGTGCGGCAAGGGTCAGCAATGTCTGCGCAGGTTGCGCCCGCCAGACGCCCGGCGCCGCGGGCGGCGGTGAATAGCTGTCGATGACTGGTTCTTCCGCCTCGCTCTGCAGCAGCTCCGTCAGCCAGACGTTTTCCGCCGCCATGCCGCCCCACGGCTGGTGGCGGATCAGCCACTGCTCGTCCACCTGCACCGCGCTCCACGCTGGCGGATGCCAGGGCAGGGCCAGCACGTCGGGCGTCAACGCCAGGGGCCGAAGGGAGAGCGACTCGCAGCGGGCCAGCCAGTCGCGCATTTTCTGCCGCTGTACGGCGACGATCTCGCACTGCGCCTGCTGGCGGTGGAGCAAGGCAAAATGGGTGGCTTCGACATCGTCGGCCAGCTGCTCTTCCAGCAGGAATGGGGCGACCTGCAGCGGCGGTTTACGCAAGCCCGCCGGCAGGGTGAGTGAGTGAAACGCGCAGTCGCTGGCCGGGATCAGCACCCAGGCGGGGTAGTGCGCCGCCAGCGCCGGGAAAGGGCTGGCGTCGTCGGCCGGCCACCGGCCGCTGGCCTCGTGGTGTGGCTCGCCGGGGGCGAAGAGTTGCCAGTGCAGCGGCGCCAGCCCGGGGGCGAAGCGCACGATCAGCATGGCCTGGGGAGAAGCGTTAAACTTATTCATCGACCACCATAGAAAGTCCATATCGCCGCTGGACGACGGTAAACGTGCGCCCCTCCTGTTGCAGGACGCTGTGCAGCTGAAAGCGAAGATTGCCGGTCACCACGCTAAAGGCGGCGATAAAGCGCGTGCTGTGCACCGTCAGCCAGGGGCGGGCAAGCGTGGTATCGGTTTTCTGCAGCGTCGGCTGCGCGAGAAACGCAGCGACGCTGCTCCATCCGGTTCGCGGGCGGTTGTGCAGCAGTTGTTGCGCCTCCTGCAGCGTCAGCTCGCCGGGAAAGAGGGCCACCAGCAGGGGGGCCTGGGAGGGCCGCAGGGTGTTGACATTGACCTGCAGCGCGTCATCCGGCTGGGCGCAGACGAAGGGGAGCAGGCGCTGATAGAGGGCGGCGTCCATACCCGCCAGCAGGCGCAGCTCGCTGACATCCTGCATCGGCTGGTTGGCGGCGAGATAGCCCGGGGTTTGCGCCATGTAGACCTCATCCTCTGCTCCGTTCAGCCGCGGCTGGCCGTCGCTGTCCGTCCAGTCGCCAAGGGCGGCGGCGATCTGGCTGGCGCGCAGCGGCGATTCGCCGAGCAGCGCCAACAGCCGGACGAAGACGTCGGTCGGGTAGGGCGTTTCGCCGCTGGTCTCATCCGCGCGATGGTTGATGGCATTGAGGTTAAAGCAGGCGTGCCCGTCGCGGATCGTCGCGAGGATTTCGCCATCGTCGAGGGTAAAGCGGCGCCCCTCCTGCGCCCAGCTTTGCGCCAGGTTCGTTTGACTGGGCGAGTCCAGCGCGTCGCGTTGCAGGAGCGCGGCGGCCATGTTTTCCGCCGCCAGGGCGTACCATCTGGCCTGCAGATTATCGAGGGTCACGGCGGTATGCTGATACATGACCGCGGTGCGTTCGGTCATGGCGCTGGCGAGGATCATCATCAGGGCAAGGATGAACAGCACCATCAGGAGCGCGACGCCGCGTTGCCGATTTTTCACTGGCTGCCTCCCGGGGTGAGTAAAAACAGACGGGTTATCTCCCCGCTGTTCGCCAGCGTCAGGGTGATCTCCAGCCCTTGCGGCAGCGTCTGCGAGCGATCCCAGGTCTCCTGCCAGCGTCCGTCGGCGTAGAAGCGCAGACGAAACGCCGTCACCTCGCGCAATACCACCCGAACCGTCGGCTGGCTGCCGGTCAGCGGATCCTGCTGATCGAAGCTCAGTCGCTCAAGCTGTTGCTGGCGCAGACGGTAGCTGACGTTCTGGATCTCCGAGCGCGGGAGGATCCCCAGTGGGTTCGGCCAGCCGCTGCGGCTGAAGGCCAGCCCCCAGTCGTCGCTCTGCAACTGGAAACGTCCGGCAAAGAAAAGCGTGTCGCTGTTTCTGGCGCGACGGGGAATGATGTGCGTGACATCGTCGGCGATCTGGCGAAAGGCGCGCTGGAGGGCGGCGATCTGCTGGCTCTTCTCGCGGGTCAGGCCATCGGCGCGGATGACGTTCTGCAGCACCATCACGGCGGCGGCGCTGAGGACGGCGAGGATAGCCAGCGCCAGCAGCGTTTCAATCAGGGTGAAACCGCGCATCCTGGTTATCATGGCGGCGTCACCCAGGTGCGCAGGGTCGCCAGCGGCGCGGGATCGCTTTTTTGCCGCCGGACCTCCACGTCCAGCGCCCGCAGCTGCGGCAGCGCGGTTTCCACTCCCTGCCAGCGGACAAACCAGCGCGTTCCGGCGGCTTCCACGGTGGTTTCGGACCAACTGAGGGCGGGCCAGCGTTTCTCCAGCTGCAGCTGCACCAGCTGATTATCCGCCAGCCAGCTGGCGAGGATTTTCTCTTCCATACGCCCAAGCTGGCGCGTCTGCTGCAGGGTGGACTGCATCACCGCCAGACCGGCGAGGGCGAAAATCACCAGCGCGACCATCACTTCGATAAGCGTCATCCCGGCCTGGCGTTTCATGGCTGCTCCCGCGCCGCCAGCGGCTGGCTGTCACCCTGGGAGTCGATGGTGATGCCCGTCGCGGCGTCAATCCGCAGCTGAAACGGTGTGACTTCGCCGCCTGGGAAGATCAGCACGTCGGGCTGCTCGCCTGGCGTCCACGCCTGGCCGTCGGGAAAGCGCAGCGTCAGCCTGGTCCGGGGGAGGGTTTCCGCCGTGGTGACGCGTCCGGCCTGCAGTGGCAGCCACTGCGCGTTGCCCCAGCGGTCATCAGCCGCCGCCGGAGCGTCTTCGTCGGCAGGCTGCAGGCGCATAAACTGCCAGCGGTCAGGGTGGATGACGATCCCGAAGAGCTGACCGGTTTGCTGCCCGCGCTCGCGGACAAAATCCAGCTGCGCCTGAAAGCGCGCCAGGATCTGCGTAGCCTCCTGGGTGCGGGCGGAGGGAAACGCCAGCAGCACCATGCTGGCGCTGACGCCAATCAGCAGCAGGACCAGCATCATCTCAAGGAGCGTGAAACCGCGCTGAGACACTATTTCTTCCCGAGGGTCCAGTTGCCGATGTCGTCATTGGTGTCGGGCATCCCGTCCGGGCCGACGCTGAAGACGTCGATGGCGCCATGCTGACCCGGGCTTAACAGCTGATACTCATTTCCCCACGGGTCCTGCGGCAGGCGGCGGATATAGCCGCCTTCCGGGTAGTTGCGGGCGTGCGGCTCGGCGGCCGGGGCGGTCACCAGCGCCTGCAGTCCCTGCTCGGTGTTGGGGTAGCGGCTGTTGTCCAGTTTATACATATCCAGCGCCCCCTCGAGCGCCACCAGATCGCTGACGACTTTCTGGCGGTCCGCTTTCTCCTTGTTGCCCATCAGGTTGGGCACCACCAGGCTGGCGAGAATGCCGAGAATGACGATCACCACCATAATTTCCAGTAACGTGAAACCGCGTTGCCGTTGCATAGTTTTCTCCATTAATACAGTTACATACTCATAAGGGTGTTCAGTTGCAGGATCGGCTGCAGGATGGCCAGCACGATAAACAGCACCATGCCGGCCATGGTGACCACCAGCAGGGGTTCAAACAGACTGAGGGCCATCTGGATCTGCGCGCTCAGCTCTCGGTCCTGGTTCTCCGCCGCGCGCTCCAGCATCGCGGTCAACTCGCCGCTCTGCTCGCCGCTGGCGATCATGTAGCGCATCATCGGCGGGAACAGGGCGGTGGATTCCAGCGCCCGATGCAGACTGACGCCTTCGCGTACCGATTCGCTGGCCGCCGCCAGCTGGCTGCGCGCCCAGGCGTTGCTGAGGACGCCGGCGCTGATGCGCATCGACAGCAGCAGCGGCACCGCGCTGGCATTGAGAATGCTTAAGGTGCGGGCGTAGCGTGCGCTGTTCACGCTGCGCGCCACGCGGCCGATGACCGGCAGGCGCAGCAGCATCCGGTCCCAGGCGAGCCGCCGGGCGGGCTGGCGCAGCAGATAACGCAGCGTCAACAGCGCCAGTAGCGACAGCAGCACCAGCCAGGGCCCCGCGCTGCGCACGATATCGCTCAGGCTCATCAGCAGCCGGGTGGAGAACGGCAGGGCCTGTTTCAGATGAACAAACTGCTCAACGACTTTTGGGACCACAGTGGAGAGCAGAATGGCGATCACGCTGATGGCGACCAGCGTCAGCACGATGGGATAGATCATCGCCTGCAGCAGGCGGGCGCGAAGCTGCTGGCGCTGCTCGGTATAGTCCGCCAGCCGGTTCAGCACGCCGTCGAGATGGCCGGAGGTTTCGCCAGCCGCCACCATGGCGCAGAACAGTCCATCGAAGCAGGCGGGATAGCCGCGCATCGCCTCCGCCAGCGAATGGCCTTCGAGTACTTTGCTGCGCACCCCGGCCATTAACGTTCTTAGCGGCGCCTTTTCGCACTGCTGGGCGACGGCATCGAGCGCCTTTTCCAGCGGGATCCCGGCGGCAACCAGGGTGGCCAGCTGGCGGGTGAGCAGGGCTAAATCACCGGCGCTGGTGCGCCGGGTGAGGGATCCGCCGCGCCACAGCCGGCGCGCCGGGTCGGCGGCGGTCACTTCCAGCGCCAGCCAGCCGTTGTCCCGCAGCAGCTGGCGGGCGTGGCGGGCGGAGTCGGCCTGCTGAACGCCGCGGCGGGTTTTGCCCTGCGGGTCCAGTGCCTGATAGCGAAACAGGGCCATCTCAGACGCTTTCCGTCGTTTGCTGTTCGGTGACCCGCATCACCTCTTCCCAGCTGGTGATCCCCGCCAGCGCTTTGTCGCGTCCGGCATGGCGCAGGGTTTGCCAGGCTGGCCCCAGCTGCTGGATCAGGGTGATCTCATTCTCGCCGCGGTGGATGGCGGCGCGGACGCGGTCGTCAACCAGCAGCAGTTCATGAATACCGGTGCGTCCGCGATAGCCGATGAAATTACACTCCGGACAGCCTTTGGGCTGCCACAGCCGCGCGCCGACCGGGACCGCCATCTGCCGGGCGGTGTCGGCATCCGCCTGCGTGGGCTGACGGCAGTGCGGGCACAGTTGGCGCACCAGCCGCTGCGACATCACCGCCAGCAGCGACGTGGAGAGTAAAAAAGGCTCCACGCCCATATCCTGCAGACGGGAAATGGCGCCCAGCGCGCTGTTGGTGTGCAGGGTCGACAGCACCAGGTGTCCGGTCAGCGAGGCCTGGACGGCGATCTGGGCGGTTTCGCCATCGCGGATTTCCCCCACCAGTACCACATCCGGATCCTGGCGCAGTATGGCGCGCAGGCCGCGGGCGAAAGTCATATCGACTTTGGCGTTGACCTGAGTCTGGCCGATGCCCTCCAGCTCATACTCCACCGGATCTTCAATGGTCATGATATTGCGTTCGTGGGCGTCGAGGCGGCTGAGGGCGGCATACAGGGTAGTGCTTTTCCCCGACCCGGTCGGCCCGGTGACCAGAATAATGCCGTGTGGCCGGGCGATCAGCGCGTCGACCCGATCGAGCAGAGCGGGGGGCATGCCCAGCGTCAGCAGATCCAGGTTGACGCTGTTTTTGTCCAGCAGGCGCAGGACGACGCGTTCGCCGTGGCTGGAGGGCAGGGTGGAGACGCGCACGTCGATCGCCCGCCCGCCGATGCGCAGCGCCATCCGCCCATCCTGAGGGATCCGTTTTTCAGCAATATCCAGGCTGGCCATCACCTTGATACGCGAAATTAACAGCGCGGCCAGCCGCCGCTGCGGGCGCAGAATTTCGCGCAGCACGCCGTCGACGCGAAAGCGGATCTGCAGATGGCGCTCATAGGTTTCGATATGAATATCCGAGGCTTTCTCTTTGATGGCCTCGGTGAGCATGGCGTTGATCAGGCGGATGATCGGCGCGTCGTCCTCGCTGTCGAGCAGATCGTCGCTGTCCGGTAGCTCTTCGGCGAGGGTATAGAGGTCGAGCTCATTGCCGATATCGGCCATCATGCGGTGCGCTTCCGCCGAGTCGCGCTGATAGCTGAGCACCAGCACTTTCTCGAACGCGTCCGGCGCCAGACGGCTGACGCTCATCGGGCCGTCCGCCAGGCGACGCGCTTCCAGCAGCGCCCGGGCGGCGGTATCGGGGCGGCACAGCGCTTCGCAGCGTTCGCCGTCGCTGAGCAGCACAAGATGATGCGCGCGGGCCCAGGCAAAGGGCAACAGCGGACGGCGTTCGGCGACTGGCGTCATGGGCGGCCTCCGAGGTTAAAGGCGTCAATGGCGGCGCTGACCTGGCGGAAGGCCTGGGTCTCCTGCTTTGGATAGATGTGCAGCAGGTCGTTGCTGAGCGTCGCTTCGCTGCTGTCTTTGCCCCGCTGTTTGGTTTGCGCATTGTCGAATGCGGTGTACTGGCCGGAAGAGGCCTGACGGTACTCATCACGATCGCGAATGATGGTCGGGCGGATAAACAGCATCAGGTTGCGTTTCGACACTTTCTTGCTCTCGGAGCGGAACAGGGCGCCGATCACCGGGATGTCGCCGAGCAGCGGCACTTTGTCGGCGGTATCGGTGACGCTTTTATCCAGCAGCCCGCCAACCACCACCGTTTCACCGCTGCCGACCAGCACGGCGTTATTCACCGTCCGGGTATTGAAGGTCGCGCCGAGATCGCTACTGGTGCTGGAGGCCGAGTCGGCGACGCTCGATACCTCCTGCTCAATCTCCAGCAGCACGGCATCGCCTTCGTTAATCTGCGGTTTCACCTTCAGCTTAATGCCGACGGTTTTGCGCTCGACGGTATTAAAGATGTTGTCGCCGGAGGTGGTTTGCGAGCCGGTTAACACCGGAACTTCCTGGCCGACGTTAAAGGTGGCTTGCATGTTGTCGAGGGTCACGATGCTGGGGGTGGCCAGAATATCGTTCTTGGTACTGCTGGAGAGGGCGGTGAGCAGCATCGCCCAGTTCCCCTGATAGAAGCCGGCGGCGATACCGTTAAACGAGCCCAGAGCGCTGGCCAGCGAGCTGCTGACGGTACCGTCTTTGTTGTATTGGTTGGCGCCGGCGATAACCGTGGAGATCGGCAGCCCGCTGTTGGTGAACTGGGTCATGCCGGCGTTTTTATTGGCCCACTGGATACCGAGGTTGAGGCCGTCGGCATCCTGCACTTCGGCGATAATCGCCTCCACCAGCACCTGCGGGCGGCGGATATCGAGCTGGGCGATCACTCGCTCAAGATCGTTCATCACGTCCGGCGCCGCGGTGACGATCAGGGCGTTGGTCTGGCCGTGGGCTTTGATAATGATATTTTTGTCGATCGCGGCCACCGGTTTGGCGCTTTGCTTATCGTTCTGCAGTGAGCTGCTGATCCCGGTGAGGACCTCCACCAGATCGGCGGCTTTGGCGTACTTCAGGTAGATCACTTTGGTGTTGCCCTGCACCGCCTGCTGGCGGTCGAGCTGTTTGATCATGGCGATAATGCGCTGGCGCGAGTTCGGCTCGCCGCTGACCAGTACCGCGTTGGTGCGCTCATCGGCCACCACGTTCGCCACCATCGAGCCCGGCAGCGCCGACTTGCTGCTGTCTTTATTGAGCTCGGTAACCAGTTTGACCACCTCCGCGGCGGAGGCCCAGGAGAGGGGAACGGTCACCACGCTGCGATCCCCGGCGTTGTCGACGCGCTCGACAATGGTCAGCAGGCGTTTGATGACCGCTGCGCGGCCGGTCATCAGCAATACGTTGGAGGGCTCATAATGGACCACGCTGCCGGCGCCGGCGTTATCGTTCAGCTGGCGAAGCAGCGGGGCGAGATCGCGGGCGGCGACGTTGGTCAGGGGCACCACCCGGGTGACCACTTCATCGCCTTCGCCCGGTGCAGCCTCGCTGGCGACCGGGACGGCCGAGGTTTTTGCATCTTTAGCCCGCACTACCTTCAGTACGCCGTTATTCATATTGATCACGGCGAAGCCATACACATCCAGCACGCTAAGGAAGAATTGATAATATTGCTCTTCATTGAGCATATCGTAACTGCGTACGGTAATGGTGCCGCGCACGCTGGGATCGATAATCACCGTTTTATTCAGGTTTTTGCTGACGGTATTGATAAATTCCTGGATATCGGTGCCTTTAAAGCTGGCGGAAAATTCTTCTGCGATGGCCGGACGAAATAGCAGCGGCGTTAATATCAGCAGCACAGTCAGCATTTTCCGCAGTCGTTTTATGGTTGGCAATTATTCATCCCCCAGCGCGAAAGCGATATCGTGTCGTTGACCTTCTCGCTCAACGGTCAGCGTTATTTCGGTCTGTTCATTCAGGTGTTGCAGCGCCTGCTGTGCTTGCGCCTGATCGCGTAAATCAATGCCATTTAGGGCAATGGCTAAATCATTTTCCTGCAGGCCGGACTGACGAAATAGCGAGGCGTCTTTGCCTGGATTAAGGCGATAGCCCTGCAGTTTGTCGCCACTGAGCACCGGCGAAATAGATAAATAAGTGAGGATATTTTGCGGCTGTTCGCGGAGTTGCTTCACAAGAGGCGGAGTGGCCGCTGTAGCGGGCGATGACGACGGCGCGCGGGTATCGTTAAATAACAAAATGGCCTCTTTGCGTCCCTGATAGTTAACGATGATCCGGTCGGGAAGAATGGCGACGATCCGCGCATCGTACCCCGGGATAGTATCGCCGGAACTAAGGCTAACCTGCTGATTTCCTTTTTCTATAATGGCGATGGATCGTGCCGGGTTACTGCTGGCGAGCAGACCCGTAAGGCGTAGTTTCAGGCTGGAAACCGGCACCTGATTGAGGTGGGTTGCATCCGTTGGCGCGGGGTTGTTTTTTGCCGCCAGACCAAACAGGGTAAATACAGGCCGTTCGGTTTTTAATTCCGACTCCGCCATTGGAGAAGCGGTTAATGGCAGGGCGGAAATATCCTCATGACTCACAGGGAATACCACGCGCCAGGTTAATTTCGCCAGCTGGGGGATAGCGGTTATTAATATGATGAGCGTCACAATTTGTGGTAATAATTTAATTATCCCTTTATTTATATTTGTTAACCCCATCACAGAAACTGGCATTTTAATTCCTTTGCTAATTTATTTTTCTGCACGTTGGCGTAATACCCTACCGAAACAGGTAGGTGATTATTGGCTTTTGAATTATTTATTGCCGGAGAGTGGCGATAAGCGTGGCGAATCATAATCAGTTTGCGGTTTCGGGTCGTCATTCCCTTTATTGATTTACTCCCCCGGCTTCCTACGCCCCCCTCTCATTTGTGGGGGATGATTGCGCCCCGGAAAGCAAAAATATCTAATTAGCGCGCTGTAAAGATATTCATCCTTTCTTACCTTTTATAATTTAATAAGCATATTAGGGACTATCGAATGCTCAGATATACCTGTCATGCCCTATTTCTTGGATCGTTAGTATTATTGAGTGGCTGTGATAACAGCTCTTCCTCTTCACCCTCTGGCTCACCGGGTTCACCAGGCAATCCTGGCAACCCAGGCACACCCGGTACGCCCGACCCGCAGGATGTGGTCGTCCGCTTACCGGACGTTGCCGTCCCTGGCGAAGCGGCGCAGGCTTCCGCCAACCAGGCTGTCATTCACCTTGTCGATATCGCCGGCATCACCAGCAGCACGCCGGCCGACTATGCGACTAAAAACCTCTATCTATGGAATAACGAAACCTGTGATGCGCTGAGCGCGCCGGTGGCGGACTGGAATGATGTCAGCACTACGCCGACCGGCAGCGACAAATATGGCCCTTACTGGGTGATCCCGCTGACTAAAGAGAGCGGATGTATCAACGTTATCGTCCGCGATGGCACCAATAAGCTTATCGACAGCGACCTGCGCGTCTCTTTTGGCGATTTCACCGATCGCACGGTATCGGTCATCGCTGGCAACAGCGCGGTCTATGACTCCCGCGCCGACGCCTTCCGCGCCGCCTTTGGCGTGGCGCTGGCCGATGCGCACTGGGTCGATAAAACCACCCTGCTGTGGCCGGGCGGCGAAAATAAACCCATTGTGCGCCTCTATTACAGCCACAGCAGTAAGGTGGCCGCCGACAGTAACGGCGAATTTACCGATAAATATGTCAAGCTGACCCCCACTACTGTCAGCCAGCAGGTGAGCATGCGCTTCCCGCATCTCGCCAGCTATCCTGCCTTTAAGCTGCCGGATGATGTCAACGTCGATGAATTGCTGCAGGGCGAGACGGTGGCGATATCCGCCGAAAGCGACGGGATCCTTAGCTCCGCCACCCAGGTGCAGACCGCCGGCGTGCTGGACGATACCTATGCCGCTGCCGCCGAGGCGCTGAGCTATGGCGCCCAGCTAACTGATAGCGGCGTGACCTTCCGCGTCTGGGCGCCCACGGCGCAGCAGGTTGAGCTGGTGGTCTACAGCGCCGACAAGAAGGTGGTGGCCAGCCATCCGATGACCCGCGACAGCGCCTCCGGCGCCTGGTCATGGCAGGGGGGAAGCGACCTGAAGGGCGCGTTCTACCGCTACGCGATGACCGTCTACCACCCGCAGTCGCGTAAAGTCGAGCAGTACGAAGTGACCGATCCCTACGCCCATAGTTTGTCGACCAACTCGGAGTACAGCCAGGTGGTCGATCTCAACGACAGCGCGCTGAAGCCGGAAGGCTGGGACGGGCTGACGATGCCGCACGCGCAGAAAACCAAAGCCGACCTGGCGAAAATGACGATCCACGAGTCGCATATTCGCGATCTCTCTGCCTGGGATCAAACCGTTCCCGCCGAACTGCGCGGTAAGTATCTGGCGCTCACCGCCCAGGAGAGCAATATGGTCCAGCATCTGAAACAGCTGTCGGCCTCGGGCGTGACCCATATTGAGCTGCTGCCGGTCTTCGATCTGGCGACGGTCAATGAGTTCAGCGACAAAGTCGCCGATATTCAGCAGCCGTTCAGTCGCCTGTGCGAGATCAACAGCGCGGTGAAGAGCAGCGAGTTCGCGGGCTATTGCGACAGCGGTTCGACGGTCGAAGAGGTGCTGACCCAGCTGAAGCAGAACGACAGCAAGGATAACCCGCAGGTGCAGGCGTTGAATACGCTGGTGGCGCAGACCGACTCCTATAACTGGGGCTACGATCCGTTCCACTACACGGTGCCGGAAGGATCCTACGCCACCGATCCGGAAGGCACGGCGCGCATTAAAGAGTTCCGCACCATGATTCAGGCGATCAAGCAGGATCTGGGAATGAACGTCATTATGGACGTGGTGTACAACCACACCAACGCCGCCGGCCCGACCGATCGCACCTCGGTGCTGGATAAGATCGTCCCCTGGTACTATCAGCGCCTGAATGAAACCACCGGCAGCGTGGAATCGGCCACCTGTTGCTCCGACTCGGCGCCAGAGCACCGGATGTTCGCCAAGCTTATCGCCGATTCACTGGCGGTATGGACCACCGATTATAAGATCGATGGCTTCCGCTTCGACCTGATGGGCTATCATCCGAAAGCGCAGATCCTCTCGGCCTGGGAGCGCATTAAAGCGCTGAACCCGGACATTTATTTCTTTGGTGAAGGCTGGGATTCCAACCAGAGCGATCGCTTTGAAATTGCCTCGCAAATCAATCTGAAAGGCACCGGGATCGGCACGTTCTCCGATCGTCTGCGCGACGCCGTGCGCGGTGGCGGGCCGTTCGATTCCGGCGATGCATTGCGCCAGAATCAGGGGGTGGGCAGCGGCGCCGGCGTTCAGCCAAATGAGCTGACCAGCATGACCGACGATCAGGCGCGCCACCTCGCCGATCTGACCCGTCTGGGCATGGCCGGTAACCTCGCGGACTTCGTGCTGATCGACAAAGACGGCGCGGTGAAGAAAGGCAGCGAGATTGACTATAACGGCGCGCCTGGCGGCTATGCGGCTGACCCGACGGAAGTCGTGAATTATGTGTCAAAACACGACAACCAAACGCTGTGGGACATGATCAGCTATAAAGCTGCTCAGGAGGCGGATCTCGATACCCGCGTCCGGATGCAGGCGGTGTCGCTGGCGACCGTGATGCTCGGCCAGGGGATCGCCTTTGACCAGCAGGGCTCGGAGCTGCTGCGCTCTAAATCTTTTACCCGCGATTCGTATGATTCCGGTGACTGGTTTAACCGCGTGGATTACTCCCTGCAGGACAACAACTACAACGTCGGTATGCCGCGCAGCAGCGATGATGGCAGCAACTATGACATTATCGCCCGGGTGAAAGACGCGGTGGCTACTCCGGGTGAAACGGAGCTCAAGCAGATGACCGCGTTTTATCAGGAGCTGACCGCGCTGCGTAAATCGTCTCCGCTGTTTACCCTCGGTGACGGCGCGACGGTGATGAAGCGCGTGGACTTCCGCAACACCGGCGCCGATCAGCAGACGGGTCTGCTGGTGATGACCATCGATGATGGGATGCAGGCTGGCGCCAGTCTGGACAGCCGTGTCGACGGCATCGTGGTGGCGATCAACGCCGCACCGGAAAGCCGGACGCTGCAGGACTTCGCCGGCACATCGCTGCAGCTGAGCGCCATCCAGCAGGCGGCAGGCGACCGTTCGCTGGCGAGCGGCGTGCAGGTTGCCGCTGACGGCTCGGTCACGCTGCCGGCCTGGTCGGTAGCGGTTCTCGAGCTGCCACAGGGGGAATCGCAGGGCGCTGGCCTGCCGGTGAGCAGTAAATAACATAACGTGGGGCGCCCGTAAGGGCGCCTCTGGCTGATGACAAACCTGTTTCGTTATTGTGCTCGCCTTTCTGCCGGGTGGCGGCTTACGCCTTACTCGGCCTACGAAAGACTGCAATATCAAACAGTTATGCGGTTATCAGTCGGCCCGCACTAGCGTAGCGCCGCCGGGCAATCTCTGAAGAATGCACTTTGTCAGCAGTCTGGGGCGCCCGTAAGGGCGCCTTCTCTGCACCGTGAGGGAACAGGAGACGGTTGTGATTGTTCGTGATGATAGTGAAAGAGGCATCCCGCCTCTGGTGGCGCATCAGCCGCCGTCCGCGCAGGCAGACGCGCCGGTGAGCCGCGGTCGGATGGTGCAGATCCCCGGCTGGATTATCCCGCTGTACGCCGGATTATTTATCGCGCTCGGCTGGTTTGGCGGCGAGCAGTGGCGCCATCCGTCACCGCCGCAAACGCTGCCTCTGCCGGTGGCTCATGCGGCGCTTTTGCCGTTAACCGCCGCCGGGGAGACCGCGCCAAAAAACCCGCCGTCGGCGGTAAAACCCAGCGCGCCAGCGGCGCCGGTAGTGGACAGCGATACGCTGCCGCCCCTGCGCTACAGCGCCCATGTCTATGCCTCGCTACCGGAAAAGCGCAGCATTGTGTTAAACGGCAAAGCGTGGTCGGAGGGTGATTCCCCGCTGCCCAATCTGGTGGTGGAGCAGATCCAGCAGGATGTGACGATCTTTAGCTTCAACGGCACAACATTTACCCTGGCGGCGCTGGATGACTGGCCCGGCGGGAAAATTGACGAGGAGCCGAAAGGGGAATAAGGGCTACGCGCAATAAAATGCGCGTTGAGAATATTTTGTTTAGTCGCTGCGCAAGCTGGCAATAAAGGGAGCGAGCTGGCGATTAAATTGACTACACTGTGTGGCTTCCGGAGTGCTGTCCTGCAAAAGTTGTTGATAGAGCCGGTCGCTATTTTGGCTTAACGTCGCCACGTCAATATTTCCCCACCCGCGCGCTTTGCCGACATTCACCGCTGCCCGATATATCGTTTCATCGGCGGGGAGATCGCTACGATTACATTTATTCTTGAGATAGCGCGTCCCGGCTGCTACCGACGAGAGCTGCTCCAGCTGCGCCTGGCTGCTGATGGCCGGGCTGAGCGTTGAGGCGGGTTTCTGTTGGCAGCCAGAGAGCACGGCGACCACGCAAAGCGAAAATATAAGCGGAATGCGCATAGTAAAGTAATCAAAATAATGAATCACTGGCCGCTAGTTTAACAAAGATTTTCCTGGTGTCATCATAAAATATTATTCTGCATAAATGTTAACAGGCTCTCATTTTTATTGGAAGAAACTCGATTAATTCCCTTTACTTCTCTCAATAATAAATGTTGTCGTCCGGGAAATATATTTTCGGTGTGAGGCGATGCCGCCGCATTTGGCATCAGGGCGAGCGTCATTTTTTATGTTATTAAAAAACATACTCTTTCCCATCTTGTTACGTGCGCAGGAGGTAAAATGCTGGTTAAGAATGTCGCATTTTAGTGCTATCCTGTATGCCCTGAACATTACGTGCTATGTTCTGACCATTTCTGCTGATGATGCGTTTAACATAATGATTTTATGGTGAATTCTTATTGTTAATATCATGTAAAACGAAGCAAACCAACCTCATGAAAGGCTGGCGGCATGTCCTGCCTGCCAGCAGGTTGTCGTCCGAAGGATAAGCAGCCTGCACGTTAATTTGAGAGATTTCTTCTTCCTCTGTGCAGGGGAAGTATTGAGAATCAGGCCCTTGCGCCTGAACGTTGCGGAGAAAAAGCATGGCGGGAGATGACCGCGAGCCTATCGGACGTAAGGGGAGACCCTCACGTCCGACAAAACAAAAAGTTACCCGTCGCCGGGTCCGGGAAGAGGACTACGACGATGAGTATGATGACGATGATTATGAGGATGAGAAACCGGTGCCGAGAAAGGGAAAAGGCAACGGTGGCAAACCTCGTCGTAAGCGCCGCTGGCTGTGGCTGCTGGTCAAGCTGGGGATTGTCTTCGCGGTGCTGATTGCCGCCTATGGCGTCTACCTCGATCAGAAAATCCGCAGCCGCATTGACGGTAAAGTCTGGGAGCTGCCGGCCGCGGTTTATGGCCGGATGGTGAATCTTGAGCCGGATATGCAGATCAGCAAAAACGAGATGGTGCGTCTGCTGAACGCCACCCAGTATCGTCAGGTCAGCGCGATGACGCGCCCGGGCGAATACACCGTGCAGGCCAACAGCATCGAGATGATCCGTCGTCCGTTCGATTTCCCGGACAGTAAAGAAGGGCAGGTGCGCGCGCGTCTGACCTTCGATGGCGACCATCTGGAGACCATCGAGAATATGGATAATAACCGCCAGTTCGGTTTCTTCCGTCTCGATCCGCGTCTTATTACCATGCTGCAGTCGCCGAACGGTGAGCAGCGCCTGTTCGTGAAGCGCAGTGGCTTCCCGGATCTGCTGGTGGATACGCTGCTAGCGACCGAAGACCGCCACTTCTACGAGCACGATGGTATCAGCCTGTATTCCATCGGCCGCGCGGTGCTGGCGAACCTGACGGCAGGTCGTACGGTGCAGGGGGCGAGTACCCTGACCCAGCAGCTGGTGAAAAACCTGTTCCTCTCCAGCGAGCGCTCCTACTGGCGTAAAGCCAACGAAGCGTATATGGCGCTGATCGTCGATGCCCGTTACAGCAAGGATCGCATCCTTGAGCTGTATATGAACGAGGTGTACCTCGGCCAGAGCGGCGATAATGAAATTCGCGGCTTCCCGCTGGCCAGCCTGTACTACTTTGGCCGTCCGGTGGAAGAGCTGAGCCTCGATCAGCAGGCGCTGCTGGTGGGGATGGTGAAAGGGGCGTCGGTGTATAACCCGTGGCGCAACCCGAAACTGGCCCTTGAGAGACGCAATCTGGTGCTGCGTCTGCTGCAGCAGCAGCAGGTTATCGACCAGGAGCTGTACGATATGCTGAGCGCGCGTCCGCTGGGCGTGCAGCCGCGCGGCGGGGTGATTTCACCGCAGCCGGCCTTTATGCAGATGGTTCGTCAGGAGCTGCAGGCGAAGCTGGGCGATAAAGTGAAAGATCTCTCCGGCGTGAAGATCTTCACCACCTTCGACTCGGTGGCGCAGGATGCGGCGGAAAAAGCGGCTACTGAAGGGATCCCGGTACTGAAGAAACAGCGCAAGCTGGCAGATCTGGAAACCGCCATGGTGGTGGTGGACCGCTTTACCGGTGAAGTGCGGGCGATGGTCGGCGGCGCGGAGCCGCAGTTCGCCGGCTACAACCGCGCGATGCAGGCCCGCCGGTCGATTGGTTCTCTGGCCAAGCCGGCGACCTATCTGACCGCGCTGAGCCAGCCGAACCAGTATCGCCTGAACACCTGGATCGCCGATGCGCCGGTGACCATTCGCCTGTCCAACGGCCAGACGTGGTCCCCGCAGAACGACGATCGTCGCTTCAGCGGCCAGGTGATGCTGGTGGATGCCTTGACCCGCTCGATGAACGTCCCGACGGTTAACCTCGGGATGGCGCTGGGCTTGCCGGCGGTCGTCGATACCTGGACTAAACTGGGGGCGCCGAAGAATCAGCTCAACGCGGTGCCGGCGATGCTGCTGGGTGCGCTGAACCTGACGCCGATTGAAGTGGCGCAGGCCTTCCAGACCATCGCCAGCGGTGGTAACCGCGCGCCGCTGTCCGCCCTGCGGTCAGTGATTGCGGAAGATGGCACGGTGCTCTACCAGAGCTACCCGCAGGCGGAACGCGCCGTGCCTGCCCAGGCGGCCTACATGACGCTGTGGACCATGCAGCAGGTGGTGCAGCGCGGCACAGGGCGTCAGCTGGGCGCGAAGTATCCGGGCCTGCATCTGGCGGGGAAAACCGGGACCACCAACAATAACGTCGATACCTGGTTCGCCGGCATCGACGGTAGCCAGGTGACCATCACCTGGGTGGGCCGCGACAACAACCAGCCGACCAAACTGTACGGCGCCAGCGGCGCGATGTCGATTTACCAGCGCTATCTGGCGAACCAGACGCCGACGCCGCTGGCGTTGACGGCGCCGGAAGACGTGGTCGACATGGGCGTGGACAGCAACGGCAACCTCGTCTGCAGCGGTGGCGTCCGTTCGCTGCCGGTCTGGACGACGCAGCCGGATGCGCTGTGCCGCCAGGGAGAGATGATGCAGCAGCAGCAGTTGCAGCAGCAGGAAGCGAACAACCCGTTTAATCAGTCCGGGCAACAGCAGCCGCAGCAGCAACAGAAACAGCAACAGCAGCAACAGCCGAAGCAGCAGGAGAAGAGCGACGGCGTCGCGGGCTGGATCAAGGATATGTTCGGCAGTAACTGATTTTGGCCGCACAACCCGACCCCTTAATACGAAAGTATTAAGGGGTTTTTTTATACCTGTAAAAAAGTTAACGCCTCTTTAACTCCATAATAACTATCTGGTTATTAATTCGGCCTTCGGTCTCGCCAGGCTGGCATATCGCTTGCCTTGCCTTCGGCGTTTCGCCTATTATATCGCCCGTCATAATAATAATTATCGTTTACGTTATCATTCACTTTCATCAGAGATATACCCATGGCGCGTCCAAAAACTGCTCAGCCAAATCACTCGCTGCGTAAAATCGCAGTCGTAGTAGCCACGGCGGTTAGCGGCATGTCTGTCTATGCACAGGCTGCGGAACAACCGAAACAAGAAGAGACTATCACCGTCGTTGCGGCACCGGCCGCCCAGGAAAGCGCCTGGGGACCGGCGCCGACCATCGCGGCAAAACGCTCTGCCACGGCGACGAAAACCGATACCCCGATCGAAAAAACGCCGCAGTCTGTCTCGGTGGTCACGCGCCAGGAGATGGAGATGCGCCAGCCGACCACGGTAAAAGAGGCGCTCTCCTATACGCCGAGCGTCTTCTCCACCCGCGGTAGCTCGACCACCTATGATGTGGTCACCATCCGCGGTTTCACTACCTCGACGACCGTCAATACCAACCAGTATCTGGACGGCATGAAGCTGCAGGGAAATAACTACTCTGAAGTCTCCATGGACCCGTATTTCCTCGAGCGCGTGGAAGTGATGCGCGGGCCAACCTCGGTGCTGTACGGCAACAGCAACCCGGGCGGTATCGTCAGCATGGTCAGCAAACGCCCGACCACTGAGCCGCTGAAAGAAGTGCAGTTCAAGATGGGCACCGACAACCTGTGGCAGACCGGGTTTGACTTCAGCGACGCCATTGATGATGCCGGCGTCTGGTCCTATCGCCTGACCGGCCTGGGCCGCAGCCAGGATACCCAGCAGCAGATGGCGAAGTCTACCCGCTATGCGGTGGCGCCGTCCTTTAGCTGGCGCCCGGACGATAAAACCGACTTCACCTTCCTGAGTAACTTCCAGAATGACCCGGATGCGGGCTACTACGGCTGGCTGCCGCGCGAAGGCACCGTGGTGCCGTATTACGATGCCAACGGGAAGGCGCACAAGCTGCCGACCGATTTCAACGAAGGCGAGGCGGATAATAAGATCTCGCGCCGCCAGAAGATGGTGGGTTATAGCTTCTCCCATCAGTTTGATGACACCTTTACCGTGCGGCAGAACCTGCGCTATGCCGAGGTTGATACCTTGTATCGCTCGGTGTACGGGAATGGCTATGTCGCCCCGGGCTACATGAATCGCGCCTATGTGCGTTCTGATGAGCACCTGAACACCTTTACCGTCGATACCCAGCTGCAGTCTGCTTTCGCCACCGGCGCGGTCAGCCATACGCTGCTGACCGGCGTGGATTACTCGCGGATGCGCAACGATGTGGATGCCGACTACGGGACGGCGGATCCTATCAGCATGAGCAACCCGCAATACGGCAATCCGAATATTCAGGTCACTTTCCCGTACGCGGTCCTCAACCGAATGGAGCAGACGGGCCTGTACGCGCAGGATCAGATGGAGTGGGATAAGTGGGTCATGACCCTGGGCGGCCGTTACGATTACGCCACCACCTCAACGTTAACTCGCTCCAGCAACAGCCTGGCGGAGAATCACGACCAGCAGTTCACCTGGCGTGGCGGTATCAATTACCTGTTTGATAACGGCATCTCTCCGTATTTCAGCTACAGCGAATCCTTCGAGCCGGTATCGGGCTCCGGGCTTAACGGCCAGCCGTTCGATCCGTCGCGTGGCAAGCAGTATGAAGCTGGCGTGAAATATGTGCCGAAAGATATGCCAGTGGTGGTCACCGCCGCGGTCTATCAGCTGACCAAAGATAAGAACCTGACGGCGGATCCGGCTAACCAGGCGTTCAGCATCCAGACCGGCGAGATCCGCTCCCGCGGCCTTGAGCTGGAGGCGAAAGCGGCGGTGAACGCCAATATCAACGTCACCGCGGCCTACAGCTATACCGATGCGGAATACACTCACGATACGGTGTTCAACGGCAAGCGTCCGGCGGAAGTGCCGCGTAACATGGCGTCGCTGTGGGCGGATTACACCTTCCACGAAACCGCGCTCAGCGGTCTGACGGTCGGCGCCGGGGCGCGCTATATCGGTTCTACGGTCAGCTATTACAAAACTGACACCAGCACCGGTAACAAAAATGATGCCTTCAATGTGGCCGGTTATGCGCTGATGGATGCGACGGTCAAATACGATCTGGCGCGCTTTGGCCTGCCGGGCTCTTCGGTCGGCGTCAACGTCAACAACCTGTTTGACCGCGAATATGTCTCCAGCTGCTATAGCGAATACGCCTGCTACTGGGGTGCGGGACGTCAGGTTGTCGCGACCGCAACCTTCCGCTTCTAACTACTCACGGGCGCGGTTCGCCGCGCCCAACATCAGGTTGTTGCTATGCAGGAACAGACTCCGCACTCTGAGACCACCTTTGCGTTAAATGGCGTGACCTTTCGCGTACCGGGTCGCACGCTGCTTCACCCCCTTTCGTTAACCTTCCCGGCAGGAAAAGTGACTGGCCTGATAGGCCATAACGGTTCCGGCAAATCCACATTACTGAAAATGCTCGGCCGCCATCAGCCGCCTTCCGCGGGCGAGGTGCTGCTGGACGGCCAGCCGCTGGAGAGCTGGAGTAGCAAGGCGTTTGCCCGCAAAGTGGCCTATCTGCCGCAGCAGCTGCCGGCGGCGGAAGGGATGACAGTTCGCGAGCTGGTGGCAATAGGTCGCTACCCGTGGCATGGCGCGCTGGGGCGCTTCGGCGTGGCGGATCGCGAAAAGGTGGAAGAGGCGATCGCGCTGGTGGGGCTGAAGCCTTTGGCGCAGCGGCTGGTGGACAGTCTCTCCGGCGGCGAGCGTCAGCGGGCGTGGATCGCCATGCTGGTGGCGCAGGATAGCCGCTGTCTGCTGCTTGATGAACCGACCTCGGCGCTGGATATCGCCCATCAGGTCGATGTGCTCGCGCTGGTGCATCGTCTCAGCCAGCAGCGTGGCCTGACGGTGATCGCAGTCCTGCATGATATCAATATGGCTGCCCGCTACTGCGACTATCTGGTCGCGCTGCGCGGTGGGGAAATGATCGCCCAGGGGACGCCAGCAGAACTGATGCGCAGCGACACGCTGGAACAAATCTACGGCATCCCGATGGGGATCCTGCCGCACCCGGCGGGCGCGGCGCCGGTAAGTTTTGTCTATTGATGATGAACCCAACTCTGATAACCCGACGCCGCCTGCTGACCGCGATGGCGCTCTCGCCGCTGCTGTGGCAGATGCGCGGCGCGCAGGCGGCGAACATTGACCCGCAGCGCGTCGTCGCGCTGGAGTGGCTGCCGGCCGAACTGCTGCTGGCGCTTGGCGTCACGCCCTACGGCGTGGCCGACATTCCCAACTATCGCCTGTGGGTGAACGAACCCGCGCTGCCCGCGTCGGTAATCGATGTCGGCCTGCGCACCGAACCCAATCTTGAGCTGCTGACGCAGATGAAACCGTCGTTTATCGTCTGGTCGGCAGGCTATGGCCCGTCGCCAGAAAAGCTGGCGCGTATCGCGCCTGGCCGTGGTTTCACCTTCAGCGACGGCAAACGGCCGCTGGCGATGGCCCAGCGTTCGCTACTGGAAATGGCCGACCTGCTGGGTAAACAACAGCAGGCGAAGCGCCATCTGGCGGAGTTCGACGCGCTGATGGAGAACCTGCGTCCGCGATTTGCCCGGCGTGGCGATCGCCCACTGCTGATGATTTCGCTGCTCGATGCCCGCCACGTGCTGGTATTTGGTGAGAACTGCCTGTTCCAGGAGGTGCTTGACCGCTTTGGCATTCAAAACGCCTGGCGCGGCGAAGCGGCATTCTGGGGCAGCGTCACCGTCGGTATTGATCGGCTGGCGGCATTTAACGAGGCCGATGTGATCTGTTTCGATCATGGCAACGATCGGGAGATGGCCCAGCTGTTGGCGACCCCGCTGTGGCAGGCGATGCCGTTCGTGCGCGCGGGGCGTTTCCAGCGGGTTCCGGCGGTGTGGTTCTATGGCGCGACGCTGTCGGCGATGCATTTCGCCCGCGTGCTGGCCGATGCGCAGGGGAGGGCGGCGATATGAACGCGCGTCTCTCGCCGTTAGCCATTCTCCTGCTGACCGGGCTGCTGGTTGCCGCTTTCGCGCTGAGCATCGTCAACCTCAATGTCGCTTTACCTTACGCGCAATGGCGTCAGGCGCTGTGGCAGCCGGATATCGATAATATCGCCCAGATGCTGTTCCATTACAGCCTGCTGCCGAGGCTGGCGATATCGCTGCTGGTCGGCGCCGGGCTGGGGCTGGTCGGCGTGCTGTTCCAGCAGGTGCTGCGTAACCCGCTGGCGGAGCCAACCACGCTCGGCGTCGCCACCGGCGCACAGCTGGGAATGACGGTGACGACGCTATGGGCCATCCCTGGCGTGCTGGCCTCGCAGTTTGCGGCGCTGGCTGGGGCTTGTCTGGTGGGGGCGCTGGTGTTTGGCGTCTCGTGGGGCAAACGTCTGTCGCCGGTGACGCTGATCCTGGCCGGCCTGGTAGTGAGTCTCTATTGCGGCGCGGTCAATCAGCTGATGGTGATTTTCCATCACGATCAGCTGCAAAGCATGTTCCTGTGGAGTACCGGCACCCTGACGCAGACCGACTGGAGCGTGGTGCAACGCCTGTGGCCGCAGCTGCTCGGCGGCGCGTTGTTGACGCTGTTATTGCTACGCCCGTTAACCCTGATGGGACTCGATGATGGCGTGGCGCGCAACCTTGGGCTGGCGCTGTCTCTGGCGCGGCTTGGCGTGCTGACGCTGGCGATTGCCATCAGCGCGCTGCTGGTTAACGCGGTCGGCATTATCGGCTTTATCGGTCTGTTCGCGCCGCTGCTGGCGAAAATGCTCGGCGCCCGCCGCCTGCTGCCGCGATTGCTGCTGGCGGCGCTAATTGGCGCGTTGATCCTGTGGCTTTCCGATCAAATTATTCTCTGGCTCAGCCGGGTCTGGCGGGAAGTCTCGACCGGGTCAGTCACCGCGCTGATTGGCGCGCCTTTATTGCTGTGGCTGCTGCCGCGGCTGCGCAGCATCAGCGCCCCGGTGATGAACGGCGGCGATAAAGCGTTGATCGAGCGCCGCCACGTGCCGTGGTTCGCGTTGGGCGGCTTAGCGCTGCTGCTGTTGGCGATAACCGCCGCGCTGACCTTTGGTCGCGATGCCCATGGCTGGCAGTGGGCCAGCGGCGATCTGCTGGCGCAACTGATGCCCTGGCGCTGGCCACGTGTGCTCTCGGCGCTGTTCGCCGGGGTGATGCTGGCGGTCGCGGGCTGCATCATTCAACGCCTGACCGGCAACCCGATGGCCAGCCCGGAAGTACTGGGCATCAGCTCTGGCGCGGCGTTCGGTGTGGTATTGATGCTGTTCTTCGTGCCGGGCAACGCCTTTGTCTGGCTGCTGCCTGCCGGCAGCCTTGGCGCGGCGGCAACGCTGCTGGTTATTCTGATCGCCGCCGGGCGCGGCGGTTTCTCGCCGCACCGGATGCTGCTGGCGGGGATGGCGCTGAGTACCGCCTTCACCATGCTGTTGATGATGCTGCAGGCCAGCGGCGATCCGCGAATGGCGCAGATCCTGACGTGGATGTCCGGTTCGACCTATAGCGCGACGCCGGAGATGGTGCTGCGTAGTGGCGTGGTGATGCTGGCGCTGCTGGCGCTGGCGCCGCTCTGCCGCCGCTGGCTGACCATTTTGCCGCTGGGCGGCGAGGCGGCGCGGGCGGTGGGGATGGCGCTGACGCCATCGCGTATCGGGTTGCTGCTGCTGGCGGCGAGCCTGACGGCGACGGCGACGCTCACCATTGGGCCGTTAAGTTTCGTTGGCCTGATGGCGCCGCATATTGCGAGGATGCTGGGCTTTCGTCGGACGATGCCGCATATGGTGATTTCCGGGCTGACGGGCGGGATGCTGCTGGTGTTCGCCGACTGGTGCGGGCGAATGATCATGTTCCCCTACCAGATCCCGGCGGGGCTGTTGTCGACCTTTATCGGCGCGCCGTACTTTATCTATTTGCTGAGAAAGCAGAGCCGCTAACGATCCTGGATGGCGGCGCGCTGCGCCTTATCCGGGCTACCGGACGGTGTCATTTTTTTTGTCGGGTGGCGGCTAACGCCTTACCCGACCTACGGCCCGTGTCATTGAGCATTTGGTAGGCCGGGTAAGCGAAGCGCCACCCGGCATGTAGGAAGATTACAGTTTGGCAAACACCCGACGGGCGGCGTCGATGGTGTTGTTAATGTCCTCTTCGCTGTGAGCGATGGACATAAAGCCGGCTTCAAATGCCGACGGCGCCAGGTACACGCCTTCCTCCAGCATCAGGTGGAAGAAGCGCTTGAAGCGTTCGACATCGCACTTCACCACGTCCTGATAGCAGGTGACGGTTTCGGCATCGGTAAAGAAGATGCCGAACATGCCGCCGACGTTATTGACCACCAGCGGGATCCCGGTTTCGCGCGCCGCGTTCAGCAGGCCATCCGCCAGCTGGTTGGTCAGCTCGGTCAGGGTTTCATGCACGCCCGGCTGCGCCACTTCGCTTAAGCAGGCGAAGCCAGCGGCCATGGCGATCGGGTTACCGGAGAGCGTACCAGCCTGGTACACCGGGCCGGTCGGCGCCAGCGCGTCCATCACTTCGCGGCGGCCGCCGAAGGCGCCCACCGGCATCCCGCCGCCGATGATTTTCCCGAGACAGGTCAGATCCGGCTCCACGCCGTAATAAGCCTGGGCGCCCGCCAGCGCCACGCGGAAGCCGGTCATCACTTCGTCGATGATCAGCAGGGCGCCAAATTCGTCGCACAACGCGCGCAGGCCCGGCAGGAACTCCGGCTGCGGCGGAATGCAGTTCATATTCCCGGCGACCGGCTCGACGATGATGCAGGCGATATCCTGTGGATATTGCTCGAACGCCGCGCGTACCGAGGCGAGGTCGTTATAGGTGCAGGTCAGGGTATGTTTCGCGAAATCGGCAGGCACGCCCGGCGAATTTGGCTGGCCGAGGGTCAGCGCGCCGGAACCGGCTTTCACCAGCAGACAGTCGGCATGGCCGTGATAGCAGCCTTCGAACTTAATGATCTTATCGCGGCCGGTGAAGCCGCGGGCCAGGCGAATGGCGCTCATGGTCGCTTCGGTGCCGGAGTTCACCATCCGCACCATATCCATGGTCGGGACCAGCTCGGTCACCAGCTCCGCCATTTTCACTTCCATTTCGGTCGGCGCGCCAAAGCTCAGGCCGCGGGACGCCGCTTCGATCACCGCATTGCGGATAGCCGGGTGGTTGTGGCCCAGCACCATCGGACCCCAGGAGCCGACATAATCGATATAGGCCTTCCCGTCCACGTCATAAAGATAGGCGCCATCCGCGCGTTCGATAAACAGCGGCGTGCCGCCGACGCCGGTGAAGGCGCGCACCGGCGAGTTAACGCCGCCGGGGATCAGTTCGCGCGCAGCATGGTATAGATTTTCAGATTTGCTCATGGCCAGGGTCCTGGTTCGTGAAAAATGTTTTATCGGCTATTCTAAGTTATTCCAGGATGGTTATGAAAGTTTTGCCCAATTGAAACAATGTGCCGCAAGGGCATTTTTTTGACGACGCAGCGCGCCGGGACGGCTAAAATGCCTCTCTCTTCATTTGTATTACCAATAATTGATAATGGCATGAAAGCAGAAACTCCCTCTTTTGAAGCACATCAGTTCGTGCGGGTACGTCGCGGCGATGCGGTGCGCCGTTTGATTCAGCGCGATAAAACGCCGCTGGCGGTCCTGTTGATGGCGGCGGTGGTTGGCACGCTGGCCGGTCTGGTGGGCGTGGCGTTTGAAAAGAGCGTGAACTGGGTGCAGAACCAGCGGATCGGCGCGCTGGCGCAGGTGGCCGATCATTGGTATCTGGTCTGGCCGCTGGCGTTTATCTTGTCGGCGCTGCTGGCAATGGTCGGTTATTTTCTCGTGCGCCGCTTTGCGCCGGAGGCGGGCGGCTCCGGGATCCCGGAAATCGAAGGGGCGCTGGAGGAGCTGCGGCCGGTGCGCTGGTGGCGTGTGCTGCCGGTGAAATTTATCGGCGGCATGGGGACCCTGGGCGCCGGAATGGTGCTGGGACGCGAAGGGCCGATGGTGCAGCTTGGCGGCAACATTGGACGCATGGTGCTGGATATCTTCCGCATGCGCAGTCCGGAGGCGCGGCACACGCTGCTGGCGACCGGTGCGGCGTCGGGGCTCTCGGCGGCCTTTAATGCGCCGCTGGCCGGTATTCTGTTTATCATCGAAGAGATGCGCCCGCAGTTTCGCTACAACCTGATCTCCATTAAAGCGGTATTTACCGGCGTGATCATGTCGAGCATTGTGTTTCGTATTTTCAATGGCGAAGCGGCGATCATTGAGGTAGGCAAGCTGAGCAACGCCCCGGTGAATACCCTGTGGCTGTATCTGGTGCTGGGCATGCTCTTTGGTTGCTTTGGTCCGCTGTTTAACTTCCTGGTGCTGCGCACCCAGGATATCTTCCAGCGCATCCACGGTGGCAATATCAAAAAATGGGTATTGATGGGCGGGGTCATCGGCGGGATCTGCGGCCTGCTGGGGCTGATGCAGCCCTCCGCGGTGGGCGGTGGCTTTAACCTGATCCCCATCGCCGCCGCCGGTAATTTCTCCGTCGGTTTGCTGCTGTTTATCTTTATTGCCCGCGTGGTGACCACGCTGATCTGCTTCTCTTCCGGCGCGCCGGGGGGGATCTTCGCGCCGATGCTGGCGCTGGGCACCTTGCTGGGCACGGCGTTCGGCATGGCGGCTATTCCGCTGTTTCCGGCCTACCATCTCGATGCCGGCACCTTCGCCATCGCCGGGATGGGGGCGCTGCTGGCCGCCTCGGTGCGCGCGCCGCTCACCGGGATTGTGCTGGTGCTGGAGATGACGGATAACTATCAGCTCATTTTGCCAATGATTATTACCTGCCTTGGCGCAACACTACTGGCGCAATTCCTCGGCGGTAAGCCTTTGTATTCGACCATTCTGCAACGTACTCTGGCGAAGCAGGAGGCCGAGCAGGCGGCAAAAGCGCAGCAGGCACCGCGGGAGAATACTTGAACGATTTACCAGGGTATTAGATAATGGCTCAAAAGGTCCGGTTATTCTTTAACCGGCCGGAAGTATCAATGGGAGCAAAAAATGAGTGATGACGTAGCGTTGCCGCTGGAGTTTACCGAAGCCGCAGCCAACAAAGTAAAACACCTGATTGCGGATGAAGATAATCCGAACCTGAAACTGCGCGTGTATATCACCGGCGGCGGTTGCAGCGGTTTCCAGTATGGCTTCACCTTTGACGATCAGGTGAACGAAGGCGATATGACCATCGAGAAACAGGGCGTCGGCCTGGTGGTTGACCCAATGAGCCTGCAGTATCTGGTCGGCGGCG
>OKIZ01000112.1_pt1 | contig 47805 bp, 37 predicted proteins | sample 1610951 | NCBI WGS metagenome assembly OKIZ01 (sample SAMN04436700, study PRJEB24849) | human gut metagenome | biome: human gut; feature: NICU; material: stool | host: Homo sapiens | place: USA: Saint Louis, MO | collected 2010-07-22 | reverse complement strand
AGTGGACTATATTTTACGTGAGAGTAAAAATTGCAATATGTGGTGGACCCATACAGGGTTTTTGGCTCTTATGGCGTTGCGGCTAAGGCTCTTGTCCCAGCTTTTCAAGCCTATCAGAATGTAAAAATATGATCGATACAAAAGATCAATAATTGAATATTGATAGTTTTTATCGATTAAATGCATGATATCGATCGGTGATTAATTGCTTAAAACGATCGAATATTAATTTATGATAGGTATAACATATCAAGATGTTGTTTTTGATCGTTTTAAACGATATGACGAGTCTCAAAAAGAATTGAATCCTATCAATTGGTTAGGCAGTGGTTTTGTTGTGACTATCGGTATCAACACGTAGAAACACTACGGCTAGCCACAAAAGCATCAACATATGGCAACATTTTTGATTATTAGGATGGATAAGCAGATGAAGAAGATTTTACTCATTGCTGGCGTAGCTCTGGCACTGGCGGGATGTGGTGAAAAAGGCGATTTTGAGAAAGCGATCAACGCGAAAATATCACAATCAAAGCTGTGCTACTCCCTGCAGGACAACGACATTGTATTCAACAAAGGTTTTCCGATTAAGGTTAACCGTGGCTACCGTTCTGCCGGATACAGTGCCAGTGATGAAATCCTTAAAGGACTTGCTGAACAGGGTCTGCTCACTGTTTCTCAGCAGTCTAACGGCTTTAGCAGTGTTGATGTTCTGGAAGTAACAGACAAAGGCCAAGAGGTTGAGTTTTGGGATCGTAAAGGTGGTGCCTGCGTTGGTCATCGGATTGTTGACAAGATTACAGAATGGACGGAACCGGGTGAAGGTAGTCAAAAAGTAGTTCGCGTATCTTATACGTGGAAACTGGCTGACGTTCCTTCATGGGTGGACAAAAAAGCGTTCTCCAGCGTCAAGGGTATGAATGAACCTGAAGAGAGCATGATTAATCTTGTTAAAACCAGCAATGGCTGGAAAGCGCTCTAAGGTGTCTATCATGGAAAACAATACCATCAAATGCCCGTACTGTTTCAAAGAGGGTCAACGTGGTTTTCACGTTTGCACTGGGTGTCAGGTGATTATTCTGTATGGAACCTATATAGTCTGGTATGTGTTTGTGGTTATTCTGTAGGCTTTTGGTCTGTCCTTGCTAATTGGCATGTCTAAAGATATGGCAGGGGTTATGATCAGTTTGCCAATAGTCGCTATGGTAGGATTTGTCGCTGGTAAGGTGATTTACTCAGATAATGTTATGTTTATACCAGAATATAATTGAAAATATTATTTTCACATAGTGTTTTAAAGTTGACACCTATTAGTATACCTATATCTCGAATCACTTATTAAATGAAGCGATTCGAGATGTTTTTAATACTTCAACTTCTTATGTTTATAAAAAGAGTTTAATAATTCTTGATTAGTGTGTGGTTTATTTCTATTTTTCTTTTTTGGCGAGAAAATCATTTTTACTTCTAGCATATAAGTATCTATCTGATTGCTCATGAATTATACCATTTATAATGGATACTTTTTCAGAGCTAAAAAGATAATCTATTGAAATTCTATTTGGGCTTACATTATTGAACGTATTTCCTTTTTCTATTTGCATTAATAACTTCGGTGTTAATGGAATAAATCCAAATATATTATCCTTGAATATTATCACGGATGGTGAATCAGATGTAATAAAACGTTTTTTTGTTCTGTTTTTAAAAATCCTTATGGAATAATTTTCCTTTGCGAGCCTTTCTGCTAATAAAAATGAGTCTATGTATAGAATGTATTGAATTAATGATTTTTTTTGTATATTTGTAAGTTCACTTTCAATTTCATTTTTAATAATGGAAAATGAGGAGATTGCATTTTGGAATGTCGCTAATGCTTTAGGGGTTCTATGTAGTTGAAAACAATAAAATGCTAATAAAGATTCAAATGTCCCATTTGGTATGAATGTTTCAATCAATGTACTATTTAACTCATTGAACTGATTAATTGATTTAGATAACGTATTCTCTATATTGGAATATTTGTCCTCTAAGAAATTTTTTTTAAAAACATCATACAATTGTTCAAGCTTATTTATTGTATGTTTATCATTAAAAACAATACCCTTTTTTTTATATGCAATATCATCTATAAGTTGAAATTTTTTAAATTCTGATAAAATGGAATGCAATAATTTATCATTATTTTTAAGACGCTCAGAATACTTATATACTAGCATGTCATAAACAACATCGTCAATTAATGAACCATAAAAATATCTTTCTTCACCAACATCTTTAGTACTTTTTTTTGCATAAGGAGGCTTGTTTTTTTCTGATTTATGATTAACCCATATACCATCTCGACCAATCCAATTTTTAAGGTAAAACTGCGGCACATAATGTTGTTTTTGTTTACTCTTAATATCTGTCATAAATTATCACTCACATTGTAGTTGCTGCTTAAAAGTAAATAGTCTGGTATGTGAAAATTTTGTAGTAGAAACACATATATACACCATTACAGATGATTCTATCAAGAGTAATGTATAAGCTAAAAATGAATATCATCTACTTTTATTGAATACTGATGCCCTAAATGAAGAATGATTCTTATTTCTTTCTGATACTGATTGCGATGAAGAGGTATAGCCCGGATCATTACCTGCTTTACGCTGTTCCTCTTTAGTGCGACTTGGAAAACGTATGATCTCATCCGGTTTTGGACTATACGTGTCACTGTTGAATCTGACACGTTTTTCATGTTCAGTGCGTGGCACATAGATGCCCAGCACTTCATCGAACACGTAGTTTTCTGCTATACGCTTATCATGTTCAGCATCGGCAGAAACCGCGATAGACTTCTTCTTTGTGGACCAGACAAATTTCTCTTTGAAGAAATCGATGATATAGACTGTGAAACGCTTAAAGACGCCACTCTGGCGAGGTTTAACTTGCTTCCTCTTACTTTTAACAGGAGCGCGTTTAATCGCGCCAGTTGCTGGAGAAGTGGGGGTTTTCAGTTTAGTCCGAGGTGAGGTAGGGATCACCAGTGACGGTTTGGGGTCTCGGTTAACCTGACTTACCTTATCAGGATCACGATATGATTTTGTTGCTGGTCTTTTTTGTGAAACTGGAATCGTCGGAGCAGGTATTGTTTTTCTGTTATCTGCTGTACTGGCGAGAACATCAGCCAATATGATTTCCTCCGGCTCAGGGAGAACAGATACAGTAAAGTTCCTGACATCAACCACAATATCCAGTGGCAGATCTTTAAACAGGGAATACGTCTTCTTGGCTTCTTCCTTCCTGTCATCACGAACAGCCTGTTCTGCTGCACGCTGCTGTTGAGCGGTCTGAGTGTTCCAGCGACTACGGGGGATGTGTCGCATTGGATCACGGTTTGTTTCTTCAGCTTTGGCAAGCCAGATAGCTTTGTCTTCATTGTTAACAGCCACTGCTGCCAGTTCAAGTGCTTCTTGATGCTGAACCCTGATGGAACGGTGGTCAACACGAGTCTCATGTTCATATTTCTCAAGGAGTTCGTTACAGAAGTCCTGCCAGCCCTTACGCCAGCTATCGAGGGTTTCAGGTTTATCCCACTCACGGACCTTTTTACCAAAGCCGGTAGAATGAACCTCACGGGTTGTTCCCATGATATGGATATGGGGGTTATGACCATTAATATCGTGGATAACAACATCGGCAATGATTCCCTTCTTGGTGAAGTGTTCAAGAACAAAAGCAGCGGTGAGTTCAATGCTTTGTTCTGGTGTTAGCTCAGCGGGAAGGGCAATTTTAAACTCTTTGGCGAGACGGGCATCTTTTCTCTTCTCGGAGTCTTCAACAGCATTCCAGAGTGTTTCACTATCTACTATCAGATCTGGTGGTGTATTTTCAGGGGCAAAAATCTGCGCAAAATAAAGGTCCTTTTTATGCGCTGTTTTACGACCATGAATATCACCAGTACGATTATCAGTGAAAACTTTACGATGACGATAGGCAGCGGAGGCAACCGAAGATTTGCCTTCGCCTCTGCTGATGTTCTCCATTTTAAAACTGTATATCGCCATCCAAAGATACCTCTAATGCTGACTAGCTGGTTTTCGTTTTACGTAAGGAAAACGCTGGGGTTGACCTTGATTTTGTTTCCGAAGGAAACGGTGTTAGCCCCGCAGGGACCGTCGGTAGACCCCACGGCATTACGAAGTAATGCGTAAGTGGGCATTGCTTTATTTTTATTTGCCATAAATGGCTCAAAAAATAACGACGATGTATAACGTTTCACTCTTATTAATTAATACCGCTAAACAGAAAGTCTGTAAAACGAATAGGGGAAAAACTTACTAATGACAGCTTTAAAACAGGATAAATGGCAGAGGTATAGCGCTAATGTCTGCAGTTTAGGCTTTTAGATGGTGTCCGAAGGACAAAAGGAGGATTAATATTTCCCGCCGTAAGGCGGGAAGCCTAAAATAAGACTAAAAAACATAAAATAAAAGATGCTGTTAGTGAAATTTGTTCTACAGGTTGAGAGATGAAATTGGAATGTTGAAATGTATGGTTAAAACGTTTTCATTAAAATGCAAAAATAAGTAACGGGGAGAGTATTGGGTATTTTATGTTAGTGAACGCTCGCGTGTGTGTTGCATAATCACATATATAGGCTGTTGCACTTTTGTGTAAACACTATTTTTCTTGAGTCTTTGTAAAAAATAAGATCCTAAATGTCTACTGAAAGGTGATGTATTATTGATTTCTTCCCTTTTTGACAAATAATAATAATTATAATAAATAACACTTTATATTAAATAATAAAAAGGAGTGTTTAATGAATGTATTTAACAGCAATGATTACGAAAGGGCCTGCATATGGTATGAACGCATCAAATATTGCGTTGAAAAATTTAACATAAAAATAGAAATTCTAAAGGAGAAATTAGCAGTGGATTTACTGAACAATCAAAGTGTCAACTATTTTCATACAGATTACCAATCGATAATAGATAACTTTGAAACAGAAGTTTATCACATTATTGAAACATATGAAGTAGAACAACGATACCTGCCATTCTTATGTATGATAGTCGAGGAGTATGTTGATTTAATATATGACTCAACCAGCTTTGTTTTACGTGTGTTAGGTCACAATGGATTTCATGAGCCTCATAATATTCCAACCTTTGGCTATGAGGTATATGAAGCTATTGGTATATTAAATTTAGGCATAGAAGATTTAAAAGAGCAGACAATATATAAATATCATAAGATGGATTTTGCATATCACGACTGGCGCTTGAAGTATGGTGAACAAGAGCTGATAAGCGCATGTGCCGGTTTTAATCGACGTGTAGCAGGGCTGTTTAAAAACTATGGGTTTGATAAAACCTGTATTCCTGTATTGATGGCAATTATTATTAATGAAACAGATCACATTTATGGATTTTCAGATTATGGTTTTATCGAGTCCTTAATAACAGCTATTGAGAAAGAGATGGGGTAAATATATGGATGCAGAAAATAAAAAAAAGAAAACAACCAAATCACTACAACAAAAAATTGCCAGTGCTCAATTACGACTTAATCGTTTACAGCATAAATCAAAGACTGAAGCTAAACAGATTGAGACACGTCAGAAAATCATTCTTGGAGCCGAAGTAGCAAAAGTGCTTGATACCAGTGTGTTCGATGTGGACAAAGAGTTGGTTATGGGGATTCTGTCAGATGTTCCTAAGCTCAGTGCTGAAGAAGTAATTAAATATAAGAAAAGCGGACGGTTATTTTTAGCAAGCCTTAAAGGTCGGCAGTATTAAATTAAAATTGTATTTCTTCAAAATAAATTTGACATTAACAAATTATAATTGTACATATTAATCATCACTCACAAAGTGATGCCACTAACATAGGTGAATAACTCCATATTCAATCTTGTAATCCTCTGTTGTTGGTTTTTAATAAAGTCAGGGAGCTTGCTTCCAGTAAAAGGGTTGGATAATATCCAGCCCTTTTGTTTTTTATTGGGCATATAAATGATAATGATGTGAGTTTTTACTTGAACTTGATTTATATTATTTATCGATTACTTTATCTCTTGTCAGTTAAATATAAATACAGGAGTTATAAAGCAAATGAAAGAGTCAGAATTAGTTAAAAATATAAAAAGTAAAAAGGATTTTCCCTGTTAGAGCTTTTGTTAGTTCTTGGGATTGTTGCAGCATTAATAGTAGCCTCCTTTATCGTGTATCCGAAGGTAAGAGATGCAAGATATGTTGATATCGAAGCTAAACATATTGGACAGATTTATGCTTCGGTAAGAAATGTGTATGCGGGTCAACCTGACTATAGCGGGCTGGCAACAACAGCAGTAGCTATACCTGCACAATTTTTCCCGGATGATATGCTGAAAAAAAATATTATATGGGGTATATCATCATGGGGTGGTTATGTCGTCGTTGATGCTAATGATGTCAGCCCTTCAGGATTAGCAGCATCATCGTTTACGATAAGTTATTCAGATGTACCTGATAGTGTTTGTATAAGACTAATAACTGCTGTTGAGGGTGCCTTCTATAATATTTATATTTCGAATCAGAAGGGGATAAATAGCGGCGGAGAGTCAGCAAGTAAAAATTATGGAACACTGGTTAAACAGAATGGGAATAACACAGACATAGCACTGGCATCTTCTACCTGTCAGAGTGGAGGTCAGAATAACAGGATTGTATTTCTGGCACTTTAAAGGTAAGCCGTTCGTCGGTTAAATTGATTTAAAACTATTTACTACTATTGTTTTTTATTTCATATCAATTATCTCTTTTATATCCTTCCGAATCACAACAGGAGATATAAAGGAAATGAAAAAGACAGTATTAATTAAAAATAAAAAAAGTAAAAAAGGGTTTTCTCTTTTAGAGTTATTGTTAGTTCTTGGGATCATCGCAGCATTAGTTGTTGCCGCGTTTATTGTTTACCCTAAAGTACAGGCTTCACAACGCGCACAGGCTGAAAGTAATAACATAGCGACTATACAGGCTGGTGTTAAAGCTCTTTATACATCAGCTTCCAGTTTCACCGGATTAACAAACTCTGTGGCTGTTCAGGCTAAAATCTTCCCGGATAATATGTTAAGTGGTTCTGGTTCAGCCGCTAAGCCTATCAATGCTTTCAAAGGAAATGTTACATTGGCTGCGGATAAAACTGGTCCGTCAGGGGCGGATGGTTCCTCATTTACAATAACCTACTCAAACGTGCCAGCAGCAGAGTGTACCAAGATTATCACTGCAGCAGCAGGGAATTTCTATACGGCAGGAGTAGGAACTGCAGGTAATGTCAAAGCTGCAGGTGAAGTATTAGATGTTGCTAAAACTGCAACACAATGTCAAAACGGTGGGAATAGCAATACATTGATCTTCACGTCCTTATAAATTGTTTTCCTCGCTCGTGTAATAATCTCACTGTAATGGTGAGATTCTTATTTTAATGTTTATATGATATTTTATTGTTCTAGTAGCCCGCCTGTCTAATTTTTATTCTTGCTTTCTATATTTGTGTTTTTGCTGTCTTGATTTATTTCACACCTCTGCTAATTGTAGAGTTATATATATCATTATACGAGGTGGAAAATGAATAGATTTGGTACGAAAAAAGGATTTTCACTATTGGAGCTGATTCTTGCTCTAGGTATCGGTAGTGCAATCGCATTAATAAAATTCCAAGATATGAAAATTCAACAAGAGGATTTGGTTGCTAAAACAGCAGGGGACCAAATAAAACAATTAGGTGAGGCGGTTAATGGCTATATCAGTATGAGATATGATAAGTTATCTACACTCACATCAAGCAGTAACCAAAGTAGTGATCCGGGACCAAGAACCTGTGATTCTACAGGCTGTGAAATTGATTACCATACTCTTGTTAATGAGGGGTTATTACCCGCGTCATATAACGGGAATAACATATATAAGTCTCCCTATAAAATTATACTTAAACGCGAAGGAACCGTGCCGAACTATGTTATCAACGGTTTGATCACGACATCATCAGCATGGATTGAAGGTGGGCACATCCGTTATGACCTTCTTGGTAAAGCAATGCAGGTAGCTGGCGTTGATAGCGGGATAACAAAGGATTCGACTTCTGTCGCAGGTTTTCAAAGCCAGTGGAATGAGAAGAACACTACGTTTAATAATATTACCAGAGATGGCTTGCTTGCTTTTAGAGTTGGTTATAATAGTGCATTATATGCTCTTTATCTTCGCCGTGACGGAACACTACCTATGACCGGCAACCTGAATATGGGCGGTCATAGCATCACTAATGTAAAGGACATTACAGCGGCAGGGGCAGGGAGTTTTGGTGGTAATATTACATCGAATGGAAATATAAATGCAGCACATGAAGTTATCGCACATAATGGATATGGGGATACAATTACATTAGGGGGTGATGCATCAGGGGAGGATTATGAAATAAGATTAAGTAATGGGGTAAGGCCATTAAGCATTTATTCTCCTAATGCTGCTAATTATACAACAGTATTACAAGTGTGGAAAAACGCAAAAATACAGCAACGCCTTGCGACTAATGGTCTTGATCCTAATGAATTGCCTTCAGGCTGGAGTGGTGGTCTAAGAACTAATGATGTTTATGCTGCCGGAACAGTTGGTGCAGGCTCTGGAGGCGCTGTTAATGCTTATTTGAACAGTGCTGGTAATATTTACGCTTCCAATGACATTAATGTAGGGCATCAGGTCAATACTCAATATGTTTGGGCATCAGGAAACCTTAACTCTAACTACATTCATTCAAATGGTAATATTGATGCTGATGGTAGACTTAATGCCGGGGAGTTTTTATACATAAATGGAAAAGCAAATGTAGGGTCGGGTTGCTCTCCAAATGGTTTACAGGCAACTGCATCAAATGGATTACTATTATCATGTGTTAGTGGTAAATGGGTTAAAGCCTCTGGAACTTCAGGATTTTTTACAAAAAACCAAGGTTCTTGCTTGGTTAATAACCCGGAAACAAATGCCTGCTCATGTCAGTCAGGAACTATAGCGAAAGAATTGTTTTATACAACATCAACTGAACAGTTAGGTGGTGGTAGTCATGGTGGCGGCACAACAGTGGTTAAAGATAGAATATTATATCAATGTAGATAAGGATGATTGTCTTATTATACTTGATTTTATCTTAATTTATGCAAGATAAATTTGATTTCCATCGGGATGTAATTATATATTTAATGCATCCCGATTTTATAACAGTTTTTTATGTTTTACATTTCAGGGGAACTTAAACTAAAAAATAACAGGAGTGATTTATGAATAAGAGAATATTAGTATTGTCAGCTTTATTTTGTTTTTCAACTATGTCCCATGCTAGTGAACCAAAGTATGCTTTTCCACAGTCAGATAAACAGGTAGTTTCAAAGATTAAAATAAAAAATGCACCATTGAATTATGATAAATATGGCCATGGTGAGGTTCTTGCTAATGGGGAGTGGGTTAAAGGAAATTCTGGTAGTCAAAATAAAAATAGATAGACTTACTTATTTTTAATAAATAGTTCGATGGGGATATAGGTAAAGCGAAATAATTAGATAAAACTTAAATAATAGCTTGACTTAAGAATAAAGAGTGCTATATCTATTTATAGCTAACATGTTATTATTTTGGCTGCCAGATGTTTTAATTTTTTCGCTCACATAGATATAAGATCGTTTTATACCTTGTCCTGATATTCAGAAATATAACATTCCTTTTTTATTAAATACTACAAGGCGTCAGGGACTTGGTTTGATCCTCCTCACTTTATTGTGGATTGAATTTATTCTTGATCGGTAGTAATGATGATTTTAAACAAATTCAAGTGTATTTGACATCCGATGTTTAATATTACATCCAGTAAAATATACTTTCGAATATTTACTTCATGAATTGTCTGATGTGCTTCATATATGGGATATGTACCCTACCCAATGTGTAGTTCCCTTAACGGTAAAAGAAAGGGCCTATTGGCCCTTTTCTCTTTTATTTGCCACTTAAAACTTCATTTATATTTGTAGCACGCATATATCTCGCAGGATTACTCATCTGATCTTTGAGTGAGATAAAGTGAGCATTACCACAAGTAATTTTCGCATCTTCTTCATTACCAAGACCAATGTGTTTACTTTTTGTTTCTACAACAAAGTAAATATGTTCTTCACCATTGTCTTCAATAACTAAGGCCCAGTCAGGATTGTAGGTTCCCAGTGGAGTCGGAATTTTAAACCAACCGGGCAGCTTCACATAAAGCTTAACTTCATCCTGTTCTTCGAGTTCCTGAGCGAAACGGCCTTCGACTTCAGAATCTTTAGGAACGTATTCGTAAACTGACTTAGACGAGGTTTCAAACAGATTACGGGCATATCCTGTTAATTCTTTATCCACAAAGAGACTTTGCGCATAAACCTCGCCATTTAGTGGATAATATTTAATACCATCAACAATTGACAGGCGTTTGCAGTAGTTGATTCGGCCTATAACTTCACTGATAAACTGCTGTGGATTTTTAGCAAAATCTGCGAGTCTTCCACTCTCTTTCAGGATGGTGCTTAAACTGCGTCTTGTCAGTCCGGTTTTTTCCTGTAGAACACCAAGAATATCTGGCAATGGCTGCTCTGCAACATCAATTACAGTGCTTGTTGTCCCATTAGACAGAGCTTTAACATCAAGGCCAGATTGACTTTGTTTGATGGTTGCTTTGCTGAAACTGACCATTGCTTTTGCTACAGGCTGCATTTCAGAAAGTGATTTCGTACAGGATTTGATCAATTCGTCTTCGTCAAATGCCAGTCGGTACAGCGTTTTTTGACAAATGCGCTGCCATAACGCTTCGAATTCAGGGCTGTTTAAGACTTCTTTCCGGTATTTGATTGTTTTACGCTCATCAGCATTGTTTATATTGAGTCGCCCTGCTGATTTACGCAGGATAGTTTCAATTTGTTCCTGTAGGGAGGCATACTTCTCACTAACAGCAAAGGTGTTTTCGAATAATACTTCTTTCAGGGCTTTGGTGATTTTTCCCGATTTTTCAAGATAACCTTCAGCATGTAGTTCAGACCATATCTCCTGTGAAGCCATGATACCTACAACTTGTGAGGAATCAGAGAAGATCAGATGGGCAAACGCATCTTTTTCGATGATACCAAAACGGATGCCTGTTTCATTCTCAATTTCAGACTGTAAGCGCTCAGCGTAGGCTTGATAATTTTCACTTGCAACGACGGTCAGAATGTTAATGCTGTCATCACGAACACGTTCACCCTCTTGGTTAACGCACAGGCGAAGACCACGGCCTAAAGTCTGGCGGCGTTCTCGTTCACTTCCCATCTCTCGAAGGCTACAGATCTGGAACACATTGGGATTATCCCAGCCTTCTTTCAAAGCAGAGTGTGAAAAAATAAACCTCACCGGATTCGAGAAACTTAAAAGCTTCTCTTTATTTTTCATGATGAGATTATAACCACGTTCCGCATTTTCGCGGCCTGCATTATTGCTTTCGCTTGTTTCAGCCCATGCACCTTTTTTATCAATGGAGAAATAACCATCATGAACGTCTTTAGCATGTTCTGGATGAGTAGGGAGTAAATCTTTATAGGCAGGACTTTTGATGGCTTTAAGGTATTCTTCCTCAAAGATACGGGCATATTCACCCGGCTCACGTTGTCCTTCTTCAGTGAACTGACGGTAGAAATCAACCTTATCGATGAAAAATAGGGTAAGAACCTTGATTTGCTGAGGATTAAGGCGAAGCTCTTTATCCAGATGTTCACGGATTGTACGCCTAATCATATGCCGCTGGATAAGCATTGGGTCAATATCACCTACGATATCACCTTCTTTCATATAGTAGGTATTAGAAGGCGTTTCTAGCGTAAGATAACCTTCTTTTCCAGTGCGTATCTCGCTTATCCGGTATCCCTGATAAATATCACGCCCCGTTTCATCATCAAGTGTCATACCGTCATACACGGTAATCTCTGAACGATTAATGCTCCCTTTTTTATCGGCTATATCAACAATAACAGTCGCGCTAATGCTATTCTTCTTATTGTTAATACTGACCAGTTTTACATAGGGGCTATTACTTGCATTTTGGACTTCAAGACCGGCAACCTCGATCTGTTTGACCAGTTTTTGGTTGTAAGCATCAATGGCATCAAGGCGGTACACCATATGATGTTTATGAATATGTGTTGCTGAATAGCGTAAGGTGAACATAGGGTGCATAGCATCAAGTGCGGTTTTACCCGCACCGTTCAAGCCACCATCAACACTTTGCGGTTCATCGACAATAATAATTGGACGTGTAGCACGGATTAAATCAATGGGCTTATCCAGATCGTCCACAGTTGTTTTTTCACTGGACTGATAGAGCTTGTTAACATCTTTTTTGTTAATCGCACCCACAGTCATTACCATGATCTGCATAACAGAACTGGTTGCAAAATTACGGACATCGGCAGGTTTTGCCGAATCATACAAATAGTATTCGTATGGAACTCCCGCATACAGGCTTTTGAAATGTTCTTCAGTGATTTGTAGTGTTTTATAAACGCCTTCCTTGATAGCAACTGAAGGAACCACAATAATAAATTTACTCATGCCATAGCGTTTATTCAGCTCCAGCATGGTGCGAAGATAAACATACGTTTTACCTGTCCCTGTTTCCATTTCGACAGTAAAATCATGATTGTCGAGCACAGGTGAAGGTGGAAGCTGGTTTTTTAACTGAACATTGTTTAAGTTTTTCAGCAGTACATCATCTTCGGGTATTTGTGGGTTAACAGGCATTGAACCTGTTGCGCCTTCAAATGAGAGTGCACCCTGAGCTGGGGCCAGCACAGTCATTTCGCTTTCCCATTTCTCTTGCCCTTCAAACAAATCACAGACCGATGTTATGGCGTTTTGCTGATAGGTAAGGTCAGATTCAAAATGTAGTTTCATCTCATTCCCTTACAGGCTGTGCAGGTTAGTTAGGCCATGTTGTTCCAGAATGGCGCAAAGATTTGTTTTAGCAACGTTATTTTCAAATGCGTCATCAAGGAAATAGCAGATAGTATCTTTGCCAGCTTTTAAACTCTTATGCCAGTCGATGATCCCCTTGGTTAGTACCTCAACACAAGAGGATGGGATTTGACTGGTAAAGCAGGTAAACAATTTGCCACCGTCAACACAAGAAACGGTTAATCCATCAAACTGACGGGTTTCAATGTTTACACTCAGGTCAATGCCACGTTTGAGCATCAACTCTGTGAGCAAATCTTCTTCACTACGGCCTTCAAGGATTGGGCTTACATAGGCATCAATCTGTTCTGAAAGGGTTTCTGCTGTGGCTTCCCACGGACGGATATTAGATGTATCGAGTTTGAAAACACGAAAACCAACGTCACCTTTCCACTCTGGATTGTCTTCACGAACTTTTTTACCTGCACGACGCAGGCGCTCTTTAGTAAGTTCACTTATTGTTGGCTGGAGATTGTTTTTCATACAAAAAGAGTACGCGGCTTTCTGTTCACGATTGCTTTCTAATAAAACTTCAGGAAGTTGCACGATAATACTTTTGCGAGAAATGCCATCTTCCTTGTTTTGTTCAAAAATAGCATGAGCTGTTGTTCCTGAACCCGCAAAAAAATCCAAAATGATATCATCGTTTTTATTTGATGATAGTTGAACTATTCTTCTTAACAATTTTAGTGGTTTTGGTGTATCAAATACTTGCTCACCAGAAAATAGTTCCTTTATTTCATTCGTCGCTTGTTGAGTATGACCTACATCGCCATAATTCCAGATGGATCTTGGAACCACATCATCCATTTCTGAAAGATATAATTTTACACGCGGGAATTTTGCAAGCCCATCAATTCCCCAATATAAACGTTTTTCATTTATATATTTTTCAGTTATGTCTTTTGAGTATTTCCATACTGCTGTTTCTTTAGGCCATACCTCTTCCATTGTATTTGGGTTTACTATTGGGTAATAAAGGTTTGGCCTCTCATGCATGCTTTTATTACATGTGTATGTTGCAGAATTCCATTCTCCTTTAGGATCATGAACAGGGTTCTTATAATAAGATAGCTGTTCGCCAGTACGTTTAAGCTTTTTGGGTCTCCAAATATCTTTATTCTTCGCATAAACCAAGATGAAATCATGATCCGAACTGAACCATTTAGCATCATTTGCAGGAGACACTTTTTTTTGCCAACAGATAGAAGTGATTTTGTTTTCTTCTCCGAATACATTATTTAACAAGTGTTCTAGATTCGAAACCTCTGTTCCATCTATCGATAGAAAAATAACTCCATCTTGAGTCAATAAGTTTTTTGCTAAAATAAGGCGTGGATACATCATGTTCAACCAATCAGTATGATAACGTCCACTAGTTTCTACATTCGAACCTACGTATATTCCTTCTTCTGTTTAGCCCGTTATTTTAAGATAATTTTTTATATTATCTTGAAAGTTATCAGGATAAACAAAATCTTTTCCTGTATTATACGGAGGGTCAATAAATATTAGCTTTACTCTATTTACATAGCTTTTTTGAAGAAGCTTTAACACCTCAAGGTTATCGCCTTCGATCATAATATTTTGGGTGTTATCCCAATCTACACTTTCATCTTTACATGGGCGTAAGGTGCCACGTGAAGGGGTGAGAGCAAGCTGACGTGCCTGACGCTTACCATGCCAGTTCAGTCCATAACGTTCTTCTTTCTCGTCTACATTTGCGCCCAAAAGTTGCTTCAATACATCAAAATCGATTCTTCCTTCGCTAAATGCTTCAGGAAACAGAGACTTAAGCTTGCTAATATTATCTTCAGTGATATTCATTGATTGTAGTTCTGTCATATCAGAAGTTATTTTGATCATAAAAGTTTTCCGGCATCTGCTCACAGTGAGCTTTCATTCAAATTTGACCAATATTCTACGGGATGAGTTAGTGATCATCAACTACGGAAGGTTTTTATTTATATAAAAAACAATAGGTTGCACATTTCTAATGTGAGGTTAATCAATTAGTTAGCATTCTGAACATTATGCTCAGGACTATGGATTGTGTAAGATGCAAATACAGTAAACCTGATTCTTTGGGCTGATATTAATCTCTTGACAACAGCCAAATATGCTCGTCATTTTTTGCTCATACAATACCCTGCCCAATCATCCATCAGCGCCACACGTTTAGGCCATAGGGTGCCACGTTGGTATGCTGCTTCGGCCTTGTCTGCTAACTGGTGAGCTAATGCATGTTCAATAACTTCACGTTGATGGTCTGTCGTTTCACCAGCCCAATCACGAAAGGTTGAACGGAAGCCATGCTGCGTTAAGCCACTATGCCCCATTCGTTTCAAGACAGCCAGCAATGACATATCAGAAAGCATCCCACCACGAGGGGCAGGGAATACAAACTTATTGTCTTTGAAGCGTGGTAAATCCTTTAACAGGGCAATGGCTGCATCAGATAGCGGAACCCTGTGTTCTTTTCCGGCTTTCATTCTACTGGCGGGTATTGTCCATGTTTTACTTTTCAGATCTATCTCTGACCACTCAGCACCACGCACTTCACCAGAACGTGCAACCGTTAGTATGGAGAATTGAAGTGCGCGAGCTGAAGTTCCAGCCCGTTCCTGTAGGTCTGATATGAATGAACCGATCTCGCTGTAGGGTAATGCAGCATGATGTTTTTGAGTCTGAACCTTGCTTGGCATTGGTAAAAGCGGCTTAAGCATACCTTTCCATGCGGCAGGGTTATCACCTTCAAAATATTCTTTTGCTTTAGCGTAATCAATGATCGCTTCAATGCGACCGCGAAGACGACTAGCTGTTTCGTTTTTCGTTAACCAAATAGGCTCAAGTATTGCCAGCAGGTCAACCTTAGTAATTTCAGCAATCGGCTTTTGACCAATGACGGGATAAGCATAGGTTTCCAGAGTGGAACGCCACTGAGCAATGTGCTTCTGGTTCTTTAACTCTTTGGTCTTAATTGCGATGACGTCTTCTGCGCAACTGGCAAAGGATTTGTTCTTATACGCCAGTTGTTCCTGCTGTACTTTATGGGCGTGCTTTTCGGCAAGGGGGTCAATCCCATTACGAATTTGTTTACGTAGCTCACGAGCTTTGTCACGCGCTTCTGCTAATGAAACTTCAGGGTAAGGGCCAAGACCCATATACAAACGTCTAGGAACTGTTCTTCCGAGAGCATTAACTCTTACCCCCATAGTAACGCAAAGCACCCATGCACGAGACTGACCTCTGTTTCGAAGATAAAGGCCGTCAACGCCACCGACGGCAAAAGAGCCTTCTTTTTTTAACTTAGAGACTGCGAGTCCGGTGAGTTCTTTGGCTTTCTTCGGCATCCTGTAATCCTGTCATACAAACCGCCATGCATAAGGTACTGCATAAAATGACAGATTTTTTTGATGTTAGCAATACACCGCCGAACAAAATATAACGACAACATATTGTTTTTATTATATTAAATATTATATTTTCGGATGTTATCGAACACTATTATGGCGGACTGCGCTTCCGCCATATAAAAGAAGGGGTTACCGAAAGGTAACCCCTTCTTGCTTTTACCTGTAGCCGTCCTGACTGCACTTCACCTTCACCTCCCGACTCCGCAAACCCGCCATGTCTGTAGCGTTATCGCTGGCGAAAAGGTGACGATCAATCCATTGCAAATGGTTGTTATTTTAATTATTCAGCCTCTCGTTATAAACGGCAATGGTGCTGAGGAATAAAAACCATTCGGCAAAATATCTTCGTCTATACTTGGAAAAATGATGATTTACCTGCCATGGTTTTTACGCAGATACAAAGACCAGAGAGGTCAGCATGCCTGACATTAACCCGCAAAATATCAAAGAATTACGGGCGTTGGTTGAACAGCAATTACAGTACACATTGTGTGTTAGCTTAAATAAAGCTACGCATGGCGATATTTTTAACGCGGTGGCGCTGGCCATTCGTCATTTTCAACAGGATCATTTTTTGTTGAGCCAGACGCGGCAACGTGAAGAGCATAAAAAGCGTGTTTACTATCTGTCGATGGAATTTTTACTGGGACAGTCGCTGCGTAATAACCTTTTGAATATGAATTTACTGGCGGAGATGCACCAGGTGGTGAATGACCTGGGGTTTGATCTTGACCACCTTCTTGACGAAGAGCCCGACGCCGCGCTGGGTAACGGAGGATTAGGGCGCTTAGCCGCCTGTTTTATCGATTCGATGGCCACCCTTGATATTGCCGCATCCGGGCATGGCATCAAATACGAATATGGTCTTTTTCGCCAATCCTTTCAAAATGACCAGCAGATCGAGCATCCGGATGACTGGCATTCCATGCACTCCCCGTGGCTGGTCGAACATCATGCTCAGCAAATCCTGATCCCGCTGGGAGGCTATATTGAACACAGCGAAGATATTGATGGCAATTACAATCCAATGTGGCTGGGTTGGAAAACCATCGTCGGTATACCCCATGACTATTTCGTTTCCGGTTACCGGGATACGACGACCAACAAGCTGCGGCTTTATAGCGCGGTGGCCTCTGACTCCTTTAATATCCATATTTTCAATCGCGGTGATTATATCAAGGCGGTGAGTGATAAAATCGCGTCGGAGAATATTTCAAAAATACTCTATCCATCCGATGAGGTGCTGACCGGAAAAGAGCTGCGGCTGACGCAAGAGTATTTTCTGGTGGCCTGTACGCTGCGGGATATATTTCGCGACTATGCCGAGGTTAATGACGATATTACTTTCCTGCCGCAGCATGTGGCGATTCAGCTGAATGACACCCATCCGGCATTAGCGGTGGTGGAGCTGATGCGTATCCTCGTCGATGAACACCGGCTGCCCTGGGAGCAGGCGTGGGAGATAACGCAAAACACCTGTGCCTACACGAATCATACGTTGATGCCGGAAGCGCTGGAGACCTGGCCGGTGACGCTGTTTGAAAAACTGCTGCCGCGTCATTTGCAAATTATATTTGAGATCAACCATCGCTTCCTTGAAGAGGTAGCCCGGCGCTGGCCGGATAAAAATCATCTGTTATCTTCGCTGTCTTTAATCGACGAACATCACGATAAGCAAATCCGTATGGCCAATCTGGCGATTGTCGGTAGCCATCGCGTGAACGGGGTAGCATGGCTGCATTCGGAACTGGTCAAGAAACAACTGGTGCCTGACTTCTATTTTATGACCCCGGAGAAATTTATAAATCAAACCAACGGCGTCACGCCGCGACGCTGGGTGCAGCAGGCTAACCCCGGCCTGGCCGCTTTTTTGCACCAACAGCTGGGGGAAGGGTGGCCAACCGATTTACCCTTGCTGTCCAGTCTGGAAAGCCTGGCCGATGATACTGCTGTTATTGATAATATCCGGGCCATTAAATTTGCCAACAAAACCGCGCTCAGCCAGCTGGTCGCTCAACGCTATGGCATCGTCCTCGATCCGCTGGCGATGTTTGATTGTCAGGTCAAACGTATTCATGAATATAAGCGTCAGTTGCTCAATATTCTTCACGTGATCGCGCTTTATCTGGATATCAAAGAGACAGGGAAAACTATCGCGCCTAAGGTGCATTTGTTTGCGGGTAAAGCGGCGCCGGGCTATCGGATGGCGAAGCTGATTATTCAGTTGATTAATACCGTCGCCCGAAAAATTAACCGCGACCCGCAGGTTGCCGGGCAGCTTAAAGTAGTTTTCCTCGAAGATTATAAAGTTTCGCTGGCGGAAAAAATCATTCCGGCCACAGATCTCTCCGAGCAAATTTCCACCGCCGGGACCGAGGCGTCCGGCACCAGCAATATGAAGTTTGCCATGAACGGCGCGTTAACCATCGGCACCTATGATGGGGCGAATATCGAAATCCGCGAGGCCGTGGGGATCGATAATTTTTATCTGTTTGGCGCCGTGGCGGAAGAGATTGAAGAGAGCCGGCGCCTTGGGCATCACCATGATTTCTATCATCAGAACCCGGCTATGGCGCGTGTTGTCGATACCCTCGTGTCTGGGTTGTTCACCAGCGATCGTGAGCTGTTTGCACCACTTCACCACATGTTGACTGAGGGCGATCATTACTGTCATTTACTGGATTTCGACAGTTATTGTCAGGTCCAGCGGCAGGCGATGGCCGATTTTGAACTGCCGGAACAATGGCACCGTCGGGCCTTACTCAATATTTGTCGGATGGGAGAATTTTCCAGCGACAGAACCATACGTGGCTACGCCCGGGATATTTGGGGTATCACCTGCTAAAGAGAGAACACGCCGGCCGAAAAAGGGACTCGTCGACGGATATCAGTCACTATTGAGGATGAGCATGAACGTTGAATTACATACCGAGCAGGGCGTAAAAATTATTGTACCTCTTGTGCGCCGACTGGATGCTTCCGTCGTGCAGGCGTTTAAGCAGCAGGTTCTGGAGGCTATCGACCCGGATACCAAAAACGTGCTGCTGGATCTGAGCCACGTCGATTTCATCGACAGTAGCTGTCTTGGCGCGCTGGTATCCATTCTGAAAAGCGTCAACGGTCAGGGCGAGCTGGTGCTGTGTTCGCTCAATGACACGATTAAAAACCTGTTTAAGCTCACCCGAATGGATCGCATCTTTTCTATTAAGGAGACTCGACAGGATGCGCTGAACACGTTCACTCAGTGATGACGTTGGTGCAGACCCGCGGGTGATGGGTCGCTCGCTTATTCTTCGACAATCCGCGCCTTCGGTTTGCTCAGCAGGAGCATCACCAGCGCGACGTAGGGCATCGGCTTCCAGAAATAGTAGCCCTGCAGCAGATGAATATTCTGGCGATTGAGATACTCCAGCTGGACCTGGGTTTCGACACCCTCGGCAATGATGCGCAGTGACAGTGTCCGCGCCATCTCTATCACGCAGTCCAGCAGCTTGCTTGACGGCGCCTCCCCGGTTACCCGGCCGACAAAACTCTGATCGATTTTGATATAGTCGAAAATCAGCTCGTGGAGACAGGAAAGCCCGGAATAGCCGGTGCCAAAGTCGTCCAGCGCGATGGAAAACCCGCGGGAGTGTAACGTATTGAGCTTGTCCACGACCGCGTCGTTGAGCAACAGCGGCTCCTGCTCCGTGATCTCCAGCATCAGCTTCACCGCTTTCCCCTCAAAGCCGCGCTGATAGTGCAGGCAGTCATCGATAAACGACGGGGCGTTAATGTGTGACACGCTGATATTCAGGCCAATATGAAACCCATCCGGCAGCTTACTGAAGATGGGATTCATCTGGGCGGCGACCTGCGCCATCAGGCTGCGGGTCAGCGGGATAATTAAGCCGGTACGTTCGGCCAGTGGAATAAATTCCGCGGGCGAACGCCGCTGTGTGGTAGCATTTTTCCAGCGGGCGAGAATTTCCACACCGTATATCTCCCCCGTTTTCCCATTCACGACGGGCTGGTAGAAGGGAACGATATACCCCTGGGCGATGGCGTAGCGCAGGTTTTCTTCTTCAGAGGTATAGACATTCAGGTATTTGCGCAGCAGGAAATAAAATAATAGCGAGACAGAGAAAATGAAAATCAGCAGACCGAAGCCATTTTGAAATAAGCGACTGGGGCTAAAAAAAGGCGACTCGGGATAGATAATGCGAAACGGGTAGTCCGGTGAGCTAAATATATCCTGATGCGGGCTGGCTTTCAGCGGCCCCACATCGCCATATCTGGCGATCATCTGATGGTTGACCGAGAGCGCCAGTCCGGCGTTATCCTCATCGCTATACAAGGCATCGCGCAAATGGATGTCGCTGATACTGACAATGACTCTCACCTGCGCTGAACGCGTATGATAGATCAGCACCGGCCGCTTGTTAACCATCATCCTGGCGGGCAGCAGCTGCAGCTTCTCATCAGGCAAGGATTCCGGATGGAGCGTCAGGACTCGGTTGCCGGGGAGTGATGAGCACCACACCTGGCCATCTTTTATCAGCAGAATAGTGCGCAGGTGTGGCTGCAGGGCGGCCTCCGTTCCGAGCTGAAATTGACCCTGACCAGAGCAACCGCTGCGGCTAACGTTCAGCGCCGTGGCCGTCGCCGCATGGGCCTCATCCAGAATGGCTGCGATCTTTTTCGCCGCCTGGCGGGCGGCCGCGACATGAGTCGCCTGGTCCGAATGCCACAGTTGCCAGTTAATGACGAACACGCCAGCAAGAAACACCACCAGCGCCAGGGAAAAGGCAATCCATGCGTTTCGCCGCTTTATCTCTTTCATTTATCGTGCGTGCCAGGGTGAGTGTGCATAAAGTTAATCATCCCTCTGACGGTAAAGGCGTTATCCAATGATCGTAGAAGGGGGATAACCTCCGCGACGACGGAGCATGTAAAAACATGATCAGTATCACAATACCCGCCGGCAAAGACCGCGGATAACGTGCAGAGGCGGCTGTTCTGTCACGAAGGTAATAAAAAAATCGCAGCTTAATGTTTTCTTAATCTAAATTTCGGGAGTGGATGGTTTTAAGCATTTTCTAATCCCTAATAACCGACCGGCGTTATTTTTTGCTTTTTTAAGTTTATGATAATTGTTTTCATTATCATTCTTTTTTTGCTGTGATTTAATCCTCTCCGCTCAGGCTATTTACCGTTTTTTGCCCTATTTCATTAAGGATGCGTTCATGAAATTTCGCTTATCGCCCCTCCGTACGGCAGCGCTGGTTGCCGCTTCTCTGTTTCTGGCGCCGCAGGGGATGGCGGCTGACGCTCAGAACGGGATTGTGGTTTACAACGCCCAGCACGAAAATCTGGTGAAGTCGTGGGTGGATGGATTCACCAAAGAGACCGGTATTAAGGTCACGCTGCGCAATGGCGATGACAGTGAGCTGGGTAATCAGCTGGTTCAGGAAGGCTCCGCGTCGCCGGCCGATGTGTTTCTGACCGAGAACTCGCCGTCGATGGTGCTGGTCGATAATGCCAAACTTTTCGCCCCGCTGGATGCCGCCACCCTGCAGCAGGTTCCGGCGCAGTACCGTCCGCAGCATGGGCGCTGGATCGGCATCGCCGCGCGCAGCACCGTTTTCGTCTACAACCCGGCGAAAATCAGCGAGGCGCAGCTGCCGCATTCCCTGATGGATCTGGCAAAACCGGAGTGGAAAGGGCGCTGGGCGGCTTCGCCATCGGGGGCTGATTTCCAGGCTATCGTCAGCGCGATGCTGGCGCTGAAGGGTGAGCAGGCGACTCTCGACTGGCTGAAGGCGATGAAAACCAACTTTGTCGCCTATAAAGGCAACAGCACGGTGATGAAAGCGGTCAACGCCGGACAGATCGACGGCGGGGTGATCTACCACTACTATCGCTTCGTCGATCAGTCCAAAACCGGCGAGAACAGCAAAAACACCCAACTGTATTACTTCAAACACCAGGATCCGGGCGCCTTCGTCAGCATTTCCGGAGGCGGTGTGCTGGCTTCCAGCAAACATAAGGCGCAGGCGCAGGCCTTTATTAAATGGATCACCGGCAAGCAGGGGCAGGATGCACTGCGCACCAATAACGCCTTCGAGTATGCCGTGGGGGTAGATGCGGCCTCTAACCCGAAACTGACCCCGCTGAAAGATCTGGATGCACCGAAGGTAGAACCTTCCTCGCTGAACAGTAAAAAGGTCATTGAGCTGATGACGCAGGCTGGCCTGCTCTGATCCTGAGGAAGTGATGTTGCTATGTCTGTTCTGAGTTTGTCGCTCGGAAAGAAAACAGGACGCCTGCCCGAGCGCAGGCGTCCTGCATTTCCGATGGTGGCGTTAGCGCTGCTGTTTTCATTGCTGGCGCTGTTGCCGTTAGGGTTTGTGGTGGCGGTTGGGTTCGACACCGGCTGGCCGACCATTAAAGCGCTGGTCTTTCGTCCGCGGGTAGGGGAGCTGCTCAGCAATACCCTGTGGCTGACGGTGCTGGCGGTCCCCATCAGTATTTTGCTCGGCGTGACGCTGGCCTGGCTGACGGAACGTACTGCCCTTGCCGGTCGGCAGCTGTGGTCGGCGCTGGCGGTAGCCCCGCTGGCGATCCCGGCCTTTGTCCAGAGCTATGCCTGGGTCAGCGCCGTGCCTTCGCTACATGGCCTCTCCGCCGGGGTGTTTCTATCGGTGCTCGCCTACTATCCGTTTATTTATATGCCGGTGGCGGCCGTGCTGCGCCGCCTCGATCCCACCCTTGAAGATGTCGCCGCGTCGCTGGGCACGCCGCCGTGGAAAGTGTTCTTCCGGGTGGTGCTCCCGCAGCTGCGTCTGGCAATCTGCGGCGGTGCGCTGCTGGTGGCCCTGCATCTGCTGGCGGAATATGGCCTGTATGTGATGATCCGCTTCGATACCTTCACGACCGCTATTTACGATCAGTTCCAGTCGACCTTCAGCGGTCCGGCCGCCAATATGCTGGCAGGCGTGCTGGCCTTGTGCTGCCTGGCGATCCTGCTGCTTGAGAGCGCCTCACGCGGTAAAGCGCGTTACGCGCGTATCGGCGCCGGGGCGGCCCGCGAGCAGAAGCGGCTTGTGCTGGGTAAAGGGGCCGCTTTTGGCGCGCAGCTACTGCTTCTGCTGCTGGTGATGCTGGCGATGGGGGTTCCCTTACTGGTCCTGTGCCGCTGGCTATGGCTGGGCGGCATCGACAACTGGCTGCATGCCGATCTCTGGCATTCTCTGCGCCAGACCCTGCTCCTGGGGGCGGGCGGGGCGCTGCTGACAACGGTTTGCGCGATCCCCATTGCGTGGCTCGGCGTGCGCTATCCGCGCCCGCTGTTCCGCCTGCTGGAGGGGTGTAATTACATCACCAGCTCGCTGCCCGGCATCGTCACCGCGCTGGCGCTGGTGACGGTCACCATCCACTACGCCCGTCCGGTGTACCAGACCGAAGTGACGCTGTTTCTGGCCTATCTGTTGATGTTTATGCCGCGTGCGCTGATTAACCTGCGCGCCGGTATCGCGCAGGCGCCGGTGGAGCTGGAAAACGTTGCCCGTAGTCTCGGACGCAGTCCGGCCCGCGCCCTGTGGAGTATCACTATGCGGCTTGCCGCGCCGGGCGCGGCCGCAGGTGCCGCGCTGGTGTTCCTTGGCGTCAGCAATGAGCTCACCGCCACGCTACTGCTTTCGCCGTTAGGCACCCGCACCTTGTCGACCGGTTTCTGGGCGTTAACCAGTGAGATCGACTACGTAGCGGCGGCACCGTACGCGCTATTGATGATCGTCATTTCGCTGCCGCTGACCGCGGTTCTTTATATGCAGTCGAAAAAAATGGCAGGGTTGTAACATGCTGGAATTGTCTTCTATTTCGAAATCCTTCGCTGATGCGCTGGTCCTCGATAATCTCAATCTGACCGTAGCGCCGGGGAGCCGGACGGCCATTGTTGGTCCGTCCGGCTCGGGGAAGACCACGTTGCTGCGCATTCTCGCCGGTTTTGAAACGCCCGATCGCGGGCGGATCGTCATGCACGGTAAGTCTCTGTTTGCCGACGGTGTGTTTGTCCCCGCCCACCAGCGACGGATCGGCTATGTTCCGCAGGAAGGGGCGCTGTTTCCTCATCTTAATGTTGCGGACAATATCGCCTGGGGGCTCGACGCCAGCCGTGAGGAGAAGCGTCGCCGCGTGGGGGCGCTAATGGAGATGGTCGCCCTCGACGCTGGCCTGGCGAGTCACTGGCCACACGAAATTTCCGGTGGCCAGCAGCAGCGTGTTGCCCTGGCCCGCGCGCTGGCTCAGCAGCCGGCGCTGATGCTGCTGGATGAGCCGTTTTCTGCACTGGATACCGGGCTGCGCGCCAGCACACGCAAAGCGACGGCGGACCTGCTGGCCGAGACGGGGATCGCCTCGATTCTGGTGACTCATGACCAGAACGAGGCGCTGTCGTTCGCTACGCAGGTGGCGGTAATGCGTCAGGGGCGCTTCGCCCAGGTTGGAACCCCGCTGACGGTTTACTCGCAGCCGGTGGATGAAGAGACGGCGTTATTTCTTGGCGATGCCCTGATCCTCCCCGCACGCCTTAGCCCCGGCCGGGCAAGCTGCGCGCTGGGGGACCTGGCGACGGACGCACTGCATCCTGCTGGCGAAGGTAGGGTGATGCTGCGTCCGGAACAGCTGAGCGTCAGTGTGAGCGGGCCGCAGGAAAGTACCGCCATTATCCGCGATGTCGATTTCTCAGGCCAGCTTTCCACGTTGACGCTGTCGATGGCTGGGCACGAGCGGCCGATTGTCCTGCGAACCGTGAGCCAGCCGGCGTGGCAGCCCGGCGCGATGGTGAGACTGACGGTCAGCGGCAAGGCGCGAGTGTTTAGCGGCTAATCCCTGAGCAGGCGGCGCCGGCTATCGACGGCGCCGCACGGAAAGCTAATTAGATGGCGGATGAAGCCGCTAGTATCCGCGCCACTGACCTCGTCGCCATGGAGTGGTAGTACGTTGGAACAATTCCGCGGGGTCAGTCCAGTTCCCGCCATTTTACCGAACCGTCGCTTTTTCATTCGTCCCGCTACGCTTAACTGTTATCCTGTCTCGCGATCGGCCCTGTTGTTACCATGAGACACCGCTATGCCTGAACTCCATACTCCTGCGAATCGCCCCGGCCCGGCCGCTGTGGCCCGGGTGACGCTCCTGCCTGCGCTGCTGGTTGTCGTCGCTGTTGCTGTCGGCTGCGCCCTGGTGTCGCCTCCGGTCGGTACACGACACGAGATCCTGACTAACCCCGGCCTCTATATCGATCTGCTGGCGTTGTTGTTTCTGGTGTTTATGCTGTGGAGCTCGGCGAAGGTGCGGATGAGCCACATTGCCGTCAACTGGGTACGCTATGGGCTGCTGTTGTGGATTGCCGGCGGCACCTTTGACGTGATGGATGAGATCGTGGTTCAGCCGCGCTGGATGGGCTACTACTGCGAAGATCTGCTGCGCCTCTCCGGGATGCTGCTGACCGTGGTGGGGGTCTACAAAATTATTGAGCGAATCAATTTGCTGTACGTCGATGCGCGCTCGCAATCCCTGAAGGATGAACTGACCCAGTTACCCAACCGGCGTTTTTTCATTGATACCATTCGCGAGAAGTCCGGGCATGCGCTGGGACTCATGATTCTGGATATCGATTTTTTTAAGAAAATCAATGATAGCTGGGGCCACCTGGTGGGGGATGAAGTGTTATTTTCGCTGGGGAAACAGCTGGCGAAACTAACCAGCGAGCAGGTCCAGCCGGCGCGGATCGGTGGGGAAGAGTTCGCCATTATCGTCGATGGCCTGTCGGAGCCCGAGCTGCACGCTCTGGCGCAGTCGATCCTTGCTAACGCTCGCACCATCCTGATCAATCATCAGACGCCGCTGTCGATCAGCATTGGCGTCGGAACCTGGCGGCCAGGCGAAGCGCAGGAGACGTTTATCCGTAAAGTCGACGAGGCGCTGTACAAGGCCAAGCATAACGGCCGCGGCCGCGTGGAGTGGGCGCCATCTGCCGGTGCGGCAGGTTAGGCCTGCTGCGCGCTACGGCAGTGTCGCCGATACTCCGATGGCGAGCGTTCTGTGTAGCGTTTAAAAACCCGGCAAAAATAGTTGCTGTCGACAAAGCCGCAATTGTGCGCAATCTCTTTCACCTTCAGGTCATAGCCGCGCAATAGCTGCTTCGCCTTTTCCAGGCGAACCCGGGTCAGATACTCATTAAATCCCACCGAGCCTGATTTCTGAAAAATATGCGATAGATAGTTGGGCGTGATGTGAAAACGTTTGGCTACCGATTCCCGCGTCAGCGGTAGACTGAGATTTTCCTCGAGGTAGTCCTGGACGGCGAGAAACAGATCCCGGCTGCGGCTGACGCGCATCTCCAGCCCGACCAGCTGTTCACGACAATGACTCAGCAGCGCGGCGATCACCAGTCGCGCGGTCAGCGGATCGGGCTGCAGGCTGACTTCATTCAGGCTCAGCAACAGGTAGGAACCCACGCGCGGCCCAAGCCGGGAAACGCTCTGCTTTTCCGTATGCAGGCATTTCCCGTCCCAGCGCTGAATACTGAATCCCAGTTTCTGCCGACCAAACAGGATGCTCAGGGTAGTGGCCGGGCCGGTCCACTGCGGCAGCGTCCACTTCCCCGCCTGCACGTACAGTACCTGCAGCGTGGTTAACGTCGAGGCGGCCAGCGGCAGTCCCTGTTCATTCAGTTGGCCCTCCAGCACAATTTCCAGACGCGGAAACGGCACGTTGAAGGCGAGGGCAGGCACGGAGATATCCGGCTCAGGAAATCTCACCTGTAGGTGATCTTTTTGACCGATTAACCGATGCAGTATATCCGGCAGATCTTCAATCATTCTTTGCCCTCAGCATGCGCATTATCCTGTTGATGGTAATCTATTTTTTCCTTCCCGGCAGCGTTAGTTTAGCCATTTTGCGCAGCGGATTGCCGGCCAGCTGTAGCGCATGCATCGCCGGAAAAGAGATTATTGATGTCCATCACACTTTGTGGGCTCGCGTACGTATGTCCAGTTTTTTGTAGCGCTCGCCTCGTGTCATGCCGCGGAGGGACCAGTAGAGTTTGTTTGTGTTATCGGAACGTTAAAAAGGAACGTAAAATGAACTCATCATCGGCTAACTTTCTCGATGCGTTAGGCGCCAGCCAGACGCTCAGCGCGCAAATGAAACACGAGCTCGACACCCTCGGCTACACCGTCGTGCATAACGTCGTTGACGCCCAGTGGCTGAGCGAAATGCGCCTGCTCATTGACACCCTGGTTGAACGCGAAGGCGATAATCTGGCGATGGAGCACCATCAGGAGGCGACGGCGACGCGGATCGCTAACCTGATTAATAAGGGGGTTATCTGGGAGAAAGTCTGGTCACACCCGCTGATCCTCTCCGCTTGTCGCTATATCTTCAACGGGGATTTTAAAGTCTCCAGCCTGAACGCCCGCGAGGCGCTGTATAACGGCGGCCACCAGCCGCTGCACGCCGACTGGAAAAAGCCGCGCCCGGATTTTCCCAAAGTCCACCTGGTGAATACCATCTGGGCGATAGACGATTTGAGCGCCGCCAACGGCGCGCCGCGGATCATTCCTGGTACCCACCTCCGCCCCGAGTTACCAGAGGAGGTGCTGGCCGACCCGGAACAGGCCCATCCCGATGAGATTGTGTTTGCCGCGCCGGCTGGCAGCGTGATGATCTACAACGCCCACGCCTGGCACGGCGGCACCCGTAATCGTGAAGGCAGCAGACGACGCGTACTGCATGGGTTATATATCGATCGTGCGGATACGCCGCAGCAGGACCAGCGGCGCTGGCTCACGCCGGAGACGGCAAGCCGCCTGACGCCGGCGCAAAAGTGGCTGCTGGATGTAGAATAAGGTCTGTCGCCGGTCAGGGAAGTTCTACATAGACGACCGGCTTTTTCATGATGCTTTTCACGGCCTCGACGATCTGCTGCGGCTGCAGCAGGAAGCTCTTGATGCTGGTTTTAATCGTCCGCAGGCCGCGAAAGCGATGAGGGTCGTCGATTTCGATATCCGTCACCAGCAGCACCACTTCGGCGCGGGCGATATCTTCCGCGGTGATCCGGTTTTCTACGCCGAGCGCCCCCTGGGTTTCCACCTTCAGGTGCCATTTTTCATGATGACCGACCTTTTCCAGTCGTTCGGCGGCCATGTAGGTATGCGCCACGCCGCTGACGCAGGCGGTGACGGCGACAATATTGAAGTCCATAACATCCTCCTGGCGTTAACCGCCGATAGTGACGTGGAAACCGGCCGCTTCGGCCATCACCCGATATGGTTGAATTTCCGCTTCGTCAGGCGCTTTCACGCTGGCCAGCGTCCAGGGTTTGCCCAGCAGACGGTATTTGGGCTCGCCATATTGATGAAACGGCAACAGGTGCATTTCTTTTAGCGCGAAAGGGGCGAGGAACGCCAGAATTTGGCGAAAATTATCGGTATTCAGTGTGTAGCCCGGGATCAGCGGCACCCGCGGGATCAGGTTGATTTTTCTCGCCGCCAGCCGGCGAAAATTGTCCAGCACCTGCGGCTGATTCATTCGCAGCAGCGACCGCGCCCGCTCAGGTTCCATGATTTTAAAATCAAACAGCACTTCATTGCAGGCTTCGGCCACCGGCAGGAAGCGGTCAAAAGCGCCGTCGCCCGCGGTTTCGATGGCGGTGCGGATCCCCCACTGGCGCAGGCGCTGGAGAAAGCGGGCGGCAAACCCGGCCTGCATGAGCACTTCGCCCCCGGAGAGGGTGACGCCGCCGCCGGAGGCGCGAAAGAAGACCTCATCCTTCAGCACCTCCTGCAATAGGTTATCCAGCGTCACATCGCGGCCAATCTGTTCCCACGCTCCGGACGGACACTCGGCGACGTCCTGCAGGCAGCGGGTGCAGCGCAGGCATTTACTCTCCCGGCGCAGGGTCTGAATCCTGGGTGAAATTGATTCGGGATTGGCGCACCACGGGCAGGTATGAGGGCAGCCTTTAAAAAAGACCACCGTGCGGATCCCCTGGCCGTCGTTGAGCGAGTAGCGCTGGAGGTTAAAAATACGCGCCCGGTCGGCGCGCGTGTCGATGACCTCACAGCTGATGCGCGGTGCGGCGGATAATGTCATCCTGAATCTCCTTCGACAGCTCAACAAAGAAGGCGCTGTAGCCCGCGACCCGTACCACCAGACCGGCAAAGTCCTGCGGCCGCTGCTGCGCTTCACGCAGGGTGTCGGCATTGACCACGTTGAACTGAATATGCTGCAGCTTGAGCTTGCAGAAGGCCTGTAAAAAATCGGCCAGTTTGTTCAGGCCGCCGTCGCCGGCCAGCGTTGCCGGAGTGAATTTGACGTTCAGCAGCGTACCGTTCGACAGCAGATAGTTATCCAGCTTGCTGACCGATTTCAGCACTGCCGTCGGCCCCTGGGAATCCTGACCGACCATCGGCGACAGGCCGCCGTCCGCCAGCTGTTCGCCGGCCAGTCGCCCGTCCGGGGTGGCGCCCACGACCGAACCCAGCGGCACGTGCGCGGAGACGGTGTAGGAGCCGGGGGTAAAATGGCCGCCGCGCGGGTTCAGATACTGCTCGACTTCTTTGCAGTAAAAACGCAGCAGATCGGCGCTAATATTGTCGACATCGTCGATATCGTTGCCGTATTTGTCAAAATGGTTAATCAGCCGGGCGCGGATTTTTTCCCCTTCTGGCGTCTGGAAATTGGCTTTCAGCACGGCCATCAGTTGGTCAAAGCTGAGACGCTGCTGGTCGAAGACCATACCCTTCAGGGCGTACAGCGAATCGCTCAGGTTAGCGATTCCGATACCCTGAACGCCGGAGAAGTTATAGCGCGCGCCGCCAGCGGTGATATCTTTGCCGTGCTGCACGCAATCTTCAATGAACGAGGAGAGCAGCGGGACCGGCGCCCAGTCGCGGTGGCCGATATCGCAAATGTTGCTGCCCTCGACCATCAGCTTGATGTAATGGCGAATTTTGTCGCGGATCTGGCAGATAAGGCCGTCCCAGCTGACGTCAGGCTGATGTTCATTTTCCTGCAGCACAATTTCCATCACCTTCAGCAGATTAAACATGGCGATATCATGCAGGCCGTAGGTGCGCCCTGGAATAGAGAGCTCCACGCAGCCGACCACCGCGTAATCGCGGGCATCTTCCAGCGACACGCCGCGGTTAAGGAAGGCCGGCACGACCACCTCATCGTTGAAAATCTGCGGGATCCCGGTACCCAGGCGAATGGTCTCAGCGGTTTTACGCAGGAACGGGCGATCAATCAGCTCGTTGACCCGCACGCCCAGATTCGGCTGCGGCAGCTGAACGTTTTGATAGGCGTCGAGGCATAAAAATGACAGCACGTTGACCGCGCTGCGCCCGGTGTCCGTCAGCCCGCCGAGCAGGGCGGTATAGCCGGTGGGAAAACCCGCAAAATAGCGCGCGCTGCTGGAGGAGCGTAGCAGGACGATATCGTTGCATTTCATCCACAGCGACTCCAGCAACTCCTTGAGATACGCGGGATCCTGACCCTGATTCAGCGATGCCTGATAAAACGGCAGCATATACTGGTCAAAACGCCCCAGCGAAATCGAGCTGGCATTGGATTCGTACTGCAGAATGATATTCATATACCAGAACAGCTGGCAGGCCTGGGGGAAGTCCGTTGGCCGGTGCTGCGCGTTGTGGCGCGAAATAGCGGCGATGGTTAACAGCTCCTGCTGACGCTGCGGGTCCTGACAGTGCCCAGCCATCTCCTCGGCCAGCGCGGCGTAGCGCAGAATATGGCGCTGGGAAGCTTCCAGCAGGATCAGTACCGCCTGATAAAAGGGGTTCTCCGGTTGCCGGGCGCAGTGCGTTTTGAGTTCGGCGACCAGGGCGCCAAGGCCATGATTCAGCAGCCGTGGATAGTCGATGATGATATGGCCCTGGCCTTTATCGGTCTGGTTAACGCTAAATATCTGGGTGTTGACAGCGGCCTTGACCTCTTCGGTCATCTGGCCGTTGATGAAATCTTTCATTGAACGCTTTTCCCAGTAGGGGTACAGCGTTTCGCGGTAGATTTGCTTATCTTCTTCGCTTATTGCGAAGCGGTCCTGTGGGCGGGTCGGAAAGGCGTCGAGCTCGTTGAGCAGCCAGTAGGGGTCCATCTCGGGCGACATAATCCCTGCCCGCGGTTTGACGGTGCGGTTGCCGGCGATCAGTTCATCCTCACGAATCGAAATCATCACCTTATCGAGGATCCACGCGGTGGCTTTCGCCCGGCGGATAATCACCGGCTCGCCCTCCGTCTGCCGATGGCTGGCAGTGTAGAGTAATGCGCGCTCAAGGGAGATTTCGCGCGGCTGGGCGAACAGGCTGGCTTTCAGGCGTTGGGTACGATTCGTCATGATAAACTCCATGTTGTGGCGAAGGGCGCGAAGGCGCCCTTTTAAGGCTTCAGGCGCTCTGGGAAAGGTGGCTGTCTATCTTGTTCATGATGGCGTCGGCGCGCTTGACCGCATCGCTGATATTGACGCGCACGATAGTTTTCCCGGCAAAACGCTCTTCGAATTTGATGCCGATATCTTTGGTCAGAATGACCATATCGGCGGCGGCAATCTCCTCCGCCGTCAGTTCGTTTTCAATGCCAATGGAACCCTGCGTTTCAACCTTGACCTGCCAGCCTTTGGCTTTGGCGGCGCTTTCCAGCGATTCAGCGGCCATGTAGGTGTGAGCCACGCCCGACGGGCAGGCGGTGACAGCGATAATGTGGGTCATAATCTGTTCCTTCCAGTCTGTTAGTTAATTTCGAAATCAAGGTCTAGTTCATCGTCAGCGGCGACGTCAGTGGGTTTCTTTTTGGCGAAGGCTTTCAGCAGGATGACGCAGGCAGCGCTGACGCAGGCGCCGACCAGCAGCGCGGCAACAAACCCGAGCTTGCCCTGGACCACCGGCAGCACGATGAGCCCGCCCCAGCCGGCGTAACACTGGGCGCCCATCAGCGCGGCGGTGACGCAGCCGCTGGCGGCGCCAATCATATTGGCCGGAATGACGCGCAGCGGATCCGCGGCGGCAAAGGGAATCGCCCCTTCGGTCACGCCGACACAGCCCATCACCAGCGCGGCTTTGCCGGTTTCCCGCTCTTCGGCGGTGAAATATTTGCGGCCAATCAGCGTCGCCAGCCCCATGCCCAGCGGCGGTACGGCGATACCGACGGCAGCGATAGCCACCACGCTGTAGACGCCCTGCGAAACGCAAATCAGCATGAAGGCGTAGGCTACTTTGTTCACCGGGCCGCCCATATCAAAGGCCAGCATCAGACCCATAATGATGGCCAGCACCACGATGCTGCCCTCGCGCATCCCCTGCAGCCAGCCGGTCAGGTTAGCGGTCAGCGCGCCAACCGGCTCGCCAAGCCCCCACATCATGATCCCGGCGGTGATAAAGGTGCCGACGATGGGAATGATGAAAATCGGCATCACCGAGCGCAGAACTTTATGTACGGGGATTTTTTTCAGGTAATAGACCACCAGGCCGCCAATCATGCCGGCGATCAGCGCGCCGAAGAAACCGGCGCCAAAGCTGTTGCCCACCCAGGCGCCGATGGCGCAGGGGGCCAGCGCGGCGCGGTCAGAAATGGAGTAGCCGATGTAGGCGGCGAGAAAGGGCACCATCAGCGTCAGCCCGGCGACGCCGATATCAAAAAGTTTCTTCAGATTAGGGTCGGTGGCGGCATCGGGTACCGCGCCTTTGCCATACAACATGACGGAGACCGCCAGCAGGATCCCGCCGGAGACCACGAAGGGGATCATATGTGACACGCCGGTCATCAGATGCTGGCGGGTATTTTTTAGTATTTGCACCAGTTCGTTCATTGCTTGCTCCTGAGCGCTGTAGGGCCCGTGACAGTATTGATGCCTCAACATTAGAAAAAGGGCGGGGTATTAAACAGTAGAGAAAAAGTGCATTTACTGGATATTTGTAAGGTGAGAAAAGAATTGCGATCCACCTCAAATCTTAGTAGTGACAGGAGAGATGAGCGCTAACAGGGTGGAATTGTGATGGCGGGCATAAAAAAATATTGTGTGTACAATAGTCCAGTAATTGCCAGTTTTATCACCTAGTCCCTGGGGCCGTCTTTTATTACTTTTGAGGAAATAATGGATTGCTCTGGAGGAAGGCGATGGCTCTGGTCATTGAATTTACATGTGATTTGCCCAACGGCGTGCATGCGCGTCCGGCCAGTCTGGTCGAAACGCTGTGTAACCGTTTTTCATCAGCGGTTGAGTGGCGGAACTTGCGCCGCGAGACCGGCGGAAATGCCAAGAGCGCGCTGGCGATTATCGGCAGCAATACTCTGAAGGGCGACGCCTGCCAGCTGCTTATCAGCGGCGAAGATGAAGCTGAAGCATTCGCCGCGTTAACGGCTTTTATGCGCGATGAATTTCCCCACTGTGACGCGCCGCTGCCCGCTGCGCCAACGCTGGATGTCCAGCCGGTGCCAGAGTCGCTTTCGCGGCTGAACCCGACGCTGTTTCATGCCCACCCGGTGTGCGCCGGCAGCGCGGGAGGGACGCTGGTTCATCTCAAATCACGCGATCTGCACGAGCTGGGTGAACTGCCCGTCGCCGCCAGTCCCGAACAGGAGCAGGCGGCGCTGGATAATGGCCTGCGCCTGCTGGTGAAAGATATCGAGCTGCGGCTGCTGGACAATGACGGCACCGCCAGCGCGATCCTGGAAGCTCACCGTTCGCTGGCGACGGATGCCTCGCTGCGCCAGCACCTGCTTGGCGGTATTCTCACCGGGTTGAGCTGCGCCCAGGCGATTGTCGCCACCGGCGACCACTTCTGCGCCCAGTTCCGCGACTCCGGCAACAGCTATCTGCAGGAGCGGGTACTGGATGTACGCGACGTTTGCTTTCAGCTGTTACAGCATATCTACGGCGAAGCCCGTTTCCCGGCGCCGGGCCAGTTGCGGGAAGCGGCCATTTGTCTTGCCGACGAGCTGACCCCCTGCCAGTTTCTGGAACTGGATAAAACGCATCTCAAAGGGCTGCTGCTGCGCAGCGGCGGCACCACCTCGCATACCGTGATTCTGGCACGCTCATTCAATATCCCTACTCTGGTGGGCGTGGATTTAGCCGCGCTGCTGCCGTGGGTGGATACGCAGGTGCAGATTGACGGCAACGCCGGGCTGCTGGTGGTGGATCCGAGTCCGGCGGTAGCGCGCTACTATCAGCAGGAGGCCTGGCTACAGGCGCAAATCCTGCAACAGCAGCAGGTATGGCTGGATAAAGCCGGGCAGACGCAAGACGGTATCCGCGTGGAGATCGCCGCCAATATCGCCCATTCGGTGGAAGCGGTGGCGGCATTCAACCAGGGCGCACAGTCGGTAGGGTTGTTCCGCACTGAAATGCTGTATATGGATCGCCCGAGCGCGCCGTCGGAAGATGAGCTGTACAACATCTTCTGCCAGGCGCTGGAACCCGCTGCCGGGCGCAGCATTATCGTGCGGACTATGGATATCGGCGGTGATAAGCCGGTGGCCTATCTCAACATCCCTGCGGAAAACAATCCGTTCCTCGGCTACCGCGCGGTGCGCATCTATGAAGAGTATCAGGCGCTGTTTCACACTCAGCTACGGGCGATTTTACGCGCCTCGGCGCACGGCTCGCTGAAGATTATGATCCCGATGATTTCATCAATGGAAGAGATCCTGTGGGTGAAAGAGCGACTGGCGGAGGCCAAACAGTCGCTGCGCGCCGAGCAGATCCCGTTTGATGAAAAGATCCCGCTCGGCATCATGCTCGAAGTGCCGTCGGTGATGTTTATCATCGATCAGTGTTGTGAAGAGGTGGATTTCTTTAGCATCGGCAGCAACGACTTAACGCAGTATCTGCTGGCGGTCGATCGTGATAATGCGAAAGTGACGCGCCATTATAACAGCCTGAATCCCGCCTTCCTGCGCGCGCTGGACTATGCGGTACAGGCGGTGCATCGGCAGGGGAAATGGATCGGTCTGTGCGGCGAACTGGGGGCCAAAGGATCGGTGCTTCCGCTGCTGGTAGGCCTCGGTTTAGATGAATTGAGCATGAGCGCGCCGGCGATCCCGGCGACCAAATCGCGCCTGGCGCAACTGGACAGCCGCGCCTGCCGCCAGCTGCTGAATCAGGCCATGCAGTGCCGTACCTCACTGGAAGTGGAGCATCTGCTGGCCCAGTTCCGCATGCGTCAGCAGGATGTGCCGCTGGTGAGCGCCGAGTGCATTACGCTGAATAGCGACTGGCGCAGCAAGGAGGAGGTGCTGAAAGGGATGACGGATAACCTGCTGCTGGCCGGACGCTGCCGCTATCCGCGAAAGCTGGAGGCTGACCTGTGGGCCCGCGAGGCGGTGTTCTCCACTGGTCTGGGCTTTAGCTTCGCCATTCCGCACAGCAAATCCGAGCATATTGAGCAGTCGACCATCAGCGTCGCCCGCCTGGCGCAGCCGGTGGTGTGGGGCGATGAAGAGGCGCAGTTTGTGATTATGCTGACGCTGAATAAGCACTCGGCGGGCGATCAGCATATGCGTATCTTCTCGCGGCTGGCGCGGCGCATTATGCACGCGGAGTTCCGTCAATCTCTGGTATCCGCGGAGAGCAGCGAGGATATTGCCGACCTGCTGCGCCGCGAGCTGGAACTGTGATCTGCACACCGGCCAGCGGCGCTGGCCGGAGAGCGAGCTATAAATCCAGCACTAACCGGCCGCCTTTGGCGCGCGAGCAGCAGATCAGCATACTCTGCTGGCTGGCTTTCTCTTCCTCGCTGTAATACTGATCGCGGTGGTCCGCTTCCCCTTCCAGAATCATCGTTTCGCAGGTGCCGCACACCCCTTCGCGGCACAGGCATTCCACCTTCGCCGCTTTGTTATTCTCAATAACCTGCAAAATGGTCATGTCCTGCGGTACGGTAAATTCGCGTCCGGAACGCGCCAGCACCAGGGTAAACGCCTCTCCGCCTTTATCCTCAACGATAAACTGCTCAAAGTGCAGCTGACTGGCGGGCACCTGATGGCGTTCGGCGGCGGCTTTCACCGCCTCGTTAAGCGCCGCCGGGCCGCAGGTATACACGTGGGTTCCGGGCTCGAGGTCGGCGAACAGGCGCGGCAGGTCGAGACGGCTGCCGAGCGCTGATACATGAACATTGACCCGATCTCGCCACGGCGCGGCGCTGAGCGCATCGACGAAAGCATTATTGTCGGCGTCGTGGAAACAGTAGTGCAGCTGCCAGTCGGCCTGCCGTTGTTCCAGTTCCGGAATATGGGACAAGAATGGCGTGATGCCGATACCGCCGGCGATCAGCAGATGTTTTCGCGCCTGTGGTTCGATGGCGAACAGGTTGTTGGGCGTGGACACCGTCAGGGTATCGCCCGGGCGCACCTGCTGGTGCATAAAACGCGAGCCGCCTTTGGAAGGCGACTCAAGACGCACCGCAATCTGCCAGCTGGTGGTATCCAGCGGCGAGCTCATCAGCGAATAGGCGTTACTGTAGCGCTGCTCGCCATCCTGCATCTGGACGATAATATGGCTGCCGCCGCTGAATCCCGGCAGCGGGGCGCCGGTCGGCGACACCAGCGTAAAACGCTTCACTTGGGCGGTGATCTGTTCAACATCGCGAACGATCGCCTCAAACATTTGATAATCAGACATCGCTGAACTCCATCAAAAATCCCGGCGTGGCCAGCGCCGCCGCCGGGAGAGGACATTTACAACCCCTGGCAGAGATACTTCATCTCCATGTAATCTTCGATTCCGTGTTCCGACCCTTCGCGGCCAAGGCCGGACTGCTTCACTCCGCCAAATGGCGCGACTTCGTTGGAAATCAGCCCGGTATTGATGCCGACCATCCCGTATTCCAGCTGCTCGGAGACGCGCCAGATACGGGCGGCATCGTTGCTGTAAAAATAGGAGGCGAGACCGTAGATGGTGTTATTCGCCTGCTCGATGACCTGCTGCTCATCGTCAAATTTCACCAGCGCGGCCACCGGGCCGAAAATCTCTTCCTGCAGCAGCAGTGACCCCGGCTGTACGTCGCCGATAACCGTAGGGGTGAAGAAATTACCGCCCAGTGGGTGCGCTTTACCGCCGGTTAACAGCGTTGCGCCGCGGGTCAGGGCGTCGTCGAGCAGGGACTGGACTTTGCGCCCGGCGTCGGCGTTGATCAGCGGGCCAATCTGTACATCGGACTCGCTGCCATCGCCCACTTTCAGGGCGGCGACGCGGGCCACGAACTTATCGCAGAATTGGTCGTAGACGGCGCGATGAATATAGAAGCGGTTAACGCAGACGCAGGTTTGCCCGGCGTTGCGGAACTTGGCGATCAGCGCTCCCTCGACCGCTTTATCGATATCGGCATCGTCAAAGACGATAAACGGCGCGTTACCGCCGAGCTCTAAAGAGAGCTTTTTGATGGATTCCGCGCACTGGCGCATCAGTACGCGGCCAACTTCGGTCGAGCCGGTAAAGGAGAGTTTACGCACCCGCTCATCGCCGGTGAACACCGCGCCAATTTCGCGCGACTGGCCGGTAACGACGTTAATAACGCCCTGCGGGATCCCGGCCTGATTCGCCAGTTCCGCCATCGCCAGCGCGGTAAACGGCGTTTCGTTAGCCGGCTTAATCACCATCGTGCAGCCAGCGGCCAGCGCCGGGCCGGCCTTACGGGTGATCATCGCCGCCGGGAAGTTCCACGGGGTGATCGCCGCGCAGACGCCCACGCCCTGGCGGATCACCATCAGGCGTTTATCCGCGCCAGGGGAGGGGATTATTTCGCCGTTGGTGCGTTTGCCCTGTTCGGCAAACCACTCGATAAACGAGGCGGCATAGGCGATTTCGCCTTCGGCCTCCGCCAGCGGCTTGCCCTGCTCGGCGGTCATGATCTGCGCCAGCGCGGTTTTGTTTTCGAGGATCAGGCGGTGCCAGTTTTTCAATAGCGTGGCGCGCTGAGCGGCGGTTAATGCGCGCCAGGCCGGCAGCGCGGCCGCGGCGGCATCCACGGCCTGCTGCGCTTCCGCCCGACCCATATTAGGGATCTGGCCGAGCGCCGCGCCGGTGGAAGGATTGCTGACGGCAAGCGTCGTGCCGTCGGCGGCGTCGCGCCAGCTTCCGGCAATCAGCGCCTGCTGGCGAAACAGATCTGAGTGAAACACGGACATAGCAAACTCCTTCAACGATTACGGCTGGAACACCTGGGCCACCAGATTGTGGAAATGGGCGATACCGTGCTCGGAGATACCGCTGCCGCTGTTATCCGCCATAATGCGTCCCTGGCCGCGATAGCCGCGGGACTTCAGCCCCTTCTGCACGCTTTCCACCAGGCGTAAATCTTCCGGGCGGAACACGTCGCGATACCACTCAATCAGCGCTTTCTGATCGTCAGTCAGCTCTTCGTTGGTGAAATAGATGTCGTAATTCTGCAGAGTGGTCTCTTCATCCACCGGGAATTCATAGATCACGGTCATCATGCCCTTGATCGGCGTCACGTTGAACATGGTGCACGGCCATAGCCAGAAACCGTGGAACGCGGCGTCGGTACCTTCTTCGAATTTAAACGACTGCTCGGACGGCTTGGCGAAGCCATACTGCAGCGTCCATTTGCCGTGCATGGTGTGCCAGTAACGGTCAACCTGTACGGAATCCGAGAAGCCCGGGTGCGCCGGGCCGCAGTGGTAACATTCCAGATAGTTATCGACGATATTTTTCCAGTTCGCCGGGGTGAGAGTGGTAAAGCGCGCCGCCAGTTTCAGATCATGCACGTCCGGGCAGGCTTCCAGCACTTTGTCCTGCAGGCCCGGCAGCTGCGTTTCCACGCTCTCCGCTTGCGGGTTCATATTGATAAACACAAAGCCGGCATACTCTTCCAGGCGAACCGGCACCAGCGTTGCCTTTTCGCTATCGAAATTCGCCACGTTTTCGCAGTTGCGGGCGTGGGCGAGATTGCCGTCAAGCTTGAAGGCCCAGGCGTGATAGGGGCAGGTAATCACGTTTTTGGCTTTACCCTCACCGCTCAGCAGCTGGTGGCCGCGGTGCGGGCAGACGTTATAGAAAGCGCGCAGAATGTTGTCGCGGCCGCGGACGATAACGATATTTTCACCAATGATCTCCCGGGTGATGTAGTCGTTCGGCCGGGCGACCTCGCTGCCGTGGGCGACGCAAATCCAGCTATTGGCGAAGATGCGCTCTTTCTCGTGCTCAAACGCCTGGCTGTCGGTATAAAAACGGGCCGGAATGGTCCAGGCATCCTGCGGATTGGCGCAAAAGTTAATCGGCAGAGTAAAGTCAGGGCTCAAATTGCTCATGTAAGGTCACCTTGTGATTATTGTCAGTAAGAGGTTTTACAGCGACTGGCCGTCGCCTTTGAGTACCGTGCCAACCGGTAGCGTCTCGGCTTTAATCATTGGCTCGGGCGTATGGGTTTCTATCTGATTGACCGGCACGTGGGCGTAGTCCTGTTTTAGCCAGCGCACGAAGCCGCCGGTTTTAATCAGTAAAATGGCCAGGAACGGTAGGGCGGTCAGCACCACGGTGGTTTTCATGGTCTCAAGCGAAGCGCCGGTAAACAGAATCGATAGCGGGATGAGGGTGATCACCACGCACCAGAACAGGCGCATGCCGCGATCCGGATCGTCGCCTTCGCGCAGGTTGCGGGTGCTGGTCGCCGCCATGGTGTAGGCCACCGCATCCATGTGCGAGGCGAGGAAAACAATCATCACGAACAGATAGGCGGCGAGGAACAGCTTACCTGCCGGCAGCGACATCAGGACCTGCTGGACGGCGGTTTCGCCGCCAAGAGTCTGCATCACCTGCGGTACGTTAATCACGCCGTTAACGAACTGGTGCATGGCGTAGCTTTCCATCACCCCAAAGAAGAACCAGCAGCCGGCGGTGCTACCAAGGAGCAGTCCCCATATCACCTCTTTGATTTTGCGCCCGCGGGAGACGCGGGTGACGAACATCGCCACGCCCGGAGTATAGGAGATCCACCACAGCCAGTAGAAGACGGTCCAGTTGCGGGTAAAGGCGCCGTCGCCGAGGGGATCGGTAAACAGACTCATCTGCAGGAAGTTCTGAGTCGTCAGGCCGAGGGCGTTAATGATGTTATTGGTGATGAATTCGGTCGGACCAACCAGTAATACCACCAACGGCAGCAGAAACGCCCCCCAGCCGACCATTTTGCTCAGGCGCTGCAGGCCGTTGTTGATGCCAATCCACGAACTCATGCAGAAAATACCGCCGGAGAGCAGGATCACAAACGCCTGCACGGTGAAGTTATCCGGCAGCCCGGTCAGCGCTGACAGGCCGCGGGTGAAGGTGGCGGCAGTGACCACCAGCGAAATGGTTAACGCGCCGACGGTAGCGATCAGGAACATCAGATCGACCAGACGGCCCCAGAAGCCCTGCGGACTCACTCCGGTGATCGCTGAAATGATCCCGGAGAGGCTGAGGCCTTTATTTTTCCGCACGTGGAAGTGATAGGCCATGATCAGCGAAGCGAGAGTGTAGGTCGCCCAGGCGCTAACCCCCCAGTGGAAGAAAGAATAAGGGATGCTGTATTCCAGCGCTTTCGGCGATTGCGGGGCAATGTTCAGGCCCGGGGTCTGGTAGTAATAAGCCCATTCGGCAACGCCCCAGTACAGCGTGGAGGAGCCGAGCCCGGCGCAGATAAACATAAACAGCCATGAGAGGGTACTGTATTCGACTTTGCCTTCGCCGAGACGGATATTGCCGTATTTGCTGGTCGCCAGATAGAGCACCAGTCCTAGCGCCAGCAGCACCAGTACCTGTACCGTGGAACCCAGCAGCCGGGTCACGCCGTTAAAAATCGAATCAGCCGCCTGCGCGGTTTGCTGCGGGAAGAGACTTAATGTAGCGGCGATGAAAACAATGGCCGCCAGGCTGATGGCAATCAGCGGCACATCTTTTTTCTTTACGTTGCTCAACATGGGTGATCTCCTGGGCATGATTGCCCGTCGGTGGCTTTAGCCTGTCGTTGTTATCACGCTGTAGGGTCAAGGTTCGTAGCAAAAGCTATTAACAATCGGATTATTTCTTCGTTACATGAATTAAACAATTGGCCGTTTCGTGAAGCAATAAAACACGGAACGGAAATAATAAAAGGTGAATTGGCGCAGGTTCTGTCCTTTCAGGAATTAATAAAGTTCACCGCTGTGATGCGGTCCACTTGTCAATCGTGGGGGATTCTGCATAGCGAAAAGAGAGGGAAGTTGGCGCAGGTCTTCCCGGGTAGCGGCTGCGCCTTACCCGTGCTCGCTACTCGCGGTGTCGTTTTTTTGTCGGGTGGCGGCTAACGCCTTACCCGACCTACGGTCCGTGCCATTGCGAGCTTAAGATCTCTACCTTGTCCTCATGGCTACTGAAACTGCCGGTGTTGGCGGCCTCAACATCGCTGAGACGTTCCCTGCAGGCCGGGGCAGCCCGCAGGGATGCGGGCTGAGGGCCGTGTTTTTACATTATCGTGCCTTTTGTAGCCCCGGTAAGCACAGCGCCACCGGGGAGCGGCGGGGTAATTACGCCAGAATGGCCTTGCAGATGGCGTCGCTGACCTGTTGCGTTGACGCGCTGCCTTTCATATCCGGGGTTTTCGGCCCGCTGGCAATCACCTGCTCAATCGCCGCCAGGATGCCGTTGTGCGCGGCGTGATAGCGCGCATCGCCATTGCCGAGGAAATCGAGCATCATCGCCCCGGCCCACACGGTGGCGATCGGGTTGGCGATATTTTTACCGTAGATATCCGGCGCGGAGCCGTGAACCGGCTCGAACAGCGACGGGAAGATGCGCTCCGGATTGAGATTGGCCGACGGCGCAATACCGATTGTGCCGGTACAGGCCGGGCCGAGATCGGAGAGAATATCGCCGAACAGGTTGGAGCCGACCACCACATCAAAACGCTCCGGCTGCAGCACGAAGCGGGCGCACAGGATATCGATATGCTGCTTGTCCCAGCGAATATCCGGATAGTTTTTGGCCATCTCTTCCACCCGCTCATCCCAGTAGGGCATGCTGATCGCCAGACCGTTGGATTTGGTCGCCGAAGTCAGCGTTTTGCGTGGGCGGCTTTGCGCCAGTTCGAAGGCGTAGCGCAGGATCCGGTCCACGCCGCGGCGGGTAAAGACCGACTCCTGAATCACCACTTCATGCTCGGTGCCTTCATTGGCGCGCCCGCCGAGGGCGGAATATTCGCCTTCGGTATTTTCGCGCACCACGTAAAAATCGATATCGCCGGCCTTTTTACCCGCCAGCGGGCAGGGGACGCCGGGGAACAGACGCACCGGACGCAGGTTGACGTATTGGTCAAACTCACGGCGGAACTTCAGCAGCGACCCCCACAGCGAAATGTGGTCGGGAACGGTATCCGGCCAGCCGACGGCGCCGAAGTAGATGGCATCGAAGCCCTGCAGCTGCTCGCGCCAGTCGTCCGGCATCATCTTGCCGTGATGGGCATAATATTCGCAGCTTGCCCACTCCATCTGCTCGAAGCTCAATGACAGATCCCAACGCTGTGCGGCGGCTTGCAGCACGCGAATCCCTTCAGGCAGAACTTCTTTGCCAATTCCGTCACCCGGGATGGCGGCAATACGATAGGTTTTTTTCATTCCGGTTCTCACTTTTTAGCGATGATGTTTGACCACCTGCCTATCCTATAATTGACTGGTTCATAATTAATCACGCTAACTGGTGAAACATAAAACACAGATCATGAATAATCTGCCGCTGCTAAATGATTTACGCGTCTTTATGCTGGTCGCTCGCCGGGCCGGGTTCGCCGCCGCCGCCGAAGAGCTTGGCGTATCACCGGCGTTCGTCAGCAAGCGGGTTTCGCTGCTGGAGCAAACCCTGAATGTGGTGTTGTTGCACCGGACCACCCGCCGCGTCACCATTACCGAGGAGGGGGAGCGGATCTACGAATGGGCGCAGCGCATTTTGCAGGATGTCGATGAGATGATGGACGAGCTTTCCGACGTACGTCAGGTGCCGCAGGGAACGCTGCGTATTATCAGTAGCTTCGGCTTTGGTCGCCGGGTGGTGGCCCCGGCGCTGTCGGCGCTGGCCCTTCAGTACCCGCAGCTGGAACTGCGTTTCGATGTCCAGGACCGGCTGGTGGATTTAGTCAATGAAGGGGTGGATCTCGATATTCGCGTGGGCGATGATATCGCGCCGAATCTGATTGCCCGCCAGCTGGCGGCCAACCACCGCGTGCTCTGCGCCTCGCCGCAATTCCTTGCCCGCCATCCACCGCCGAAACAGCTGAGCGATCTGGCCGCCTTACCCTGCCTGGTGATTAAAGAACGCGATCATCCGTTTGGCATCTGGCAGTTGCACAGCAAAGAGGGGCAGCATGCGATCAAGGTGACCGGGCCGCTGTCGTCCAACCATGGTGAAATTGTGCATCAGTGGTGTCTTGACGGGCAGGGGATTGCGTTACGTTCATGGTGGGACGTCCGGGAGAATATCGCCAGCGGCCATCTGGTGCATGTGCTGCCGGAATTCTTTCAGCCTGCAAACGTCTGGGCAGTCTATGTCTCCCGGTTGGCGACGTCGGCTAAAATTCGCACCACCGTGGAGTTTCTGCGCCACTACTTTCAGCAGCACTATCCGCAGCATGAGCCGACGGCCAGCGCCGTCGGCAGAGGCGATTAAACCCCAAGGCGGTCGCGCAGGCTGTAGTAGGCGGCGCCCATGGCGGTAAAAGGAATGCGCAGGCTGCGGCCGCCCGGGAACGGGTAGTGCGGCAGTTTGGCGAAGGCGTCGAACCGCTCGGCGTCGCCGCGCAGCAGCTCTGAAATCAAGCGTCCGGCAAGGTGGGTACAGGTCACGCCGTGGCCGCTGTAGCCCTGCATGTAGTAAATATTGTTATCGAGACGGCCGAACTGCGGCATCCGCGACAGGGTCAGCAGGAAGTTGCCGGTCCAGCGGTAGTCAATTTTCACCCCCTGCAGCTGCGGGAAGGTTTTCAGCAGCTTCGGCATAATCAGCCGCTCCACGTCGTCCGGATCGCGCGCGCCGTAGACCACGCCGCCGCCGTACAGCAGACGGTTGTCGCCGGTCAGACGGTAGTAGTCCAGCAGGTAGTTACAATCTTCCACACAGTAGTTTTTCGGGATCAGCGAGCGGGCGACCTCTTCCGACAGCGGAGCGGTAGTGACCACCTGGGTGCCACACGGCATGCTGCGTTTCGCCAGCTCCGGCTCCAGTTTATCGCCAAGATAGGCGTTGCCGGCGACGATCACGTAGCGCGCGGTGACCTGGCCGCGCGCGGTGCTGACCACCGCCGGGCTGCTGTGCTGGATGCGGGTGACCGGCGACTGCTCATACACCCGGCCGCCGTTCAGACGAATGGCGTCCGCTTCGCCGATGGCGAGGTTCAGCGGGTGAATATGGCCGCCGCTGTGGTCAAGCAGGGCGCCGACGTAGCGGTCGCTGTCCACTTCGCGACGAATGGCCTCTCTGTCCAGCAGCTCCAGTTGGGTGTTGCCGTAGCGTTCCCAGTTGGCTTTTTGCTCTTCCAGGGTTTCCAGCTGTTTATGGTTCATCGCCACGAACAGGCCGCCCGGGCGGTAATCGCACTGGATCTGGTAGCGCTGGATGCGCTCGCGAATAATATCGCCGCCTTCGAACATCATGCTGCCGAGCATTTTGGCCGCATCCGGGCCGTAGTTTTTCTCAATGACGTCGATATCGCGGCTATAGGAGTTGACCAGCTGACCGCCGTTGCGGCCGCTGGCGCCGAAGCCGATGCGCGCCCCTTCCAGCACCACCACGTCGTAGCCCATTTCGGCCAGATGCAGAGCTGAGGAGAGGCCGGTGTAGCCGCCGCCGACGACGCAGACGTCACAGTTGATGGATCCCTCCAGCGTCGGGAACGGTTCATACTTATTGGCGCTGGCGGCGTAGTAGCTAGTGGTATGTTCAGTCATGATCAAGACTCCAGGGCAATCCAGATGGTTTTCAGTTCGGTGAATTTTTCCAGCGCGTGCAGCGATTTATCGCGCCCGTTGCCGCTCTGCTTGTAGCCGCCGAACGGAACGGTCATATCACCATCGTTATAGTTGTTGACGAAGACCGAGCCAGCCTTCAGGCGACGGCTCATGCGGTGGGCGCGTGACAGATCGCGGGTCCACACGGCGGCGCCGAGACCGTAGTCACTGTCATTGGCAAGCTGCAGCGCCTCTTCTTCGCTTTTGAAGCGCGTGACCACCAGTACCGGGCCGAAGATCTCTTCCCGGCTGAGGGTCGATGCCGGGTCGACGTCAACGAAAATGGTCGGGCCGACGGCGGCAGGCCACGGATTTTTCCGTCCGTCGAGGAACAGCGTGCTTTTGGCTTCGCCACCGCGGATAAAACTGTGCACGTTGTCGGCATGGGCGTTATCAATCAACATGCCCATGGTGGTGTCCGGATCGAGCGGGTTACCCGGCTGCCAGTGTTGCGCCTGCGCTTTCAGCAATGTCAGAAATTCGTCGGCGATGCTCTCCTCCAGCAGCAGGCGGGTGCCTGCGATACACACCTGGCCCTGGTTATAGAAGATGCCGCCGGCGGTGGCGTTGACCGCTTGTTGCAGATCCGGGCAGTCGGCGAAAACGATGTTGGCGCTCTTGCCGCCCGCTTCCAGCCATACGCGCTTCATATTGCTGTCGCCGGCGTCTTTCAGCAGCTGCTTGCCGGTACGGGTGGAGCCGGTAAAGGTAATGACTTCAACATCAGGATGCAGGGCCAGCGCCTGCCCGGCCTCGTGGCCAAAGCCGCTGACCACGTTCAACACGCCGTCCGGCAGGCCGGCCTCTTTCGCCAGCCCGGCCAGACGCAGGGCGGTGAGCGGCGATTTTTCTGAGGGTTTGAGGATCACGCTGTTGCCCGCCGCCAGCGCTGGACCGAGTTTCCAGCAGGCCAGCAGTAGCGGGAAGTTCCACGGCACCACCGCGGCAATCACGCCAATTGGTTCACGAACGATCATCGCCAGCTCGTTGCCGCCAGTGGGCGCGACTTCGCCATAGACTTTATCCAGCGCCTCGGCGTACCAGCGAATGGCGCGGGCGGCGCCGGGAATATCATCGCGCAGGCTGTGGCGGATCGGTTTGCCGGTATCCAGCGTTTCGAGCAGCGCCAGCTCTTCACAATGGGCCTCCATCAGTTCAGCAAAGCGAGTGAGAATCGCTTTACGCCGGGCCGGAGAGGCCTGCGACCAGTCGCCGTTATCAAAAGCCTGGCGCGCGGCCTTCACCGCCCGTTCGACGTCGGCTTTTTTACCGCGGGCGACCTGCGCTAATGTCTGCTGCGCGGCAGGGTCGATAGTTTCAAAGGTGGTATTATCGGCCGCGGCGCAATATTCGCCGTTAATAAATAAGCGCGTTTCAATGGCCAGGTTTTTCGCTTTTTCCTGCCAGTAAGCCAGGTGCTGAAAATTCATCATGACTCCTTAAAAACATTATCGGCACATTAATCAGTTCGGCGTTTTCAGGCTGCACGGGGGCACTGCGCCGGGCGCAGGGCATAATGTATCCCCGGAGTTGAATACCGTTTTATTCCCCTGAATGGCGACAGGTTGTTTACAACCCGAATTATTCAGGAGCGAGTCGCCATTCACTGGCGTTAATTATTTCGGGGCCAACAGGAAATAATATTCCGTACGGCGCAGGCGTAATTACTACGATTTCTTCGCCGCGACGAAAATAGATTTTCCGCCGCGACAGGCCTGAAGAAAGCCTGAACCTCGTTCAGGCTAAATAATCAGAATGTGGTGGGGGTGTGGGCACTGATGATGCGGCAGATGCCTGCCGAGGTGTTGCTGAAGCTGTGCGGGATGCCGGTATTAATGGCATAGCTCTGTCCAGCCACCAGGTGATACGACTGACCGTTAATGGTCAGCACGATCTCACCTTCCAGTATGGTGCCTATCTCCTCACCCTGATGCTTAATTCTCTCCCCGGTCGTGGTTCCAGGCTGGTAAGTTTCAAAAATCATCGCCAGCGTACGGTTCGGATTTCCGTTATGAACCAGCTTCATGGAAACGCCCTGACTTCCCATCTCAATCAGGTCATCCTGATTAATGACCACCTGGGGTTCGTCCGGCTTTTCGGGTTCAGAAAAGAATTCCGAGAGCGACAGCCCATAGACTTTCAGCAGCTTTTGCAGCGTACTGATGGCAGGACTGACTTTGTCCTGCTCTATGGTGCTGATGGCACTATGTGTCAACCCAGACAGTTCGGCGGCACGACGCTGTGAGAGACCCAGCTGTTGGCGGATCTCTGACAGACGTTTCCCTGGCGCCAGTCCGTCATCGCTCATATTTGCATTTCCTTAACGGTAG
>OKIZ01000101.1_pt1 | contig 50975 bp, 45 predicted proteins | sample 1610951 | NCBI WGS metagenome assembly OKIZ01 (sample SAMN04436700, study PRJEB24849) | human gut metagenome | biome: human gut; feature: NICU; material: stool | host: Homo sapiens | place: USA: Saint Louis, MO | collected 2010-07-22 | reverse complement strand
CAGCTTTGGTACGCAGCAGGTCAATGGTACCACAGCCGGTCAGACCCATACAGGAACGCAAACCGCCCATCTGCTGGTGAATAATCTCTTTCAGGCGACCTTTATAGGCCACGCGGCCTTCGATACCTTCCGGCACCAGTTTGTCAGCAGCGTTATCGCTCTGGAAGTAGCGGTCAGAGGAGCCTTTAGACATCGCGCCAAGAGAGCCCATGCCGCGGTAAGATTTGTAAGAACGGCCCTGGTAGAGTTCGATTTCACCCGGGGATTCTTCGGTACCCGCCAGCATAGAGCCGACCATCACCGCGGCCGCGCCGGCAGCGATGGCTTTGGCAATATCGCCGGAGAAACGGATACCGCCGTCAGCGATAACCGGAATACCGGTCCCTTCCAGTGCTTCCACCGCGTCGGAAACGGCGGTGATCTGCGGCACGCCTACGCCGGTGACGATACGGGTCGTACAGATGGAGCCCGGGCCGATACCCACTTTCACCGCGCTGCAACCGGCTTCCGCCAGCGCGCGCGCGCCTGCACCGGTGGCCACGTTGCCGCCGATGATTTGCAGGTCCGGGTATTTCGCGCGGGTTTCACGAATGCGCTGCAGGACGCCTTCAGAATGACCGTGCGAGGAGTCGATCAGCAGAACGTCAACGCCCGCGGCTACCAGCGCGTCTACGCGCTCTTCGTTGCCGGCACCGGCGCCGACCGCCGCGCCTACGCGCAGACGGCCCTGCTCATCTTTACAGGCATTCGGTTTACGTTCTGCTTTCTGGAAATCTTTAACGGTGATCATGCCGCGCAGGTGGAAGCTCTCATCCACGACCAGCGCCTTCTCAACGCGTTTTTCATGCATCTTAGCGAAGACCACCTCGCGGCTTTCGCCTTCACGTACGGTAACCAGACGCTCTTTCGGGGTCATATAGACGCTGACCGGCTGGTTCAAATCGGTGACGAAACGCACGTCGCGGCCAGTGATGATACCGACCAGCTCGTTCTCTTCGGTAACCACCGGGTAGCCGGCGAAGCCGTTACGCTCGGTCAGCTCTTTCACTTCACGCAGGGTGGTGGTTGGCAGAACGGTCTGCGGGTCGGTGACCACGCCGGACTCATGTTTCTTCACGCGACGAACTTCTTCCGCCTGGCGCTCGATGGACATGTTTTTGTGAATAAAGCCGATGCCGCCTTCCTGTGCCAGGGCAATAGCCAGACGCGCTTCCGTTACGGTATCCATGGCTGCGGAGAGCATAGGAATATTCAGACGAATGGTTTTCGTCAGCTGAGTGCTGAGATCGGCAGTATTCGGCAGAACGGTAGAATGAGCGGGAACGAGGAGGACGTCGTCAAACGTCAGGGCTTCTTTAGCGATACGTAGCATGGGCAATATCTCGACCAGGGTGGATAAATATTGCCGTGGCATTATACAGAGCGTAACCGATTGCATCTACCCTTTTTTGCAAATAATACTTGCCATCCCCTCTGAGCGCGTTACTATCGACTGAATAACCTGCTGATTTAAAGTTTGATCTTGCTCACATGTTACCCTCTCAATCCCCCGCAATTTTTACCGTAAGCCGCCTCAATCAGACGGTGCGTCTGCTGCTTGAGCGCGAAATGGGCCAGGTTTGGATCAGCGGCGAGATCTCTAACTTCAGCCAGCCCTCCTCTGGCCACTGGTACTTCACCTTAAAAGACGATAACGCCCAGGTGCGCTGCGCGATGTTCCGCAACAGCAACCGCCGGGTGACGTTTCGCCCACAGCACGGGCAGCAGGTGCTGGTTCGCGCCAACATCACCCTGTATGAGCCGCGCGGCGACTACCAGATTATCGTCGAAAGCATGCAGCCCGCCGGCGAAGGGTTATTACAGCAGAAGTATGAGCAGCTCAAAGCGCAGTTAACGGCGGAAGGACTGTTCGAGCAAAAACATAAGCAGGCGCTCCCCTCTCCCGCCCACTGCGTCGGCGTCATCACCTCGAAAACCGGTGCGGCGCTGCACGATATTCTCCATGTCCTCAGGCGCCGCGATCCCGGGCTGCCAGTGATTATTTACCCAACCGCGGTCCAGGGTGACGACGCCCCCGGGCAGATTGTGCGCGCCATCGCGCTGGCCAACGCGCGCCAGGAGTGTGACGTACTGATTGTCGGACGCGGCGGCGGTTCGCTGGAGGATCTGTGGAGTTTTAACGATGAGCGGGTGGCACGGGCTATTTTCGCCAGCCAGATCCCTATCGTTAGCGCCGTCGGCCATGAAACCGACGTCACGATCGCCGATTTTGTTGCCGACCTGCGAGCACCGACTCCCTCAGCCGCCGCGGAGATCGTCAGCCGCAATCAGCAGGAGCTGCTGCGCCAGCTGCAGTCCGGACAGCAGCGTCTGGAGATGGCGATGGACTATTTCCTCGCCAGTCGCCAGCGCCGTTTTACCCAGCTGTTCCATCGCCTGCAGCAACAGCATCCGCAGCTGCGCCTGGCCCGCCAGCAGACCGCCCTGGAACGCCTGCGCCAGCGGATGCGCATCGCCGTGGAGTCACAGATTAAGCGCGCCGAACAGCGGCAAAAGCGCACCGTTCAACGTCTGGATCACTACAACCCGCAGCCACGGATCCACCGGGCGCAATCGCGGATCCAGCAGCTGGAACACCGGCTGGCGGAAAATATGCGTGGCCGCCTCAGCGAGCGGCGTGAACGGTTTGGCAACGCGGTGACCCATCTGGAGGCGGTGAGTCCCTTAGCCACTCTGGCGCGCGGCTACAGCGTCACCTCGGTGAGCGACGGTACGGTGCTGAAACAGACGAAACAGGTCAAAACCGGCGATCTGCTCACCACCCGCCTGAAAGACGGCTGGGTCGAAAGCGAAGTGAAGCAGATCGCGCCGGTGAAAAAAACGCGGGCCAGAAAGCCTTCACCCGCTAAACCAGCGGAATAAATTCCACCCGTTTTTTCGAGATCAGGCCATGCCCATGCTGGCAAAAGTAATCCACCGCGCCGCACGCCTTGAGCACCTCCAGCGGCTGGTGGCATTCCGGGCAGCGGGCCTCGAGGGCAAATACCCTTTCGCACTGGGCGCAATGCGCGCTGCTGCCTTTGACATCTAACGGCGCGTGGCACAGAGGGCAATCAAGTTCCATAACCATTCCTTTCAATGTTTATCTGCACCTATTTTATCATGTTCCGGCTTCAATGAGGGCCGCGTAATTGCTGCTGCAACCTAAGCAGCCATTCCACTTCCTCAAGCCGACGTCGCGTCAACCCGGCCACGCTGTCGGGCGCCCGGATAAACAGATTATCCGCGCCGAGGATCTGCTCATCGAGGCAGTGCGAATAGATCGTCCCGGGGCGGGTCCAGCGCTGGATCCGCTCGCCGTCGTGCAGCGTCACCACTTCGCCCTCAGGGCAGCGGTCGAGGATGAGGATTCGCCCGTCCCGCAGCCCTATCCGCATTCCCTTTTGCCCGCCTGCGGGGCCCGCGTATTTGTTTAGCCAGATATTGAGCGGGATAGTGCCCAGGGTTCCCTGCAGATGCGCCTCCCCCTCTGCGGTGACCGTATCCCCAGGGGCAATGCCATGGCCGAGGCGGTCTTTCGCCACCCGAAGGGAAAGGCTCAGCGCCGTATCGCTTCCGCTGGCGTGCAGGGTTTCGCGGAGCATCGCCAGGACATGGGTGCCGATATCAAGGATCACCCCATCAGGGTGACGCAGCTGCCGGGTATCCAGCTCCCCGGTGGCAAAATTGAGCGCGACCGGCTCTCCGGCAGCGTTAAAGCCGCTTGGCTCCTGTAAATAGCCTTCGAGCCAGACGATATCCTGCGCTGACAGGTGCGGCGGCGGCTGGCGGCTGGCCTCCCCTTCCGCCCGCCACCGTGGGCCAGGAGCGTTCAGCGCAACGCCTCGCGCCATCCAGTGGTCAAGAGCCAGCACCCGCGCGGCCTGCTCAGGCGGCGCCAGCAGCGCCCGCAGCCGGGCGGCCTGCTCAAGGTTGGCCACGATCGGCTTTTCCACCACGATGCGGGAAATGCCGCTGGCTAACGCTCTCTCCAGCACGGGCAGATGCTGAAGTGATGAGGTGGTAATGAAGAGCGTATCCAGAGGTTCGGCCAGCAGTGCCGACAGCGAACTACAGCGCTGGATCCCCGGCAGCGCTCTGCTGCAGTCCAGGTCATAGCCCTGGCAGCGGTCGATGATGTTTCCCAGGCGACGCAGCGCCGGTAAATAGGCGGTTTCCACCACCGCGCCGAGGCCGATAAAACCAATCTGCATAGTAAGTCCACCTTTGAGCCGCTCTGTTCCCCGCGAAGTATCGCGGGATTATGGCGGAAGGTTTTGACATTTACCGGCATGGCGGCCACAAAAAACCCGCCGAAGCGGGTTTGATGATTATTTGCTTTTCTTGATGTGAAAAACAAATACAACACCAATTATATTGATTAATATGGTTTTTATTTTAGTCATAAACTAATTGTGTACACCCTTGTGTACGTGATTTTGAATGGTGCTTCAACCTTCACGTAAAATACTATCCAGTTTCTGAGCATAGATCAGCAAATGCGTTGGAGACAAATGAGCGTACTTTTTAACCATCTCAATGCTTTCCCATCCTCCCATTTCCTGCAAGGCAGAAAGTGGAACGCCAGCTTGCACAAGCCAGCTTGCCCAGGTGTGCCGGAGGTCGTGAAAACGGAAATCCTTGATTCCCGCTTTTTTTAGCGCGGCGCGCCAGGCGTTATTGTCATCCACCCGCATTTTTCTAACCGCGGGCGTCAGCGTTCCATCCGGTCGATGTTTTGCCGAGGTGTGAACGAACACCCACTGGGAATGTTTTCCTACCTGCCTTTCAAGGATATCGCAAGCACTTTGATTTAAAGCCACGCCAATTGCTTGACCAGACTTAGACTCTTCAGATGGAATCCATGCGACCCGACGAGTAATATCAACCTGCTGCCACTTAAGATTAATGATATTTGAACGTCTAAGCCCCGTTGCAAGAGCAAATTCAACAACTGATTTTAATGGTTCACTACAAGCATTTATAAGTTTTTTGGCTTCGTAAGGTTTCAACCAACGTACGCGAGTATTCTTGACAGGATAAAGACGAATGTAAGGCATTTTTTCGAGCCACTTCCATTCAAGCCATGATTTGCGAAGTAGTGCCTTCATAAATGCAAGGTGCGTGTTCTTTGTCGCTATCGAGACGGCTTTTGGAACATACTTTGATGGGGCCAGCGCTGAGGGACTACAAGCCAGATACTTGGCTCTCCAGTTCTGTTCATACTTCTGATTAATCATTGAGTTAACAGCTTGGTAAATCATATCCACTGTTATTTCATCAAGGTATCTTGTCCCAAAGAATGCCTGCCAGAACTTAATTCTTTTTTTGTCATCACATAACGTTTTTTTACCGGATTTCTCTTTCAGCCAGCGTATGCATGCCTTTTCAAAAGTTACACGTGGTATGTATCCAAGCTTTGATGAGCGCCATGACTCGTACTTAACTTTGTCATACAACTCTGAAGCAAGTTTTTTATCGGTTGTCCCCATAGATTTGCGGACTCTCTTACCTTCGGAATTTTTATAGTCGGCGTACCAAATGTTGCCTCTTTGATAAATGCCCATATCCGCCTCGCGATGGTGTGCTGATCTCCTTCTGTAAGTTTGGTAAAAATTTCTCTATATACATGCAATATGTGTTGGTTCGGTTGGTTCAGTTGTCTCAAAACACAAAGGCCTTTGTTTTATTTGGATATTTATCAAAAAAGTGAACCAACACCACCGGATTTTGAACCAACATTTAGCGGGTTGAACCAACATTCACGGTGTTTCAAACAGCAAAATTGCACGTTCAGCAGACCATTACCGTTACTGATTCTGCTTGCGCCACTCTTTTACCATATCCTTTGTGACCTCTTTCTTATAGCAGACAGGCGAATATCCTCCCGCTTTGCTCCAGGCGCTGCGGCGGCCGCATGAGCTTCCGTTCCGTGCCGTATTGAATGGGCAAGCGCAGGTACCTGGGTAGGATGCTATAGAGTCGTCGATAATTCTTTGCTTAACTTGGTCATCAGTTAACTGGTTCGATTTGGCGATGGCCATATCTGACACAAAGACGAAAGCAGCAGCAAGTACGGAAATAGTGACTAACTTGATGTTCATTTGGCTCTCTCCGGGCTTTAGATGAACATCCAAGGTATTCGTTGAAAAGTTAGCCAACATTGATCTTACGCAACTACAGGTGGCATCCTGCGAGAAAAGGTAGGTCAGGCTGGTGGCTGAATCTTAGTTAAAATCATCTATATTCAAATCACCATCTTTTTGTAGGCGTCTGCGGCTTCTATTGGGTTGAGCCCTGCTGCCCTAGCCTAAGCGTCACTGATGCTTTTGCCTGCAGTCTCCACGTTCATCCGGCTGGCGTACACTCCGCCAACCTCTTTGGCTGCCTGCTCCAGAATGTCGGCTGTCATTCCGTAGTTATTCATGCTTTCAGCGTTAACAGCCATTCTGTCGAGGACGCGCAGACGATAAGCCTTGTTGGCGATCGGAATGTCCGAGGTTTCTTTGAGAAAGCGCGCGCGGGTAGCGTTGAATATGTCTACCCATTTTTGAGCCAGCCCCTTACCGCTGACCTTCGTCGGATCGTGTGATTCGACCTGCTGGCGGGTGATTTTAATACCAAATTTCTCCCTTACGGACTCCACTACCTGAGAAGGTGTTTCGTAGCACGCAATGGATTGGACAATAAATATTTTACACTCAGCCTTTAACGTCGCCATATTCCCCATCCGTCCAGAACTGTCCAGAATTCTCACGGCCACAAGCCAGCAAATCACTCATTTGGAGGACAGACGCTTTTTAAGCCTTATCAGCTCCAGTCTGGCGCGCGCGTGATCGGCTTTCGCTTTCTGCAACTCAAGCCTCATTATGCGGTCAGTATGCAAGCCCATCATACCGTTGAGAAGCACCATTTCCCGCCACGCCTCTGTTCCGTACTCCGGGTCGCTTTGTATGAGCGGGCCGAGATGTTCAGCCAGCATCAGATTGCGTACCCGGTTTTTTACCAGGGGAGAAAGCTCATCAACGCCTTCCAGCGGGAAGAATGCCCGCCGGCTGCGTTCGCCATGCTTAACAGCGTTAGTATTGCCGTAAGGTGCCCCGGCACCGGTACGCTTTCCACCCCATCCGGATCTTGATTGTTGGTCAGTTTTTTTCATTTTACACCTCGTTATGCGCAATTTAGTGCGCAAAAAACCTTAGCAAAACTTAGCATCTCCGTGGCGAGCCAACTGCGAATGGACTACACCAAAGCCAGAAATATCAGGCCCCTCAGCCATTTTGCGAATTCGCAATTCGCGCTTAGAAATTACTGCGAATTCGCAATTTCTGTACGCAATACCACCGTTAGCATTCGTCAGGTAGTACGCACGTTGAATGCGCAGTTTTGCTGCGAGCCTGACTGCGTACTGCGAACCAGTGGCGCGAACCTGAATATTTGGGACGGCCTAAATCACGTTCTGGCTTCCAGCCATCGACTGGGGCGGGTTTAGCGCTACGAGGGTTTTAAATCCGGCCAGGACAGTCAAGAATTTACAGCCGTTTAGGTGCGAACCTTACTGCGAACCATCGCCCCCGTTAGTGGCCTGCCGTTGCCTCTTGCCGCCATTTAACCGGAAGGCGTTACCGTTCGGTTGCGCTATCCCCATTCGGTGTTGCGTTTCAGTGACAGCTTTATGCAGATCGCCATAATCATCGGTTTTCACGGGCGGGCGCTTCGCTTTAGCCAGGCACATATCACGGCGCTGCTTTACCCATTCTCGTTCATCGTCCTCAGCACAAAGTATCATGACTTCCTGCCAGCGTGTAGCTGCCCTGCGATACAGCCCCTTTGCTTCCAGAGCCTCTGCTTTACTGTCCTTTATCATGTGCGTTTCCTCTTTCTCTGGCTTTCTCCACCAGCACGGTAGCGGCCTGTTGCTGTTCTGGCGTCACCTCTCCGCCCTCTGCTGCATGGCAGGGCAGTGCCACCGCTAAACGCCCGATTGTCATGCTGGTGCCGCTGTTCGTCGTTCTGGTCTGAGGGTCAGCCACCAGCAGCCCGTAGGCTGAAATTTGTGCTGTCATTTTGCGGATACCCCAAACTATTAGTTTTGCTAATGAAGATTAGCCCGGCCCAGCCTTCTTGTGGGACACATTCATCAGTTTTTTTGCATATATACAGAAAATACGTTGGTTCGGTTGGTTCAGTTGCCTCAAAACGTAAAGTCCATTGTTTTATTTGGATATTTATCAAAACAGTGAGCCAACACCACCTGATTTTGAACCAATATTTACCCGGGTTGAACCAACATTGCATCCAAACCATAGAGAGAATCCAATGAAAATGTATTTTATGGACCTGAAACAGGTATGTGAAGCTACTGGGTTTCGAAAGACTGCTATCTACGACTGGATGAAAAAAGGTACTTTCCCTCACCCAGTTAAGATAGGTCGTAGCGTTCGCTGGCCATCTGGCGAAATTGAGGAATGGATAAATGGGCATATTTCTCATCGAGATAATGGTGCCGACTAAGCTGGTTTTACCTGCGAGACAGTCCTTCCCCCCCCCCTGGGGTGACTCTAAAGGTGCGATTTCCGTATTTTTAACTAACAACAGGGTAACTAACGATTGCCCTGTTCGTCTGAAAGATTCCCTCTTACATCCGGGATATTACCGCATGTACGGGCCCACCATTAGTAACCGGTCAACCATGAGAATGACCTGCACAAAATGAGGCTCTCAGAAACATCAATGGGTCGGCTATTCGCCGGGGTATAGCTGATGGTTGGGATCGAGCCACACGACGTAAAACACATTGCCAATGAAAAAACCGTGTATGCGCCCATGCTCATTGCGAGATATTGCAAACTGATAAGGCGTATAGCTCTGGAACTGCTCGTTAAGGTGAGCAAAGCCGTTAGGTTCGGAGGTCGTTTCCCACTCGATACAATGCGATTTGAGAGCCGCATTTCGGTTTGTCGTGAACTCAAGCGGCGTCAGACTTGATATATCTTTGAGTCGCTCCAGTACCTTGCAAAAGTAAGCGGTCGCCTGTCCTGCAAAACCAAACTTAGCGTGCGCGGGGTCAATGTACTGGAAAGAAAAGCTAAGCGTTGACGTGGTAGGGTTGGGTGTTCCGGCGACGATTTGGTTACCCGCCGCCGGGATTTTACTCGCTTTAATCTTTCCTTTAGCCACGTTCAGGCATCCATCATGCCGCGGTAGAATTTAGCGGTGACATCTTTGTCGATATCATTTCGACACGGAACATCGGATGGTATCCCTGCGCGAGCCAATAGCCAAGGTTCTTCCTGGTGGGTCATCTGCTCCAGCTCATAAGCCGAGTAGCCGCCAAAGACTTTATAAATCTCGTCCAGATGCTCGGTAACGTCCTTAGTGAGTTCCGGGCATTTTATTTCACCGGTGATCGGCTGCCACTTATAGTCAGCAAACCGAATGTACAGATCCCTTGCCACGGGGCCATGTACCCACGCCTCAAACCGATCGGCGATAAGCTCTTCGCCATCGTTCAGAGCCATGTACCAGGCATCTGCGTAAAACACCATTTTCTGCAGTTTCAGCGGTGTCATAACATCCCCGTGCTCTTGAGCAAAGCACAGCAGATAGTCCGCCACGCTGTTTAGGGTTGCAACTGCCATGATCCAATCTCCTGCCGTTTATTATCGTCTATAACCATCTATTTCTGTCAATAGTCGCATATAACCCAGAATAATGCGCGCTGTAAAGTGCGGCCTGATGACTGCTGGTGATAGCTCACATCTCATCGGAGTTTGGTCGAAACCGATAGCCGCCAGCCAAGGCAGAAGTGACACTCAATAACACCAGTTGACGTGCGCGAACTGCGCAGGCGCAGAGTTGTGAGCCACTGCCAGTGGCCCGCAAACCTCGTTTTAAGCTTAACAACTCTTAACAATGAAAGCGCGTCACTTACCTGTGCGATCGCTGGTGGCCTTTATTTGAAAAGTTAAACGGGGGCGCTCAACGCCGGGGAAAAGGTCACCATCAACGGGCACCAAGCTGAGCAGCAGACACTATCGCATTACCACCAGTATTGTTGTAAATCTGAATAACAGCGCTCTCTGTCACCCTGCTGCCGGCTCCTTCTTTAGATGCCATCGCCGAAATAAGTTTTGCCAGTACTTTCGGGTCGTTAAGGTTAAGTTGCTGACGTTCATTAAACCCAGTAGTTCTTACGACATGACGGATATATTCTTGAGTGTCGTTTTCCTTTGACGGAGCCCAGCGTTTGGAAATTTCATCAATCGTATTGATACCGCGGGCACCATAAATCTGAAGCTGCTTAGTCGCCGCTAACACGCCCTCATCCAGCGTAGGGAACACGGCGAACTTACCGCTTTTGGTGTTATGGGTATCGTACCCATAAGCCGAACGCAAATTACCGGGATTATTGAACCGATCGGCGATAGTGCGAGATTTATCCGAGATGTCGGCAGGAGCTGAAAAAATGGGGTTTAATTGTCCAGAAACAAACACCGATTTAATCGTGCTCCATGATGGAGCTAAGAACTCTTTCATCGCTGGGCCAACACTTCTCGGATCAAATCCAGTCTTATCCTTTACCCATTCGGCAGCGGAGTTTGCATTACCCTCCGATTTATTCATCCAGTCATTAAATGTTTCACCCTTAAGAAACTTAATGACGTTATCGACAGTTACGCCCATTTCCCTGATATTTGTCATAAACTGGTTAACATCGTTAGTGAAATTCGGGGATGCGAGATAATTACTGAACTTCTCTATACCACCAGCAAGCCCATCAATCCACTTCCCGAGATCAGGTGATTTAAGAACCGTATCGATCGCGCCGGATAACGCATCTGACAATTTACTCAGTTGCGGCGCCATAGGACCAAGGCCGATTACAAAGGCCCTGTTAATGCTTCTTTCGCTTAGCTCAATCTGATTAATGAACTCCGTCCATTTTCTGTTTTGCTCATCAGTAATGTTTAATCTTTCAGCATCCTTCTTCGCCCTTCGCTCCATCGCATCAATTTCTTCATTGCTCATATTTTTGAAGCGATTAAGGTCTTCAAGACTGAAGAAGTTGGTCAGGCCGTGCGCCTGCGCACCCTGCAGTGTGCTGCCGTTCTGCACGAAGATATCGCGCGCGTTGCGGATCATCTGCGGGAGCAGTTTGGCCGGGTCCTGGTCGGGGTTGTTAATCCCCATCGCCTGAAACGTCCAGCGCTTAGACAGGTCCATTTGAGAATCACGGATAGCGCCCAGCGTACCTGCAGGATTCCCAATTGCCCTCCTGTAGTTGGCTTCTATGGCACTCAGTCTCCCTGCCGACGTACCGATCCCCAGGGACATAAATCTCTGCTGAGCTGCCCCAGCTCCCAGAGTATTGATACCAAACAGGCTACCTACGCCGAGAGCGCCGGTAAACAAGCCAACAATGCTACCCCATGACAGAAGACTAGCTGTCGCTTCACTGATGTGCCCTGCCAGCGATTTAGCGTCTTTCGTCGCATCGCTGAGGAAGCCCTTCGCAGAGCGAGTGCTTTTGTTGAATTCGTCCTGCTTTTTCTTCGAGTCTTCCAGGTTGGTATTGAGCCGATCGATACCGCTGTTGATGGTCAGAATGGCCTCGGCCACGGCATTAAACTCCGCGCCTAACTCCTTCGCCTCACCTTTGGCCTTTTCGGTCTGCTTGCTGCTTTCGCCAATACCAACGGCAGCTACCCTCCAGGCTTCCGGTAAATCATCCAGCGCGCTCTGGTACTCGCGAAACCTTTCCATAAACGCGACAAACTTGTCGTCATTTACGTCAATGTCTACGATCGACTTAGCTACCATTGAACTCACCTCAATTAGGTAATGATAAAAATTAAGAACAAACGCCGTCAGGCATGCACTCATTAGAAAGGGACGCTAGTGCTTTATCCACGAGTCCTCGAGCGATTTCATGGATAGTTGGCGCAACGCCGATACCTGATTGCTGGCGCTGCTTTTCCTGAATTTTTCTGATTGCCTGAATCTGTGCTTCGCTGAGCAAGACAGGTTTGACGGACTGTTTCGACATGGCCACCTCCTGATATTTATACAGCCATTATAATTTCACATATTGAAATGATCACCACCTACATTGCAATTAATGAAAGAGTAATTTCGATCGTTACCAGAAGGAGAATTGATTGTTTTATAGACTTTTGGCGAGTACTTGACGAAGATTGCATAATGACTTTTCGCTGCTGAGTCTCAACTTAACAAGGAAGACCTGATGCCCTTACCTGAACGCATGAAACCAGCCAAAATCAGCCGTCATAAACTAAAGGAACTGGCGGATATGGCCAAAGAGATACTGTCGCAAATTGATAACGGCGCCGGCGAAGATGATGAAGGGCTAAAAGCGATGATTAATGACTGGAACAGGCAGGTCGTTAATCCGTATGAATTCTCTGATTTCCGTGACTTTTCCTCATGGACCGACGCAAAGAACTTTACCCGGATGGCATTTAATCAGGAGAAATACGTTGCGGATTTAACCTGGGATGAACTCGTTCAGATAATTAGTTTCGTGTGCAATGCTGAAGGCAAGGAATCGGAACAAAGCTACGCGCTGGGATTGCTGGAGAAAAACTTTGATGCCAATCCCTCCGATCTCATCTACTGGCCTAATGAATGGTTCCAGGACGAAGACATGCTCCAGGTAGATTTGACGCCTGAAGAAATCGCCGGATACCTGATGGCAAAATCTGGCAGATTTCTAAGCGATGCGCCTGAAATCGGGCTCAAATACCCGATTCGTTCAAATTCTACAAGCTAAAGCCATGGGCCGCTAAGTTCAACTTATCGACTTTCACTCCATGCAGGAATTTGCCCTGACAGCCATGCCAAACCACCTGACAGAAAAGAAGAGGTACTGTGCACGGCCGTACCATACTGCCAGGCTGCGAAGGCTAGAAAAGCGACGCTAACGATGATACTTACACGCAAAATCTTTCGGTCAGAATGTAACAATATTGCTGCTATAGCCAGAAGCAGAATCAATGAGACTGGCCAACAGGAAACGACCGCAACATAAGTCATAAACAGGTAGCCCATTATCATGGCTTCACCTCATCTATATAAATGTTGCCATCAGTTCACTGAGTTTAGAGTGGGCGCCTTGCTCAAGACATTGCCGATAACGATGTGGAAACTCCACCTCATTTCAAGCGCCACTGTGATGTCATAGTAGGTCAACGGGCCCAAACCGGTTGATACCAAGATTAAACGTCTTTTTGGTGGCTTTGAAAATACGATCGATTCTGATTTACACATTTTTCATCGAACCTAAGAGCTATCCGCATGTCTCTGGGCTTTTAAGTCACTTATGACTCCTTGCGCCCCTTTAGATCTCGCAGCAATCCATTTGCATCGCCACACGATCATATCCCCCCTATAGGAAACCGACGATTATCCTCTATTGGCACAGAAATAGACTACATGCCCCTATCGGCAAATCATCTGGTATCAGTCAATTCATAGCCTAACAAGGCGCATTTTCCTAGGGAAAAGAAGATGCGGGCGCATTGACTCTCTTTACTTGCTAGAGTTTACCGCCTCTTCTTTGCTTGTTTTTGCTCCATTGCGCGAACTCTCTCTACCAAGGTTCCTTTTGACGTTATGGTATCTATCGACCTGTTAGGTACTAGAGCCTTTTTGCTTATGTCGATGTATACAGCATCAGGGTGAACTCTGTAAGTTTTTCCATGAAGTTCTGGCGCTGGGTAAATCCTACCTTCTCTGGCCCAGCGGCGAAGTGATGATAATGACGGAGGGGTTTCATATGTTCTAGAAGCCCACTCTTCGAGTGTGAGAAGCTTTGCCACTACCGATCTCCTATAATTCGACAATGGGCAGGCTTATGCCAGAATATGCAGGTTAATAACGTTTTAGTTTTTAATCCGTTGTTTTGCATCAATAATCAACCCCTGTTTGATTTCCTCATATATAGGCAACTCACTACCCGGCGCATCTAATGTCACAACCAAGGCATAGGGGACGGAAAGCTTCTTATCCTTCTTACGGCTTACACAACTGACTTTTATTCCCATTGTGTCCCCGCTAGTAAAGTTGGCAGCATCAGCACCTTTTCTGACCTCATGAAAGACCGTACCATTCATCGTGTAATGCTGATAATAGTCGCAGTTGTTGGCATTAATGGTACCAAATACAGGTGCTGCCCAGAGCTGCGCATCCCGATAATCCGGGTGCAGATGATCAACCGGGGAATGCCATGCCAGCGTAACAATCAATCTGCGTTTTGCGGTATTAGCAGACAGGCTCGCAGGAAGTGGTAAATAATAGTCTTGCCCCTCATCATGCTTAATAACGCCGGTATAAATGAGTGTAGCCTGATTATCCAGACAGGCATGAATACGGCGCTCATTCACAGCACCATATCCCATAAATTGTGTTAGCTCAGATTTGAAATAAGCTTTGTTTTCAGCGGTTCTAAAATAGCGTTCAAGTACTGATTTAGCCAGTTCGTCCTGTTCAGCACCATGCAAAATTAAGGCTTTGAGAATTACAGCATCAGGTGCTTTAGATAAAGCGCCATCGTCTGAGAACTCTTTCATATCTCTAACGGTTTCATACAGCATTGCCAAACGCCTGGTAGCCAGTGCTGCCGCATTACTGGTGCCGGATGTATAGCCATAACCACTGAGTTCCCCGGGATTTACAGAAGGTAAAGCGACCTTCATTCCAGGCCCCAGTCTGTTGCTACGGTTGAGATCCAGCATAGTTTCTTTCATCGACTCAAAGGTTTTATTCAAAAACGTTTGCCGTCCTCCTGGCATCAGAATTTCGGGTTTCACTGACCTATTTTTGCCAAACGTAACTGGATTCAATGGGCTAAAAAGCCCGGGGGTAACAAAGGGATCAATCTGATTAGGAGCAAGCCCATCACGATAACCATCAGCATGAACCGCTCCAACAGTAAGGGCATTGACTGACTCAGCAGGGGAATAAAGTCGTCTCACTGGGCGCATCTTTTCAATGGCTCTTAGAGCATGTTCTTCCTTCTGAACCAATGTCAGTCCTGCAAGTTCCTTCTCACGTATTCCCTCTAGAACAATTTTTTGATCATTATTCCCAGCACTGACAACAAACAGTACATTGTAGGTTACGGCTAACCAATCCAGCATACGGGCCAGTGGACTCATTTGAACATCAAAAGCGCGTGCACGGTCACCAATTGAAAAGTTGATGATCACAACCTCAGGAGCCGTTGGCCCGTTATTGGCATCCCCTGTTTTCATGCGTAAAACTGCTCGATGAACAATATCTGTTGGCAAAACAAATGAGGGTATTTGTTCCGGTCTAGGGCCACTACGTTGCTCGCGTTCCGGAGCCATGATGGGCCTTACATACAGTGGGCGAAACAGCGAACCTTCCTCTGGATGATTAAGATCACCATGCAGTATCAATGAAGCCATCGCCGTACCGTGCATATGCTCCTGTGGAGAACGGTACAAAGAGTCAAAATCATCCGGGTCGTCAATAATAAGGCGATCACGAAGAGCTTCGTGATTCGAGAGAGGAACACCATCTAGCAACGCAACAACCGGCAAATTTTCTCCAAAATCTTCGGCAGACGCAACTTCTCCAGGTAAGGATAAAAGTTCCTCGTTTTCCGGAACAGTGACGTTACACTGGCCCATAGGGCGGAAGAACATGATGTCATCACAGCGCATTAATTCAATGGATGAGCTCCCTTCTGCTATGATGTCACTGACCCTGCTGATAGGAAGCTGGCCGACAAGAGTATGATAATGAATACCATCATGAAAATAAGGGTAGGATATATAGCCGCCGCATTTTTTTATTAGGCGCTCAATACGTTCCTGAGCTCGCTGACGATCAACTGGATTTTTCCTGTACCAGAGTTCAATTTCAAAAGGGATGTGGTAATCATCCCCCTCTTCAGCCTCACTAATTCGCTCTTGCCAGTCTTCAAGCAGAAAAGTATTTGCCAGCCTGTCTTTTGTATCCCAGAAACGGATGTCTTTAAGTTGTTCAAAGGCATGAATAAGAGGTGCGTGACCCTTTTCCTGCGTTTTATTATCTTTATACTTCTTCCAGATAGCATAAAGCTTATCAAGCCCATCTTTATTACTCATCGTAAGGTAAGCAATTTTAGTTAAGGGCTTGCGCGCGCCATGACTATCGGTAGCATAAAACTGTTCATCCTGATACTTACGTTCTAGGATGACAGACGTCATGAATTCAAACCCTTCAACTTTAGAGAGCCTTTTAGCTAAGTTTTGCGGGTCACCAGCAATTTCAAGGACTAAGACTTTTTCTGGAGTCAGACCATCTGCTGATTCAGATAGCCGAATATGCTCAGCGAATTTTTGTTGTAACGATCTGATCTTTGGGAAGAAAAATTCAGACTGATTATCAAAACCAGGATGTATAATTGGTGGCGATCCACCTCTTAATTTCCCTTTTTCACCGCCAACATCTGGTTCATTAAATAAGAGAATGGGTTTCAAGGCCATATCCGCATTTCCTTGTATGTTGGACTATTTATCCGGCTTGTAGCGCGCCATCCAATATTTTAGACAGTGATTAGTAATATTTTTAATATTATTTTCGCTATGAGGTAATCCAAGAACATATTTGCGCTGAACATCAAGGCCAAACTCTTCCAACTCAGCGAAACTTAGACCAGCGAGTTTTGCTGCAAGCGTCGACGGAGCAAATCCCAGCGAGTGACCAATTCGGCTCTGAAAGTTCTCAAACCATTTCTCCGCCATTGCCTTGGTGGGTGAAGGGATAGTAGCCTGAACTTGGAAACGACGCCAGATCGCTCTGTCGAGCATGGATTCGTGGTTAGTCGCACCTATAACAACAACATGACTCGGCAACATATCAATTTGCTTAAGTAATGAATTGACAACGCGTTTCATCTCACCGTTATCGTTTACATCCTCGCGTTCTTTACCAATGGCATCAAATTCATCAAAGAAAACCACACAGCGCTGAGTCTTGATAAAGTCGAAGAGCTTATCGATTTGTTGAGCGGTTTGTCCTAAGTAACTGGTAATAATGCCTTCATACTTGACGGTAAAGAAAGGAACTGAAAGGTGGTTCGCTAATGCTTCCGCAAGCGTTGTTTTACCGTTACCAGGTGCGCCACAAAAGAGTAGTTTATGACGGGGTTCCAGATTAAATGAACGTAGCAGATCGCGACGAGCATGTTCTTCAATGACTTCGTTAATGAGGTTGATCACCTCATCTGGCAGCACTAGGTCTGACAACACCTTCTGCGGCTGAATTTCGTAAAACGCATTTTGTAAAGATTCATCTCGCGTGAAACGGCGTTCTTCGGCACTAGGTGTGGCAGTCAGGAGTGTTTTGAGTTTGTTAGCAAGAATATGCTGATGGCGTGCGGATGCCTCAGCAGCGATGGCCTCTGCTGTTTTTTTAAAGCGAGGCAGGTCTCCACGAATTCCTGTCTCCACCAGATTAAGAACTAAATCGGCCCGCGCCATACCTCACCTCAAGCCATGCCCTCTGCACAACATACTTGCGCTAAGGATATTATGAATAGCGGGATTTATCAATTTGACGTTCATATTCACCAAAAAGATAATTTATCCATCCCAGACAAAAGAAAAAACTATGCTCATCATCAGTAGTCCCGAAATGGTCAATCTCGCGATGAAAAAAAACGCATTAAATCAAAGAGATTTTTAATACTGATAGGTAGAAGCAAGCCCCTAGTATCTAAGATACATCTCTGGGAAAAGTGATATTCCGGCGATGTCAATATTTATTGTGTGAATATCATCTCTTCTGGGCCCGGCAGAGACAGCCATATAGAGCTCTTATAAAGGTGATGATGCTACAGGGTGAGGAAACGAAGCGTTGCGCAGGGGCTGATGGAAATGATCCAAACTTGGCTGGCAAAATAGGCGGCATGCAAATGGCGGTACCTACTCTATCCTTCATTGGGATGTTGCTGCTCATGAGCCCTGCGTAGGGCATCAGTAGCCTGTCCTTGTTGCCCTGCTTTACCGCTTTGGCGTACCGTTCTGGCACTGAGTACATTGTCCGCAATGACCTGATAACCTTGCTGAGTGCCGCCATCCTGACCCATCCACTGGTTGACCTGCATATTGCCCGCCACACTGACCAGGTCGCCTTTATGGTGTTTGGCCAACGCATCGGCCTGTTTACCAAAAGCAATCGCGCCCAACCAGAAAGTAGTCTCCCCGTTATCCGCCGCATTACAGGGCAGCGCTACCGCCAGGCGGGCCATAACCATGTTTGTACCTTTTCCCGTTGTTCTGGTTTGCGGGTCGGCCACCAGCCGGCCATACGCTGAAATTTGAGCTGTCATCGCTGTACTCCTCTCTTCTGATGCCCTGCACCTGATTCAGTGTTGGTTCAAAATGGTAGTTTGTTGCCTCATTGTTGGTTCATTTTTCAAACATGAAACCTTATTAAACATATACATATAACTACTGAGGCAACTGAACCAACTGAACCAACACCTAAACTACACACATGAAAGAATGCTTTTACTCTGGCTGGTCATCGTCCGGCAGATACTGCAGGACATAAACCCGAATTTGTCGCCCATCAATGCGTGGAGACTTTCTCTGGAAACCGCGACCAGACGTCGGCGGCGTTAGCATGCCAGCTTTCTTCAGGACTTCTGCAAACTGACGAGTGTTAAAGCCGCGGGCGATCTCCCCTTCGAAGGCTGCCGGGAAGGTGTAGAACACCATCGGGTCAGTCTCATGACCGCCCTTCTGCCGGTATCCCGCCATGTTGGAGATGGGAAGGCTGGTTGGGTCATACGGGAACGGTGCAAAGCGGCTCATGCCGTAGGCGTTCAGGAATGCCTCTGTCTGCTCAATAATTTGCTGATGCTCTTTGTTGCCGGTACCGAATTCACGCAGCCAGGCGTTATAGCTGTACTGAATAGCATCCCGACACGTCTGCTCATCCCAGCCGGTGATCACATTACCTAACAATAGTGCGGCTTCCAGAATGGCAAACCGGGCGCCAACACGATGGACTTGCTCCCCGTAATCCGACGGGATCAGACTACGCCAGCGCTCTTCCGCTGCTCTGACAGCGTTCACCGCCTCTTGCTGGTGGTCAGCCAGCCATTTCACCCACTCACGCCCGGTCACTCCGTGGTTATGCTGGTATGCATCTTTGAGAGCATCGGCATGGTGCTTACCATTGGTATGCTCATGGAAGCGCACTGCCCGACGCATCGGAATGTTCAGCAGGCGAACCAGTTGGCCCGCTTTAGCCTTACGGCCGGCACTGGCAATGAAGGTCTCCAGATCCATCTCACCGGTACTGATGGCCACAGTACGCCAGCGCTTCAGGTCACGGTTTCCGCCTTCCTTCGCTCCCTGGAGTTTTCCAGTGCCGTTAAACAGCGCGTAGGCCGATTTATAGACCTCCACCGGGTCAGCCCCCTGGCCGATTTCGTCAAGCGGCATCAGCGCGTCATTATGTGCGGCAGCCTCATTCGCCAGCCCCAGCGCAGTACCGTACCAGGTGAGACGCAGTACATCTGGATTGCCGTAAAGACTGGAGGCCACATTCGCAGTGGTAGTCTTACCCGCGCTCGACTGTTCGTAGAGGTGGATACCGAATCCATCCGCACCAGCAAGGCCAATCAACGGGGCGGCCAGTGCTGCGGCCACCCCAGTCATCATCGAGTAATTACCAAAGGCCAGACGTCCTACGTTCTCCCGCCAGCTCTCAACGGTACCGCTGGTGGTGTAACCGGATGCGGCAGAACTTCGTCCGCTAAACAGCACCGGTTGATCTGGAGTACCAATGATCTCGCCATCCGGCATGATGTAGGCGCCACACTGCCAGCCCGTAGCATGCGCAATGCGCCATACCTCACCATTGGCACAGTTCTGCAGCCAGTCGGCCAACGTTGCACGTAAACCACTTTTGGTTGTGACGTTCACCCCACCAGCCTTGAGCATTCGCCAGCCTTCGCGTTCACCGATATCAGCAAATGGTATTGCCTGGACAGTATCCCCCTTCGAACCGAATGGGCGCCAGCGCAGGATCAGATACCGGGTTTTACTGTCATCTATGCCAGTACCTATGACCTCCAGAGCAGAACACAGCCAGCTTTCACGGGTAGTTATTTCCCCGGTATCTTTGTCTGATTTTGGCTCAACCCAAAAAATACCGTCAGCTCGGCTTTCAACATGTGGCTTCAGGTTGTCGCTATTCGCAGATTTATTGGCTTTCAGAATTGATGTTGTTGTGTGCTCGCCCTGTTCTCTGAGCCTGGCCAGATATTGCCTCCAGTTTTCCGGTTTTTGGTCAGGAATTCCCTTATATAATTTCGCTTCCAGTACACCTGCCTGTGCAAGTTTTTCCCCAATGGCATTAATCATTATTGGCTCAATGCTTCCAGCCAGATAAACACGAGCACTGCGACGCCCTTGATCAATAATTTGCAGGTTCTCCAGTTCCGCCAGCTGCTTCGGTCCAAGATAAATGGGAGGTGTTCTGTCCTCAGCGACTTGTTTACCCAGGCCCTCTTCCCAACCTTTTGCATGTGCATACGCATCGGTTCCAGCAAAAATAACTGCTTCAGTAAATTTTTCTTTTGGCAAATGTTTCAGGTTCGGTGCCAGTTTCATTGACGCTTCTCCCGATGAGCACACAAGACGTAATCAGCAAGTTCTTCATCCGCCGTTTTAATAGCTTCCGGTACATCCTGGAGTAACGAGATCAGAGCACAAATTAACTGAATATCTCGTTCAGATGCTTTCGTGCCCTCTAACCATATGGAGAGCAGAGCCTGTGCTTGTTCAACACGACATTGGGCATCAATAAGCTGCATATCGCTCATACCCTGACCTCCGCATCAATTCTGACCATATCGACAATCGCCAGGACTTTATCCAGCCAGCAATGCACAACGACTGCTTGCTCAACGTCGAGGTATGGTGATAAATCGGTCATTACATGAACTAACCCATTACGAGCGCGGGCCATACGTTCTGCGGTACGCTCTGCCAGAGTAAAATCTTCCGGATAAGGCTGCACACGGGATAGCGTCGCCTCGGCCTCAAGTTCGGCAGGATGGCGGTATATAGCGTTTATATTCATTTGCCCGCCCTCATTTTTGATTCTTTGACGCAGTCAGAACGGCACACACCCGCATTCGCTACGGTATCGTTAAGCGCCAGCACCACCTCACCAACCGTACCCAGCATTGCGCCTATTTTGCGCATGTCTCCCTTTGCGGTCTCCTCGGTGTAGTTGTTATTGTCCGTGGCCCAGAACATCAGACTTCCAATGGCACTAATGCCGAGCAACAAATCACTCACAGCCTCATCCATGCGGTTCTGAATGCCTTCCAGCTCATCAACGGTGGCGCCTTTGCCGAATTCGTGGCGAACTAAATCGTTACACAGGCTCATGCTGCCACCTCCGCCACCGGCAGACGTGCGGCCAGCGAAAGGATGAAGTGCGGCGCCAGAATGCGGCGGGCTTCGCGTTCGGTTGCGGCCTCGACAGACAGGCGGCAAGGCCTGGCCTTTTTGTCGTGGCGGTTGAGCGCCAGAAAGCGCCAGAGGAATAAATTAGGGCTGAGTGATGCCCGCCCTGCAGGGGGTGTGATACGATTTGACATAGCTACCTCGTTATCTACGCTAACGGTGGTGGTCAGAAGCCCGGAAGTGTTAGCGCACCTCTGGGCTTCGCCGTTTCTGTGATCCTACTGTGCTCTTGCTGTGTTCTACCTGTGGATAACATGTATTTCACTTTAGATTTATGTGAAACACAGGTCAAGGCTTTTTTGTATTTCATTTTTGAGTATACTGAAACACACAAAACCGATGGAGTTATGCCAATGTCTTCAGCAAACAAGAATACAAAGTCGCAGCTTTTCACAGTCAGGGTTCCGCACGAGGTGGTATCCAACATGGAATCGTTAAAGCATGATGGTGAATCCTCTGCCGGGTTTATCGTCTCCGCGATGCAGGGAGAAATCGCCCGCAGGCAGACTGAAGGAAACGAGGAAGCCTTACTGCTATCCTCCCTCGATGCGCTGACGCGTGTTGAAGAAATCGGCACGAGAGCTGGTGAGGAAATCCAGCAGATCATCAGCGTTGCGCGTGACGAACTACAGCGCCGGCAGCGCAAGAAGCCCAAAGAATCGGAATGACTCAAAGCCAGAATTCGGGCTTTGGTACCCAAGGGCAGAATCCTGCCCTTTTTCTTTTGGCGGTCGTCACCGTTACCGATCACCACCAGCAAACAGCCATAAAATCTGGCCAATTTGAAAACGCCAGAATTTCCCGCTTTAGGCCCGCAGGAGTACTCCTCATTTTTCAGCGAATTATTCTGCTGATAGGGTGCTCTCCCGCTGTCTCGATCTCCGGCATAAAATGACGCCTGATGCGTCCGCGTGCTGGTGGGCTTATTCATCGTTAACCCCCATCCGTTTAGCCAGCCAGCGCTGAGACAGGCGGGTTAATTCCGCTTTGCGCTGGCCGTACTGCATACCCATATCGATCAACGTGATGTTGGTGCTCTCCAGATAGCTGAGGTGCTCCAGTTGGCCGGCGCTCATGCTATCGCGAGGTTCGCCGTCGATACCGTTCACCTGCGCCCACTGCTTAGCGGTCATGCCAACCAGCACGATGCGGGCGATCATGTTGCTTTCGTTGCTGTAGTGGCGGCCTTGCGTCTCTTTCCCCTGTTCTGCGCGGGCAGCATCCAGAGCGGCGCACATCGGCTTAAAGAGGTTGGCAGCACCAATGCGGGCTTTGAGGTGGCGGCGGTACTTCGCGGCGATTTCTGGCGCACTCAGCTGTAACGCTTCCTCGCACTGGATGAAATAGCGGCGGACGGCGCGGCCCTGTTCGTTGCGCTCAACCATTGCCACTTCTTTGGCCATATCCAGCGATAGAAGGTAATCATGCTCGATTTGCTGGCGAAATTTTGCGCTCGCCCGTTTTGGTGAGCTCAAATTTTCAACACGGATGTAGTCAGTCCCGGCCACAAATCCGTACTGGTCGATGCGGCCTTTAATCCAGTTGGTAAAGTCGCGGCCCACACCCAGCGCTTTATGCAAAGCTCTGGCGCTCGCAATATTGGTTTCGCGCCCGCCAATTTGTCCGGGAATAACCGGAACGATGGCGGCAAAGTCATTGCCGTTAATTAAGCCCGGGTTACCGTTGGGTTTAGGGGCGGCCTCAGAATTGAATCTGCTTTTTTCGATTTTCATTTTTTCGGCTCCGTTATGCGGCGGTGAGATTGTCCGGGTATAGATTGAGAATGTCGGCAATTTCAGGCTGAGAAAGCCCCTGATAGCCCCCAGCGTCGGCGTTATGGTTCACAAGCCGAATAACTTTTAGAACGTCACCGCGCCCGGTAAAGCGATAGCGTAAATGTGACCCGATCCCGTCGGGATTCTTTTCGTCGATACGCTCAAGCTGAATATCAAGCCTGCGCTCTAACTCGCTGGCGTAGTTCCTTCCAGACGAAAGGCGGCAATAACGCAGAATGTCGTTTTCTGTCCATCCCTCTACGCCAGTGCGTAGCATGTAGATGCGGGCGCGGTGCTTCTTCGGTGTGCGGCGTGGCGCTTGTGTGGTGGGCGCTGGTGGCGTAACATCAGATCCGCGAATATCCGATGCTGAAGCCGCCTGCTGTACGGGGCGGTTTTTCTTTTTCATCAAGCCACCTTTCCCCGACGCTCTGCCAGCCAGTTGTTAATCTCTACCGCATCAAAGGCGGTAATCTTCTCGCCCAGCTTTACCGGGCGCGGTAGTGAGCCGCTGCGAACTTTGCGATCAATGGTTGAAACGCTAACGCCCAGCAATTCAGCAAGGCGGAAGCGTCGGATATAGCCAGATTGGGGGATTGTGTGGATTGCTGCGTTATGTGTTGCCATATGTACCGTAACCTCTTTTTGATGGTTGCTGCTTCGTTACGGGTATGATGGGTACAATCGATTGTAATGTATCGGAGTTATTAGAAAACCCCCCGGAATTTTCATAATTCCGTTATCGGTTGATTCCCCCTTTTCGCAGCCAATCAATAAGCGTCTTATCATCATCCGGGAGTGGTAGTCCCTCAACTTTATTGTTAGCTTTAGCTCTCAGTTGTTGAATGCTGCCTTTTAAATCACTATCGGTTAAGCCTATACTTTTAAGTAATGCGACAATTAGTCTCATCTGTTTTTCTGTTGTTTTTACTGGTTTTCCTACATTCATTTCCGTCGGCGGTAAGGGAACAACACCTCCGTTAATCATGCTTTTAATCGGCTCGCCTGTGTCTATTGCGTCTTTGAGTTTTAAAATGGTATCTCTGGCAATAAATAGATCGGAACTTGTCAAAGTCTCATTAAGCGCAGGTTTTCGGCTCTGGCTTAACTGAAACCCTATACTTTCGGCTAGTTTTCTGTTTAGCGTCGGTAGCCAGCTCTGATTAAAATATCTATCGCTAATTATCTGACACGAAAGGCCAGTCTTCTCGCGGAAAGTGTCCCATCCGAACGGCCTGAAAATTGTCGTGTCTATCACCCTTGTCTTCTTAGAATAAAGAAGACTTTCTATTTCACTGTGTCCCAGACACCATAGCCCGTTCGCCAATCCTCTAAATAAAATAAGCCCACTATCTGTTTTGTATGCGTCATGTTCGGTGAGCGTGGAATTAAAATGAGATACATAGTTGCTATCACGAAAAAGAAATGATGAGTTTACTTTGTGTTCGTTATAAAACTCAATTGGATCTTGAATGTCTTTGCCACCTACAAAAACCAGCGCAGAACAGAAATACCTCATCATTACACATAAGGGGATCGCACCAATAGCACCATAGTGAAGTAAATCATCTGTATCACATTGCAAAATACTAGCTGCCCTGTCGAGCGTAAAGTATTCCATAGGTGGGATTTTAATACTGCTGCGGGCTTCTTTTTGGGTCATTACGTCACCTTTCACGCTATGCCTTGTATAGTGACCGGAACAGGCGGTAAGGCTTCCCGCTTTTCACCCCGTCGGGCTAGTTCCGGTCTGTTCGTTGATTCTTTACATATCTTGGTTACTTGGTCATTCTCAGCGGTGTAACGTTGTATTCTTCGCCGCGTTCCAGTGCCACCAGCAAGCCCGCCCACTGTGTTAACGCAGCCCGGCGTTCATCAAAGTATTGGTGGCGGTTATAGATGCCCTCTATGCCCGGTATTTTGTGGTTAAGGCAGCGCTCGGCTATCACCGGGTCAATACCTATCGCGGCCATCTGTGTGCGCATGGTGCGCCGCAGGTCGTGGATACTGAACGGCTCAACGTCAGCCATTTCTTTCAGAACGGACGGCATAACCATATTTAGCGTGGCTCGGCTAACGTGAGCCGTTGTTCTGGCTCGCCTGGCTGGGATTAACCAGCGGCTATCACCGGCAAAAAGTCGAATCTCTTTAATCCATTCGATCACTGGCGCCGGCAGCGGGATATCGATGTCATCACCATTCTTTGCCCGCGAGCCAGGGAGATGCCAAACCTCGTTATCAAGGTCGAACTCCGACCATTCGGCGGCACAGAGCTCCATTTTGCGCACCCCAAGCGCCAGAATGATCTTGAAGGTCAGCTCATTTTCTCTGCTGATTCCACGCCCGCGGCGTAGAGCCTTGAAGAACATAACCAGCTCATCACGGCTTAACGCACGTTTGCGCCCCTGCTCTTTGCCGCCAGCGTCTTTAGCGCCAAATGATATGGCTGGGTTAACCTCTATCATTCCGCGTATCACAGCGTAATCAAACAGGCGTTTGAGCATGCGAAGTACATCATTAGCTACCGTGGGAGACCCTCGCTCTAACACATCCTGCAGGACGCTATCAATGTGCCGCGGGCGAACGTCCTCTACCTTCATCTTTCCGATGATAGCAACGATATTCTTTTGCAGACTGCTGCGGAAAAGCTCCGGATGTTTGTAAGTGGTCTCTATCTGGCGGGCGTAATACTCAGCGGCAAGCTCTGAAACGTGAATGGCGTTCTTCTCAGCATCAATCTTCGCTATTGCCTCAGCCTTGCGCTCCTGCTTCTCTGCGGCTACGTCATACCCGAGCGCTACCCGTGCGGATAGCTCTTTCGCTATATCTCGGGCTTTTGCCAGTGAGAAATCGGAATAAGAACCGATCATCATGGTGCGGGCCTTTCCCGCCAGCTTATATCGATAGCGCCAAAAAGGAGTTTTATCCTCTTTTCGAAACCTCAGATAGAGGCCGTCACCGTCTGCTCGCCCCTCGAAGCGTTCCCCGCTCTTAATCCATGCGCGGATCTGCATGTCTGTAAGTTTTGGCATGTGCGAATACCTGAAAATCCTTACCGTGATCCATTGGGTACACCGCGAAATGTACCCAAATTGCTTAGAGCTATACCCAAAACTTTGGCTAATGATAATGGGTACACCTCTGTGTACACGACAATCATGCGCTTTGTTGCGTCTTTATGATAGCCCATGATAACAAAAAAGCCCGGCAGATGCGGGCTTTGGGTATTTTGTGCTGGTGGGTGAATCGTCCTGAGAGCTTATTTGCTTTTCTTGATGTGCTTGATCAGGCGCTTACGTTTACGCATCTGGTTCGGCGTCAGGGTGTTGCGCTTGTTGGCGAACGGGTTTTCCCCTTCCTTGAACTGGATCCGGATTGGCGTACCCATCACGTCCAGGGATTTACGGAAGTAGTTCATCAGGTAGCGCTTGTAGGAATCCGGCAGATCCTTCACCTGGTTACCGTGGATCACCACGATAGGCGGGTTGTAGCCCCCGGCGTGGGCATATTTCAGCTTCACGCGACGGCCACGCACCAGCGGTGGCTGATGATCTTCCGCCGCCATGTTCATGATCCGGGTCAGCATCGCGGTGCTTACGCGGCGGGTGGCGCTGTCATAGGCTTCGCGTACCGATTCAAACAGGTTGCCGACGCCGCTACCGTGCAGGGCGGAGATGAAGTGCACCCGGGCAAAGTCGATAAAGCCCAGACGATAGTCGAGGGTCTCCTTCACCTGCTCCTTCACTTCCTGACTCAGGCCATCCCACTTGTTGACAACGATCACCAGCGAACGACCGCTGTTGAGGATAAAGCCCAGCAGCGAGAGGTCCTGATCGGAGATCCCTTCGCGAGCATCGATCACCAGCAGCACGACGTTGGCGTCTTCAATCGCCTGCAGCGTTTTGATCACCGAGAACTTTTCCACGACGTCAGTGATTTTCCCGCGCTTACGTACCCCGGCGGTATCGATGAGCACATATTCACGCTCGTCACGCTGCATCGGGATGTAAATACTGTCGCGGGTGGTGCCCGGCATATCGTAAACTACCACGCGATCTTCACCGAGGATGCGGTTGGTGAGGGTTGATTTACCGACGTTAGGGCGTCCAACAATCGCCAGCTTGATCGGCAGATCCTGCGGATTGAAGTCGTCCTCCGGCTCTTCTTCCGCTTCACCATTCTGCTCGGCTTCGAATTTTGCCCAGTATTCGGCGTCTTCATCCACCTCTTCCTGCGGGCTGATCTCATCCACCCATGGCAGCAGGGCCTGCTCCAGCAGGCTGGTCACGCCGCGGCCGTGCGAAGCAGCGATAGGATAGATATCACCCAGGCCTAAGGACCAGAAGTCCGCCATCGCCTGGTCGACATCGATGCCGTCGGTTTTATTGGCCACCAGGAAGGTGGGCTTTTCACGAGAGCGCAGATGTTTAGCGATGGCGATGTCCGCCGGCATCAGGCCTGCGCGCGCATCGACCATAAACAGCACCACATCGGCCTCTTCGATAGCCAACAGCGACTGCTCCGCCATCCGGGTTTCCACGCCCTCTTCCGTACCATCAATACCACCGGTATCGATACAGATGAATTCGCGGCCTTCGACTTCGGCCCGACCGTACTTACGGTCACGAGTCAGCCCCGGGAAATCCGCAACCAGCGCATCACGAGTGCGCGTCAGGCGGTTAAAGAGCGTGGATTTTCCAACGTTAGGGCGCCCGACAAGCGCGACCACAGGTATCATGTTAAATGCCTCATACAATCACTAAGCAACATCGTCTTAACGACGTTTTTAAAAAAGTCAAAACGGCCCCTGTCTGCCAGGGGCCGTTTCTTAATCATTCACGACAGCGGTAATTAACGCGTAATCGCGTACAGCGTACCGTCTTTCGCCTGGATCAGCAGTCGACCATCTGCAACCACCGGATCGGTCAGGAAGCCGGAACTATCGACTTTCTGCTGTGCCACAAAATGGCCATCTTCCGGATTCACCCAGTGCATGTAGCCTTCGCTATCACCGACGACCAGATTGCCATTATACAACACCGGCGCGGTCAGCAAACGGTGCAGCAGATCGCTTTGCGTCCACAGGGTCACACCACCATCGGTGGTCAGTGCCAGCAGGCGATCGTTCTGGTCAACCAGGTAGATACGGTTACCATCGACGATGAAATCATTCACCGAACCCAGCTCGCGTTTCCACATAATCTGGCCGCTACGCAGGTCCAGCGCGGTCAGGTTACCGTTATAAGCCAGCGCATAAACCACACCGTTAACGATGATCGGCGTCGTGTCGACATCGTTCAGGCGGTCAATTTCCGTCGGGCCGGTGGCCGTAGAAATACGCTGCTGCCAAATCATCTGCCCCTGCTGCATCAATACTGCACTGACGCGGCCGTTGTCGCCGCCGACGATCGCCGCGCCATAAGCGGTCGCAGGCGCAGACTCGCCGCGCAGGGAGAGTGCCGGCATATCGAGGTTAACGGTCCACTTCACGGCACCATCGGTCTCATTCAACGCCTGCAGCTGGCCGTTACTGGTATGCACCAGCACCATGCCATCGCTCACCACCGGACGCGACAGCGCCTCGCCAGCAACGCGGGTTTGCCAGGCAACGGTACCATCGCTGGTATTCAGCGCATACAGCTGCGCTTTCTCACTGCCAATATAAACATGGCCGCCAGAGACGGTCACACCGCCGGAAAGCAGCGCTGGCACGCGCGAGAACCAGCCATCTTTCTCCGCCAGGTTCACAGACCACACCTCTTTGCCGTCGTCCGCGTTCAGCGCTTTGACGGTGCCTTTACGGTCAGCAGCATACACTACGCCGTCGGCGAAGGCCGGATGAAGGTTAGAGTAAAATTCGCCGATACCATCGCCAACCGAGGTGCTCCAGGACGTGGACGGCGTAAACTGGTTTTCTACCGTCGGCAGCGGTGACATTTTCACCACATCTTCTTCGCTATTAAACAGCGAACACCCGCTCAGCAAGGTAACGGAAAGCAGCCCTGGCAAAAGTAATTTACGCAATTGCATCGAGTCCCTCTCAGATGGACAAATTATTCATTTTCATACGCATCATTTCGCTGAGCGCAGGAGAAGCATCGCTTTTCACGCCAGCTTCCCACGCCGCACGGGCCCCTTGCTTATCGCCTTTGCTCAACAGAATTTCGCCGCGCAAATCGGCCACAATGGCGGTCCAGCCCTCACCTTTGATGCTGTCGAGGGTTTTCAGCGCCGCATCAGCCTGTTTCATCTGCAGCTGAACGCGGGCAAGACGCATGCTGATAACCGATTTCAGGTTATCATCAGACGCGGCCGCCAGCCCCTGCTGCAGCTGCTTTTCAGCGTTAGGCAGATCGTTCTGTTCAACAAAATGCTGTGCCAGCTCGAGAGAGGCGAAGGCGCCGTAGGTATTTTTATTGTCAGCCGCGAATTTCTCCGCCCCTGACAGTACTTCTGGCGTATTCGATTTCAGCGCGGAAGTCGCCTGTTCGTAAGCCAGAGACGCGTCTCTGGCCGTATCCTGCTGATGGGAGGTCCAGTAGCGCCAGCCAACCAGCGCGCCAATCCCTAAAATCACCCCGACCGCCAGCGCTTTGCCGTTTTCGGCAAAGAAGCGCTTCAGCGCATCGACCTGATCGTTCTCGTTGTTAAAAGTTTCCACGCAGTCCTTCTCCTGACTAATAATTCCCGGGAGATTAACCCAGAAGTGTGCGCAAATGCGCGGCAACGCTCTCCTGCGTTACGGTAGTTTGCTCACCTGAGCGTAAATCCTTCACTACCACGTTTCCGTCAGCGATCTCTGACTCACCGACCACCAGGGCGATACGGGCGCCCCACTTATCGGCGCGGGCAAACTGCTTCTTAAAGTTGCCGCCGCCGTGGTTGGTCATCAGCTTGACGCCGGGCAGCGCATCGCGAACCTGCTCAGCCAGACGCATTGCAGCAGACTGAGTATCGGTCCCGGAGGCTACCAGGTATATATCGACAACAGGATCGGCTTTAAATTCCGGATTCACTGCCTGGACCAGTAAAACAAGACGTTCCAGCCCCATAGCAAAGCCCACGCCCGGGGTGGCACGACCGCCCAGCTGCTCAACCAGGCCGTCGTAACGACCGCCGGCGCAGACGGTGCCCTGGGAACCGAGGCTGGTGGTTACCCACTCGAACACGGTACGGTTATAGTAGTCGAGGCCGCGTACCAGACGCTGGTTGACGGTGTAGCGGATCCCGGCATCGTCAAGCAGCGCGCACAGGCCGGCAAAGTGGGCTTTCGACTCTTCGTCAAGGTAGTCGCCGAGCGCCGGCGCGTCGTTCAGCAGCGCCTGCACGTCCGGGTTCTTGGAGTCCAGCACCCGCAGCGGGTTGGTGTACATCCGGCGTTTGCTGTCTTCATCCAGTTTATCGGTAAACTGCTCCAGGTAAGCGACCAGCGCGTCGCGGTAGTTGGCACGCGCTTCCAGCGAACCGATGGAGTTCAGCTCAAGGCTGACGTGATCGGAGATGCCCAGCTCACGCCACCAGCGCGCGGTCAGCATAATCAGCTCGGCATCGATGTCCGGGCCCTGCAGGCCAAACACTTCGGCGCCAATCTGATGGAACTGGCGGTAGCGACCTTTCTGCGGACGCTCGTGGCGGAACATTGGCCCGACGTACCACAGACGCTGTTCTTGATTGTACAGCAGACCATGTTCGATGCCGGCACGTACGCAGCCCGCCGTCCCTTCCGGACGCAGCGTCAGGCTGTCGCCGTTGCGGTCCTCAAAGGTGTACATCTCTTTTTCAACCACGTCGGTCACTTCGCCGATCGCGCGTTTGAATAACGGGGTCTGCTCTACAATCGGCAAACGGATTTCGCTGTAACCGTAGCTACCGAGCACCTGCTTCAGTGAGCCTTCAATGCGCTGCCAGAGAGCGGTTTCGCCCGGCAGATAATCGTTCATGCCACGGATGGCTTGAATGTTCTTTGCCACGTTTATTCTCTTTATATATACAAAAATGAACCCCGGCGCCTTGCGCCCGCAGGTTCAATCATACACGGGAAGCGTATCGCTTCCCAACACGTTATTTTGCTTCAAGCTGTTGAACGTCAATACGACGGGCTTCATCGAGCATCGAGGCTTTGGCACGAATACGCGCTTCCAGCTGGTCGATCATGTCGTCGTTGTCCAGTCGATCTTTACGCACGCCGTCTTCATAAAGGCCGCTTTTCTTGTTGCCGCCGGTCACGCCGAGGGTGGAGACCAGCGCTTCGCCCGGACCATTCACCACGCAGCCGATGATCGAAACATCCATCGGGGTGATGATATCTTCCAGACGCTGCTCCAGGGCGTTGACCGTACCGATAACGTCAAACTCCTGACGCGAGCAGGTTGGGCAGGCAATGAAGTTAATGCCGCGAGCACGAATGCGCAGGGACTTGAGGATATCGAAGCCGACCTTGATCTCTTCCACCGGATCCGCCGCCAGCGAGACGCGCAGCGTATCGCCGATCCCCTCGGATAACAGCAGGCCCAGGCCGATCGCGGACTTCACCGCGCCGCTGCGTGCCCCACCCGCTTCGGTGATCCCGAGATGCAGCGGCTGATCGATCTGTTTCGCCAGCAGGCGATAAGACTCTACCGCCAGGAAGACGTCGGAGGCTTTAACGCTGACTTTAAACTGATCGAAGTTGAGGCGATCGAGATGATCGACGTGGCGCATAGCCGATTCGAGCAGCGCCTGCGGCGTCGGCTCGCCATATTTTTCCTGCAGATCTTTTTCCAGCGAGCCGGCGTTGACGCCGATGCGGATAGGAATGTTTTTATCGCGTGCGCAGTCCACAACCGTGCGAATGCGCTCTTCGTTGCCGATGTTGCCCGGGTTGATACGCAGGCAGTCAACACCGTATTCGGCGACTTTCAGCGCGATACGGTAGTCAAAATGGATATCGGCGACCAGCGGGACGTTGACCTGCTGTTTGATCAGTTTGAACGCTTCGGCGGCATCCATCGTCGGAACAGAGACGCGGACGATGTCCGCGCCGACGCGCTCTAACGCTTTGATTTGGCTTACCGTCGCGGCCACATCGGTGGTACGCGTATTGGTCATTGACTGGACGGCGATGGGGGCCCCATCGCCAATTGGCACATTACCAACGTAAATACGTTTAGATTTTCTACGTTGAATCGGAGCCTGGTTATGCATGAAAAATCTCCCGCGTTACCCGTCTGTTACTGCGCCGGTGATTGTTCGGCATTGAGGGTCAGACGCGCAACCTGGTTAGTTCTGATAAAACGACTCAAATCGACTGGCTTGCCGAGGAACTGGATCTGTACCGCTGCCGGGGCGCCAATTTTCAGTTTATACGGCGCCTGACCGCTCAGGTTCAGGTTGCCGCCTTTACGCTGCAGGCCGCTGAACAGTTTTTTACCGGTGGCATCGCTCACTTCCAGCCAGCAGTCGGCGGAAAAGTTCATCACCAGATCCTGTGCCGACGCCGCAGGGGTCGTGACGTTCGCCTGATCGGTCGGTAACGGCGAGGCCGGCGTTGCCGGGGTCGTCGGGGCCGTTCCGGCGGTATCGACATTAGCCTGAGAAGGTGCCACGACCGCGTTATTGTCCGCTGGCGTCTGAGCCGGGGCGCTGGTGGTCGGTGTGCTGGCGGTATCGGTTGGCGCGCTGTTCGCGGCGCTATCGGTGCCTGAGTCTACCGGCGCGCTGGTATCCAGCGGCACGTTCTGGCTGTTGGCGTCACCGCCGTTCAGCTCAGCGGAAGACTGATCGGCCATGGTCGAGATCTCTTCCTGCTGCGCCTTATGGTCTTGCCACCACCAGGCACCGCTCAGGCCGATAACCACAAACAGCACCAGCCAGGTAAAGCTCATCAGCCAGCCATCGCGCTTTTTGCGACGCTTGCCTAAAGAGAAGCTCTGCATTGGCGCGACCTTTGCCGCACGGATAGGCGCTTGCTTGGCCATCATCGGCAGCAGTTCTTCTTCAGGGATATGTACGAGGCGAGCGTAGGAGCGGATGTAACCGCGCAGGAAGGTGGAGGCGAGGTCGGCAGGTGCCTTATCGTCTTCAATATCACGAACCGTGGACACCTTCAGGCATAAGCGTTCGGCCACCGCTTGCTGGCTAAGTCCGAGTTGTTCGCGGGCGTGACGCAAACGCGCGCCCGTGGTGTTTGCTTCTTGATGATCTTGAGTGGCTTCAGTATTCATTCGCTACAACTACTGGTACGTGAAATTTAAAGTTCAGCGCGGGAAAACGCCGGCGCCGCGAGACATCTGTGGTACGTCAGCCTCACAGTATAGGACTGTCAGGCGCGCGATCACAGAGACGAATCAAAATTGAATGCTAAGCGGTTGTTGTGCCGCTACATACTGCCTCAAAGTCGACAAAAACGCACCGTAATTATTAACTGAATCAGCGTATTTCGCCTGGTTATTGGTCATAAATATGACCCGCGCCGCCTGTGCTGCACGGGTCATCATTTGTCAGACCGCTTTTACGTCAATCGCTTCACCCTGCATCCGCTTACGCAGCGTGCGCTTGGTACGGTCAATAACATCGCCCGCCAACTGGCCGCAGGCGGCATCAATATCGTCACCGCGGGTTTTACGCACGATGGTCGTAAATCCATACTCCATCAGGACCTTGGAGAAACGGTCGATGCGGCTGTTGGAGCTACGGCCGTAAGGCGCCCCCGGGAAGGGGTTCCATGGGATCAGGTTGATCTTGCACGGGGTGTCTTTCAGCAGCGCCGCCAGCTCGTGGGCATGCTCGGTACCGTCGTTGACGTGATCCAGCATGACGTACTCGATGGTTACCCGGCCCTGGTTGGCGTTGGACTTCGAAATATAACCACGCACCGAGTTGAGGAAGGTCTCGATGTTGTATTTTTTGTTGATCGGGACGATTTCGTCACGAATGGTGTCGTTCGGCGCGTGCAGGGAAATCGCCAGCGCAACGTCGATCATATCGCCGAGCTTATCCAGCGCCGGCACCACGCCTGACGTCGACAGGGTGACGCGACGTTTGGAGAGACCAAAACCGAAGTCATCCAGCATGATTTCCATCGCCGGGACGACGTTGTTAAGGTTCAGCAGCGGCTCACCCATGCCCATCATTACCACGTTGGTGATCGGACGCACGCCGGTGGTCTTCACCGCGCCGACGATTTTCGCCGCGCGCCAGACCTGGCCGATAATTTCGGACACCCGCAGGTTGCGGTTAAAGCCCTGCTGGGCGGTGGAGCAGAATTTACATTCCAGCGCGCAGCCTACCTGTGAAGAGACGCACAGGGTGGCGCGGTCTTCTTCCGGGATATAGACGGTCTCGACGCGCTGATCGCCAACGGCGATCGCCCATTTGATGGTGCCGTCGGTTGAGCGTTGCTCTTCCACCACTTCCGGGGCACGGATCTCAGCGACTTCTTTCAGTTTGCCGCGCAGGACTTTGTTGATGTCGGTCATTTCATCAAAGTCGTCGCAGCAGTAGTGATACATCCATTTCATCACCTGATCGGCGCGGAAAGGCTTCTCGCCCATGTTTTTAAAAAACTCGCGCATCTGCTGACGGTTTAAATCCAGCAGGTTGATTTTGGCATCTTTGTTCGGCACCGTCAGAGCGGCGGTATCAGGCGTGACAATTTGTTCAGACATAATGTTTTCCGGCCTCGTTATTACACGTTATGGCCCCAGGTGGGTTGAAAAAGAAACGCCCCGGAGAGCGACTGCTCGTCCAGGGGCGCTATATTCTACAAATTCTGGCGCATCATTGCCACGTTTGCACAAAGCAATGATAAAAAATCTGTAACTGACTGCTCAATCCTCTAAGGCTTTTCGATTGTCGCAAGGCGGCAAGCAAGTGGCAAATTCGTCGGGAACGAATTTGACCAGCCGTAGGCTGGCCTCCAGTGAGAGGCAGGAGCCTCTCATTAATCCCCGGGAGCATAGATAACTATGTGACCGGGGTGAACGCGCGCAGCCAACGCCGCGACGGTCGAAAAGACGAGGTTTGTATCTCCAAAGTATTTCAGGTCACAGCGAGGCGGCGAGTTCGCAAATCCCCGGGAGCATAGATAACTATGTGACCGGGGTGCGCGAAGGAAGCCAACAATGCTGTGGCGTGAAAGACACAGGAGATTAGCGAGTGCGCGGGCAAACCTCGCCTTCAGCAAAGAAGAACGCGATTTCGCGAGCAGCGGATTCTACAGAATCGGAACCATGGGTGCCGTTCTCGGTGAAGCTGTCAGCGTAGTCAGCGCGCAGGGTACCGGCCAGGGCGTTGTCCGGGTTGGTGGCGCCCAGCAGGTCACGGTGACGCTGTACCGCGTTTTCGCCTTCCAGAACGGAAACCACGATCGGGCCGGAGGTCATGAACTCAACCAGACCGTCGAAGAACGGGCGACCTTCGTGCTCAGCATAGAAACCGCGAGCCTGTTCAACGGTCAGATGCAGCATTTTGGTGCCGACGATTTTGAACCCTGCAGCTTCAAAGCGAGAAAAGATGCTGCCAATAACGTTTTTTGCCACCGCGTTTGGTTTGATGATGGAAAAAGTACGTTCAATAGCCATGATTACCTCTAATTAAATGTTCTGTTGTTGCGCATACGATCGTATGGCCTGGCGCGCATTATAATGAGCAACGTCGGCGATGCCTACGGATGAAGGTAACATTTTGTTAAAATAAGATGAGTATTGGAAACACAAACCGCCAACAACAAATTTACCCTGGTTATTGCAGGGTGAAACTGGCGGCCGCCGTTTGCCCAGCCTCATCCATGACCACCAGCTGCCACTCGCCAGGCTTATCCAGCGTTAGCGTGGTTGTCGCACCGGTGGCGTCTAACGGCTGGCCGTTGATAAACCACCAGCGCCGCCCTTCTCCACCGCTGGTTTGCACGGGTAACATCACCCGCGCCTCGCCCGGCAGACGTTTTATCACCGCCCCTTCGCGAATACCTGACAACACCAGCGGCGCGGCATTCTGAGTTTGCAACGGTGGGCACACTTTCGATACCGGCCCCAGACGCGCGCGACGGCGCTCGCTGGCCGGCAGCCACGGTTCCAGCGGCAGCGGCCAGACATCAATAACGACTTCAGTCGCACCCGGACAATCCGCGGCCACCCTTTCCCCTGCTGCGTTGCGCCACACCGGGAAGCGGATCCCGCGCACGCCCTCCTGCCCGGGCAGCAGCAGCGTCGGTGGCTGGCTGGCATCCAGCAGCCAGCTGGCTAAGCGCCGGCGGCAGTTGCTGTCACCGGCCGGTAGATCCTGCCCGCCTGGCCAGCAAATAGCCCCGCGGCTCACCGTTTGCGGGCGCGGGTCGACCGGCAGCCCGCCGCGGCTCATCGCCTGGCGCGCCAGCAACAGATTATTGACCTGGTTTAACAGCGGCACGGCGCTGGCGAAGCCAAACTGGCCCACCACCGGCGTACCGTCTGGCCGTCCGGTCCAGATACCTATCAGATATCGCGCATTGAGGCCGACCGCCCACGCATCGCGATAGCCATAGCTGGTACCGGTTTTCCACGCCAGCGGCACCACTTGCGGCAGTGAGGCATCGGGAACCGGTTGCGCTTCGCCGGCTAAAATGCGCCGGACAATCCACGCCGCGCCGGGTGACATCAGCGCCCGTTCCACCAGCGGCGCGTCAGGTTTCATGCGCAGCCGCGCCGCCTTGCCGTGTCGGGCAAAGGCGCTGTACGCCGCGACGATATCTTCCAGCCGTGCCCCGGCCCCACCGAGGATCAGCGACAGGTTCGGCTCTGCGCCAGCGGGCAGCGTCAGGGGCAGCCCGGCGTTGCGTAAATTCGCCGCGAAACGTTTGGGCCCGTAGGCTTCAAGCACCTGCACCGCCGGCAGATTCAGGGAGCGCACCAGAGCCTCGCTGACGCTCACCGGGCCATGAAATCCGCTGTCAAAATTGCCGGGACGATAATCGCTAAAGCGTCGTGGAACATCCTGTAATAACGACGCCGGATGGATCAGCCCGTCATCCATCGCCATCGCGTAGACAAAGGGTTTCAGCACCGATCCCGGCGAACGCACCGCCGAGACCATATCAATATGGCCGAAGCGGCTGTCGTCGGTGATATCCGCCGATCCCACCCAGCCGCGGACTTTCATATCCGTGTGATCGACGACAACAATCGCCAGTGAGCTGCGCGGCGGCAGGCGCGATTTCCAGTTCAGCGCCAGATCCTCAAGCTGCCGCTGGAGCCCGGCATCGAGCGTTGTCGTCACCTTTTCGTCGCGACTGGTCGCCAGCGCCCGGCGTGAAAAAAGCGGCGCCAGCTGCGGCATCTGCCGCGGGAATAGCCATACAGGTTCTTCCATCGCTTCCTGTACCGGCCGTTGCGGCCAGACGCCCTGGCTGACCATACGCGTGAGGACTTTATCGCGCGCCGCCTGGGCCCGCTGCGGCCAGCGGTCCGGGCGCAAACGACTGGGTGCCTGGGGCAGCACCGCCAGCAGCGCCGCCTCGCCGTAGCTGAGCTGAGCGGGCGGTTTGCCAAGATAAGCCCAGCTGGCCGCGCCGATCCCCTGTAAGGTGCCGCCAAACGGCGCGCGGTTCAGATAGAGGGTAAGAATGTCGTTTTTTGACAGATGCCACTCCAGCTGCAGCGCTCGCCATAGCTGGCGTAGCTTGCCGCCGAAGGTGCGCGGATGAGGGTCGAGCAGACGCGCGACCTGCATGGTGAGCGTGCTGCCGCCGGAAATGACCCGCCCGGAGGTTAAATCCTGCCAGGCGGCGCGCAGCACCGCGAAGGGATTGACCCCTGGATGTTTCCAGAACCAGCGGTCTTCATACTGGATGAGCGCCTGCAGATAGCGCGGCGACACGTCGGCGAGAGTCACCGGATAACGCCAGACGCCCTGCGCATCGGCAAAGCGCCAGAGCGGCGTGCCGTCTTCCGCCACTACCACGCGGGCAGGCGTGACGTCCTGCAGCGGCAGCGGCCACAAGCGATCGGCGGCCAGCAGCGCCAGCCACAGCAGAAAAATAAACGCCGCCAGCCAGCGCCAGCGGCGTTTTACCCGAGGCAATACGCGCATTTACGGCGTCACGGTGAGCGGACCGCTGGCCGTCCCGGTCGCCCGCCACTGCGGCACATACATCGATTCCACCTGGGGCTGCGGGACCTGATAAGTACCCGGCGTCACCGCCCGCGCCAGATAAACCAGCGTCACCGGCTGGCCTTCATTGACAGCGACAGCGGCGACGAAACGGTCGTCACGGAACTCGATATGCTGAATATCCGCCTGCTGCATCTGGTTAAGGAGATTTTGCACCGCGTCGCCATTCTCCTGCAGGCTGGCGCTGCTGTTGGCCAGATTCTGGTTTTCCAGCTCCAGACCGGCCGGCAGCAGATCAACCACCAGCGCGTCAGGCACATTGCGTTTGGCGGTCACCTCCAGCTTCACCAGCACCAGTTCGCCGCTGCGCAACGAGGTCAGCGATTTCTGCTGGCCGTGGGTATCGAAAATAGCGCGTTCAATCCCCAACACGTTGCCGCCCGGCTGTGGCGCGCTTTGCGGATAGCCGCTGCTGTCGAGACGCAGCCACAGCGGCTGACTGCCGGTATTACTCACCTGCAGCGTCGCCAGCCGATCGCCGTCGAGGTTACGGGTTTGCGCTTTGTCGCCGGCCAGCGGCTCAGCCTGCAGCGAGGTTTGCGCCTGCCAGTTGCCCGGCAGGTCGGCAAGCGTACGTCCGGCAAGGAACAGGGCGTTGGTTTCCTGGGTCGACAGCCAGCGCTGGCCGTAGGTCTCTTCCGACAGCGTGCTCAACAGCGTGTTTTGCACCTCCGGCAGCAGCTTGTTCTCTTCCAGCAGCGCCAGCTTCAGGGCGTCATCGCGAAGCGGGCTACCGTAATCGCCCAGCCAACGATTCTCATCCTGGCGCGGGGTGGCAACCGCCAGCTTCATGGCCTCATCGCCGCGCGGCGCATCGCCCATGGTTTTCAGCGCAATGCCGAGCTGCAGCAGCGGCAAGCCGGATCGCGCCTGGTCGTGACGGCTCCAGATTTCACGCAAGGCGCCGAGCGGGGCTTTTTGCTGACGCGCCAGCACCAGCGCGGCGTATGCCTGGGCGGCAAAGCGGCTGGCCTGGGCGTCATCGCTGTAGCGCACGGTCATCAGCCCCGGCTCCTGCAGATAGCGCAGCAGGCGTTCGTTACCTTTATTAATGGCGTTGACCGGTACGCTATAGCCCTGCTCGCCCGCGCGGACGAGGAAGTCCATGGCGTAGGCGGTCAGCCAGTACTCTTCCGGCCCCTCTTTATCCCACAACGCAAAGCCGCCATTTTCCAGTTGCATCTGCAGCAGGCGTGAGATACCAACATCGATTGCCGCGCGGCGTTTTTCATCGCTATCGCCGCTGATGCCCAGCGCTTTTAGCTGCGCCGCGCTGGTGTACAGCGACGGGAACAGGCCGCTGGCGGTCTGCTCAAGGCAGCCGTAAGGATAGGCTTTCAGCTCACGGATATAGCGCGCGAGGTTCAACGGCGGTTTCCCGCTGAGCAGCAGTTGGCCCTGCAGCGTTTGCGGGGCGAACCCCTGGCTCTGCGCCGCCGGCGCCTGCCAGCTTTCGCCGGGCTGTAGCACCGCGCCGCTGTTGACAGTCTGGGCCGGGAACGCCGGACGGACGCCGATTCTCCACTGTTTCTGCAGCGGGGCGAAGGTTTCTCCCGGCAGACTCAGGCCGCTGATAGTAGCATTGACCTGACCATCGCCGAATCCCGCCAGCGCGCTCACCGGTATAAACAGCGTGCTGCGCGCCCCCGGCGCCAGTTGCACCGGTGGCAGTTGGCCATCGGTCAAGGTCACCAGCCCGCTGGCGGTAAGATGCACCTGCAGGGTTTGCGGTTTATCGGTTAGATTGCTGAGATCCAGCGCCAGCCGTGTGGTATCGCCGCTGGCGAGGAAGCGCGGGGTGTTCAGTTCGGCGATGACCGGGGCGGCCACCACCACTTTATCTTCGCTGCTGCCGAAGTCATCCGCCGTCCACGCCTGGGCCATCACCCGCAGCTCGCCGTTAAAATCGCCAATGGGTAACGTCACCGTGCCTTCGCCCTGATCGTTCAATACCACCGGCTGCGCCTGCTGGGCGACGATCGTCACGTGGTTGACCGGCGGTTTGCCGCCGCGTTTTAACTCGTCGCCATCGCCGCCGAAGCGCAGGCTGGCCACACGTCCCTGCCCTTCGATCACCTGGCCGTAGATGTCATAGATATCTGCGCCGTAACGCTTCTGGCCAAAGAAGGCGTTCCACGGATCCGGGGTAGCGTAATCGGTGATATTCAGTACCCCGCTATCCACCGCCGAGAGCAGGACGTTGACCTGTTTCGGCGCTTCGCCCTCTTTGACGCTGGCTTTCACTTTCACCGTCAGCGGCTGGTTGGGGCGCATTTTGTCCGGAGCCTCCAGCGCCAGCGTCAGGCGGCGGTTTTCATCGCCCAGCGGCAGATGCAGCAGGCCGACCGCGCGTTTCGGCGTCGCCGAGCGGGATTTATCGCCGGGGCGAACCACCAGCGTGCTGAGGTAGAGATCGTGGCGGTTCCAGGCTTTATCCACCGGAATAGACAAATCCATCCCCTCCGCCGGGACGTCAATTTCCTGCCACCACAGCGGCCCTTCGCTGGATTCCACCATCGCGTAGCCTTTACCCGCCGCCGGGGCGGCGATGTGCAGCTTGATGGTGTCGCCCGGTTTATAACTCGGTTTATCCAGCTTCATGGTGACCCGATCAGGACGCGCCGCGCCGGTACCTTCGCTGTTATCCTGCCAGCTATAGCCGGCCCAGAAGCGCACGCTGCTGACCACGTCGTCCGGCCCTTTCACCTCTAGGCGATAGGAGCCCCACTCTACCGGGAAGCTCACTTTGCCGGTTTGTCCGGCCTGCAGATCCAGCGACTCCTCGCCCTCCTGCAGATCTTTCTGATCGAACTGCGACTGCCAGCCTTCGCTGTCGGACCAGTTCCAGTAGTAGTCGCGGCGCTCGCGGATCAGCCGTACCTGCAGGCCCGAGACCGCTTTTTTCTCGCCTTTGGCGTCGGCATAGACGATATCAAACGCAGCGTGACTGTTCTCATCGACCACCGGCTGCTTCACGGTGGTATCGGTGCGGTAATCGTAAACGTCCTTCAGCGTAAATTGCGGGCGGATCCCCGGCAGCGCCCCGGCGGGCCAGATCGGCTGCTGTACGGTACGGGTCACCGGACGCCCCCCGGATTCCAGCAGGCTCGCCTGCAACACCACCTGCAGCGGCGAATGGCTATCCTGCCACTGGCTTGAGGTGGTCACTTCGCCATGACCTTTTTCGTCCAGCGTCAGCTGGACTTCATCCAGACTACGGGAGAGGTTTTCTTCCGCAATATCGCCGAACTGGAAGCCCGGCAGCGCAGCGACGGCGTCGCGCAGCGGGCGCAGGAACAGCTTGCCCTGCAGCTGGTTGCCGCTGGCCGGCGCGCCGTAGAGATAAGCGCCGCTGACGGCAAAGGTGACGTCGGCATCCGGCGCGACTGGCGCAGCCTGCGGCGTCAGGTTCAGGGCCATGCGTTCCGGCATAAAGTCTTCGACGTGGAAGTCCCACTCGCGCGGCTGGTTATCGCCGGTGCTGGCGCGAATGTGCCACATGCCGGTAGCCGCGCCGCTGTCGAGCGGATAAGTGAACTGGTACAGACCATTCACCGGTTTGCTCATCACCGAACGGATCACCTGGCCGTCCGGCTGCACCACCTCCAGCTTCACCGGCTGCTCCGCCAGCGGCTTGCCGTCGCTATCGCGCAACAGCGCATTGAGGATCACCGTTTCGCCCGGCCGATAGAGATCGCGCGGGCCAAACATAAAGAACTGTTTGCTAAAACCGGGCGCCCCTGCGATAGAGAATTCCGCCAGATCCAGCGCCGGCAACTTGAGATCGAGCAGCGTCGTCTGCCCCTCTTTACGCGCCAGCAGCAGCGCGGCTTCTTTATCGGTTTGCAGAGTAACGTGGCCCTGGCTGTCGCTTTTCGCCTCCGCCAGGGTCTGCCCTTTGGCGTTGAGCAGCTGGACGTCGATACCAGACTGGGCGGCGCCGTTTTCCAGGCTCTGGGTAAAGACGTCCAGCCGATTGTGGTAGCGATGCGCCGAGACGCCGATATCGCTGAGGGTAAACAGCGTCGCCGCGTTGCTGTAGCTATAATGGCCCGCCGGGTTCATCACCGCCACGTAGACGCCCGGCTGCTGGAGCGGCTTGATATCGTTCAGCGGCAGCAGCAGCTTTTCGCGGGTATTGCGTGCCGGGTTGAGATCGAAGCGGCCGGTATAGACCAGATCCGCCATCTTCAGCAGCTCGTCAGACTCCCAGTTGCTTAACGAGTTACGGTATTCCCACTGGCTGACAAACGCGGAGAGTGATTCCGGCTTAATACGGAAGAAGTTAACGTCGACATTATCAACGTTCAGCGCCATCACCGGCAGCCCGGCGACCACGTTGCCCGGCAGCAGCGAGCCGCGGCTGGCAAACCCAACGCTCGGTGCGATATCGCGGGTGGTCAGGGTCTTCTCGAACGGTTTGTCGAGCGTGGCCTTGTTCAGGGCGGTCAGCGTCGGGTCGACCGAGACAATCATCTCGCGCTTTGGCTCAAGGTGACGCAGACGCAGCTCTTTCAGATTCGGCGCCAGTTCCCAGGCACCGTCGACCTTACCACTTTTCTTGTCGACCAGATGCACGCTGCGGGAGAAATCCTGGTCCGGCTGCAGCGGCACGGAAAACGTCAGCACCAGGGTCGCGGCACCATCCAGTTGCACCTCCGAGGCGTCGAGCAGCGTCAGCGCTTTGCCCTGGCTTTTTTCCGCCAGCGCCGCCAGCTGGGCGCGGTCCGGTTTTGCCGTCGCGCCTGGGTTGCTATCCGCAGCTGGCGCCGGGGCCGTGGCCTGCGGCGCACCGCTGTCATCACACCCGGTTAATGAAAATGCGGTAAGGAGCGCCAGTGACAGCGCCGCTAAACGAAATGGTTTCATCCTTCTAACCCCTCGGCCGGTGGGCCTGATGCAAATTATCACTTTTTATTATGCGTTAAGGCGGCACTTCTCAACAGTGATGACGCGGGTTTCTGCCGATTAATCAGAAAAGTGCCGTGACGTCGTCCCCACTCTGACGTCCTTAACTTGTCAGCGTGAGATAAAACGCCGACAATTCAGTCATGAATTGTAAAACGGAGGCACCCATGTCCACCTCGTTTTTTGTCGCCGCCGACTGGCTGGCAGAACATATTGATGACCCGGAGATCCAGATTATCGACGCCCGTATGGCGCCCGCCGGGCAGGAGGCCCTGCGCGATATGGCCGCGGAATACCGCGCCGGCCACGTGCCGAACGCGCTGTTTTTCGATATTGAGGCGCTGTCCGATCACACCAGCCCGCTGCCGCATATGATGCCGCGCGCCGAGGCATTTGCCGTCGCCATGCGCGAGCTGGGCGTCTGCAGCGATAAGCACCTGGTGGTTTATGACGAAGGCAATCTGTTTTCCGCGCCTCGCGCCTGGTGGATGCTGCGCACCTTTGGCGTGGAGAAGGTGTCCATTCTGGCCGGTGGGCTGGAGGGCTGGCGACGTGACGAACTGCCGCTGGAGCAAGGCGTGCCCGAGGTGGCCGAAGGGGAATTCGACGTGCGTTTCGATCCCCAGCAAATTAAGCGCCTGACCGACGTCCTGCTGGTCAGCCATGAAGGGTCGGCGCAGATTGTCGATGCGCGTCCGGCGGCCCGGTTTAACGGCCAGGCCGACGAACCGCGCCCGGGCCTGCGTCGCGGGCATATCCCTGGCGCGCTTAACGTGCCGTGGACGGAGCTGGTGATTAACGGCGAACTGAAAACCGTCGACGAGCTGAACGACATCTTTTTACGTCAGGGTGTCGATTTTGAACGGCCAATCATCGCCAGCTGCGGATCCGGGGTGACGGCGGCGGTGGTCGTGCTGGCGCTCACCACGCTTGGCGTGAACGGCGTCTGCCTGTACGACGGCTCCTGGAGCGAATGGGGCGCGCGGAGCGATCTGCCGATTGAACCGGCCTCTGCCGCTCCGTAAACACGGCGTGACCGCGGGCCTCCCGTCCCGCGGTCACTAAATAATTTCTGATTTTCCCTCTCCCTTCCTTCTGCTTCTCGCTAAACCGGTTACTCTGTGCTGCCGCAGGGTTTGTACCTGCCGTATTCGCTTTGCCTGATGAGGAGGCAGAGCACCGGTACGGAATTCCTCAGGACTGATAGCGCATCCAGTCCGTCCCAATCTGATGTCACCACAAGGAGTGAAAATGGCATTAGTCTCTAACCCACATTCTGCTGATTCACCGCGCCGTCCCTGGCTGGGAGGCATAGCTGGCCTGCTGGCGGGCGGCGTCATTCTTTATTTTTGGCCGCAATGGAACCGGACATGGTTAAGCCTGGTGCCTGTGCCGGTTTCTGTTTATACCCGCTTTCTCGGGGTCACGCTGGAAGAGGTCCCGTTAATAACCTATGGTCACCAGGCGCTGCTGGGTTTTCTGATGGTGCTGCTCGCGCCCGGTTACGGTAAGTCGACCCTTGCCGCGTGGATGATGCATAACCCTGCGTCAAGCCGGCGCTGGCCCGGCGAGGTTCTCCGCGCCTGGGGCATAAAATTTGGCCTGCTGATTATCGTCTTTTGCAATCTGTTCTTTTTATCCCGGGTCGGATCCGGGACCCTGGCGTTATATATTTTTATTCTCCAGCACGTCAGCGTTGCCGCGGCGGTGGCGTCAGGGGTGCTGCTCCTGCGTGACGCCCGACGTCTGGCCCGCACGTTCGACGCTCAGCTGGCGGACCTGCGCCTCCTCGTGATACTCACTCTGGGGTTTCAGACGATTTTGCCGGCGCAGATCGCGCTGATGAGCGCCCGGGGCGTGAATACGCCGCTGGGCTGGTACATTGTTATCGCGCAAATGGCAGGGGTGTTACTGGCGTTTATGCTGGTCGGCGGGCTGGTGGCAGCGCTACGTTCTTTGCTGGGCGAGGAGAGATGTCGGGCATGGCGTGGGGATATGGCGCTCTTCAACGGCATTGTCACGCTGTGTGTGACGGGATTTCTTATCTATAACATGGCGTCAGCCTATCCGCGGATCTTTGCTGCGCTGCATTAACCCTGGCAAAGCCGATTTTCGGCCTCACACTGGAAGCATAAAGAAACAGCGGGGGCAGCCGCCCCCGCGGTCAGATAATGCGGTTTTGTTTGAAATCGCGCAGGAAGCTGCCCCAGCGCTTTTCATAGAACGGTGTGATATGGGCAATCATAAAGTGGCTGATGCCCTTCTCGCCTTCCACCACCTGACAAATATCGATCGGCTCATCGCCGGGCAGGGTATCGGTCGCCACGCTGCCGGTGGTCTGAATAATGGACTCGATATCCCCTTCCGCTTCAATACCTATCAGCAGATTAGCGGGCGCGTCGGCGTGCTCTTTGATCGAGCACAGGAACGCCCGCTTGACGGTTTTCAGCGTTTTGAACAGCGTGGTCAGCGAATCGACCATCTGCGCCGGCGGGTCAGCGACTTCAGACAATAACAGCGCTTCGCCCCCTTCCAGCACCGTCTGGGTGCTGAGCGGGCTGCCCTCTTCCCCGAGCAGATGGCTGATTTCACGCGGGGTGAACTCTTTGCCGCTCGGCAGCTTCGGGTTGAGGAACAGCGATTCGCCCAGCGTCATCGCCATCAGCGTACGGGCCGGCATCATCACGAAAGCCTGTTCGTCTTCCACCGCCTGCTGTAGCGCCTCCAGCGAGGTAAAGAACGGGATCACCGAGCTGCCGTCATCTTTTTCCCAGTGCTGCAGATCCAGCGCGCTGTCTTCGACAATCTGCTCACCATCGGCTGCACTGCCGGGTACCCAGACGGTCGCCTCCAGCAGCGCGCTGAAAAATGCCGGACGGTGGGCGGGCTCAGTCGCCGCTTTTTCCAGCAGGGTTTCTAATTCATTTTTCGTATCAGACATAGTTTGGCTACTTCACAATGAATTGCCCGGCGGCCATTCGTCCACGCGGGCATACGGTTTTCCTGGCCGGGTAAGCGTAGCGCCCCCGGCAAGGCCGTTACTCAGCCGTCAGCAGGTTAGCAATGGTACGCACGCCAAGACCCGTCGCGCCCGCCGACCACTGCTCAACGGCAGATTTACGGTAGGTTGCCGAACAGTCGATATGCAGCCAGCCCTGATGGTAGTTTTCCACGAAGTGGGACAGGAAACCCGCCGCGGTACTGGCGCCAGCCGGATAGGCGGCACTGCCGGTGTTGTTCAGTTCAGCGAAGTTCGACGGCAGCTGGTTGCGGTGGAACTCGGCCAGCGGCAGACGCCAGAAGGCTTCGTTTTCCGCCTGGGCGCTCGCCAGCAGGCGATTCGCCAGCGCATCGTCAAAGCTGAACAGCGCGTGGTAGTCATTACCCAACGCGGTTTTCGCCGCGCCGGTCAGGGTGGCGGCATCGATGATCAGCGCCGGCTTCTGCGCCGAAGCGTCAATCAGGCCATCCGCCAGCACCAGGCGGCCTTCGGCGTCAGTGTTCATCACTTCAACGGTTTTGCCGTTACGATAATGAATAATATCGCCGAGTTTAAAGGCGTTACCGCTGATCAGGTTGTCGGCACAGCACAGGTAGAGCTTCACGCGCTTGTTCAGCCCGCGGGTAATGGCAAAAGCCAGCGCGCCGGTGATGGTCGCCGCGCCGCCCATATCGGATTTCATTGAATCCATAAAGGCGCTCTGTTTGATGCTGTAGCCGCCGGAATCAAAAGTGATGCCTTTGCCCACCAGGCAGGCGTATACCGGGGCTTCTTTATCGCCGGTCGGGTTATAATCCAGCGCCAGCAGGACCGGCGGACGCTCGGAGCCGCGGCCTACGGTGTGCAGACCGAGATAGCCCTGCTCACGCAGATCTTCGCCTTTGGTGATGCGATAGCTCATCTGCTCGCCCGCCACGCTGCACAGCAGGTCCACGGCGCGCTGTGCCAGCTGCTCCGGGCCCAGCTCTTCCGCCGGCGCGTTGATGGTGTCGCGCACCCAGTCAATAATGGTCAGACGGTTGTCCAGCTCGCTACGCTGCGCATCGTCCAGGGTCGGCCATTCAACTTTACGGGTGCCTTTCGGACCTTTATAACCCGCCCAGAACGCCCACGCGCGGTCGGTGTCCCAGCCTTCGCCGCTTAACGCGACATGTTTGATGCCCATACCGTCAATTTTACGCGCCGCGCGTTGAATCAGGCCCAGGTCGTCTTTGCCGTTGAGATGCAGGGCGATGCCGTCGTTATTAATGCTGTAAGACGCCTTTTCTCCCCAGCGCGCATCGGCTGGCTGAGTAGAAAGCGTAATCTTCATGGCTTCGGTCATTATCATTATCCTTCTTAGCAAACGGGCCACCGTATGGCAGCCCGTAATGTTCTCTCGCTCGATGATTCATCCGACTTAATACCGTCGCATAAATCATAACGCGAAAATTATTCGGCTTCGTCTAACCAGACTAACAGAATCGCCTCGAGAATTTTTTCATTGGATGCGTTTGGGTCGTCATCGAACTCTTCCAGATCGCAAATCCACTGATGCATGTCGGTAAAGCGAACGGTTTTCGGATCGAGATCCGGATAAGCGTCGTACAGCGCTTCGCCGATTTCACGGCTGTCGGTCCATTTCAGTGCCATATTAATGCTCGCGTGCGTGGTTGATGGTGTAACGCGGGATCTCAACGACCAGATCTTCGTCGGTGACGCGCGCCTGGCAGCTCAGGCGGCTGTCAGGCTCCAGTCCCCAGGCTTTATCCAGCATATCGTCTTCATCTTCGGTACTTTCCGCCAGCGAGTCAAAGCCTTCACGCACGATGCAGTGGCAGGTGGTGCAGGCACAGGATTTTTCGCAGGCGTGTTCAATCTCGATGCCGCTACGCAGCGCCGCATCCAGAATAGTTTCACCAGTCTCAGCTTCCACAACGATGCCATCCGGACACAGGTCCTGGTGGGGCAGAAATACAATTTTTGGCATTTTAAACCTCGTCCACGGATTGGCCTTTCAGCGCGATACGGACCGACTGATCCATACGGCGGGCGGCGAATTCCTGGGTTTGTGTGTCGATATTTTTAATCGCTTCTTTAATGGCGTCGGCGTCGTCGCCTGCCGCCGCGGCGCGTACCTGCTCCGCAGCGGCATCGATAGCCTGACGCTCCGCGGCGCTTAACAGCGCGGCGTCGGCGGCCAGCGCGCTTGTCAGGCTCTCCAGGACACGGGCGGCTTCCACTTTCTGTTCAGCCAGCATACGCGCCTGGACATCCTGTTCGGCGTAGCTCATCGAATCTTTAATCATGGTGGCGATTTCGCCATCGGTCAGACCGTAAGACGGTTTCACCTGGATAGAGGCTTCCACCCCGGTCGATTTTTCCATCGCCGTGACGCTCAGCAGACCGTCGGCATCGACCTGGAAGGTGACGCGAATATGCGCCCCGCCCGCTGGCAGAGCCGGGATCCCGCGTAGCGCAAAACGCGCCAGCGAGCGGCAATCCTGCACCAGCTCACGCTCGCCCTGCATCACATGAATGGACATCGCCGTCTGACCATCTTTGAAGGTGGTAAACTCCTGCGCGCGGGCCACCGGAATGGTGGTATTACGCGGGATCACTTTCTCCACCAGGCCGCCCATGGTCTCCAGCCCTAACGACAGCGGGATAACGTCGAGCAGCAGCAGTTCGCTGTCCGGCTTGTTGCCGACCAGAATATCCGCCTGAATCGCCGCGCCGATGGCGACGACTTTGTCCGGGTCGATGGAGGTCAGCGGGGTGCGGCCAAAGAATTCGCCAACGCGTTCGCGCACCAGCGGCACGCGAGTGGAACCGCCGACCATCACCACTTCCAGCACCTCTTGCGCCTCAACGCCGGCGTCTTTCAGCGCGCGACGGCAGGCCAGTAAAGTGCGTTTTACCAGCGGGGCAATCAGATCGTTAAACTGGCTGCGGGTGATATCGCCCTGCCAGCCGCCGACCTCGACGTGCGCTGCCTCGGCATCGCTGAGGGCGATTTTCGCCGCAATGGCGGCATCCAGCAGCTCACGCTGCAGGCGGTTATCGCTGCGGTCGCTGAAGCCCGCCTGCTCGCGCAGATAGTCGGCCAGCAGATGGTCGAAATCATCGCCGCCGAGCGCCGAGTCACCGCCGGTCGCCAGCACTTCAAACACCCCGCGGCTTAAGCGCAGAATGGAAATATCAAAGGTGCCGCCGCCGAGATCGTAGACCGCAATTACCCCTTCCTGACCGGAATCGAGGCCGTAGGCGATAGCCGCCGCGGTCGGCTCATTGAGCAGGCGCAGCACGTGCAGCCCCGCCAGACGCGCCGCGTCTTTGGTCCCCTGACGCTGAGCGTCGTCGAAATAAGCGGGAACGGTGATCACCACGCCGTCGAGTTCGCCAGCCAGCGCTTCGGTTGCCCGGGCAGCCAGCGCTTTCAGGATGTCGGCGGAGACGCGAATCGGGTTCAGCAGGCCACCGGCGGTCTGGATCATCGGCAGGCCGTTTTCACTGGCCTGCAGCTGATACGGCAGATGCGGGTAGCGGTTTTGAATATCGGCGAGGGAGCGCCCCATCATTCGCTTCACCGAGCTGATGGTATTGGCAGGATCCTGGGCGGCGTTAAGCCGGGCATCATAGCCGACGGTCAGCCCCGAAGCGTGGTAGTTCACCACCGACGGCAGCAGATAGCGGCCTTGATGGTCGGGCAAGGTTTCGGCCTGGCCGCTACGCACGGTAGCCACCAGAGAATTGGTGGTGCCCAGGTCGATACCGGCCGCCAGACGACGCTGGTGCGGCGCGGCGCTCAGGCCGGGCTCACTAATTTGTAATAAGGCCATAATTGCTTCCGAAAATTAAAAATCGAGCAGTTTTTCTTCGAGTTCTTCAGCACTGCTGCGCAGTTTATCAAGAAAACGGAGCTTACGTACCGTATCCGCCGCCGCCTCCCAGCTCTCATTATGCAATTGGTCAACCATCAGTTGATGGCGGGTATCAAACAGCGCTTTCACTCGTTTGATAAAGGCTTCCAGCCGCGCATCGTCTTTCGCCTTACCGATCTCGTCGAGCTCTTCGCGTAGCTCCAGCTGTTCCATCAGGAATGCGGTATCGCGAACGGTATGCTGCTCGCTGGCCAGATCGAAGCCATGAAGCGAGAGGAGGTATTCCGCCCGGGTCAACGGATGGCGCAGCGTCTGCCAGGCCTGGTTTATGGTCGCGGAATGCTGAACCGCCGCAAGCTGTTCCGCAGCAGGCGCGCTGGCAAATTTATCCGGATGGTACTGGCGCTGCAGATCCTGATACCGGACAGCCAGTTGTTCAAGCGAGAGGGTATAGCTGGCTGGTAACCCGAAGAGGGTGAAATAGTCCATAGTAACCTCAGGGTCATGCATCTAAATGAAAACCCCACGCGCGGCGTAACCGCGGTGGGGTTGGGGATGACCGATTATACGTTAAAGCTTTCGCCGCAGCCGCACTCGTCTTTGACGTTAGGGTTGGTGAACTTGAACCCTTCGTTGAGACCTTCTTTGACGAAGTCCAGCTGAGTGCCGTCGAGGAATTGCAGACTTTTGCCGTCGATCACGACCTTCACGCCTTTGTCTTCAAACACGGTGTCTTCTG
>OKIZ01000063.1_pt1 | contig 67546 bp, 62 predicted proteins | sample 1610951 | NCBI WGS metagenome assembly OKIZ01 (sample SAMN04436700, study PRJEB24849) | human gut metagenome | biome: human gut; feature: NICU; material: stool | host: Homo sapiens | place: USA: Saint Louis, MO | collected 2010-07-22 | reverse complement strand
CGCCTGCTGAGCAATACCAGCAAAGAGAACCGCATGGGCAACCCGGTCTCTTATCAGATTATCCCTTACGCCGGCGGCACGCATCCGGCGGCGACCGGCGCGAAGTTCGCCCCGGACGAGTGGATCTACCATCGCCTGAGCTTTATGGATAAACAGCTGTGGGTGACGCGCTACCACCCGACAGAGCGTTATCCGGAAGGGAAATACCCTAACCGTTCCGCCCACGATACCGGCTTAGGGCAGTATGCGCAGGATGATGAGTCGCTGACAAACCACGACGACGTCGTGTGGATCACCACCGGCACCACCCACGTCGCGCGCGCCGAAGAGTGGCCGATCATGCCGACCGAATGGGCGCACGCCCTGCTGAAGCCGTGGAACTTCTTTGACGAAACCCCAACCCTTGGCGAGAAGAAAAAGTAATCTTAACCGGCGGTGAAATCGAGCAGGATTTTACCGCCTCTTCCCGGCTGGTCGGCGGCGGCAATCGCCTCCCGCCAGTCGTTCAACGCTATGCGCTGGGCCGGCGGCTGGGTGGTCGTTGGCAAGCGCAGCCAAATCTCGTCAAACGCCGCCCGCCACGCCGCCACGCTGAGTGTCGGCAACGCCTCCCGCAGATGAAACTTACGCACCGTCGCGCTACCGCGCGTCTGGGTCAGCGGCCGCCCGGATAACAGCCCATAGGAGATCAGGGTCGACGACGCGGGCAGCACCGACAGCAGCGTATTCGCCAGTTCGCCGCCCACCGCGTCAAACACCAGATCGCTGTGCTGGCTGACCTTCTCCATCAGCGCCCGGTCGGTATCGAGGATCGGATAGATCCCGGCCTGTTCCAGGCGCGCCCGTTGCTGCGGCGAGCGAATAATCCCGCTCACCGAGCGGGCGCCCATCGCCAGCGCCCACTGTCCCAGCAGACTGGCGCAGGAGGACGATGCCGCGGTCAGCACAAGGTGTTTTCCGGCAACCGGCCAGCGCTTGAGCATCAGCATAGCCGTCAGCGGATTGATATACCCGCGGGCGGCCAGCAGATCGTCAACCGCTGGCGGCACCGGAACCAGCCAGGTCTCATCCAGATCGATAAACCGCTGCCAGGTGCCGCCCCCGCGCAGAGGCAGCACCCGCTGGCCCGCGGTCAGCCGACTGCCGTATGGCGCGGCGACCACCTCGCCAAGGCCTTCATAGCCGGCGACGGCCGGCAGTCGGGTGCGGTGGCGATAGGCGCCGGTCACGGGGATCAGATCCGAGGGATTCACCGGGGCATAGCGCATCCTGACCCGCACCCGTCCGCCCGCCAGCGGCGCCAGCGGCAGGCGTTTCAGGGTCAGCACGGCGGCCGGCGGCCCGTAGCGATCATAAACAATGGCGTCGTTGAACATCGACAGGCTCCAGACAGCGAAAGGCGGGATCATAGCAGATCCCGCCGCCAGTGGCTCACGCCCGCGGCCAAACCTGGGGGAACAGCGGGGAATCCAGCGGGTCGCCGTCCCGCAGGGTCAGCTCCGGGAACGGTGGCGACGTCACGCCGCCGCGATCGGCAAACGCGGCGTCATCCCCCACCCAGCGGGCGGAGAAGACCCGTCGCGCCCGCGTGCCGGGGTTGCCGCGGGCGCCATGGACGGTGCGGAAATGGAAGGCCACCGCATCCCCCGGCTCCAGCGCCCAGCTGACGATATCGTATTCGTCCTCATGGGCGTCGATATCCGGCAGGGTGCTGAACCGGGTGTGCTCGTAAAGCTTAGTGCCATTGAAACGGGTAGGACTGAACTCCTCCTCCCAGCGATGCGACCCGCGAATGCAGCGCAGCGAGGTGGCCTCCGCCACCGGGTCCAGCGGGATCCAGAAGCTGACGTTCTGCCTGCCGGAGACGCAATAGTAAGGCTGGTCATGATGCCAGGGAGTCACCGTGCTGCCTCCGGCCGGTTTGACCAGCGTATGTTCATGGAAAAATTTCGCCGTCTGCGACTGCATCAGCGCCGCCGCGATCTCGGCGGCCGCTGACTGAAAGACAAACTCGCTAAACGCCGGGATCCGCGACCAGTTGCAGTAGTCCTGAAAAAAAGGCGGCGAACCATCTTTGGGGATCACCGTGCGCGCATGACCATACTCGCTGGGGCTGGCCATCAGCGCCGTGACCCCCTCGGCGAGGCGATCGACCCAGGGGGTAAAGACGCCTTTTAATAACACCGCGCCATCCGCCTGCCAGCGGTCGATGGTCGCTTGATCGATGTGGGGAGAGTGTTGATTGTGCATCGCTTGGGTTCCTGTGTTGAGGGATCAGGTGAGCGGTTCCGCCGGTTCGGCACGCATCCACGCGCAAAGCTGTCTCAGCATCGTCATACAGCGCTCGGTCTGCGCGATGCTGATGTACTCATCGGCCTTATGGCCCTGGGCCATGCTGCCCGGTCCGCAGACCAGGGTCGCGACGCCCATCTCATCGAACAGCCCTCCTTCGGTGCCGAACGCCACGGTGGAGAAGCGATCGCTGCCGCACCACTGTGACAGCCAGCGGGCGAAGTCGGACTGCGGATCGCTGAGCAGCGGCGGATAGTGGCTTAACAGCTGGAACTGGATGTCGCTCCCGCTGCCTACCCGGCGCATCTCCGGCAGCAGCTGGCGGCGGGCGTAGGCCGCCAGCGCCTCGGTGACCGCTTCGGGACGCATCCCCGGCAGGTAGCGGATCTCAAAATCAAAGCGGCAGGACTGCGGAACAATATTCAGCGCGGCCCCACCCTGAATGGTGCCCACCTGCAGCGTGCTGAAGGGCGGCGAAAAGCGGCTGTCCTGCTGCCGGGCCAGACGCACGCCCAGCCGATCCAGGTGGTTGATCAGCCTGGCCGCGTAGCGGATGGCGTTCACCCCCTGCGGGGCATAGGCCGAATGGCAGGCCTGCCCCTCGATGCAGCAGCGCATGGCCAGTTTGCCTTTATGACCGAACACCGGCTGCATCTCTGTCGGCTCGCCGATGAGGCACAGCGCCGGTTTCTCCGGCGAGGCCTGCAGAAAATCCACCAGGCTGCGCACACCGAGACAGCCGACCTCTTCGTCATAGGAGAAGGCCAGATGCAGTGGCATGCGCAGCGGCGCCGCCAGAAAGTCATCCACTGCCGCCAGCACGCAGGCGAGAAACCCCTTCATATCGGCGCTGCCGCGGCCATAGTAGCGGCCATCGCGCTCGGTCAGGCTGAAAGGCGGAACGCTCCAGGCCTGGCCGTCCACCGGGACCACGTCGGTGTGGCCCGAGAGCATCACCCCACCGCCGCCGGACGGCCCCAGCCGGGCGTAGAGATTGGCCTTACCGCCCGACGGGTCATAAAAGCGGCGGGACGCCACGCCGCGGGCAGCGAGAAAATCGGCGATCCAGTCGATCATCGCCAGGTTCGAATGGCGGCTGGTGGTGTCAAAAGCCAGCAGCGCGGCGAGGATGTTATTCATCGCCGGGGACGCCATAGGCGGGCGCATCGCGAGGGTCGAGCGCCCGGGTAATATAGGCGTCCATTTGCGGCTCCCAGGCCAGCCACAGTTGCTCAAGGGCCGCCAGCGGATCCGTCTCCGCCCAGTCAATACGCAGATCGACCACCGGCCACGGGTAATCGTCCACCACCTTCACCGCCGCCGAGTGGACCGGGCCGGCCTCGCCCCCGGCGGCAATCCCCGCGCGCAGCCCGGCCAGCAGCCGGCTGGCCAGTTCACCGCTCGCCGTCTCGAAGGCGGCCACCATCGCGGCGATCACCTCGTGACTGGCCAGCATGTTGCCCGCCGCCACGCAGTTATCTCCCGCCAGGGTGCCACCGATCCCGAGAGTATGTTCTCCGCTGAACGCCGCCACTTCACCGTTGGCATCAATCGCCGCGACCTGGCGATATTCGCGGAAGCGGTCCTCCGCCAGAGCCAGGTTCAGAGCCTGCTCAACGGAGGCCCCCGCCTCAAGCGCGCCAAGAATATGCGGCCCCAGCGACGGTAAGGTTATGTTCTGACTGGCGACCGCGCCGACGCCGGGCAATAGCCACGGACAGCGCGATCCCACGGCCATGCTCGACGAACTAATGGCAATGCCCAGCTGACCTGATTCCGGGCAGCGGGCGCTAATAGAGAGAGTCATTCTGCTGCCTCCCCCTGCCAGTCGTCAGGGATCACCGCCGTAACGTCAATCTCCATCAGCCACTGCGGCTGCGCGAGGGCCGACACCACCACCCCGGTGGAGATGGGAAAGACGCCTTTTAACCATTTGCCCACCTCCTGATAGACCGGCTCGCGATAGCGGGGATCGATCAGATAAGTGGTGGTCTTGACGATATGCGAGAGGTCGCTTCCCGCCTCTTTCAGCAACTGTTCAACATTCTTCATCGCCTGCTCCGCCTGCGCCCGCGGGTCGCCGAGGCCAATCAGATTGCCGGCGAAATCGGTGCCAACCTGGCCGCGAACGTAGACGGTATTGCCGGCCCGCACCGCCTGGCACAGATCGTTGTTCAGCGCCTGGTTCGGGTAGGTCTCTTTGGTGTTAAACATGCGAATACGGGTATGAGTTGGCATCAAAGCACTCCTTAAGGAAAACGGTTAACAGGACGGCTGGTAACGCTGGTACTGGCGCTGAATGGCGATCTGGTCGGCAATATATTTGGCATCGTGCCAGACGCCCCAGATAAAGGTGGACCCGCGCCGCGAGAGCCAAGGCAGGCCGAGGAAATAGACGCCCGGCTCCGTCGATACGCCGCGGTGATGCTGTGGCCGCTGTGCGTCATCGAAGGCGTTGACCTTCAGCCAGCGATAGTCGGTGGTGTAGCCCGTCGCCCAGATGATGGTGCCGATCCCGGCCTCCGCCAGATTGAGACTGAGCAGCGGGTCGGTAACGCAGGCCGGATCGGGCAGAAATTCGCGGGCGGAGGGCTCTTCGGGCAGGTCCATACCGTTGCGGGCCACCCACGCGTCCGCGGCGTCGAGCAGCGCAAGGTAGGAGGCATCGCCGCGGCGGATATTCTCCGCCAGGTCGTGGTGAAACAGTGCTTTGTCACCGTCAAAGCCACGGGTCTGCCCCACTAACGTGACCCCCTGATGCGCCAGCTGGCGAAAATCGACGGTATGGCCGCCGCGCGCGCCGCTCACCGCGATAGTGACATGCTCTTTACCCGGCGCATTGGCCGCGGCATCCCACATTCCCAGCACCCCGAGCCACCAGCAAAAATCGCGCTGACGATAGCGACGCGGCGGGCGGTCGTGCGCTCCCACCGACAGCCACACCGCGCGTCCGGCTCGCTGTAGCTCATCGGCAATCTGCACGCCGGAGGAGCCTGCGCCAATCACCAGCACACCGCCCTCCGGTAGCTGCTGCGGGTTAAAATAGTGCGCGGAGTGGAGCTGCTGAATAGCCTGACTCTGTGGGGCGATGGCCGGGATCACTGGCCGCTGAAACGGCCCGGTGGCCGCTACGATCCGCTGCGCTTCAATCACCCCCTGCGAGGTGTCGATACGAAAGCCCGGCCGTCCGACGAGGCGTTCGGCGCTGAAAACCTCCACCCCGGTACGGATCGGCGCATTGAAGCTGCGGGCATAGGCGGCAAAATAGTCTGCCACCTGCTCTTTGCCGACAAAGCTGTCTGCCGGGCAGTCCGGGAACACCATGCCCGGGAACCGATCGTGCCAGGCCGGGCCGTTCGCGACCAGCGAATCCCAGCGTCCGCTGCGCCAGGCCTGGGCAATCCCCTGCTTTTCCAGCACCAGGTGGGGGATATCCAGCCGGGTCAGATGCTCGCTCATGGCGACGCCCGCCTGCCCCGCGCCCACCACCAGGGTATCGATCTCGGTAATCTGTTCAGTCATTTCGCTATCCTTCAAGCACAGTTGCCGACGACGTCGCCGGAATTGACGGCTTTCAGGTTATTTAACTGTGACGAATTGGTAAAATATTATAAAACGATCGACTGAATAGAATTTTGCGAGGCTGAGTGACGACAAAAAATAAGGCCTGCCGGATCGACAGGCGTTATTTCAGGCGTGAGTTGGGGTTAATTCGATGCTGCGACAATAATCCATAAACAGTTGCGTCGGCCGCGTGGGCTCATTATTCGCGAGATGCGCCATAATTAAGGTCGAGGCGGGCATCTCGTCGGCAATATCCCGCTGCACCACTCTTTCACCATCGTAGGTCATATCGCAGCAGGGCCGGGTGACCAGCACCGAAAAACCCAACCCCTGACCCACCATACAGCGCACCATTTCAATGGAGGGGGAACTGTAAGCCACTTCCGGGTGATAACCCTTTTCCTTAAAGATGGAGATAAAATAATTTTTACTGGGGACCGCATCGAGGAGGATCATCGGCTCGCGGCTCAGCTCCTGCAGCGTCACCTGCGCCTTCTGCGCCAGCGGATGCGCGGCGGGCAGCAGCGCGTAGGGTTTATGCGGGGCATTGAGCCGCTCTTTATTGATCGAATGGCCGAGCTCCAGATCGTAAACCAGCGCGAGGTCGAAGCGGCCGCGGTGCAGGCCATGCATCAGCTCATGCTGTTCGCCGTCGTACAGATGCAGGGTGATTTCCGGATAGCATTTCTTAAACCCGGCCACCAGCTTCGGCATATACAGCGGAGCCACCGATTCGAAGCAACCGATGGAGATCATGCCAGAAACCAGCTCTTTATCCGCTCGCGAATTCTGTTCGAACTCCCAGGACAGGCGCAGCAGCTCTTTCGCTTTATCGTAGATCCGCCGACCGCTGGAGGTGAGCGAAACGCCCTGCGCATGGTGGCGAATAAACAGCTGCTGGTCGAAGGTGCTCTCCAGATTCTTGATGGCAATCGAAATCGACGGCTGCGCAATGTGCAGCTGGCGGGAGGCCTCGGCGATACTCTCCGTCTCCACCACGGTGACGAAATATTTGAGCTGCTTCAGGGTAAATCGGTTCATAGCATCACCATTGATAAAATATGGTCCGGCGTACACGGGGAATAGTTTTCCTCTAAGTCCCAAGCAATCCGCGTGCCACCCCCGGAAAAGCGCGGCGCATTGCCCGACAAGGGGCGACAATATTTATTATTGCTCTACGCCCGCGTGGTTTATTTCCACCATTGCACCATCATGCGCCACGCTGCACGCCAGACTGGCAGCGCCTGCCCCAGTTTCGCGCAAAATAACCTGTCTGCGCAAAATAGCGTTATTGAATTACAGTCATTGTTTTTAAATTGTTTACGCAAAGTATCTTAACAATCACTTTAAATTCCATATCGTTAATATCTCTGTATAGTTTTTTTAAACTTAAAGACCAAAAATTTACTAATTGCCTCTGAAAGCATCCTGCCAGCATAGTGTATTCGCACGATGAATACCGGTGGCTCCCCATTACGGCACAGCCGAGCCACTTTCATTTTTGATAATTATGACGAGTGAAATAGCCCATGACGTTTAACTGGAACTACATGTTAAGCCTGCTCAGCGATGCCGATTTTTGGTGGGCCACCTGGACCGTCATTAAATTAAGTCTGCTGACCTGGGGCTGCAGTATTGTGCTCGGATTTATTCTGGCGCTGGCCAAACAGTCGCCGCGCGGCTGGTTATCCACCCCAGCCCGGCTGTATATCTGGTTATTTCGCAGTATGCCGCTGCTGGTCCTGCTGATTTTTGTCTACAACATGCCGCAGGCGCTGCCCTCCTTCGCCCCGGTGCTGAACGATCCCTTCTGGGCCGGCCTGCTGGCGATGGTCCTCAGCGAAGCGGCTTATATCGCCGAGATCCACCGCGGCGGATTGCTCTCCATCCCTCGCGGGCAGAGCGAAGCCGCACGGGCCCTGGGGTTGCGCTACGCCGGGATCCAGTGGCGGGTGATCATCCCCCAGGCGCTGCGCGTCGCCCTGCCGGCGCTGGCCAATGAATATATCGCCATCGTGAAGCTCAGTTCGCTGGTGTCGGTGATCTCCCTGACCGAAATATTGATGGTCGGCCAGCAGCTCTACTCGCAGAACTTTCTGGTCATGGAGACGATGACGGCCGTGGCGTTTTATTACATCTTTATCGTCACGGTGTTCGATTTTCTGCTGAAACGGCTGGAGAACTACCTTGACGTGACCCAGCGCAATACCGCTCGTCCGGTAGATGCCGAGATGCAGCGGCTGGCCAGCGCCCGCCGCCCGGCGATGGCGCGCAGCGTCACCCAGAGTCATGAGCCGGCGCTGCAGGCCTCTAAGCTGCATAAGGCCTACAACAACGTCGAAGTGTTGGGGGCGGTGAGCCTGCAGATCCAGCCCGGCGAGGTGGTCTCGGTCATCGGTCCGTCAGGCTCGGGGAAAACCACCCTCATTCGCCTGCTGAACGGTCTTGAGCAGATCGATAACGGCGAAATTCAGATTAACGGCCAACCCTTTATTCACCTCGACCGTCAGGGGCAGCAGAAGCCGCGCTTTATGGAGAATGCCGAACATCGCCTGAACATCGGCATGGTGTTCCAGAGCTTTAACCTGTTCCCGCATCTGACCGTGTTCGGCAATCTGCTGCTGGCCCCGCGCTATCACCATCTGGCAAGTGACGCGGAGCTGCGCCAGCACGCCTGCGAACTGCTGCACAAAGTGGGCATGCTGGAGCACGCCTGGAAGTATCCACACCAGCTCTCCGGCGGACAGCAGCAGCGGGTGGCGATCGCCCGCGCCCTGATGATGCGTCCGCAGATCATGCTGTTCGATGAGCCCACCTCGGCGCTGGATCCGGAAAAAGTGAATGAAGTGCTGCAGGTTATCGAATCCCTGGCCCACGAAGGCATCACCATGGTCATCGTCACCCACGAGATGAACTTCGCCTTCAAAGTGTCCGACCGGATCGTGTTTATGGAGAAAGGCCGGGTGGTGTGCGATGACACGCCGCAGGCGATGCGTAGCGGGCAACACCCGCGGGTCGAGGCCTTTCTCAAAGATGTTTCTCTGGCTTAACTATCGGAACGTGAAGAGGAAAAACTATGATTGCGCAGTGGCAAATTGATCAGTTTCATCAGCAGGGTTTTCTGGTGGTCGAAGAGGTGCTTTCCAGCGCCGACATCGCCGCCCTGCAGAGCGATTTCGACGGCTGGGTCGAGGAGAGCCGCGGTCACGCGACGGTGTGGGGAGAAACCCTCGACGGGCGGCCGCGCTTCGATATCGAGCGCGATCATGCTCCTGACCATCCGTCGCTGCGCCGGGTCGCCTCCCCGACGGAGATCTCCGAGGCCTATCGCCATACTGCGCTGAACTCACGGATGGCGACCATCGCCGCGCAGCTGATCGGCGGCAGCGGCACCCGCTTTCATCACAGCAAAATTAACTCCAAGCTGCCGCACACCGCCACCGAGGTGAAATGGCATCAGGATTTCCTTTTCACCCCACACAGCAATGACGACATCATCACCGCCCTGCTGATGGTCAGCGAGGTGACGCCAGAGAATGGTCCGCTCAACGTGGTGCCGGGCAGTCATCAGGGGCCGCTGTGGTCCCACTGGCAGGAGGGGCGCTTCACGGGGGCGGTGGATGATGAGGTGGTGGCGACGCACTGCCAGCAGCCGCAGGCCTGTTTTGGCCCGGCGGGCTCAGTCTGCTTTATGCATACCCGCCTGCTGCACGCCTCCAGCCCCAACGAGACCGCCCTGCCGCGCACCCTGTTCATCAGCGTCTACGCCGCGGAGGATGCGCTACCCTACGGCGAAAACCCGCTGCCGAGCCGCCATGCCGGCCAACTGGTCGCAGGAGAAGAGAGCGGTCTGGTGCGCAGCACCAATAACCAGCTTCGTCTGCCGCAGAAGCCGCGCGGCGCTTCGTTTTTTGTTCAGCAGGCCGGCGCCGATCGCGCCAGCATGTAATTTGCCCACACTCCGGAGGTTTTATGACACGCATTTTCGCACCACGCCCGCTGACCCTGCTGCTCTGCGCAGCGGCTGCTCTGACATCCTTTAGCGCACTGGCCTTTCAGCAAAGCGGTAAGATCACCGCCGGTTCGGACATGACCTTTTTTCCTTACGAGTACATGGAAAACAATAAGCCAGCCGGTTTTGACATCGAGCTGCTCGATGGTCTGGCGAAGACTATGGGCCGTGAAGCAGTGAATATCGATACCCGCTTCCCCAACCTGATCCCCGGGCTGCAGGGTGGGCGCTTCGATATCACCAACTCGTCGATGTACATTACCGCCGAACGCCTGAAGGTGATCGATATGGTGCCGTACCTGAAAAGTGGAGAAGCGATCCTCGCCCGCAAAGGCGGCGACTACCAGCCTAAGACCCCGGAGGACTTCTGCGGGCATAAAATCGGCTCGATGGGCGCCACCTCGTGGCTGGCGCAATTGCAGAAGCTTTCCGCCGACTACTGCGTGAAGAAGGGGTTGAAGCCGATTGCGCTGAGCGTTTATACCACCGACCCGCAGACCACCCAGGCGCTGTTGTCGCGCGCGGTGGATGCGCAGATCACCGACGCCGCCGTGGCGCGCGGGGTGGTGGAAAAACTGGGTGACCGGGTGGTTATCTCCTCTGACACGCTGATCTATCCGGTGCTGAACGGCTTTGGCGTTAAAAAAGGCAATACTGAGGTGAAAACCGCCCTCGAAGAGGCGCTGAAAAAATACAGCGCGACGCCGGAATATGCCGCCCTGCTGAAGAAATATCACTTCCAGGCGCCGACGGCGGACGATCTGCAGACCCTGATGCCGAAAGCGGAGTAATGCCCATGCGCGATTCCGATGAAGAGCAGATCCGCATCGACCTGGCGGCCACCTTTCGCATCATTGCCCATCTCGGCATGCATGAGGCGGTGGCCAACCATTTCAGCGCCGCGCTCTCCGCCGACGGGAAAACGTTTTTACTCAACCCGAAGTGGAAACACTTTTCGCGCATCCGCGCCAGCGATCTGCTGGTGCTGAACGCCGATGATGAACGTTGCGCCGCGCGCCCTGACGTCGATGCCACCGCGTGGGCTATTCACGGGCAGATCCATCAGCGGCTCCCGGACGTGCGGGTGGTGCTGCATCTGCACCCGGTGTACACCACCAGCCTCGCCTGTCTGGCGACGCCGCAGATCCTGCCCATCGACCAGAACACGGCCCGCTATTTTAACCGGGTCGCCGTCGATACGCTGTACGGCGGGATGGCGGACAACGCGGCAGAAGGCGCCCGGCTGGCGGGCCTGCTGGCGGACAAACGCCGCCTGCTGATGGGGAATCACGGGGTGCTGGTGACCGCCCCGACCATCGGCGAGGCGTTCGATGATATCTGGACCCTGGAGCGCGCCTGTCAGATCCTGATCACCGCCTGGTCCACCGGCCATCCGCTGAAGGTTCTGTCAGACGCGGTAGCGGAAAAAACGGCCCAGGACTGGGAGAAGATTGCCGATTTCTCGCGGCAGCATTTTGCCGAAATGAAGCAGTTAATGATCGACCTCGATCCCTCCCTGGTGGACTAACCCCCGCGCCTGCCCGGGTCAGCCCGGGCCGTCGCTGGCTGCCGCCAGCAGCGGCACGATGATATCGCTGAGCGGTGTCGGAATGCCGTGCTGACGTCCGCGACGCTGCACCACGCCGTTACGAATATCCCACTCCAGCGGTCGGTCATTCAGACGATCGATCAGAATAGAGGTGCTTAAGTCGGCAGGCGCCCGGTGAAAGCCGGCGATAATCTCCTCCGGCACGCTGTCGCCCAGGGCGGCCCCTTCCGCCCGCGCCACCTGCAGACATTCGCGCAGATAAGCCAGTCCGAGGGCAGTAATGTCTTCCCGGGCAAACATCCCGGCGCGGCGTCCGGTCAGCACCATCAGTCCGGCGACGGCGTTCTGCAACAGTTTACGCCAGGCCACGGTGGTAAAATCCGCCGCCAGGTCCACCGCGCAGCGGGTCCCCGCCAGCGCCTGCTGCACTCGCTCTGCCCCCGGCAGATCCGGGAGGGTCAGGCGCGGCGTGGCGCGCAGCCAGACAGAGGCATCGGCATCGCGCTGCGCCGGAAACCAGACCACCGAGGGCAACACCGTCGCGCCGCCGGTCAGGGGGGCAAACTGCTGGCGCTGTTCAACGCCGTTTTGCAGCACGCACACCACGGTGTCCGCGGAACACAGGGCCGTCAGCCAGGGGGCGATGGCCTCCGTCTGGGTAGTTTTCACCGCGACAAAGACCAGGTCGAAGGGGGCGGCTATCGCCGTTGGGTCGGTGTGCACCGGGCCGGGCACCACGATCTCGCCCTCGTCAGTGCGCAGCACCAGCGCCGAATGGGCGGTACGCCCGCAGACCATCGGCGCCCTCCCCACCTCAAACAGGGCGGCGGCGATAGTCGTGCCGATGGCGCCGGGACCAATAAGTGCAACCTTAGGAAATGCTGTCATGCCGAAGACCTCCTGGTGATTCACCGCCCTGGTTGGGCAAAGATTGCCCTCCACAGTAGCGAGAAAGACCGGAGGTCGGCAAGCGGCGCGTCGGGAAAAGCCATTCGCTTTCCCCGACAGCGGTCTAGTAACGCACGCAAACGGATTTGGTTTCGCACCAGCCGTCGAGCCAGTCAGGGCCGAAATCGCGGCCGGTACCAGACTGCTTCATGCCGCCGAAAGGCAGGTTGGCGTCAATCAGGGTATGGCTGTTGACCCATACCGTTCCCGCCTGCAGACGGTCGGTGTAGTTCAGGGCCTGGGTTAGATCGCGGGTCCAGACGCTGGCGGTCAGGCCAAAATCGCTGTCGTTGGCCAGACGCAGCGCCTCCTCGCCGTCGGCCACCCGCACCAGGTTCACCACCGGGCCAAACACCTCCTCACGGGTGAGGCGCAGCCCGGCGTCGGGGTTAACCACCAGCGTCGGCGGAATATAATACCCCCCCGCATCCGGTCCGGCGCTGCCGCTGATGAGCTCTGCCTTCTGCTGGCGAGCCTCTTCGAGGTAGGCCGCCACCTTGTCGCAGTGGGCCCGGGAGACCACCGGGTTGATCTGCGCCGTCTCCTGCATCCCCGGCCCCACCTGCAGCGATTTTACCGCCTGCTCGAAACCGCTGACCAGGGTGTCAAACAGCGGCGCTTCGATGTAGATCCGCGAGCTGGCGGCGCAGACCTGCCCCTGATTGAGGAAGCTACCGGTCATCAGCCCCTCAATAACCCACTGGGGATCGGCATCTTTGAGCACAATCGCCGGGTTCTTGCCGCCCAGCTCCAGCGTCACGCGAGTCAGGCGGTCGGCGGCCACGCGGGCGATCTGTTTCCCGGTCGCCGTCGAGCCGGTAAAGCTGACCTTCGCTACCTGCGGATGGGCGGTCAGCGCCGCGCCGCAGCCGGCGCCGCTGCCGGTGACCACGTTGAATACCCCGTCAGGTATGCCCGCCAGGGTCGCCAGCTCCGCCACCCGCAGCAGGGTCAGCGGGGTGGTTTCAGAAGGTTTGATGACGATCGAACAGCCTGCCGCCAGGGCCGGCATGACCTTCCACATGCCGATCATCAGCGGGAAATTCCACGGGACGATGCCCGCCACCACCCCGACCGGCTCTTTTTTGGTCCACGCCTGGTAACGCGCCCCTTGCGGGAACGGGATCGACACGTCCAGCGTCCGGCCGCTGATCTTGGTGGTCAGCCCCGCGGTGTAGCGCATCCAGTTCAGGGTGCAGCCGACCTCAAAGGCGCGAGAGATCGCAATGGATTTGCCCTGCTCAAGGGTTTCCAGTTGCGCCAGCTCTTCGCCGTGCTGCTCCACCAGGTCGGCAAAACGCAGCAGGATGCGTTCACGGTCGGCCGGGGTGCGCCCGGCCCAGCGGCGATCGACAAAAGCGCGCCAGGCGGACATTACCGCCCGGTCGACATCCGCCGGGCTGGCGTCGGCGGTGGTGGCAATCGCCTGCCCGGTGGCCGGATCCCAGACGGTTAACCGGTTTTCGCTCTGCGCGGCGCAGGGAGCGCCGTCGATATACAGGCCATGCTGACGGTCTAAAAACTGCTGGACGCTGGCAAGCAGCGCTATCTGAGAGGTGGACATACCCTTTCCTTATTCTTCGCGGATAGTGCTTTCAGTCTATGTCCGGTTGGCGGCTGGCGCTTTTTTCTCTGTGACATTCGTTTGCGCCGCTGTGACAGTCGCCGCAAATCCGCGGCTTACCCTGGCAGAAATGTGCCGCAGGTAATAGTTCTTTCATATACCCGCCATCGCGGCCTTGCCTGAGGCGGCATAAATGCAACAATGCGGAAACATTGTTATTACAGGAGAAGGGCGAATGATGACCACGGCAGAGGGGGGGCTGGCGTACCAGCGCTGGCTGGCGACGATCAATCAGGTCTGCGGCCATTTCGCCGCCCGGCCGCTGGAGGGGCGCTTCCACGGCGAGATTGACGCCCGCTACGCCGGTAACCTCAAGGTCAGCACGGTCACCGCCGCCGGCGTTAATCTCTACCGCACACACAATGAGATAAAACGCGATAACGACGCCTGGTTCTACACCGTATTTCAGCTTGCCGGCGAAGCCATCATCGAACAGGACGATCGCCAGGTGACGCTGGCGGCAGGCGATATCACGTTAATCGACGCCGCCCGCCCCTGCTCGATTGTCTGGCAGCAGACCTCGCGTCAGGCCTCCCTGCTGCTGCCGCGCCAGCGGGTGGCGCCCACAGGCGACATCGCCACCGCCTGCCGGCTGGACAAATCCCTGCCAATGGTGCAGCTCAGCCAGCGATTGTTGCTGGAAAGCATGGGCGGCACGACACTCTCCGCCAGCGAGAGTGAAGCGGCGCTGGAGGCGATCGCCTGCCTGTTGCGCCCGGTGCTGCATCAGCGCGAGCCTACCCCTTCCCGGAGGGAAAAGCAGTTTCAAAAGATTATTGCGTTAATCGATGCGTCCATTCAGTCGGAGCATTTGCGCCCGGAGTGGCTGGCCAGCGAGACGGGGATGTCGGTACGCAGCCTGTACCGGCTGTTTGCCGACAAAGGGCTGGTGGTGGCGCAGTATATTAAGAACCGGCGGTTGGATCTGTGCGCCCGGGCGCTACAGAATGCCCATGACGACGAAAAGCTGGCGGGGATCGGCTACCGCTGGGGCTTCAGCGACCACAGCCATTTCTCCACCGCCTTTAAGCAGCGCTTTGGCGTCTCGCCGGGCGAATACCGCAAGCGCTGCCGCTGATCATTTACGCCGCCACTGGCCGTTCAGCCCCTGGACGTACTCCCCGGGCTGAGCCCGGGCCACCAGCTTCTGCCCGGCCATTTTCGCCACTTCATCTACCGGCAGATTGTTGTCATCCGCCAGCTGCTGGTAGCTTTCGCTGCGCGCGGCGTTGATCTGCTTCACCAGCGCTAAGGTCTCTTTATCCTGGCGCAGCGGCGCCAGATAGCCGTTCAGCGTTTCCCCCACCCGCCCCTGCTGCCGCGCTTCGCTCAGGGTCAACGCCAGCGCGGGCGCGCTGAGTAAGGTCAGCGCCAGCGCTGCGCTTAACAGTCGTTTTCTCATCGTCGCCTCAGAACAGATCGCTGCGGGATTTCAGCAGATTTTCCACATCCTTATCGACCTTGATATGGATCTCATGCTCAATTTTGACATTCATATTAATGGTGATGGGCTCTTTCGATGCCGCAATTTCGATACGCGGCGTACAGCCGGCGAGCAGCATCGGCGCCACCATGGCCAGTAGCAACTTCTTCATTTAGGTTCCTTACATGTCTTACCGTCCGTACAGTGCCGCACGGGCAGCATGGCATTCTGTTCGAGCCACGCCTGTAAATTGTCGCCGAAGCGTAAACTGCGCCACAGGTCGAAAATATTCTCTTCATGAGCGTAGTTTAAATGCACGGTACTGCTTTTCCCGTCCACCCGGCTGGTACCGTTGACGGTGGCCTTAAGCGTCAATACGCCCAGATTGTCGAGGTTAATCCGCGTCCACGAGCGGGAGATCTCCATATAGCGCAGCCAGTTAATCGCCGCCCCGGCGGAGACATTGTCCGCCACCAGCGCATCGGCAGTGTCTTTATCCAGCCGCAGGGTCATCGGCCCGTCATTACGCAGCCAGCCGTCGTGGATGATCCATTGGTTGTTTTCCAGCCACAGCGGCAGCGCGCCGCTCACCGCCCCGGACATGGCGAACTGCTTCACCTTGACGGCGCTGGTGAGTTCGCTGCTGGAGATATGTTGCAGACGGATCAGCGCCGGGTCGCGCTGCGGCATGCGCAGCTGCAGCAGCGTCAGCTTACCGCCTAACAGATCGACGCTGACGTCGCTGAGCTGCAGCGGATTGGCCTCACTCCACGGCCAGGTGCCCTGCAGGTCCGCCGTCAGATTGCGCGCGGTAACCTGGTTGACGATTTCGCCAATACGCAGGGAGACCGGACGGCGGGTGCCCAGCTGCCAGTGTCCGTCGCTGAAACGGAATGGCAGCACGAAGTCGACGCCGTTAATCTGATTGTCCGGCATCCAGGCGCTGCCGCCCTTCAGCACGCCGTGGCCGCCCGCCTCAAATCCCTGCCCGGCTGCTGCCGAAAAGGCCACCTGCGCATAGAGACTGCCTTCCCGCAGATTCATCTTCCAGTCCGGTGGCACCAGCGGCTGGAACACCGTCAGCGACTGTTTTGGCCACCACGCCTGGCCGCGCAGCCGTTCGCCATCCCAGCGCCCGGTCAGCCGCACCGGGCCAATGGTATCGGCGTGCAGGGCGCCGGTGAACTGGAACCACGTCGGGTCCCGGCCGTCGAGGGCAAATTTCAGCGTTGACGCCGGGAGATAGCTGCCGCCGGAGAAGGTGGTCTTTGCCGCGTCCAGCGACAGCGCGCCGGTCAGCCGCGGGTGCTGGGCATCACGCAGCCAGCGGATCGGCTGCTCGAGCGTCAGACGCGGCGTACTGACCCGCATCGTGCCGTACTCGAGCTTATCGAAGCCGGTGGAGAGGCTGCTCAGGGTAATAGCATTGTCGCGCCACTCCCCGCTGCCCTTCACATCCCAGCGCGCCTGCATCGGGGTGAAGTGTCCCTCACCCCAGTAGCGCCATTGCCAGCGGCCGCTGTCGGGCAGAAAATCGCTCGCCTGACCGTCCAGATGCAGCGTAAAGTCGCCCATCTGCTGCTCATGGGCGCGGAGGATCGCCTGCAGGCGGCCATCGACGCCCTGCTGGGTCACTTTCACCCCAGCCAGCGGCCAGCGAATTTCATCAATATTCAGCGCATCGATCACTCGTCCGCGCGAACGCAGCAGCGCCCCGGGATGAAACGCCAGCTGCGGGCTGACCAGCGACCCGCTGAGCTGCGCCGGCAGCGCCGCGTAGAAGATCATCTCCCCCAGCTTGGCCTCGCCGGTGAGCCGCAGCGGCATGTCGCTGTTATCCATGCTTAGCTTGCCCGGACCGATATTCAGCACCGCGTTGCCTTTGCCGGCATGCCCCTCGGTGAGGACATTTAAGCGACCGCTGACGGTCATCTGCTCGGTCCCCTGCTGCCAGTTACCCACCGACAATGCGACGCGCCCGCTGAGCGGATAGTTCTGGTAGCGGGTGCGCCAGCGGCCGTCGCTGATGGTGATCCGCTCCGGGGTGATCTCCCACGGCAGGTCCAGGATCGGCTCTACCTCGCCGCGCGGCGTCACCAGCAGCTGGCCGCGATTGTGCTGCCACTCGAGCTCGGCATCGATCCATTCCGCGGTTTGTGGAAATTCAAAGGTGCCCTGCATCTGGCCGTCGACCGGCAGACCATCCGGTACCAGCGGCAGGTGGAAGGTTCCCACCAGCTTCACCGGCGGCTGATCGTCAGTCAGCCGGGCGCTGAACTGGCTGACGGTGAGGGCCTGGCCGCGCAGGCGCGCCTGCAGACTCAGTTCCTTACCGGCAAAGCCGATGTCCTGCTGCGCTGGCGTCAACGACATCACCAGCCGCCCCTGCCATTTCTCCCACGGCGACAGCCGCAGGTTATCAATCGTTAACCAACTGTAGGGCAACATCGATTGCCATTCGGCGAGGGTGCGCGGCGATCCCGGCGTGGGCTCGCTGGCCGGCAGTTTGCTCAGACAAGCGCTGTTGATGTCCAGCTGGCCAATATGCAGCCGCCAGCGGCTGGGACGCGAAAGGCGGGTATCGGTCACCCGGGCGAGCTCACAGTCGCCCACCAGATAGCGCAGATCGGGGATCAGCAGAGCCGACCGCGTCAGACGCGGGCTCTCCTGCAACGAGATACGAGTGCCAACAGGCAGCCAGATGCCCGCCAGCGTCGGCACCCAGTGGGTCAGCGTCAACAGCAGCGTTAGCGGCAATAACACCAGCACTAACACCAGCGCGATGGCGGCTTTATATTTACCCTTCATGGGCAGTTAATATCCTGATTCAACATAAGTAAAAGCCGAATGGCGCCCATTGTGACACGTTCGACCAGTGAGTGAAAGTTTGCGACCTGTTAAAGCATAGTTGCCAGCCGGACTCGCGGCGCGGCGATCGGCCGTCATCATTTAGCTTTTGTTTAAGCAGCGCCTGCCACACTCCAGCCAGACAGAAATGGCTTGCGGGAGAAACCGTGTCGTTAATTATCTCGCTCATTGAGAGCGCACAGGGCCACTATCCATTGGTATTACTAATGGTTTTCCTGCTTACCTTCACTAAATCCTGCGCGCTGGTGTCGCTGGCGATCCCGGGCACCTCCGGTCTGCTGCTGTTGGGGACATTCGCTTCCGCCAGCCTCGGTCATTTCCTGTTAATGTGGTCCAGCGCCAGCCTCGGCGCCATCGGCGGATTCTGGCTCTCGTGGTGGTTAGGCGTTCGCTATCGTCACCGCCTCACACAGTTACGCTGGCTCACCGCCGAGCGGCTGGCCCGCAGCCGACTCTTTTTTCAGCGCCGCGGGCTGTGGGCGGTCTTTTTCAGTCGCTTCCTCTCTCCCCTGCGCGCCACCCTGCCCCTGGTCAGCGGCGCCAGCGGCCTGCCGCTGTGGTCGTTTCAGCTAGCTAACGTCAGCTCCGGTCTGCTGTGGCCGTTTCTGCTGCTCTCCCCCGGCGCTTTAAGCCTCAGTTTGTGGTGAAAAAACTTTGTCTTTCAAAGAGATTCCGCAAATCCGCGATATGCTCTAGAATTAGCATAAGCACCTGACACTTAAACTATTTTTTAATAATTGTACGATTATTTTAAATATGCTACCGTGACGTTATAATCACTGGAGAAAAGTCTTATGAAAATCGCGGTTTACAGTACGAAGCAGTACGATAAAAAGTACCTGCAGCACGTGAATGATACCTACGGCTTTGAACTGGAATTCTTCGACTTCCTGCTGACAGCGAAGACCGCCAAAACCGCCAACGGTTGCGAAGCGGTGTGTATCTTCGTCAATGACGACGGCAGCCGCCCGGTGCTGGAAGAGCTGAAGGCCCACGGCGTGAAGTATATCGCTCTGCGCTGCGCCGGATTTAACAACGTTGACCTCGAGGCGGCAAAGGAGCTTGGCCTGCGCGTGGTCCGCGTCCCGGCGTACTCGCCGGAAGCCGTCGCTGAGCATGCGATCGGTATGATGATGTCGCTCAACCGTCGCATCCACCGCGCCTATCAGCGTACCCGTGATGCCAACTTCTCCCTCGAAGGCCTCACCGGTTTCACCATGTACGGTAAAACCGCCGGGGTGATCGGCACCGGGAAAATTGGCGTGGCGATGCTGCGGATCCTCAAAGGTTTCGGCATGCGCCTGCTGGCGTTCGACCCGTACCCAAGCGCCGCCGCGCTGGAGCTGGGGGTGGAATATGTCGACCTCGCTACACTGTACAAGGAGTCGGACGTGATCTCCCTGCACTGCCCGCTGACCGGCGAAAACTACCATCTGCTCAATCGCGAGGCGTTTGACCAGATGAAGGACGGGGTGATGGTGATTAACACCAGCCGCGGCGCGCTGATCGACTCCCAGGCGGCCATCGACGCCCTGAAGCACCAGAAAATTGGCGCGCTGGGGCTGGATGTTTATGAGAACGAACGCGATCTGTTCTTTGAAGACAAATCCAACGATGTGATCCAGGACGACGTTTTCCGCCGCCTCTCCGCCTGTCACAACGTGCTGTTCACCGGCCACCAGGCGTTCCTCACCGCTGAGGCGCTGATCAGCATTTCGGAGACCACCCTGGGCAACCTGCAGCAGGTCGCCAACGGCGAAACCTGCCCGAACGCCATCGTCTGATTCCTTTCCCTTTTGTGCTCCTCTCCCGGGGGGAGCACATTCAGATAATCCCCACAGATCCCCGCTGCGATACCGTTACACTGGCTTGGTTTTATTAGAAATGTGAATGTTTTGGAGTGAAAATGAACAAATTGGCGGCGCTACTGGCGGCAGGTATGCTGTTGTCCGGCTGTGTCTATAACAGTAAGGTGTCCACCGGCGCGGAACAGCTGCAGCATCATCGCTTCGTGCTGACCAGCGTCAACGGCCAGGCGGTCAGCTCCGGCGACCGGCCGCTGGAGCTGAGCTTCGGCGAGAAGATGGCTATTACGGGCAAGATGTATGTTTCGGGCAATATGTGCAACGGTTTTAGCGGGGAAGGCAAGGTGTCGGACGGCGAGCTGAAGGTGAAGTCGCTGGCGATGACCCGGATGCTGTGCCACGATGCCCAGCTTAATACCCTTGACGCGACGATCGGCAAGATGTTGCGTGAAGGCGCGCAGGTCGATCTGACGGAAAACCAGTTGACGCTGGCGACCGCCGACCAGACGCTGGTCTATAAGCTCGCCGACCTGATGCATTAGCCGGCCTTGAGGTGCCGCTGACGCTGCCCCGCGATGGGGCCGCCGTTAGTAGCCGCAGCTGCCGCCCGCCAGCGCCTGCTCGCTGCAGCGTTTGCCGTTCGGCAGCGCGCACATGCCAATCGCCGAACCATCGAGCTGACGAGCCACCGATAACGAGCCGCCTATCATGGCGCAGTTGGCCTGACCGGCGTCGCTCATCGCCGCCCGCATGCCTGGCGTGACGTGCGCCGCCGTGGCCTGCTGAACGGGTTCACTACTGCACGCCGACAGCAACAGCGCCGCACAACCAACTAATATCGCAGCTCGCATTCTCTCTCCCCTCGGAAACGTCTTAAAAAAGCAAACCCCAGAATAATAGGCAGCGTGGCGGGCGGCGTCGAGGGGGGAAGTACGTATTTATGCGCCTCATTAACATTTTCTAGCAAATTTTCGCCGAAAGCTTGATCTGCTCCGGCCTGGTCGCCGGGCGCACGTGACTCGACACTCGGCAGGAAGCCATTTTCTCCGCGAACCATGCAAAATATTGATCTGGTCACGGGTGGCCGGCGCATTGAGGACACAAATGCAAAAATGGCCGCGCCAACGGTTTGCTAAACTACCCCTTATATAATTACAGGGCGCGTCGCGGTTTCACGTGTCCATTCTTTTGCGCAATGTAAGGGTGTCTTCATATGATTACGATTGATGGTAATGGCGCGGTCGCTTCCGTCGCGTTTCGCACCAGTGAAGTTATCGCCATCTACCCGATCACGCCCAGTTCAACGATGGCGGAACAGGCCGACGCCTGGGCCGGCAATGGGCTGAAAAACGTCTGGGGCGATGTTCCCCGCGTGGTCGAAATGCAGTCGGAGGCAGGCGCCATTGGCGCCGTACATGGCGCGCTGCAGACCGGCGCCCTCTCCACCTCCTTTACCTCATCGCAGGGTCTGCTGCTGATGATCCCCACGCTGTACAAACTGGCCGGCCAGCTGATGCCGTTTGTGCTGCACGTCGCCGCCCGCACCGTCGCCACCCACGCGCTATCGATCTTCGGCGATCATTCCGACGTCATGGCCGTGCGGCAGACCGGTTGCGCCATGCTGTGCGCCAGCAGCGTCCAGGAGGCGCAGGATTTTGCGCTGATCTCGCATATCGCCACCCTGCAAAGCCGGGTGCCGTTTATTCATTTCTTTGATGGTTTCCGCACCTCGCACGAAATCAACAAAATCGCCCCGCTGGCGGATGACACCATTCGCGCCCTGCTACCGCAGGATAAAATCGCCGAGCATCGCCAGCGCGCGCTCAATCCGGAACACCCGGTGATCCGCGGAACCTCGGCCAACCCCGACACTTACTTCCAGTCCCGGGAGGCCACCAATCCGTGGTACGACGCGGTCTATAACCATGTTGAGACGGCGATGAACGACTTCGCCGCCGCCACCGGCCGTCAGTACAAACCGTTTGAGTTTTACGGCCACCCGCAGGCAGAGCGCGTGATCGTCATTATGGGTTCGGCCATCGGTACCTGCGAAGAGGTGGTTGATGAACTGCTGAGCCGCGGCGAGAAAGTCGGCGTGCTGAAAGTGCGCCTCTATCGCCCGTTCTCCGCCGCCCACCTGCTGGCAGCGCTGCCGGAAAGCGCCCGGGCGGTAGCGGTGCTCGATCGCACCAAAGAGCCTGGCGCGCTTGCCGAGCCGCTGTATCTCGATGTGATGACCGCCCTGGCGGAAGCCTTTAACCGCGGCGAGCGCGAGACGCTGCCGCGCACCATCGGCGGCCGCTATGGCCTCTCCTCCAAGGAGTTCGGCCCGGAATGCGTGCTGGCGGTATTTAGTGAACTGCAGTCCGCTCAGCCGAAGCCACGCTTTACCGTCGGTATCTATGATGACGTGACCAATCTGTCGCTGCCGCTGGGAGAAAATACCCTGCCCGCAGAGGCCAAGCTCGAGGCCCTGTTCTACGGTCTCGGCAGCGATGGCAGCGTGTCAGCCACCAAAAACAACATCAAAATCATCGGCAACTCGACCCCGTGGTTCTCACAGGGCTATTTTGTCTATGACTCGAAGAAAGCGGGCGGCCTCACCGTCTCGCATCTGCGCGTCAGCGAAAAACCGATTCGTTCTTCGTATCTGATTTCGCAGGCTGATTTCGTCGGCTGCCACCAGCTACAGTTTATCGATAAATACCAGATGGCCGAGCGGCTGAAGCCCGGCGGTATTTTCCTGCTCAACACGCCGTACAGCGCCGATGAGGTCTGGTCTCGCCTGCCGCAGGAAGTCCAGGCCACCCTGAATCAGAAAAAAGCGCGTTTTTACGTGGTCAACGCGGCGAAAATCGCCCGCGAGTGCAGCCTCGGCGCGCGCATTAATACCGTGATGCAGATGGCGTTCTTCCATCTCACCCGCATCCTGCCGGGCGACAGCGCGCTGGCGGAACTGCAGGCAGCCATCGCCAAAAGCTACAGCAGCAAAGGCCAGGAGCTGGTGGAACGCAACTGGCAGGCGCTGGCCCTGGCCCGGGAATCGCTGGCGGAAGTGCCGCTCCAGCCAGTGAACGCCAGCAGTCCGAACCGCCCGCCGGTGGTCTCCGACGCCGCGCCGGATTTCGTCAAAACGGTCACCGCCGCGATGCTGGCCGGCCTCGGCGATGCGCTGCCGGTCTCCGCCCTGCCGCCGGACGGCACCTGGCCCATGGGCACCACGCGCTGGGAGAAACGCAATATCGCCGAAGAGATCCCCATCTGGAAGGAAGCGCTGTGTACGCAGTGCAACCACTGCGTCGCCGCCTGCCCGCACTCGGCGATCCGCGCCAAAGTGGTCGCGCCGGAAGAGATGGAGAACGCCCCTGCCAGTCTGCACTCGCTGGACGTCAAATCCCGCGATATGCGCGGACAAAAATACGTTCTGCAGGTCGCCCCGGAAGACTGCACTGGCTGCAACCTGTGCGTTGAAGTGTGCCCGGCGAAAGATCGCCAGAACCCGGAGATCAAGGCTATCAATATGATGTCGCGCCTGGAGCATGTGGAAGAGGAGAAGGTCAATTACGATTACTTCCTCAACCTGCCGGAAATCGACCGCACAAAACTGGAGCGGATAGATATTCGCACCTCGCAGCTGATCAGCCCGCTGTTTGAATACTCCGGTGCCTGCTCCGGCTGTGGCGAAACGCCGTATATCAAACTGCTGACCCAGCTGTATGGCGATCGGATGTTGATTGCCAATGCTACCGGCTGCTCCTCCATTTACGGCGGCAACCTGCCCTCGACGCCGTATACGACCGACGCCAACGGCCGCGGCCCGGCATGGGCCAACTCGCTGTTTGAGGATAACGCTGAATTCGGGCTCGGCTTCCGCTTAACCGTCGACCAGCACCGTCAGCGCGTGATGCGCCTGCTGAGCGAATTTGCCGACAAACTGCCGGCAGAGTTGAACGCGGCGCTGCATGCCGAGGCGACGCCGGAAGTACGCCGCGAACAGGTGGCGGCCCTGCGCCAGGCGCTGGCCGGCGTGGACGGCGCTGAAGAGCTGCTGACCGATGCTGACGCGCTGGTGGAGAAATCCGTCTGGCTGATCGGTGGCGACGGCTGGGCCTACGATATTGGCTTCGGCGGTCTGGATCATGTGCTGAGCCTGACGGAAAACGTCAACATTCTGGTGCTGGATACCCAGTGTTACTCCAACACCGGCGGCCAGGCGTCAAAAGCCACCCCGCTGGGGGCGGTCACCAAGTTTGGCGAACACGGTAAACGCAAGGCGCGCAAAGATCTGGGCGTCAGCATGATGATGTACGGTCATGTCTATGTGGCGCAGATTTCGCTGGGCGCGCAGCTGAACCAGACGGTGAAAGCGATTCAGGAAGCGGAAGCCTATCCGGGACCGTCGCTGATCATCGCCTACAGTCCTTGCGAAGAGCACGGCTACGATCTGGCGCTCAGCCACGATCAGATGCGTCAGCTGACCGCCACTGGATTCTGGCCGCTCTACCGCTTCGACCCGCGTCGCGCCGACGAAGGCAAACTGCCGCTGGCGCTGGATTCTCGTCCGCCGTCCGACGCGCTGGCCGAGACGCTGCTCAACGAGCAACGCTTCCGTCGCCTGAACGCCCAGCAGCCGGAGGTGGCGGAGCAGTTGTGGAAAGACGCCGCCGCCGATCTGCAGAAACGGTATGACTTCCTCGCCCAGCTGGCCGGCAAAGCGGAGAAATCACCGAGCGAAGGCTAAGGTTATTTTCCATCCTGCAGCCATAAAAAAAGCCCGAACATGTTGTTCGGGCTTGTCGTTTTACCGATAAACAAAATCATTCCGCAGAATGAGACGGCAACAATAAATAATTGGCATGACAATAAAGGCATATAACGTGCGAATAATACGTGATTACCCTGGGCATGTATAATTTTTATTTTGTATATTATCCACGGATATATTCAGCATAATTATCACCATTTCTTTGGTATTATTTATTTTAGATTTCACTTATATCGTAACAATTGAGTCTTACCATATCTCAGACCGCTCCTTTAGCATGAGTTCACTTCCTTCCCGGAAGCTAAAACATAAAAACAGTTAAAGGAATTTCTTCATGAAAAGAAAAGTACTGGCCCTCGTTATTCCGGCTTTATTAGCCGCCGGTGCCGCCCATGCGGCGGAAATTTATAATAAAGACGGAAATAAATTAGATCTCTATGGCAAGGTAGACGGTCTGCACTATTTCTCCAGCGACTCGAAAAAAGACGGCGATCAAACTTATTTGCGTTTTGGCTTTAAAGGCGAAACTCAGATCAACGATATGCTCACCGGTTACGGTCAGTGGGAATATAACGTTCAGGCCAACAACACCGAGAGCTCCAGCGATCAGGCGTGGACCCGTCTGGCATTCGCGGGTATCAAAGTCGGCGATTACGGCTCCTTCGACTACGGTCGTAACTACGGCGTGCTGTACGACGTCGAAGGCTGGACCGATATGCTGCCGGAGTTCGGCGGCGACTCCTACACCTATGCGGATAACTTTATGGCAGGCCGCGCCAACGGCGTCGCGACCTACCGCAACAGCGATTTCTTTGGCCTGGTGGAGGGTCTGAACTTTGCCCTGCAGTATCAGGGTAAAAACGAAGGTCAGAACGCGCAGGATATCAACGTCGGCACCAATAACCGCAGCAGCGACAGCGATGTTCGCTTCGACAATGGCGATGGCTTCGGTCTCTCCACCTCTTATGACTTCGGCATGGGCATCAGCGCGGCAGCGGCCTACACCTCTTCTGACCGTACCAACGATCAGATGACCCAGACCAACGCCCGCGGCGATAAAGCCGAAGCCTGGACCGCCGGCCTGAAGTACGACGCCAACGATATCTACCTGGCGACCATGTACTCAGAAACCCGCAATATGACCCCGTACGGCAATGACGGCGTGGCCAATAAAACGCAAAACTTCGAAGTCACCGCGCAGTATCAGTTCGACTTCGGCCTGCGTCCGGCCATCTCCTACCTGCAGTCCAAAGGCAAAGATCTCTATAATAACGGCCGCTACGCCGATAAAGATCTGGTCAAATATATGGACGTTGGCGCCACCTATTACTTCAACCGTAATATGTCTACCTACGTTGATTACAAAATCAACCTGCTGGATGACAACGACAGCTTCTACAAAGACAACGGTATCTCTACCGACAACATCGTCGCCCTGGGCCTGGTTTACCAGTTCTGATGCGCCAGCCCGCCGGTTCCGGCGGGCTTCTTCCTCCCGCCGTACAGTAGATAAAACAAAACAATATATCCCGCTGGTTAAAATAGCCGTCCATTTAGTGATATAGTCGTGCTCAGTCAGTGCTTGCCCGAGGACGTCCACCATGCATCATCACCCGGTAAAATCATCCCGAATTATCTCTGTCGCCTACGATGACGCCTCCGCCACACTGGAAATCTATTTTTATCACCAGCCGCCGTTGCAATATACCGGCGTGCCACCGCGTATTTTCCGCGATTTTTTACAGGTGGTGTCAAAAGGACGATTTTATGACGGCGTGATCAAAGGGAAATTCCCCGAACGCAAGCCACGTTAATGTCAAAGTGTGACCACGGTCATGATACAAAACGTGCTCTAATGCCGTACAATGTGAGGGGATACTTAAACAGGAGGTTTTTATGAGCAGAATGATTCTTGTCCCTATCGATATCTCTGATAAAGAATTTACTGAACGCATTATCAGTCACGTTGAATCGGAAGCACGGATTGACGACGCCGAGGTCCATTTCCTCTCCGTGATCCCTTCCCTGCCCTATTATGCCTCACTGGGAATGGCTTACACCGCCGAACTGCCGGGTATGGATGAGCTGCGCGAAGGAACGGAAACGCAGCTTAAAGAGATCGCCAAACAATTTTCCATCCCGGAAGATCGGATGCATTTTCACGTCGCCGAAGGGTCGCCAAAAGATAAAATCCTCGCGCTGGCCAAGTCGCTACCCGCCGACCTGGTGATCATCGCGTCGCACCGGCCAGATATCACCACCTATCTGTTGGGCTCCAACGCCGCCGCGGTGGTCCGCCACGCCGAGTGCTCAGTCCTGGTGGTGCGTTAACGCCACAGCCCGCCGCCCGGCGGGCTTTTTATTTCCGCTTACACCGCCTCCGCCTGCCTGCCCGCAGCGGAAAGTGCCGGAAAGATGCTGACATTCCGCCCCTGAATCCGTACCATACACGCCACGGTTGTCTGTCAGACCTCATTAATTGCTACGCGCCAGCGCCACGTTGTCCAGGCTGGCAGAACGCGTGCTCTTCTGATGCCACACTATGAATTGAGCCACTATTACATGCTGCAAAATCAAGAAATCAGTAAAAAAGAAAAATACAACATCGATAAGCTGCAGAAACGTCTGCGCCGCAACGTCGGTGAGGCGATTGCCGACTTCAATATGATTGAAGAGGGCGACCGCATTATGGTTTGTCTTTCTGGCGGCAAGGACAGCTATACCATGCTGGAGATCCTGCGTAATCTGCAGAAAAGCGCGCCCATCTCCTTCTCGCTGGTGGCGGTGAACCTCGATCAGAAACAGCCTGGGTTCCCGGAGCATATTCTGCCGGCGTATCTTGAGCAGCTGGGCGTGGAATACAAGATTGTCGAAGAGAATACCTACGGCATCGTCAAAGAGAAGATCCCGGAAGGGAAAACCACCTGCTCGCTGTGCTCTCGCCTGCGTCGCGGCATCCTCTACCGTACCGCCACCGAGCTCGGGGCGACCAAGATCGCCCTCGGCCATCATCGCGATGACATCCTGCAAACGCTGTTCCTGAATATGTTCTACGGCGGCAAAATGAAAGGGATGCCGCCGAAGCTAATGAGCGACGACGGCAAACACATCGTCATCCGCCCGCTGGCGTACTGCCGCGAAAAGGACATCGAGCGCTTCTCCCAGGCCAAAGGCTTCCCGATTATTCCGTGCAACCTGTGCGGTTCGCAGCCAAATCTGCAGCGTCAGGTGATCGCCGATATGCTCCGCGACTGGGATAAGCGTTATCCTGGGCGCATTGAAACCATGTTCAGCGCGATGCAGAACGTGGTGCCTTCACATCTGAGCGATGTCAATCTGTTTGACTTTAAAGGTATCACCCACGGCTCCGAGGTGGTGGACGGTGGCGATCTGGCGTTTGACCGGGAAGAGATTCCCCTGCAGCCTGCCGGCTGGCAGCCGGAAGAAGAAGACGCCCGTCTCGATGAACTGCGTCTGAACGTGGTGGAAGTGAAGTAACCATCACGCGTCTCAGGCAGCCGCCTGAGACGCACTAACCTGCCCTTACTTCAGCAGTCGAACGCGGCAGGCTTTGCCCTTAATCTTGCCATTTTGTAACTGCTTATACGCCTTCTGCGCCATATTCTGGCGGATCGCCACATAGACATGAGCCGGATGGACGGTAATTTTGCCGATATCGGCACCGTCAAAACCCATATCCCCGGTCAGGGCTCCCAGCACATCTCCCGGGCGCATTTTCGCCTTTTTACCGCCGTCAATACACAGCGTGGCCATCTCCGCCGTCAGCGGTGCGATGGTGTTGCCCGTCGGCGCCGGCAGCCAGTTCAGGGAGAGCTGCAGCATGTCGGCCAGGATCGTGGCGCGCTGCGCCTCTTCCGGCGCACAGAAGCTGATGGCCAGCCCTTGTTCGCCGGCGCGGGCGGTACGGCCGATGCGGTGAACATGCACCTCCGGATCCCAGGCCAGCTCGAAGTTCACCACCAGCGCGAGGGATTTGATGTCGAGGCCGCGGGCGGCGACGTCGGTCGCCACCAGAACCCGGACGCTGCCGTTGGCGAAGCGCACCAGCGTCTGATCGCGGTCGCGCTGCTCGAGATCACCGTGCAGCGACAAGGCGCTCTGCCCGGCGGCGTTGAGCGCATCGCAGACCGCCTGGCAATCGCGTTTGGTGTTGCAGAACACCACACAGGATGCGGGTTGATGCTGGCTGAGCAGGCGCTGCAGCAGGGCAATCTTACCGTGGCGGGAAACTTCAAAGAACTGCTGCTCAATCGCCGGGAGCGCATCGACAGTGTCGATCTCAATTGTCTGCGGATTGCGCTGTACCCGGCCGCTGATCGCCGCGATTGCCGCGGGCCAGGTGGCGGAAAACAGCAGGGTCTGCCGGTCAGCCGGCGCGAAGCGGATCACCTCGTCGATGGCGTCGCTGAAGCCCATATCGAGCATGCGGTCCGCTTCATCCATCACCAGGGTCTGCAACGCGTCAAGGGAGACCGTCCCCTTCTGCAGATGATCGAGCAGACGGCCCGGGGTGGCGACGATGATATGCGGGGCGTGCTGGAGTGAATCTCGCTGGGCGCCAAAGGGCTGCCCGCCGCAGAGCATCAGAATCTTGATGTTCGGCAGGCAGCGCGCCAGGCGACGCAGCTCACCGGCAACCTGATCGGCCAGCTCGCGGGTCGGACACAGGACCAGCGACTGGGTTTCAAAGCGCGCCGGATCGATATGCTGCAGCAGACCCAGCCCAAATGCGGCCGTTTTTCCGCTGCCGGTTTTTGCCTGCACGCGCACATCTTTCCCCGCAAGGATCGCCGGCAGGGCGGCGGCCTGAACCGGGGTCATCGACAGATAACCCAGCTCATTAAGGTTGGCTAATTGGGCGGCAGGTAAAACAGTCAGGGTAGAAAAAGCGGTCACAATGTATTCTCGTATTAAAGGACGGACAATCTGCAGGCGCGTATCCTCGCAGATCTCCGCGCCTGATGCGACAATTTAATCGGCTCTTCGTCAGGCGGCGGATCGGGCTGCGGCTGCGGACGCGGTCGTGGGTCGGGTAAAGGAGCCGGATCGTTCGGCTCGGGTGAGATGGGGATAGACTGGGCTGTCAGCCCTGAAGCGTAATGCATAGAGGCCTCCCGGAGAGTAATACGGGCGTACCCGCAGGCTTAACGGCCTGAAGACCGTCGGGTGTCTTAGTAAGCGTAGAAGCTGGTCCGGAGAGCGCAAAAAAAAAGCCGACTCAACAAAGTCGGCGTCGTACGAATCAATTGTGCTATGCAGTAATTCAAAAAAGGAAGTAAGACAATATGGAGCGCAACGCCCATCGCTTGACGTTGCATTCACCTGCGAGAGAGATATTGCCCTGAATGGGTAGGTGGTTTATTGATTTCGCTCAAACATTGCCGGGTTTTCCCGGCAATGCGGCCGCTAAAAGGCGATTCTTTACAACCATTTACTGCGATGTAACCACCACGCAACACCACCGATGACAACAACTAACATCAGGCAGAAGAGGCTAAACCCCAGATGCCAGCTGTTTCCCGGGATCCCGCCAAGGTTGACGCCGAACAGGCCGGTTAAAAAGGTGCTGGGCAGAAACACCATCGCCATCAACGACATCGTGTAGGTCCGCCGCGCCAGCGACTCCTGCATAATCTGGGCGATCTCGTCGCTCATGATCGCCGTCCGGGCGATACAGCTGTCGATCTCATCCAGACCGCGCCCCAGCCGCTCAGCGATATCCTGCATCCGCCGCCGCTGATCGTCACTCATCCACGGCAGCCGCTCGCTGGCCAGTCGGGCGTAAACGTCGCGCTGCGGCGCCATATAGCGGCGCATCACAATCAGTTGCTTACGCAGCAGCGCGAGAAAACCGCGCGGTGGCACCTGTTGGTCAAGCAGGTCATCTTCCAGGTCGATAATGCGGTCGTGCAGCTGTTCGATAAACTCGCTGGCATGATCGGTCAGCGCATCGCAGACTTCCACCAGCCAGCTGCCGCCGTCCGTCGGGCCATTGCCCTCCTTCAGGTCACCCAGCACATCGTCCAGCGCCAGCACCTTGCGCTGACGGGTGGAGACGATCAGCCGCTCGTCCATATACAGACGCATCGCCACCAGCTGGTCGGGACGCTCATCGGTACTGCCGTTAATGCAGCGCAGGGTGATCAGCGCCCCGTCGCCGATCCGCGTCACCCGTGGCCGGGTGCTCTCCCCCGCCAGGGCGTCACGCACGTTGTTGGGCAGCAACGGGGTGGCCGCCAGCCAGTCGGCGCTGTCGCTGTGGGTATAATTCAGATGCAGCCAGCAGGGCTTGTCTTTGTCGATAATATCGTTATCGGTGAGCGGCTTCACGCCCCCCTGTCCGTCGAGCACCCACGCGAAGATCGCGTCCGGTATTTGCAACTCCGAGCCTTTAATCGCGTCCACTCAACCTCCGTTAATCCATACCTGTCACATTGCGCGCACTCTCTATAAGGTACGCGAAAGCGCGCTTTTTCGCTTTTTATTGCCCGGTAAGTTGGGCTAATAGCTTCATTAAAAAGCGCTTTCGCCCCGGGTCGCGCTGCACTCCTCATTTAACGTTAAAGCGTAGTGAAATCAAGTTCTTCCCGTTTTGCCGATCTCAATGCGTCTTTCTGCGGTTTATTTTGTCACTCATTGCTGTATTATGCTGTTTATTGCGTTAATTTGCGGGGTCACTTGCCATGCATAAGCTCGCCAGACAAAAACACATCCTCGACAGGCTGAGTGAAAACGGCCAGCTAAGCATCAGCGAACTGGTCGAAGGGCTCCAGGTCTCCGCCGATACCATTCGCCGGGATCTGAGCGAGCTGGAAAAACAGGGTGTCCTGCAGAAAAGTCACGGCGGCGCCATCGCTCTTAACGTCCCGGCGATGACGCGCCAGGGTCGAAACGCCCTGCTCCCCCAGACCAAGCAGCGCCTGGGTCAGCAGGTCGCCGCGCGCATCCCCCTCGGCTCGACGCTGTTTCTCGACGCCGGAAGCACGGTGCTGGCGGTCGCCGCCCAGCTTAAAGGGCCGATGACCGTGATCACGCCTTCGCTGGATATCGCCCAGCTGTTTAGCGACCGTACCGATATCCAGTTGATCCTGCTTGGCGGCCAGTGGGACAGTGAACAGCGGCTGTTCGCCGGCAGCGCTACGCTGTCGCTTGTCGCCCGCTACCGCGCCGACATCGCCATTCTCGGCGCCTGCGCGCTTCATGCCGGGCTGGGGCTGAGCGCCAGCCAGGAGGCCGATGCTGACGTGAAGCGCGCCATGCTGGCCGCCAGCGCAGAGCACTGGCTGGTGGCAGACCATACCAAAGTCAACCATTGCGAGCCGTGGCTGGTGGCCGGGCTCAGCGATATTCACCATCTTTTTCTTGATCGTCCCTGGGCTGAGCTGGGGGATGACCCCGCCCTCTCTGTACACATTGCTGACGCTTAACCGCGTGGAGAACCTGATGAGTAACAACACAATAAATATCGCCCTGATTGGCTATGGCTTCGTCGGTAAGACCTTCCACGCGCCGCTTATCCGTTCAGTGCCGGGTCTGAATCTGGCGTTCGTCGCCTCGCGCGATGAAGAGAAAGTCAAACGCGACCTGCCGGATGTCACGGTCATCGCTTCCCCGGAGGCAGCGGTTCAGCATCCGGATGTCGATCTGGTGGTCATCGCCTCCCCCAACGCCACCCACGCGCCGCTGGCCCGCCTGGCGCTGAACGCCGGCAAGCATGTGGTGGTGGATAAACCTTTTACCCTCGATATGCAGGAAGCCCGGGAGCTGATTGCCCTGGCTGAGGAGAAACAGCGCCTGCTCTCGGTCTTCCATAACCGCCGCTGGGACAGCGACTACCTGGGGATCCGTCAGGTCATTGAGCAGGGCGCCATCGGCACGGTGAAACACTTCGAGTCGCATTTTGACCGCTTCCGTCCGGAAGTTCGCGTCCGCTGGCGTGAGCAGAACGTCCCGGGCAGTGGTTTATGGTTCGATCTGGGGCCCCACCTGATCGACCAGGCGCTGCAGCTGTTTGGTTTGCCGCAGTCGGTACAAGGCAATATCGCCACCCTGCGCGACGGCGCGGAGATCAACGACTGGGCGCATGTGGTATTAAACTACCCGGCGCATAAAGCGATCCTGCACTGCAGCATGCTGGTCGCGGGCGGCTCCTCGCGCTTCACCGTACACGGCGATAAAGGCAGCGTGATCAAAGCGCGGGCCGACCAGCAGGAGAGCCAGTTGCTGGCGGGCGTGGAGCCGGGAAGTGCCGGCTGGGGTCAGGATGATGACAAGCTGGTGATCTATGACGCCTCGCTGCAGACCCACTCTCAGGCCACTCCGCAGGGCGATCAGCGCCAGTACTATATGCAGATCCGCGACGCGCTGAACGGTCAGATCGCCAATCCGGTGCCGCCGGTTGAAGCGCTGGCGGTAATGGCCGTTCTGGAAGCGGCGGTGCGCGCTGCAGAAAGCGGCATGGTGCAGACCCTGGACCTGACCGACGACGAGCGCAACGCGCTGCGCTAATCCTGCCTGCTCTCCGGTTATCTGCGCATCCCGCAGGTAACCGGTTCCTCCGTTCCATTTCAGAAAAAATCACTACTCGTCCGCAATCTAACCCTCTTTTATCCTGCTTTATAGCGCAAAGCACCGCTGGAAATTTCAGCCAATTGGGAGGAGGATAGAGAGCAGATCGATCGTGATGAGAAAAGGGTTGCTGACGCTGTGGACGCGGCGACCGCATTAATGGACAGGAGAAGCTCATGTACTACACGTTAGGAGATACCACTCTCCATTTTTATCGCTATCAGTGCAAATTTTACGTCGCCCACTGGGACGGGGGTAACGTGATGGACGAGAAATTTAAACCGTTTATCGAACAGATCACTGAGAAGACCGGGCTGGATGCGAAACGCGTCGAGACCGCCGCGCGCGATTATTTTACCAACGTGGATTAACATGCAACCTGGTGTTGTAGGGCGTGGGTGCAGGCTGGCGCGATGAACGCGCATGCTAACCCACGCTTTCGCCGCCAGGTGTTTCTCTCCTGGCGGCTTCCCTTCCCCGTCGGCCTTAAACCGTGGACAGTTTGGCCAGAATGGCGGCGAAGGCATCATTAACGTTATCGCCGGCGAGCAGTTTTTTACGCAACGTGAAGCTTCTGCCGCTGGAACGGATCCGTAGCCGAACTTTTGCATCATTATTCCCGCGCTCAGCCAGCACAACGTCACCTAACGGAATAACGTAGGTATCGGCATAGAGCCCCGGTGTAAATATCATCGACTCGCCGCTCACGCCAATCACCACCCGATTCTGCAGACGATAGCCATTGCACAGCGCAACAATGCCGGCGGCAATAAATACCCCGCCAATACCCATGCCAATCATTAAGATAATAATGCCGGCGATGAGCGCCAACGCCCCCTGCGGATAAAAACCGGATGCATTAAAGGTTAATAGCTGGTGATTATCGTCGCGGCCCATCGCCCCGGTTGTTGACCGCCACGGGGTAAAACCGGCGTTAATCCGCGTTTGAAAGCTGAACATACAGCCAACCAGAAAGATCATGCTGGCGGGCACCATCACGATACCGCCAATAAACGCCAGCACGATGGCCAGATAAGGATAGCGGCCCGACAACATAATACTGACGGCCTGAACCACCACGGCGATAAACAGAGCGAGCACCAGCCAGGACCACATGCTGTCCGCCCGATGATGAAAGTTCAGCTGTCCTTCATCGAGTAATAAATTTCGCGCGACAAAACAGATAATAATATTGACGAACAGGCCTATCCAGACCAGTTTATGAACATGCTTCATCCCATACTCCATTATGTATTTTACTATTCCATTCGGTGGCATTATAAAATAAACCTGAATGCCGTCGGGATATTATCAAAGCGCCACGCAAGATCAATAAAAAGCATGTTCATGTCATCTATTCCCAGATTAACATGTCCGGTTATCATTTATAGGAATTATAAAATCCACTAGAAGTATTGACGTTATTTTCACGATGAGAATATCACCCTGCCGCCCGGCAGGGTGTTGGCGATTAACCTTCTTTCATCGCCACCAGCGCCGGGGCGCTTTTCTTCCGCAGCAGATAGCCTGCGGCGAGGATCAGCAGCCATACCGGGATCAGGCAGACGGAGATGCGGATGTCGGGAGTCAGATACATCACCACGAGGATCCCGGCGAGAAACAGCAGGCACAGCCAGTTAGTCAGGGGATAGCCGAGGCTTTGGAAGGCCGTTACCTTCCCGGCCCGCTGCATAGCGCGACGAAACTTGAGATGGGTGATGCAGATCATCGCCCAGTTAATCACCAGGGCCGCCACCACCAGCGCCATCAGCAGGCCAAACGCTTTACCAGGCATCACATAGTTAATCACTACGCAAAGCGCCGTGGCGACGGCAGATACCGCCAGCGCGGTCAACGGGATCCCCCGGCGGTTAACCCGCAGCAGCGCCCGCGGAGCATTGCCCTGCTGAGCCAGGCCGAACAGCATCCGGCTGTTGCAGTACACACAGCTGTTGTAGACCGACAGCGCGGCGGTGAGCACCACCAGATTGAGAGCGTTGGCCACAATATTGCTGTCAATGGCATGAAAGATCAGCACAAAGGGGCTACCCCCCTCCACGACGTTACGCCAGGGATAGAGTGACAGCAGGACCGCCAGCGACCCCACATAAAACAGCAGAATGCGATAGATCACCTGGTTGGTGGCTTTAGGAATGGTTTTATGCGGTTCGTCGGCTTCCGCCGCGGTGATCCCCACCAGCTCAAGCCCGCCGAAGGAGAACATGATTACCGCCATCGCCATTACTAAGCCCGTGATACCGTTAGGGAAAAATCCCCCGTCCTGCCACAGGTTGGCCACCGTCGCCGCCGGGCCGCCGTGGCCGCTAAATAACAGATAGCTGCCAAAGGCGATCATGCTGATGATGGCGGCCACTTTGACAATCGAGAACCAAAACTCCAGCTCGCCATACACTTTGACATTCGTCAGGTTGATGGCGTTGATCGCCACGAAGAAGATCGCCGCCGACAGCCAGGCGGGTACTTCCGGCCACCAGTACTGAATATAGATCCCCACCGCCGTCAGCTCCGCCATGCTCACCAGCACATACAACACCCAGTAATTCCAGCCGGACATAAACCCGGCGAAAGGCCCCCAGTAGCGGTTGGCGAAATGGCTGAACGACCCCGCCACCGGCTCCTCTACCACCATCTCGCCAAGTTGTCGCATGATGAAGAAGGCGATCGCTCCGGCGATGGCGTAGCCCAGCAGGACCGAGGGGCCTGCCATACGGATCGTCTGCGCGATACCTAAAAACAGTCCGGTGCCGACCGCGCCCCCGAGGGCGATCAACTGGATGTGGCGGTTTTTTAACCCACGTTTTAACTGATGCTCTTGCTGCGTTGTCATCTCTGACCTGCCCCTGTCTGTAAAAAAGTCACCTTCGGCGATAGCAACTTTCAGGCCAGGGCGCAGCATCCCGCCATAAGAGCAAGAGCAATATATTGAATTTTATTAAAATATTATTTATCCGTCTGCTCTGGGGCGTGAGTCATGCGCCGCCAGGCCAAACATAACGCGCAATAAACCGCCTGAAATCGCACATATCATGAGAAAAATAGCCTCCTCATGCATAAAGCTGACCCGTTTTGGTGCGCCGACGTCGTCGCCCTGTCGTCAGACTTCACGGCGGGCAAAAAGCTGTTAGGCTGTTAACCACTCTGACGTTCCATTAGTGGCCACCATGTACAACATCGACGACTATGATTTGAAAATTCTCACCCTGCTGCAGGCCAATGGCCGTTTGACCAATCAGGAACTGAGCGATCTCATCGGCCTGTCCGCCTCCCAGTGTTCACGGCGCCGCATCGCCCTTGAACAGGCGCAGCTTATCCTCGGCTATCACGCGCGGCTGGCGCCGGATGCTGCCGGACAGGAAATGCTGGGTCTGATAGAAGTGCGCTTGCTGAATCACACCCCGCAATGCGTGGAGAGCTTTCACCAGATGCTCAGTGAAGTGGACGCCATCCTGGACGCCTGGAAAACCACCGGCGACGCCGATTATCTGCTGCGGGTGACGGTCCCGGACCTGCCCGGTCTGAGCCATTTGATCAGCCATATTCTGGCGCAAAACAAAGGGGTCGCCCACCTGAAAACCGCGGTGATACTCAACCGCCTTAAAGAGAATGGCCAACTGATGCCGGGCCCGGATCCGCTGCGCTGAATCAGGGCATGATGCCCTGCGCTGGTGCAAACGCAGGGTTAGTTAATGCATCACATCGTGATAATTTGCACGGTTTGCGCAATGGATTGCAGAAAATCGCATGACTTGTGCAATTTTCTCTTTTCGGCATAACAATACGTTAGGCTGAATAGCGTCTGTTTTTTCCGCAAACGATCGCCCGGCCCTCTCCTCTGGTGCGATTTTTGCAAATAAGGACTTATCCTTGTTAACGAAAAGATAGTGCTTATTTATGGATAATATCCTTTCCCCTGAAAAACTGACCCACACCTGGCTGGAGGATACCCTGGCGCTGCTGTTCGGCACGCTGATGATCTCCTTTGGCATTATTTTATTTCGCCAGGCCGGCGCCCTGACCGGCGGAACGGCAGGTATGGCCTTTCTGATCCACTATGCCACCCACCTGCCGTTTGGCGTGGTCTTCTTCGTCATTAACCTGCCTTTCTATTGGCTCTCCGTCCGGCGGATGGGCGCCGCCTTCACGCTGAAAACCTTCTGCGCGGTCGGACTGGTGTCCCTGTTCTCTGACCTGCACGGTTACTTTATCCATGTCGATCGCCTGAACCCCTATTACGCCACTCTCTTCGGCAACATCATGGTCGGCATTGGCTTTGTGGTGCTGTTTCGCCATAAAGCGAGCCTCGGCGGCGTTAATATTCTGGCCCTCTATCTGCAGGACAAAAGTGGCATCCGCGCCGGTAAATTCCAGATGGTGGTTGACGCCTGCATCGTCACCGCCTCGCTATGGGTAGTAAGCCTGCCGATGCTGCTGGTCTCTATCCTCGGCGCCGTAGTTTTGAATTCGATTATCGCCATGAACCACCGTCCCGGACGCTACGCGGTGTAATGGCTTCACCTTTGACGGTCATTTCAGGAGTAACCACTGTGTTCCAGAACGTTGACGCCTATACGGGTGATCCTATCCTGTCGCTGATGGAAGCCTTTCAACAGGATCCCCGGGCAGACAAAGTTAACCTCAGCATCGGGCTGTACTATAACGAGCAGGCCATTATTCCCCAGCTGGAGGCGGTCCGTCAGGCCGCTGACCGGCTGCAGAGTCAGCAGCAAAAGGCCAGCCTTTATCTGCCGATGGAGGGGCTGGCGCCCTATCGCCGTGCGGTCCAGACCCTGCTGTTTGGCGACAATCATCCGGCGTTGCGTGCCGGACGCATCGCCACCATCCAGACGCTGGGGGGCTCCGGCGCGCTGAAGGTGGGCGCTGATTTCCTCAAGCGCTACTTCCCCGACTCCGCGGTCTGGGTCAGCGATCCAACCTGGGAGAACCACGTTGCCATCTTTGCCGGCGCCGGCTTTGAGGTACATACCTATCCCTGGTTCGACAGCGCCACCCGCGGGGTGAATTTCCCCGCTATGCTCGCCGCCCTCCAGCAACTGCCGCCGCGCAGCATTGTGCTGCTTCACCCTTGCTGCCATAACCCGACGGGGGCCGATCTCACCCGCGAGCAGTGGGATCGCGTGATTGAGGTGCTGATCGGCAGGGAGCTGATCCCATTCCTTGATATCGCCTACCAGGGCTTCGGCCGCGGACTGGACGAGGATGCCTATGCCATTCGCGCCATCGCCAGCGCCGGGCTGACGGCGCTGGTCAGCAACTCGTTTTCCAAGATATTTTCGCTGTATGGCGAGCGGGTTGGCGGCCTGTCAGTGGTCTGCGACAATGCCGATATCGCCGGGCGCGTGCTGGGCCAGCTGAAAGCCACCGTGCGGCGCAACTACTCCAGCCCGCCGGGGTTTGGCGCCCAGGTGGTATCGCAGGTGCTCAACGCTCCCGCGCTGAACGCCTTGTGGCAGGAAGAAGTGGAAGCCATGCGCACCCGCATCAGCGCCATGCGCGTCGCGCTGGTGACGGCCCTGCAGGCCGCCCAGCCGGAGGGTGATTTTTCCTATCTGCTGACCCAGCGCGGCATGTTCAGTTATACCGGCTTTAGCACCCGGCAGGTGGACATCCTGCGTGAAGAGTACGGCATTTACCTGATCGCCAGCGGTCGGGTCTGCGTGGCCGGGCTCAACCACGGTAATATTGCGCGAGTCGCCCATGCCTTTGCCGCGGTCTCCACGCGCTAAGCCGCTGTCCCGCGAACCGCGGTTACCCCGCGGCGGGACGACGGTTATTCGCGACGCAGTCGGCGAGCCAGGCGGGTGCCCAGCGTCTGAATGAGCTGGACAATCACAATCAGCACCAGGGCGGTGGTGAGGGTGGCAAAGGCGTCGAAGCGCTGATAGCCATAGGTGATCGCCAGGTCGCCAATTCCGCCGCCGCCCACCGTTCCTGCCATGGCGGTCGCACCAAGCAGGCCGATGGTCGCCGTGGTAAGGGCCAGAATCAGCGACGCTGCCGCCTCCGGCAGCATAAAATGCCAGACCGTCTGCAGGGGGGTCGCGCCCATCGCATCCGCGGCTTCGAGGATCCCCTCATCCACCTCCAGCAGTGAGCTCTCCACCAGCCGGGCAATGTAGGGGGCGACAAAAACGATCAGCGGCACGATGGCCCCCGCGGTGCCGATAGTGGTGCCCACCAGCAGTCGGGTAAAGGGCAGGATCACAATCAGCAAAATGATAAACGGCAGCGAACGCAGCACGTTAATCAGCGGATTCAGCGCCTGATGCACCACCGGGTTGGCCACGATGCCGCCGGGACGGCAAACCACCAGCACAATCCCTAACGGTACGCCGATCAGCGCGCCAAAGCCCAGCGAGACGGCGACCATAATCAGCGTGTCATGCAGCGCCAGCAGAAACTGATCGCCGGTAATGGCGGTATCAATAAGATCAAACATGGGTGATTTTCACTCCTGCATCGGCCAGATGGGTGATGGCGCGGTCGGTTTCGTCAGGCTCGCCGAGGAGTTGCACAATCATAAATCCCAGAATCCGGCCCTGAACTTCAGACATGCTGGCAAACAGGATATTCACCTCGACAGCATACTCGCGGATCAGGTGGTTAATGATCGGCTGCTGCGCCGTCGCGCCGATAAATTCGAGGCGTATAGCCCGGGCGCCGTTATCGCGCTGCAGGAGCGACGCCACCCGCTGCGGCAGACGATCGTGCACCACCGACTGCACGAAACTGGCCGTTACCGGATGCTGCGGCTGGGCAAAGAGGTCGAAAACCGTCCCCTGCTCAACGATACGGCCCGCCTGCATCACCGCCACCTTGTGACAGATTTTCTGGATCACCGACATCTCATGGGTGATCAGTACGATGGTGATGCCATAGCGGCGATTAATCTCCTGCAAGAGCAGTAAGATCTGCACCGTGGTGTGGGGATCGAGCGCCGAGGTGGCTTCATCGCACAGCAGCACCGACGGGTTGGTGGCCAGTGCCCGGGCAATACCGACCCGCTGCTTTTGTCCACCCGACAGCTCATTAGGGTAGCTGTGGATTTTGTCGCTCAGATCGACGAACTCCAGCAGTTCCGCCACCCGCGCCTGGATAAAGGCCTTGTCGCGGCCTTGTAAAATCAGCGGGATGGCGATGTTATGGAAAACGGTTTTCGAATTCAGCAGATTAAAATTCTGAAAGATCATGCCGATATCTTTTTTGATGGCCTGCAGGCGCTGGCCGCTGCAGGCCTGTAGCGGCTCGCCGTTTAACAGCACCTCGCCCTCGCCAGGCGTTTCCAGACGATTAATCAGCCGTAATAAGGTGCTTTTTCCTGCCCCGCTGTAGCCAATAATGCCGAAAATATCGCCTCGTTCAATGCTGAGATTAATATCCTGCAAGGCCAGAACCGGATGTCCTTTCCTGGAAAAGCTTTTACTGACGTGGCGAAACTCTATCATCGCGTTATTCATTTTAAATAATCAGGAAGCAGGTAACCATCATACTGCGGATGGCTGAGAATATATTTTTTGAAATCGGCAGAGTGGTAGCCATCGATAATATCTTTGGCAAACTGCGCCTTCTGATTTTTACCGGCGACGGTCACGACATTAATAAAATGGCTGGTGGCTGCCTCCAGCTTTAATGCCGAGGTCAGGGACATACCGCTGGAGACGGCGAAATTGCCCTGAATCAGGCCATAGTCGACATCCGGCAGAGCGCGAACCTGCTGGGCATTATCCATCTCTTTAAGGACAATTTTGTACGGATTGTCAACGATATTGCGCTGCGAAAAAGTGGCGGGGTCGCTGTCCGGTTTGACCTTCACCCAGCCCAGACTCTGTAACACCAGCACCGCGCGATATTCGTTCGACGGCTGGTTCGGTACCGACACGACGGTCCCTGCCGCCGGCGTCCCCAGGGTGGTCAGTTTACCGCCGTACAGCCCCATCGGCGGCGTGGGGACCTGCACAATGCCCACGTTATCGATCCCCAGCCGCTCATTAATTGCTTTCAGATATACCGGATGCTGCATAATATTCGCTTCGATATCCCCGCGGGCTACCGCGTCATTCACCTGAATACCGTCGCTGAAATCCTTATATTCGATTTCATACCCTTTACTCAATAAATAGGGCGCGACGCCCTTCTCAAATTGCTCTTTATACGGCCCGGGGTTAAAGCCGACGCGAATAAGATGTTCGTCGGCGGCGGCACAAAAAGAGGTGGCCGACAACAGGGCGAGAGTCATCCCGAGCGCAACTGACTTGTTCATAAGGTATTTTCCTGGAAGGTTGGCGATATTGAGCGATTAAATCACAGCCGACTGTGGGTTGTAAGCCAGAACGCCGGATTTCCTTTTGCTAATTCCTCATTAACTTTTGCTATATCGACATATCCTAAAAACAAGAATCCTTTGCGTTTTTTGTTATTTAGCCAGGCGCAATAAATCCCTTAAAGATGGCTAATTATTCGTGACTTACACCGGGAATGTTATGCCTGATTTTACTGCTTCGCCGCTGGTGGACGCGCTGGAAGAGAATCTGTTCAGCCTGCTGGAAAAACTGGCCGCGGAGGTCAACACCGAAGCGCTACCGCTGATCGATCTTTCCAGCGGCAGTCCGGATCAACCCACTCCGCCGGAAGTGATTGACTCGCTGCAGAGCGCCATTCATCGTCGTGAAAACCATGGCTACCCGTCGTTCTGGGGCAAACCACAGGTACGCGAGGCGATCGCCCAGTTCTATCGCCGGCAGTATGATGTGGAACTCGATTCGCACAGCGAAGTCGCCGTGTTTCAGGGTTCGCATATCGGCATTGGCGGCATCCCGCGGGCGCTGCTCAGCCCCGGTCAATATCTGATCTCCACCGATCCCTGCTATCCAATTTACCGCTCGGCGGCGCTGCAGTCCCAGGCCGCGTTTTATGGCCTGCCGCTCAGGGCGGAGAACCATTTCCTGCCGGATTTTAACGACCTCCCCCGGGAGGTCGCTGACAAGGCCGGGCTGGTGGTGCTTAACTACCCGTATAATCCAACCGGCGCCCTCGCCACGCCGGCGCTGTTCGCCAGCGCTCTGCAATTTGCCCGTCGTCACCAGGTGCCGATCCTCCATGATTTTGCCTATGCGGCCATCGGCAGCGCAGCCAGCGATGCGCCGCTGAGCCTCTTCTCCCAGCCCGACGCGAAAGCATGGGGAGTGGAAACCTATACTTTTTCCAAGACCTTTAATATGGCCGGCTGGCGCTTCGGCTTCGCGGTCGGCAACGCCTCGATTATCCAAGCGTTTAAAAAGCTGCACACCCATAGCTACAGCACGGTGTTTGGCGCGATTCAGGATGCGGCGATCGCTGCACTCAACCTGCCAGCTGAGCGGATTGCGCAGTTGACGGCGGTCTATCATCAACGTCGGGAGTGGGTTCTGCGTCGACTGGCTGCGCTGCGCTGGCCGGCTCGTGCCGCACAAGGCACTTTCTTCCTCTGGCTCGGCGTGCCGCCCGGCTACCGTTCGCAGGAGTTTGCCCGCCTGCTGCTGCAGGAAGCGCATATTCTGGTGGCGCCAGGCACTGGTTTTGGCGAAGGGGGTGAAGGGTTCATTCGCATCAGCCTCACGGCAGGCGACGACGCGCTGAGCAACGCGCTGGACCGTCTCGCCCGGCTGGCGCTGTTTTAGTCCGCCGCCGGGAGAAGCGAAAAAACGTAACCCTGGCCGCCGGGGATTACTCAGCTGTCGAGTCCATCACCGACAGCACAATTTTGCCCTGCAGATGACCTTGCACCGCTCGCTCGTGCGCCATCTGCGCCTGCGCAAGGGGGAAAACGCTGTCAATCGCCACCCGGATGACTCCGGCGTCCAGCAGGCCGGCAAGCCGGGCGAGCTGCGCGCCGCTGGAGCGCACCTGGGTGGTCGAGACCGTCACTCCGCGCTGTCGCGCCTCTTCCGCCCCGGCAAAGCCGAGCGGAAAAATCGGGTACAGCGCGCCGCCGCGCCGCAGGGTACGCAGAAAACGACCGCTGGCCGGGCCGCCCGGGGCATCGATGACCAGATCCAGGTCACGCACCGCCTCCTCAACCGCAGTGGTCGTATAGTCGATAACGGCATCGGCGCCGAGCTGACGTAAAAAGGCTTCATGGCGGCCCGCGGCGACGGCAATCACCTCGGCGCCCTGCCACTTCGCCAGCTGTACGGCGAAATGACCAACGCCGCCCGCCGCACCGTTGACCAGAACGCGTTTACCCGCCAGCGGCACCGGCCGATGCGGCCCCGGCTGCAGCGGATTCGCCACCTCATGCCCGGGATCGATCATGAACTGCCAGGCGGTGAGGAGCGACATCGGCACCGCGGCGGCCTGCTGATGGCTCAGGGTTAGGGGTTTGCGGGCCAGGTCGCTGACCGGTACGCTAACGTACTCGGCGTAAGCGCGGCTGCCCCCTGCCGCCCCTTCAGGAAATCGCGCCATGGCGTAGACTTCGTCGCCGACCGCCACCTCCCGGACGTCATCCGCCCGCGCCACCACCATCCCGGAGAGATCGGTCCCGAGGATCAAGGGAAAGCGGACCTCGGGCCGCCATTCCGGGGGCAGCTGTTGATAGCCATCGCGCAGATAGCTGTCCGGTGGGTTCACGCCCACCGCGTGCACCTGCACCAGCACCTCGCCGGCCTGCAGGACCGGCAGTGGCGCATCCTCATAGCTCAGGACTTCCGGCCCGCCAAAGGCGTGCTGTTGAACGGCCTTCATCATCTGCGTCGACATCGCTTTCTCCTCATATGGAAATGCGTTATATTTAACGGAGCAGTGTTCCGAATATATGGAGCAGTGCTCCGATTGTCAAGGAACGCCAATGAGAGCTGATGCCAGAAAAAATTATGATCTGTTGATCGACGTGGCCCGGGAAGTGTTTGTGGAGCAAGGCGCCGAGGCCTCGCTGCGCGATATCGCCCGCCGGGCGGGGGTCGGAATGGGAACCCTCTACCGCCACTTTCCCAACCGCGACAGCCTGCTGGAAACCCTGCTCCGCAGCCGCTTTGCGGCGCTAACCGCCCGGGCTGAGTCGCTTCTGCTCGTCGCCGATCCTGCCGCGGCGCTGCTGGAGTGGCTGGCCGAGAGCGTGGCGTTTACCCATCAGCATCGCGGGATCATCGCCCCGCTGATGAGCGCCATCGACGATCCTGAGTCCGCCCTGCACAGCGCCTGCGTTGCCCTGCGCGCCGCCGGTACGTCGCTGCTGACCCGCGCGCAGCAGGCCGGGCAGGCACGGCCAGATCTCAGCGGAGACGAACTGTTCGATCTGATTGCCGCGCTTGCCTGGCTACGGGAGCAGCCCTCCCATGCCCCGCGCGCAGAGCGGATTTTAGCGGTGCTGGCCGACGCGATCCTGACTGCCGCCTAGCGGCGGCCAGCCACCGACGAGACAGCGCGCCTCGAGAGTGACCGGTACGCCCGCCTTTAACGATTAAACGCCCAGTTGGCCCCGCTGGTCAGCGCCCGCTCGAAGGCGGGACGGCCAGGGCCGGACAGCCAGCCGGCGAAGGTGTGCAGCTGCGGGTGCAGCTGGCGCATGGCGTCGAGGTCGGCGTGCCCGGCCAGCCGCCCGTCGTCCACCAGCCCGGTCAGCTTGTGCAGAAAAGGGCTGGCGGCCAGCACCTCATCGGAAAATCGCGAATAGGGGATCGGCCGTCCCGCCGCCGCGGAGAATAACGCCTCCAGTTGACGGCCGGTCACGCTGTCGCTGGCGATCTCAAACGTCTTGCCGGCAAACCGCGCTGGCGCGGCAAAAACCGCCGCGACAAGATGGCCGATATCCTCCACCGCCAGCACCTGCATCCTCCCCTCCGGCAGCATAAAAAAGTGAAAATGACCTTCATCAAGACCAAAACCGGGCATCACCAACAGCTCCATAAAGGTGGCGGGACGCACGATGGTCGCCACCAGCGGCAGGCGGCGGATATGCCGTTCAATTTCCGCTTTGGTGTCATAATGCGCTACGCCGGTGGGCGTCTCCCCCGCCGCGCTGCCGGAGCTGTACACCAGATGCTTCACCCCGCACTCGACGGCGAGATCGGCGATGGTTATCCCGTAGCGTACCTCCTGCTCATCGGTCACCGTCCCTCCCGGCGAACTAGGCTGGACGCTGAAGACGCCGTCGACCCCGGCCATTGCCGACCGCATTGCCGCCCGGTCTTCAAAGGTACCCACGACCAGTTCGGCTCCCCGCACCTCCAGCGCAGCGGCCCCGGCGGAGAAAGGATCCCTGACCAGCGCCCGAACCCGCCAGCCGCGGTGCAGCAGCGCCCGCGCCACCGAGCCGCCCTGCTGACCGGTCGCGCCAAAAACCAACACGCTTTGCGCATTATTCATCACTGTTCCCCTTATCTGCAGCCTGTTGCCCGGCCTCTCGCCAGCGATAGTCACCTTGCTTATCCTCCTCCAGCCAGCCGCAGGAAGACCCGGCAAAATGCCCGGTGAACCATTGAGCATGATGGCTGGCTCCCCACGCCATCATCTCCCGTCGCGAGGCTTCCGCCTGCCGGGGATCGCCGCAGAACGCTGAGTTCCACTGCGGATGGGCAAACTGGAGCGGGGAATGAAGGAGATCGCCGGAGAAACAGGCGTAATCATCTCCGGCGGCGAGGATCAGCGCGGCATGGTCCGGACTGTGGCCGGGGGTGGGAACAAAGGCGATCCGCCCGCCGACCCGCGGCCGGGCCGCCACATCGACGGTTTCCAGCTGGCCGGCCTCGATCACCGGCAGCAGGCTGTCGAGCCACAGCGCCCGGTAGCGTTCGCTGTTTTTCACCCGCGACAGCTCTTTTGCCGAGCACAGATACCGGGCGTTGGGAAACAGCGGCACCCAGCGATCGTCCTGCCAGACGGTATTCCATCCGACATGGTCGGTATGCAGGTGAGTCAGTAGCACCAGGGTCACGTCCTCCGGGTTCACTCCCGCGGCGCGGAGATTCTCCAGATACGGCGTGTTAAGTTGATGATAGAGTGGATTGCCGCCGCGCTCCCGACCATTGCCGGTGGCGGTATCGATAACAATCAGATCGTGGGGAGTCTGCACCACCCAGCTGTGGATCGACAGCGCAATCGACTGACTAACGTTGTCCGCCTCCGCTACCGGGAACGCCTGTGGATAGAGCGCCGCCGGCTGCAAGGTAATCTCGCGCTCCGGCACTTTGAAAATCAGGCTATCGCCTGTCTGGTAAGTTTGCATCACACCCTCCGCGCGCATTGCGCTGGTTGATTTATCGGGGTGAGATTCACTATGCTGCCGGGATAACCCACATTCAAATTGATTATCATAATGAAGAAAATCATTGAAAATGATTTTAGTCGTATCGATCTGAATCTGTTGACGGTCTTGATGGTGCTGTACCGCGAAGCGAGCGTCACCCGCACCGCAGAGGTGTTGCACCTTGGCCAGCCGGCTATCAGCGGGGCGCTGAAACGCCTGCGCGAGATGTTTGACGATCCGCTGTTCGTGCGCAGCGCCAGAGGCATGCTGCCGACGCCGCGGGCGCAAGCGCTGATGACCGACCTGCAGCCGCTGATGGAAAACCTGCATTCGGCGATGTTTGGCGCCGGGGAGTTCGTCCCGGCGCGCGCACAGCAGCTTTTTCGCATCGGCCTCAGCGACTGGAGCGAACACTGGCTGATGCCCCAGCTGTTACCCGGGCTGATGCAGGAGGCGCCCGGGGTCTCACTGCAGTCGATAGCCGCCGACCCCTTCCAGGTTCGCCAGCTGCTGGAGGAGGAGCGCATTGATGTCGCGGTGTCTGTCAACAAACAGAGCCGCGGGGAGGTGGTCAGCGAGCCAGTGATGACCATGGGAGTCACCACCCTGTGGTCGCCGCAGCAGATCCCCTGTCGCGGGCAGCTGTCGGTGAGCGACTTTGTCGCCCGGGAACATGTGATGGTGGCCTATCGCGAAACCGGCCACGGTGAAATTGACCGCCAGCTCGCCAGCCAGGGACTCGCGCGGCGCGTGCGCTTTGCCACGCAGAATTTCTCCACCTTTCCCCTGCTGCTGACCACCCTGCCGCTGTTCGCCACCGTCCCGCAGGGGCTGGCGCAGCGCTGGCAGGCGCAGTATGCGCTGCGCGCGGACGCTCCGCCGGTAGCGTATCCGGAATTTACGCTGTGCATTTTGCGGCACAAACGCCGGGCGCAGGATCCGGCGCTGAACTGGCTGGTGACGAAGTTAAAACAGGCCATGCGCGGTCAATAACCGGGCCGATGCCCCGGCATCAGGCCTCGCTGAGCGGGGGTTGCAGAACGCGCCTGCTCCAGTCATAAAACGCGCGCACCGCCGGCGGCAGATAGCGGTTTTGCGGATAGACCAGCGACAAGGGAAGATCAGAAGCGGCCTGCTCCAGACAGGCGACCAGCGCCCCGCTCTGCAGATAAGGTTGCGCCAGATAGCTGGCGACGCGGATCAGGCCCAGCCCCTGAACGCCGGCCTGGATATAGGCATCGGTATCGTCGACCACCAGCGTCTCCTGCATACGGATCGCGCAGTCGCCGTCATTGAGAGAGAAAAGCCAGTCGATGGTCCGCCCGGTACGGTGGTTCAGGTAGCCCACCGCCCGGTGCTGGTGCAGATCGTCGATGCCCTGCGGCCGGCCGTGGGCCGCGAGCCAGGCCGGCGAGGCGAGGACCATCCAGCGGTAGCGGGCCAGAGGACGCGCCACCAGGGTGGTGGAATCTTCGATCCGCCCGGTACGGATCACGCAGTCGAATCCCTCCTGAATAATATCTTCCACGTTGTCGCTTGAGCAGAGGATCAGCTCCAGGTCGGGATACTGCTGCAAAAACTCGCCGATCCTCGGCAGAATGCAGTGGCGGGCAAGGGATTGCGGCATCCCCACTTTGAATCGCCCGGCGGGCTGAGCCGAGCGCCCGGGAAAAGAGGCTTCCATCGCCGCCATCTCGGCCAGCAGCCTTTTACACTCCTCATAATACCGGCGACCCTCCGCCGTCACGCTGAGCTTGCGGGTGGTGCGCTGGAGAAGCTGCGCCCCGAGCCAGGCTTCCAGCTCCTTCACCACCCGCGATACCGTGGAGCGCGGCTGCCCGAGCACCTCCGCCGCACGGGCGAAGCTGTGGGCATCCACAACCGCAACATACAACTGCATGGCATCCAGTCTGTCCATTTCGTACTCCCCCGGCAATTATTATCCCATTATCACGAACAGTCTAACCCGAAATCCTGTTCTTATCGAATGATGCCCGCCCCCCTACACTGAGCCTGTAGCCAGTCAGTACAAGGCTTAACTGAGCAAGGAGTCAAAATGAAAACTGATAATCTTAATCATGAGGAAAAGGTATTGGTGCTGGGAGCGGGACAACTGGGCGCCGCCGTTCTCGATGCGCTGGTGCCTGCGGTGATCCAGCGCCAGGGCACGGTCTCGGTTATCGTCTCGCCGGCGGCCAGGGATGAAGCCGGCCAGCTGCGGTCGGCAAACCATCAGGCGCTGGCCGACGCCGGAGCCACCCTCCTCGCCGTCGACATCGCCGGTAGCGCCATGGAGACGCTGGCCGATCAGTTTCGCGGATTCACCACCGTGATTAACTGCATGGGGTTTGTCGCCGGTCCGGGGACACAGCTGAAAATTACCCGCGCGGTGCTGGCGGCCGGGGTACCCCGCTATTTTCCCTGGCAGTTTGGCGTCAATTACGATGTGGTCGGCAAAGGCAGCGGTCAGCCGGTCTGGGACGAGCAGTACGATGTCCGGACCCTGCTGCGCGCGCAGCGGGCCACGGAGTGGGTCATTGTCTCCACCGGGATGTTTACCAGCTTTCTCTTCGAATCAGACTTCGATGTAGTGAATTTATCCAACCGAACCCTTCACGCCCTTGGCAGCTGGGATACCCAGGTGACCGTCACCTCACCGGCGGATATTGGCCGCCTGACCACGGCGATTTATCTGCATCAGCCGCGGATCGTCAACGAGGTGGTGTTTGTTGCCGGCGAAACGACCTCTTACCGGCAGCTGGCAGATACCGTGGAGCGCGTAACGCAGCAGACGTTCACCAAAGCCGTCCACACCCTGCCCGCCCTGCTGGAGCAGCTACGGACAGACCCGGATGACGCCATGCTGCGCTATCGCGCCGCCTTCGCCCGGGGGGATGGCGTGTGGTGGCCGATGGGCGACACCTGGAATGCCCGCCACCAGCTGCCGACCCAGGACATTGCCGGCTGGCTGCAGACCGCGCGCTGATTTTCTCTCACAGGACAGAATGACGATGAACAAGTTGATTCCACTGATCGTATTGAGTTGTCTGCTGCCCCTGGCGGCAAATGCCAGAACCATCACCGCCACCGGCGATACCCTGGACCATGCGGAGAGTAAAATCCGCCAGCAGGCCGCCCGCGAGGGCGCAACTGCCTATCGGATCACTGAAGCGCGAATGGGCAACAAAGTGCATATCACGGCGAAAATCGCGGACTGAAGCACCGGCGTCAGGCTCAGGGATGAGCTGCCGCCAGCCCGCGCGCCAGGTCAGGCGCTCATTTTTTCCCGTCGACGATCGCGGCCCGGCGGCGCGCCGTACAGGCGAGCGTATTCCCGGGTGAACTGCGACACGCTGATATAGCCCACCTCCCCGGCAGCCTGGGCAATGCTCATCCCTTCCGCCAACATCAGGCGGCGGGCGTGGATCAGGCGTAACTGCTTCTGAAATTGCAGCGGCGACAGCGTGGTCATAGCGCGGAAATGACGGTGAAAGACAGAGACGCTCATCCCGGCGGCGTCGGCCAGGGCGTCGACGCTGACTGGCTGCATAAAATCCCGGCGCAGCATCGCCACCGCCCGGCGGATCCGCGCCGAATAGCTGTCTACGGCGCCCAGCGCCCGGATGGCCGGCCCATGGACACTCTGCAACAGCCAGTAATGCAGCTCCCGCCGCAGACCTTCCCCCAGCGCCGCCAGCGCCCCCGGTTGATCAAACAGCCTTGCCAGCCGGTAAGCGGCATCCGTCACATCGGCATTCATCGGTTCGATACCAACGCGGGGCGCCTCATCCGGCCCTGACGGCCCGGCCTCCTGCAGCTCGCGCAGGATAGCCAGGTCCAGCTCCAGCACCAGCGCGTAATAGGGAAAACGCTGACTGGCCTCGGTGATCTGGCTGGTGGTGGGGACATCCGCGGCAATCACCATCGCCTCGCCCGGGCCATAGTCAAAGCTTGCCAGGCCGGTGGTCACGCTCTTACGCCCCTGGAGCAGCATGGCCACCAGCGGCCTGGCGATAGCCGCCTGTAGATCGCCAGGATGCAGGGCCCGCACCAGAGTGATACCGGGAACCGGGGTAACCGCCACCCCGCTGCTATCGACATGAGCATCGGCAAACCGGCGGCAGAGATCGAACAGGGCGTCGCGCATAAGTTCCTTTCAGGCAAGTTTTAAAGCCTGAGTATGCGCTATTTCCCGGGAAAAGGGAGTGAACGGAGAGAAATGGGCAAAAAATAACAAGGATTGGGCAACCCGGCCTGACGCGCGGCCCCTATTGTAGAGCCTCAACATACCAGAGAGGACCGAACATGACTAAGATTGCACTTATTACCGGCGCCAACCGCGGCCTTGGCCGTCAGACTGCACTGGATATCGCCCGCCAGGGTGGAGATGTCATCGTCACCTGCCGCGGCAATCTCGAACAGGCGGAAGCGGTGGTCGCCGACATCCGCGCCCTGGGGCGCAAGGCCATCGCCCTGCCGCTGGATATGGCGCAAACCGCCAGCTTCCCGGCCTTCGCCGACAGCCTCGGCAGCGCGCTGGCCAGCGTCTGGGGGCGGGCCACTTTCGACCACCTGATCAATAACGCAGGGCACGGCGAATTCGCCCCGCTGGCCGAAACGCGCGAAGCGCAGTTCGACGGGCTGTTTAACGTCCACGTTAAGGGGGTATTTTTCCTCGTACAAACCCTGCTGCCGCTGCTGGCGGACGGCGGACGGATCGTTAACTTTTCTTCCGGGCTGACCCGCGTCTCCTATCCTGGCTTCTCCGCCTACGCTGCGGCCAAAGCGGCCGTGGAGATGCTGAGCGTGTATATGGCCCGCGAGCTGGGCGGGCGCGGCATCACCGTCAATACCATCGCCCCCGGCGCTATCGCCACCGATTTTGGCGGCGGGCTGGTGCGGGACGACGCAGGGGTTAACGCGCAGTTTGCCGCCATGACGGCGCTGGGACGGGTGGGCGTTCCTGAGGATATTGGGCCAATGATCGCCAGCCTGCTGCGCGACGATAACCGCTGGGTGACCGCCCAGCGGATCGAGGTGTCGGGCGGACAGACCATCTGACGACTCAGGCTGGCAGGATGCGCTCCAGCGCCAGGCCTGCCAGCCGCACGGTCTCCAGGAGACGCGGCAGACTATCCCCTTCCCGCGCTTTCGCCGACAGGCCAAGCATCAGTGTATCCATATAGTCAGTCACCCGCAGCGCGTCCTGCGGGCGATGGCGGGCGATATACTGCTGGATTTTGGCTCTTGCCGCGGCATGCCATTCGCCAGCCGCCCCCCGGGCGTCGGCATCCTGGCAATGTACCCCCTCCAGCACCAGACAGCCGGCGGCGGCCGGATCGGCCACATAGCGGCGAGCCGCCTCCTGCAGCACGGCGATGAGCGACGCCGCCACCGGCTGGTCGTCTCGCAGCAGGGCGTCGATGGGAATGGCCCCGGTCTGGCTGTAGCGCTGCAGGACGCGGGTATACAGCCCGAGCTTGCTGCCGAAAGCGGCATAAAAGCTCGGGGGGTTGATGCCGAAAGCCTGGGTCAGATCGGCCACGCTCACCGCGTCGTAGCCTCGCGCGTGGAAGAGGCGTTGCGCCGTTTCAATGGCCTGTTCCGCATCAAACTGGCGAGGACGTCCCGGAGTACGTCCTGGTTTTGTAGTGGTCACTATATTAATCCTTGACAGCCTGTTTTGCCGCAGCATATTGTAATCGTCACTACAATATCATGAGGTACGGGATATGACAGCATTTCACAACAAATCAGTGCTGGTTTTAGGCGGGAGTCGGGGAATTGGCGCGGCGATTGTCAGGCGTTTTGTCGCCGATGGCGCATCGGTGGTGTTTAGCTATTCCGGTTCGCCGGAAGCGGCCGAGCGGCTGGCGGCGGAGACCGGCAGCACGGCGGTGCAGGCGGATAGCGCCGATCGTGATGCGGTGATAAGCCTGGTCCGCGACAGCGGCCCGCTGGACGTGTTAGTGGTCAATGCCGGGATCGCCATTTTCGGCGATGCCCTCGAGCAGGACAGCGATGCCATCGATCGCCTGTTCCGCATCAATATTCATGCCCCCTACCATGCCTCCGTGGAAGCGGCGCGCCGCATGCCGGAAGGCGGGCGCATTATTGTCATCGGTTCAGTCAATGGCGATCGCATGCCGGTGCCGGGAATGGCGGCCTATGCGGTCAGCAAATCGGCCCTGCAGGGGCTGGCGCGTGGCCTGGCGCGGGATTTTGGCCCGCGCGGCATCACGGTCAACGTCGTCCAGCCCGGCCCTGTTGATACCGACGCCAACCCGGAGAACGGTCCGATGAAAGAGCTGATGCACAGCTTTATGGCCATTAAGCGCCACGGCCGCCCGGAAGAGGTGGCGGGAATGGTGGCGTGGCTGGCCGGTCCGGAGGCGTCGTTTGTCACGGGCGCCATGCACACCATCGACGGAGCGTTTGGCGCCTGATATCCCCGGGCGGCGATGCGCGCTTTGCACCGCCGCCGCGGGAACGTCATCCCCTGTCAGGGATCTTCAGGCCAGGCTGTCGACCGCCATAAAAAAGCGATCTTCGGTAAGCATAAGCCGCGCTTGCGGGGACTGGTGCGCCTTGCGGATCATCCAGCCATCCTCCGGGGCCAGGCTAAGATAAAACACCTCCCGGGAGCCCGTACCGCCGGGTGTCTCGAGACTCAGCGTCACGATCCCCTTTTCCACGCCATCCAACAGCTGCTGCGGCACGATATTGACGCTGCGCTCGCCGTTTTGCAGACGAATGGCCGGGATATCGTAGCGGCAGATGCCGTTGTTGAGGCTGTAGCCAAGGGTACTCAGGTCGTGGAGATGGCGGGTCGACATCACCACCTCAATACCGGTTCCATCAAACCACTGACTTATCTGCTGAGCCAGCGCCGCCATCTGCTGACGAAACCTGGCGATATCCGCGGCGACCGAGCCGTCGAGGGCCGCTGTCCGCCGCGGATTTTGCTGTTGCTGCAGTTTCTTAAAAAAACGTTCCCTCGCTGTCACGTTATCTCCCTGTACTGTGGTGAAACCGGTTGGGCTGGATGAAGATGGTTATCGCCCGTTCGCTGGTTACGAAGATTGAGGGCGAACTGGCGCGATGGCCCCGCCGCAAATGTTTGTTTTCGACGTTACTTCGCCGCTTCAGGCCTGAGCCGTAGCTGGTTGCGTTCGGCGGTGAAAATGCGCGGCTTGTCCGGATCCAATTCCTCACGCCCCAGCACCTGCTTCCAGGTATTTCTTTCGGTGTCCGGATGGCGGAACAGGCCGACAACCGCCACGAACGTCGCCTCCGCTTCCAGCGGCATATTCAGACTGGCATCCCCTCCGGGACTGATCACCACATCGCGACTGGCGAGGAGATCGGCGGCGAGCAGAATATCCCCCTCCTCCAGCAGCTGCTGGTAAACCAGCCGGTCAAAGGTCTGGCGATCTTTAAGCTGATAGATGCGCACCACCACCGGTTCAGAGAGCGAGTGATTCTCTCTGGCATCGGTGTTGAGCGCTTCACGCGCGGTAAAGTCCAGATGCAGCGTATTAATTTGCTTATAAAAAACGGCGTTGAAGGCATTTTTGGTCCCCTCCGAGACACGCTGGGTGAGCCCGCACCCGCTCAGACAAAGCGCAAGCAGGGGCAGCAGGCAGGCGGTTTTAGTCAAACTTGTACGTAACACGTCGGTTTCCTTGTAGAAAGGTGGCAGGCTGCAGGCCCGTATAGGTACCCAGCTCGGTGGTAAAGGTCTGAGGAATATCGTCCTGACACTCGCCCTCCCCCACACCCAGCACGCCGTTCATACCGAGCCAGAACGGCTCGTCCCCCAGCGGTGGGACAGCCAGCAGTCGGGTCGGCGCGGTCAGGGTGATGTTGGCCCGGAATCGCCAGCCGAGGTATACACGCAGCAGGATGAGAAAGTCCCGAAACAGCGGGCCGTCAGGCTTCCAGCCCTGCGCCTCCGCGGGATTGTCGGTGGTAAGGGCGACGAGGAGCTGGCTGCTGGCGTCCATCGCTTCGTCACCCAGCGGCGTGTTGCCGTCCAGTAAGAAGTCGTCATCGCCGTAAAACCCCAGCGGCTGACTGATCGCCACCGGACGCAGGCTGTACGGGCTCACCCTGACGGTGGTCTCCGGGGCCAGCAGGGTGACCAGCGCCTGGATCCCCTGCTGGGTTTTGCCAGGCTGCCGCAGCACGCCAGTTAGCGCCAGAAAGCGCGACGCCGGCGAAGCGATATGCTGCGTCGTGCCGGGGATGCCCAACCCCGCCAGGCCCAGCAGCGACTGCGAGAGACGATCGGTGCCGCCAGGCTCAAAGGTGGCGGGCCAGGAGTATTTCCGCCAGATGCGGTAAAACTGCGTCATGATCCGGTGGCTGAAGATATCCAGTAAGCCCTGCAGCGCTTCATGCCCTTCCCTGCGCTGGGCGATATCATCGAGATATGCCGTCGGGAGCGGCGAATCGACACCGTACAACCCCATAAAGGTGGTGCGAATGACCGGCGGCCCGCAGTCATCGGCCTCATCGTATTCCACGGCTCTGAGTTCGCTGGCCGGGAATCCCATCCCCGGATGCGGGTAAAAACGCACCGGATCGTCAGCCGGATGGCTGGTCGCCCCCATCAGCGGTTGGCCAGGACGCCGTTTTTCCAGAAGCTGGCAGAAGCGGTAAAAATTGATCCGCGGCAGGTCGGCCTCCAGCCGCGGGTTCAGCCGGGAATGCGTCGGCTGTGCTTCTCTTCCCATTCCAGTCGTTCTCCGGTTGGTTGCAGAATGATAATCAGGCGGTTGAACAAATAGATGTCGGTGTAGAGCGCGAAGAAGCGGCTAAGCATCTCGCCAAACAGGCATATGTCGCCTCGTCCGGCAAAGCCGTGACTGTCGAGGGTGACTTCAATCTGCACGCCGCGCACCAGATGGCCCTGAGCAAAGCGCTCTGTCGCGCGGTGATTCACGTCGAGGATGGCTTCCAGACGCCGACGATTCATCTCGCTGTCGGTCCATTCATACAGCGCCAGGGTGCCGCGCAGGACTTCAGCGTTGTCCATCAGGGAAAGAAAACTGCTGCCCAGATGGCTCAGCACCCGCCAGTGAAAGCGGTCCTGGGCCGGGGGATAGCACGGCAGCGTTGGTGCGCAGAGGTTACGCACCGCGACGCTGGCGGAAGTGGTTTTCATCACCGTATCGAGTACGGTGCTCTGCAGCGCGCGACGCGGCAGTTGGCCGTTAGTTCCGGTGAGGGTCAGCGACAGGCTTTCATCTTCCGGTACGGTATGATTGTCAAAGGCTTCCCCGCCGACGATAAGCCAGGTGTTGTACAGCCCGGAGGGGCCACGGCGCACCCGGGTATGATAGTAATAGTCCGCCGCGTCATGACGCATCATGCCGCCTTTGTGGCGAAAACTTGAGAACGGCGCGTAAACCTGCTGGTGCGAGGAGATCACGGAATCGACGGTGTAAATTTCGGTGTGGCCGTCCTGCACGCGCATCGGGCGCAGCGGGTATTCGGTCTGCAGGGAATTGATGGTCAGCGGATCGGACTCCAGCGGAAACAGGTTGATCACTGGCACGCAGTGCAGGCGCAGCTGCTTTTCGCTGAAGCGGAAGTCATGTTCCCAGCGTTCCGCCAGCACGACGTCGATTTCAAACCACGCCAGTCCGGCCGGAAAAGCCACCGTCTCCAGCCCGCGCAGATCGATGAACATGAACTTTTCGCGGAAGGTAAAATACTCCAGCAGCAGCTGGTAACCGCGAAAACTGCGGCCATCTTCAGGCCAGAGGCTGTCCTCCTCGCCAAATCCCAGCGCGCTGAAATACCCGTCCAGCGGCCTTCTGTCTACCTCATCAGGCATACGCAGCCACATCCGGGCCACATTGAGGGTAAAGGCCTCGTGCATGGCGCAGGCCAGCGGCGCATCGGCGTTACAGTAGAGCGGGATATGACTGAGATCGACCCGGCTCCAGTCCGTCAGCTGACTGCAGTTAAAGCGCAGCGTGATCACCGACCGGCCATCCGTATCGGTGGCCAGCCGAGCTAGCTCAAGGGATAACGGCTGTAGAGCGATCGCTTTGGTGGTGGTGTACCGGCAGCGCGTGCCCTTTTCACCGATCGGCCGGGAAAGCACTTCAAAGCCTTTGACCATCGTCATCGGCTCTTTCATTTCCGGCCAGTCGGGGGTGAATTCCACGACCGACATCGAGGGAATGGTACGTAAATAATGTGGCCACAGCAGACTGACCACGCCTTCGGTCAGCTCAGGCAGATCGTCATCGAGCTTCTCGCGCATGCGGCCCATCAGGAAGGCAAAACCTTCAAACAGGCGCTCAACAAAGGGGTCGCGGGCGCCCGCTTTGTCGAGATTGAGCGTTGCCGCCTGCTCAGGATGAGCACGGGCAAACTCTTCACCCGCTTCCAGCAGGTAGCGCATTTCAGCGTCGTAATAACGCAGGGTTAAATCGTCCATAAATCACCAGAATGAGTAATAGCTTTCAGATATGCAGAAAACCGCAGGTGCAGGGAGTGCAATGTGAATGATGCGTGAATTATGCGTGAATTATGCGCACAGCACCGCAGCGCGAACGGGATCCAGAGCGATAAGCCCGGCAAGCAATGACTCCATTTCTGGCAGCAAGCGATTTTTTTCTGCCTCACTGCGCCCGGCCTTGCCTCTGAGCAGCCGGAGTCGGCGGGCTTTGACCTCAAAGATAAGCTCCGGCTTCCATTGTTCGAGCGTCATTTCCCGGGCGCGGCTGTCGAGTTCCGCCAGCAGATGCAGCGCCATTTCATTTTTTCCGTACTGCTCGCTGACCCGCGCCATCAATAAGCGCATCAGCCACCGATTGCGGCTGGTGGTATAGCCCGGCTGCGCCTGTAACCAGTTCAGCGCCGACTCAATACCTTCATCGTCCGCGCGGGTGAGCACTTCTGGCTCCAGCGACAGCACCTCATCAGCGCTGGTCGCCGCCATTACCGGCTCATCTTGCCATCCGGCCATCTCATCCAGAACACGCTCGTTAAGCCAGTTGAGCGTTACTTCATCGGCGAATGGCGTACCATCGTTAAACGCCAGGGTTTCCAGCCCCGGCAGACGAGCCAGTAGCCCTTTCATATCCCGGCACAGGATATCGGCCCGTACACTGTCAGCATCCAGTTTCAGCAGCGTCTGCCAGGCGTACCACTGCACATCCAGCCACAAGTGGTTGACGCCTTGCGCCAACAGCGTGTCCGTATGCTCCAGCAGTTCCGACCAGCTTTTCTGTAAATACAACCGCTTAAGATGGGCTTTACTCTCAGGCTTGGGAGGCAATAGCCGGGTCCGGCCCGTGGCATCCAGCGGCGGTAACTCCGTTAACGTATCCCAACGCACACTCTTCATCAGATGATGACCTGCCAGCCATCCGCCGGGACACTCACGCAGATATTTCGCCAACACCTTAGCCTGATCGAGCAAATCACGACCTGACGTGACGGTATGCATTACCGGCGGGGTGTCTGCATGTTGGGGTAGCAGATCGTGTTCTTCGCGGCTGGTCTGCGGCACCAGACTGTGGGCTCCGCCGCTTTGCACCAGGCGATTCTCCAGTATCTGATATAGCCCGGAAAGATCGGGGCGAGATGCTTCAGCCAATCCGGCAAAAGAGGCTTCCGTCAGCAATAACGCCCCGATAATGACCTGCATAGTGGTCATGTCGACTTCCGGATAAAGAGACAGACTGTCCGACATCCGGCGACTGCCAAGCCATTCCAGCGCCGATTTACAGCTACGTTCACGCTGGGGATGGAGCATAGCCCCAAACCGCTCAAGCATTGCCGCCAGCAGCGTAACGCCCTCCGCCAGACCGGTTTCGCCATCCCGCTGCAGACGCGCCCACACGTAAAAGGTGATCACGCGCAGATCCTTGCAGGTCTGAGTCAGCAGTTTTTCTGCCAGCTGGCAAATCAGCTCGGTATCGACACCGGAGATCTTATTGACCTCCTCGCGGATACGCTGAAAATCATCGTCATAGCCCGGATCGCTCCCGGTGGGCTGGGTGTCACTGATTGGCGCAAGCCAGGACTGCCACTGCGCCTGACGTGACCGGGCCTGCTGTTGCAGTACGCTTTCATCCAACTGACTGGCGGCAACCAAATTTTGTAAAATACTCATAATTCCATCTCATCCATGTCACTATTCCCTACCCCCGTCGTCAGGGCCTGTGCGCTCTCAGCCGCATCGACACTAAAAATCTGATCCGGCAGGGTCAATCCGCGCAGCGCCAGAAGCGCCAGCGGGCCGCTCCCAAGCTGGGAGCGCAATACCCACTGCAGGGTGCGGCCATCCGGAGCGGTGAAGCTCATCATCCACTGGCTGCGTTCGAGTTGCTGGCGTTTACCCTGCTCCAGCCAGCGAATAAAGCCCCAGGTACCGCTGTAGTCACCGAACAGGCGCGTGCCCGCATTGACGGTGGTCCAGGTCAGCAGAGTGCCGGGTTTATACGTCTCCCCCGGCCAGCGGAAAGTCTGCTAGTCGGCCATCTGATTGAAATAGCGCAGCTTTTGGCCGTCTATCGTCAACTGTGTCTCGACAACCTCCGGGGCAGGCCTGGCCTGTAACTCAAAGCTGATCCCCTGGCTGCCGTCGGTAAAAAGAATGTCGGACAGCTGGCTTAGCTGGTTGATGGCGCGCAGAAAGGCCGGATTAAAGACCAGGCCGTGACTGTTGACCTTATCCGGCACCCACTGACTGCCTTCTTTATGCAGGACACCGTTCAGCTCCGTCGTGAGAAAACGTTCGAACCGCCCGCTGTCCTTGCGCACAAACTCAGCCAGCATCGGCAGGGAGGCGTCACTTTTGCTGGCGGCAAACGGAAAGCGTCCGTCAAAGGCGGTGTGCCAGTTGGCGACCACCGATCGGCGCCATTTGTCATTCAGACTGGCCGCCGACGGCAGAAGCACGGTTTCCCAGGCCTGAGTCAGCGGCTGCACAAACAGAGTATTACCGAAGCCACTCCACTCTTCGCCAAGGCTTGCCGAAATCAGGCTGCCGTACTGTTGCGTGTCGGTCAGGTCGACGCTTTTCCCCTGGAAGACGGTCTGCGCCAGGGTCTGCATCATCTCCTGCGGATCGGAGGCATTCGCAACCTGCTGCAGGCGCAGGCGCACGCGGGTGATACGTGTCAGATAGGTTTGCAGGCTCAGGGTGCTATCGGCCGACATGACGTTGCTGCCCGTGTTTTTCCCCATCAGCTGGAGCAGTGGGCCGAACGTGTCATCCAGAGGCCCCTGCGGGCCGGTTGCCGACTGGTCGATGACCGGCTTGTCTTTCCCGCCCACCAGGTCTTTGGCCGATTTAATAAGGCTGTCCGACAGCCCCTCCCTTTGTTGCCCCGCCTGCCCCTGCCAGGCAAGGGTATTCATCAGGGCAATCAGCGGCGACTGGCGGACATCGCTTATTAGCGTGAGCTGGTCGGTAACATCGGCGATATTGGTCGTCGGGTTGAGTCGCAGACTGTTGAGAAAATTCAGCCAGCTGCCAGCGAAATCGGTGAAGTAGCGTCGGGTCAGACGCGCTTTCAGCGCCTCCGGCGACAGGTCTGTCGACATCGTTTTGCGCGAATCGCTCAGCACCCAGTCGATTTCCTCCCGGCGCGAGCTGGCTGCCTTATCAATGGCCTGCTGAATGCCGCCTTCCCATGCCTGGCGGGTAAACATCCCCGGGACCACTTCATCGGTGGTAAACAGGCGGCGCGCGTCGGTGCCACTGGTCATGTCTTCCAGCGACACATCGGCAAAATTACGACGCACGGATTTGAGCATGTTCTCATATAAGGTGCTTTCGGCATTGCGGCGACCTAGCTGCTGCAACAGAACCTGACGGCTCTGACTCACCCGTTGCGCATCCGGGATGATCTTCCACTCTGGCCGCTCGGGCAGCAGGGAGAGATAAAAGGCCCACAAATCCGGCGCCAGACTTTGCCACAGACCGGTCGAGATCCCCATTCGCGTCGGCTGGACCGCTTTCATGGTCTGCGCGAAAAATGCGCCATCGGCTTTATCCGGACGAGCCATCATCAGCCAGGCTTTCAGCTGGTCATAGCCCGGTTTCGCCAGCTGGGCTCGTTGGTCGCTATTGGGGGCGGAGTTGACCAGCGCGCTGAGCGCCTGCTGCAACGCGGCATTGGCCGGGTCACGTATCAGGCGATGATTTGCCACACCGTACCAGGGCAGGACGGCGTCTAATAGTTGCTGATGATGGTCCAGACCAAAGCGCCGATACCAGGGAGCGCCCTTCTGCCCATCGTGCACGAGACGGTCGGCCTCATTGCGCAGGGCATGGAGGGCCGTCAGTTGATAGTCAGAAACGGAGGGGTGGGCCACCAGGTCGCGGGCTTTTCCCGCGACTGTAGCAATCTGGCTGTAATTAAGGGCAAAGGAGAGCAGCAGTCCCGCTGCCCACAGGCCGAGGATGGCCAGCAGACCGCACGCCAGGCCCCGCTCCCATGCCATTCCCACGTGATGCCCGCGTAAACGGCGGCAGTCATCGACGATCCCCTGCCAGGTCGCGGGCAGCGTCAGGAGATGAGGCTGGTTCGCAGGCAGGGCATCAGCTTCCTGATACGGATCTACGGTACGAGGCTCTGGCAGGCTAAACATCAGGCCACGCAGCGCAAGCCGCTGCCGCGAGGCGGTCAGCCACGGCGCCAGCTGCCAGCGCCATTGCGCGATCCCCCCGTCGATAAGCCGCTGCCCCAGACGCAGCAGAAAGTCGTGGCGGGTCTCCTCCGCGATCTGGCGCATCCCCTGCTCCCGCAGCGTGGGCAGCATCTGCGCAAGCTGACGGGCGACATCGTCCTCGGTAGCGCGTAACGGGAAGCTAACCCCTACCGCCTGCACCGCGCGGTCAGCCTGCGGCCACTCACTGTCGCACAGTTTCCACAGCCAGACCGGGGCGGCATAGCGCAGCAGTTCGCTGATTTTTTCCATCCCGTGCAGGTCGCTCTCGCTTATCTGCGGCGTCAGGGTCAGAGACGACGGCATCACCCGCACAATCCCGTCCAGAGGACGGCCACGGCGCAGCTTGCGCAGCGCGGCGTATTTTTCTTGGTCGGGCTCTGTGATCAGGTTACCGCCGTAAATCAGCACAGTGCGGTTACCTTCAAGCCACTGCTGCTGACGCAGACCAGGCGCCAGTTGTTCGATTGCTGCATCGTCCCCGGTAACCAGCAGCAGGCGGACTTTGCGGCGCCAGCGCAGGCGGTAACGTGCGTGAAGGTGCTTTTTCAGCGGGGCATAAAGGGCTTCGCGCCCGGCGGGCCTGGTGGGTTGCCGCACAGGCGCTGCTGAAGGCTTAACCTTATCTTTTATCAGCAGTCGAAAGGCCATAAACCCCAGTACCAGCAGGCTGAGTGCCATCCCCCAGATAATAAAGCCCGTGGCGATAAGCGGGCGCAGCGTTTCCCACTGCGTGGCACGATCCATCGCCCACAGCCACCATGCCAGCCCGCCCAGGAGCACCAGAAGCGTGACCGCAGCAATACAGACGATAACCGTAGCCGCCACAGAGATAGCGGCAGGTTTATTGACGTTGTCCATCAGGTTTTACAATTCCAATTGCGAGGGTATTCAAGGGATCGCGGGCTAGCCAGCCACACGGTTGTTGGTAGTGCGCGGCGTAGATCGCCGCCAGCGACAGAACGGTCAAGCCTTCCATCTCGCCGATGTCTCCCCAAAAGGCATCCTGGCGATACAGGTTAATATCCCAACCGCTGTGCGCCAGCGCTTCCAGTCCCGGCTGAAAAAACAGCGCACAGGCTTCCGGGGGGCCGCTCAGTTCGTTCTGCTCCAGCACACGAGCGGCTACAGCAGTCAGGGCCTCCCCTTTTTCTGCGCAATAGGTTTCCCCCCTGGTCAGGTGCACCGGACCGTCCCGTCCGGCGAGCCACAGTACCGCAGACTCTCCGGCGGGTTGCACCGCCCCCGTCCGGGCGACAACCACCTGACATCCGGCGATAAGCACAGTGTCATCGGGGTCAGCTTCCGCCAGAGTGTGTGCTATCTCCGCGAGGCTGGCCTCCCCACGCCAGGCATACGGGCGTGAGGGTAGTGTCATCTGCGCAACAGTGAGGGTCATCTGTGCACGAAACGCCTGCCAGGCGAGCTCCGTTCCCTGCCAGTAGCAACGCAGCGGCGGCGTAAGCGTTCTTTCACTGCGCTGTCGTTGCCATTCCATCACCAGTAGTTCCGTCAGCCGTTTTTCGCGGGCGATAGCCTCAGAAACTGAAAGGTATGGCGCTCGCAGCGCCCTGCCGCCGCCCTCGTTCTCTTCCTCTGGCGGACGCTGGTGACGGCTTAGCACCCGCAGCCAGTCAGTGGTCGTTTTGCCCATGGGCCCCAGCAACAGACCTTCCTGTAACCCGATCGGCTGCCGATGCTCCGCCCACCATTGCTGTTGTTCGTATGCTACCAGTTGGTCATAGAACCTGGCGTTATGCACGCTCATGCGGTAGTACAGCAGCCGGATCAACCAGCCGGTACCCGCCAGCACCAGAGCCAACAGGCTCCCGGTGGCGGCCAGGGCGCTTTTTCCTTCTGCCGAGGGAAGTAAAGCGCTGACCCCGCCGCTAAGCAGGACCAGCAGGGCCGAAGCCGATAGCCACCTGGCCGTACCAGGCGGTCGCGCGTCTCCGTACGGGGGATACTCCGGTACCGGCCTCACTGATCAACCCCGCAGTCTGGGTTAGAGCTGACCAGCGTGCAGCCGCAGGCGCAGCGATGACCGTGCAGCGCAACCGGCTGGCCATCAATCGTGGTTCGTGCGCTGCCTTCAGCAATGGTCGTCATACCGTGTTTGTTACACTTGACCGGGTCGCCCTTGCAGGCGAATCCCAGACCAAAACACTGATAATGCCCCATCAGCACCCTGCCCCCATACTCCCGCAGGGTATCGCCTTTGCGAATGACTTTATTCATCGGATCCTCCTTATCCGCGTTCAGACCGTTGTCGTCAGAACGTCCTCCAGCCAGCTGGCCGGCAGCGCGGCTTGCCCCCGCGCCAGCTGCTCTTCCGCTTTCCGCGCCTTTTGCTGTGCGACAACGGTTCCCGGCTCGTGGGTAAATGCCCGCAGCTGCGCCCCTCCGGGCAGCTCCGGCAGCGCTTCCCCGGTTATCTTGTCCAGCACCGCCACCTCCAGCGAGCGCACGGCGCCTGTCGCAGCCAGCCCGGCCAGCTTGCCGGTCAGGCGCTTTTGCCGGAAACTGAGCACGACACCCGCGGTCACGGTCGCAAAACCCACCAGGTCTCCGGCGAGCACCAGCGGCGAGAGCGATTTACTGCAGCGCTCGCTGAAGTAAATCATCCGGTAGCGGAAGTAACCGGTCCACATCTCGCGCGTGCCGAGCGCGGCATACATAAACCAGGCGCGTGAGTCATGTATCTGGTCATCAAACAGCGCCCTCACCAGTCCGGCAGGCTGCTCCGCGTTGCTGGCTTCCCCGGCATCGGGAAAGAGGACGGCCACCCGGGCCTCTCCGTCACGCTTCATGCGCCGGTATTCCTGCGCTTCATCATCGGTATTGAGAACGAAAATCACCGGCTGCAGCACGGTATCCAGCACCAGCTGCGCCAGGTTATCCGGAATACGGTAACCGTCGTGGTAATCCTTTCCGAACTCCTTCGCCGCGTCGAACAGCTGGGTTTGATCCATCTTTGGGTCAAAATCCTTCACGCCCGGCTGCAGAACCAGCTCGTCCATCCTGTCAGGAGACTGGTTTGCTATCTGGTTCTGGCGAGCCCTGAGCACCGCCGCCTGTTTTTCATCACGAACCTCTTCTGCCGCCTTCCGCGCGGCAGGCAGCGCTTCGGTATTCGTGGCGCGCTGATAGAAGGGCGTTTTCAGCATCGAGCCTCTGGCATAGCGGTCGATGCGCCAGGCGGTGATCCAGGCCATCTGCTCAGCAATGACGGTTTCCAGACTGCCGCCGGCGGCAGGTGGTTCGTAGTGAGAGGCTGCTTCAGGATCGAACGTTTTCGGCGTGGTTTGGCCCAGGGTAAGTTCGCGCCAGGCGTTGAAGCGGTTGACTAAAGGAATATCGGTATCAAATTGTTTTATGAGATCAGGGTGCATAGCACGCCATGCATCTTTTTTAAGATCAACAGGCAGCGTGTCGGCAGGTACTTTCAGAGGGGCCCCAGCCTGGAAGCTCGCAGAATAAAGATCGTTTAAAACTACCTGAGATAGCAATAAGCTGTCATCCTCACCATTCGCTTTCCCCTGGTCCCCCGGCGGATATCCTCCACCAATATCCGAGTGCATCCCCGGGTAAACCACCTCAGTGGCACAGGGCGGGTATTTGCCGTTTGCCCGCCGCACCGAGTCCAGCGGAAAGCAGAGACGCTGCTCATGCCCGGAAACCAGGTGAACACATTTTTTTATCAGCCCGCCATAGGTTTCATCATCCGGCAGCTCCATCGTGCCGTCTGCCCAGGACATATGCCCGTCGGCAACCGGCACCACATGCGCCACCCCGACGGAGGCCAACGTATCCAGCAGCCCGAGAAACTCCACGCTGACGGGCAGCTGCATCCCGCCTGTCTGCAGGCACTGCGGCGGTTTTTCACCCTCCGCCGCCGGCGGGGGCAGCAGTTCGCTCAGCCAGCGCACAAAGGTGCGCGCCGCTGCCGCGCCGCGGGAAAAACCATAGACATACAGCTTGATGCCTGTCAGTTTCGGCTTGCCCGGCTCAGGCTGAATCAACATCGGCATCAGTTTCGGGGCAAGACCATTCAGCAAGCGAGTGAACTCTTCATAACGGTTATGGCTGCCGCCAAACCACAGCCGGTTCCAGCTGGTGCTCATTTCTTTCAGTGAACGACGACTCTCTGTGGTGGTCAGCCATTTTTCGGTGGCACTAAACATCAGCACATCGATTATCCGCAGCAGCGCCCAGTTAATCCGATCCTCCCCCTTAACTGCCCCCACCAGACCCATGGTGGAATAGTCCGGGTCATTCACTTCCGGGAACGGGGTTCCCACGCCGGGCATATAGAATTTAAAATATTTCCCGTCCCCCCCGCCGTCATCATCAAACAGCTTGCTCTGATCGTCAGACGGCACCCCGCCAGCCGTACCCGTTCCAATAGTTGCCCGAAACAGCCGGGCGATATTAGTCGGATGTTTCGGCTTCGCGATAAAAAAGTCATGATTTAAGTTATTGCCGGTACCATCGAAAAACAGACTGATATGCAGCGTCTTGCAGCACGGCGGCTCCACGCGCCGTCCCGCAGCCAGGCACAGTTCCTGATGATAGCGCCGCTCGTCGCTGTTCTGCTGATGGCAGTTCTGCCCAACCTGCAGCGCCCGGCCCGGCAGACGTCCCTGCGGCGGAAACGGCGGCGGGACCCAGGCGGCATGGGTTTCGGTTATTTCGGACATACAGCGGGCTCCTTCATCCTGACGGGCTCTTTTATCGGATAGTTCGCATTTCTCGGTGACCAGCAGCTGGTGGTCACTTTCACGTCATCGCAGGGCAAAAAGTGAACCGTAATGCCGCACACATCCTGGCCGTTATAGTCGGGTAGCGGGACGGTTTTGCTGTGCTGACGGTTCTGATCTTTAATATTCCTTGCCCACTCTAAAAACTTCTTCTCATCTTCATATCCCGGGAAACCCGCAGATGAACCCACCCCGGTTTCCCAGTCAACGCGCACCGTCATACCCGGCGTCCAGCGGGCGGGAACGCTGAAGCAGCAGCCGCCCCCGCCCCCCTGGAACGGGCCTATTGAATCGATGCCCGATTGGCCGTTGATACTGAAGTGGTTGATCGCCCATTTTGTGTGGTTGATGGCGTCAATGGTGCCGCCGCCGGCCTGTGCGGCTGGCTGTGCGCAGCCGGTTAACAGCAGCAGACCCGCCAGCAGCGGGCTGATTAATGCAAATTTCATCGGACTCTCCCTGTCGGTTTGAGGGTGATTAAGTGAGGGTGATGCCAGCCTGAATAAACGAAGGCGAGCTACTTCGGACAGACGGCCGGCTCCTTCATCCTGACGGGCTCTTTTATCGGGTAGGACGGACTGCCGTAGGTGTAACAGCTGGTGGTCACCTTCACATCATCGCAGGGCAAAAAGTGTACCGTAATGCCGCACACATCCTGGCCGTTATAGTCGGGCAGCGGGACGGTTTTGCTGTGCTGGCGTTTTTGGGCATCAATGTCTGCTATCCAGGCTTTATATTTAGCCCTGTCGGCAAACCCCGGGAAACCCGCGGATGAACCCTGCCCGGTTTCCCAGTCAACGCGCACCGTCATACCCGGCGCCCAGCGGGCGGGCACGCTGAAGCAACAGCCGCCACCGCCACCCTGGAACGGACCTATTGAATCAATGCCCGACTGGCCGTTGATACTGAAGTGGTTGATCGCCCATTTGGTGTGGTTGATGGCGTCAATGGTGCCGCCTCCGGCCCGGGCGGCAGGCTGCGCGCAGCCGGTTAACAGCAGCAGACCCGCCAGCAGCGGGCTGATTAATGCAGATTTCATCGGACTCTCCCTGTCGGTTTGAGGGTGATTAAGTGAAGGTGATGCCATCCTGAATAAACGAAGGCGGGCTACTTCGGACAGACGGCGGGCTCCTTCATCCTGACGGGCTCTTTTATCGGGTAGTTCGCATTTCTCGGTGACCAGCAGCTGGTGGTCACCTTCACGTCATCGCAGGGTAAAAAGTGCACCGTAATGCCGCACACATCCTGGCCGTTATAGTCGGGCAGCGGAACGGTTTGGCTGTGCTGGCGTTTTTGGGCATCAATGTCTGCTATCCAGGCTTTGTATTTAGCCCTGTCGGCAAACCCCGGGAAACCCGCGGATGAACCCTGCCCGGTTTCCCA